>Ga0207942_1000006_pt1 | contig 89122 bp, 76 predicted proteins | sample LakMenEpi12Oct12_FD_150687 | JGI IMG/M metagenome (GOLD analysis project Ga0207942, IMG submission 150687) | Freshwater microbial communities from Lake Mendota, WI - 12OCT2012 deep hole epilimnion (SPAdes) | ecosystem: Environmental > Aquatic > Freshwater > Lake > Epilimnion/Euphotic zone ... | reverse complement strand
CACTTCAACAACTTCAACCACAACTAGCACAACCACTTCAACAACTTCAACCACAACTAGCACAACCACTTCAACAACTTCAACCACAACTAGCACAACAACTTCAACAACCACAACTGGCACAACAGAAGAGCCATGTTGTGATTGGGATGGCGTAGCACCACTTAATATTTGTAATATTTCTAAACAAATTACTATGACTAGAGATGGTAATACATGGACATTTAGTGATTATCTTGATTGTGGAGATTTTGTAGCTGGAACGCTCACATGCAATCCAAGCGTTGACGTTAGCGATTGCGGAAATAAATGGTCTGCTTCTATAAGTATACCATGTGTTCAAAATTTAACAATAACTGGACAATCTACTCCTTGTAGCTGTGATGAAGCGCCAATTTTTGCATTCAGTGGAGATACTTCAGAATGTTCTTGTTGTAATTGTCCGAATGATGATCTTAGTGTTGTTTGTCCTGCATGTATCCCGTGTTCTAAATATGACGATGAATTTAACGCAACGTCTTGTGAGCAGTGCATAGAAAACTTTGGTCATAATTGCTGGACAAATACTACGTTTATTTATTCCTGTTATAATGATTGCGTGTTGGCAAATTGTGTACCATAATAATATATTTTAAAAAATCGGTATAATTATGTCAAATATAATATGTATTAATCAAAAAATTTATGATCCAGCAATACATAATATTATTGGTGGTCCATATACTTCTATGGAACAATGTATGTTAGTATGCTCTTCTACAACAACTAGCACAACAACCTCGACCACAACTAGCACAACAACCTCGACCACAACTAGCACAACAACCTCGACCACAACTAGCACCACTAGTTCAACAACATCTACCACTACTAGCACTACGGGAACTACAACTTCAACCACCGGTACTACGAGTACAACAACTCCTACCACTAGTACCTGTCCACCAAATACAAATCCATGCCCACAAGGATGTTGTCCGTGCGCAATTGGTCCAGATGGCAATTGTTATACGTGCCCAGAAGGAACCTATCCTAATAATGGAGCATGTTGCTCAGACGATCCACCAAGCTGTAGCTGTCCAGGAGGCACAATAGAATGCTCTGTTGTTAACGGTATTCCGGTATGTTGTCCAGAAGACTATGAAGAATTTCCATGGCAATGTGTTGGTGGCCAATGCATTTTAACTGAGCCTTCACCCTCATTTGGAAAAAATATTGGAGAGTTTAATTTCTAATCATGTCAATTTCTAAATATTATTCTAAATTTTCAAATAAATATACAATAAGTAATATTATATATTTTTTATGTAAATTTAATATCAACATGATTCTAATAGGAAGCGAGGCTGGACAAATTTATAAACTATGCAATAGCAAGAAAGATATCGATTTTTTAATTGATCCTAATAAACAAAATTTATTTAAAATATATCAATTTTTGCAACATTATTTTGACTATAATGACTTTAAAAATGTTATGCTTCTAGATAATATTAGATTAAAAACAAATGAAAAAAAATACATTGAACTTTTAAAAAATCCTGATTTACTATCATACAAAGATATTGTAAAAAATACAACAAAGCACACATATTTTGGACAAACGATTCCTGTAATTAGTGAGTATGATTATATTAGGTATGTTAAGCGCGGTGTAGAAAAATTTAAAAATAATTATCACTCATTAAAGTTTAAACAGATATTAACAAATTATGAAATCAAACATAGGTAATTATTTATGTTTTTTTTAATTTAGAACAATATAATAATATATTGACAGTTTTTATTTTTACATAAAAGGATATTTATGAAATTATCACAAACAATTACTATTCAACCACCACCATATTCAGATGCTAATGGCAATATAATTACGCCACAACCATTAGTATTTGATGAGTTAAAAATCACTATTATAGATAATTTATTTAATAAAACATTACATGCTCAAATATTGGGCATTACTTCTTCGGTTTTATTATTATCAGGAAAAGATTATGATGATTTTGGAGATTGGTCTAGATCACAAGTTTTAGATATTTTATCAACCAAAATGGGCAATGATCCGGCAGCATTTTTACGCTCGTTATTTCCCAAAACACTAGAAGAAAATCCTAATCATCCAGGCACGGTTTTATCTAAAATGATTAAAAGCTTAGGAATTAAAATGACTGACACTTGCTCTTGTCGTAGACACGCGCTAGAAATGAATGAAAAAGGAAATGATTGGTGTGAACAAAATATAGACACTATTGTGGGATGGCTGCGTGAAGAAGCTCAACGTAGAAATTTACCCTTTTTAGATGCTATTGGAAAATTAATGGTAGGCAGGGCTATTAAAAAGTCTAGAAAATTACTAGCCAATCAGGCGGTTCCAGAAAACGATGAAGATTTAGACAACGAATAATTGTCTATACAGTGTATCATCCTATAAATAGATAACAGGGAAATTATATGTTTATTCTATCAGATAGGGTGAAACAAACGTCTTTAACTGAAGGAACTGGTTCTATTGTATTCAATAGCACCTTTCCTTCTTTTCAGCCTTTTAGTGTAATAGGCAATAATAATTCTACATTTTATACTATTGAAAATGGTCAAAATTTTGAAATTGGCATAGGAACATATAATTCTAGTACAAATAGTATTTCTAGGGACAAAGTTTTAGATAGTAGTAATAGTGGCCAAAAAATTAATTTAGTTGGACTATCTATTATATTTTGCACATATCCAGCAGATCGTGCTGTGTTTTTAGATGAGCAAGGATATATATCACCATCAGAAGTTTTCTATAGTGGCATAAAGTTTCCAGACGGTACCACTCAAGCAACTGCTTTATCTGGCTCTGGCAACTCAAGTAAAATTGCTTATTGGGACACATCTAATAATTTAACTTATAGCAATAATCTTGGTTGGTCTAATAATACTTTAGGAGTAGTTGGTTCTGGTTCTTTTTCTTCTAATGTGAGTATTGACGGAAATCTAACCGTAACAAGTGGAATAAATGCTTCTGGTGGCACATTAACCAACTCTAGTATCAATTCCTCTACTTTTATAGATAATGTTTTTTATAGAAACTCAGAGGGCTGCTTCTTTCATGCATATGTAGATAATTTATATGATAATATTGTAGCTTTGCATTCTACGAACGAACAAGAGCCAACCTGGAAATTAGGAATAAAACCATATAGTACATCTTTTGTTGCTGCACCGACTGTTGGTTATATTAGCGGGAAAAACGGAAGCATAGGCATTTATTCAACAGATCAAAATGGCGTATTGATTAATTTTACTAATGGTTTTTGGATACGTCATAGAAATATTGATATATTTAATAGTGATAAAAATAATGGTACTAGTATATACAATTCAACAGCAGCTAAAGACGCTTTGCGCATTGTTGGCGCAGCTGCACAGTCCGCAAATCTACAAACATGGGAAACATTTACATCTAGTATAGTCGCTAGTATAAATGCAACCGGACAATTATATTGCCAAAGCATTAAATTTCCAGATAATAGTGTACAAAGTAGAGCATATAGTGAAAGTTTTCGTAATATATCATCTAGTGCATCTATTTTAAGCTCTGACGATGTTCTTTTAGTAGATTGTTCTACATCTAATGTCACATTAACTTTACCATCAGCAATCAACTTGGGTGGCAAAAGATTCATAGTCAAAAGAAAAACCGGTAATTTTAATTTAATAATATCAACACAGTTATCTCAAACAGTAGATGGACAATCATCATTTTCCGTTCAGCACAATTATCAGTCTGTTAATATTGTGTCTGATAATAGTAATTGGTTTATAATATAAAGAGGTTTATATGGCTATTTTTTCTATAGAAATCGCAGATACAGATGTTGAGCGAGTTATTAATGCGGTATCAACAAACTATAATTATGAAGAAAATATTATAGACAATAATGGTGACACTATTTCTAACCCCGAAAATAAATATGTATTTGTTAATAGAATGGTTCGTCAATTTTTATCTGACCATGTACGCAAATATGAAATAGATTTATTAAAGAAGCAACTAGAAGATTCTATTAATAATCCATCAATCAACGATCCACAGGTGTAAAATTGTCTTATATACCTTATACTAAAAATCCATCTGGCATTGCTTTTTTTGGATCTTCATCATCAGACTCTTTACTAAGATCTGATAGTAGACTATCCTTTGACTCAAATACTGGAAGATTATTAATCAGCGGAGTTTCTGTTAGCACCAGCGGTCATCAGCATCAATCTTCAGATATTATTAATTTTGCATCATCTATTAGCGGATTAATTCCGGTAAAAGGAATAAGTGCTGGAACCGGAATTGTTTTATCTTCTGATAGTGGCATTTTCACTATTAATGTTAGTGGTAATTTTGGATTAACTGGAGAAGAAGTAGATGATAGGGTAAGCGGTTTACTAATTGGGAATAGTGGAATAGTTTTAACTTATGATGATTTAAATAATAAATTATTTATTTCTACTAGCGGATTGCAGCCAAGTGGTAATTATAGCACTGTTGGACACACACATGCATCAAGCAATATTACTGATTTTAACTCTAGTGTCAGCGGTTTGTTTCCAAAAATAGCTAACAGTGGCAACAATAGAATACTAACTAGTACTGGTTCAACAATTGGAATTAATGCAGAAGATAAATTGACATTTGATGGTAATAAATTAATTTGCAGTGGCGAAGCTATTATTGGAGATCCTACATATCAGTCTATCGAAGTGATTAATGGCGTTGTAACAGTAAGAAATGAAGGATCAATTCTAGTAGACTTTGAAGAAACAAGATTAGCATCATTTAATATAGATTCAATCAATTGGGGAGAAAGAAATCTAATAAACTCTTCTGGATCAACAATCTTAAATTGGAATGACCAAGCAGTATTTTCAGCCAATGTCTCTGCGCCAACTGGCAATTTTACAGTGTTACAACAAAATGGCGTAAATGTCAGTGTTAGCGGACATTCTCACACATCATCTCAAATTACAGACTTTAATTCTAGCGTGAGCGGTTTGATTAATGGAATATACGCTCCGCTAAATAGTCCTATACTTACAGGAGTACCATTAGCTCCTACAGCAATCAGTGGAACTAATACTAATCAAATTGCTAGCACATCGTTTGTAAGAACTGAAATTAGTAATCTTGTTAATTCTGCACCAAGCACTCTTGATACTCTTAATGAACTTGCGTCAGCATTAGGCAATGATGCCAATTTTAGTACCACGGTTACTAATAGTTTGGCTGGTAAAGCTAATCTAAGCGGGGCGACTTTTGCTGGATCAATTAGTGGTCCATCTGGAGATTTTACCAACTTAAGACAAAACGGTGTCATTGTTAGCGTAAGTGGACATTCTCATGCAATCAACGATGTTAGTGGGCTACAAACTGCCCTAGACAATAAACAGCCAAGTGGAATTTATGCTAGTGGTATACATACTCATACCAGTTCTGATATTACAAACTTTGATACTAGCGTAAGCGGTCTATTGCCAGTAAAAAATATTATTGCTGGTTATGATATTAACATTACTAATAATAGCGGCGTTTATACCGTCGCTTCTACAAACTTAGTCCACGTTGACAGTCAACAGCCTCAAGGATTTGTCAATAGAACTGATAGTAGAATTAGTGTTAGTGGTAATATTTTTACAATAGAACCCACGGGAAGTTCATATAGTTATTACAATAAAGGTATCAAGGTTGTTAAAACCAGTGGTGATAGTTTAACTATACCAAATCTTACTCAAATTAATTATATTCATTTTGATACTATCAATAATCAAATATCAAATAAAACTACAGGTTTTGATTTTTCTACTGATATTCCTATCGCATATATAGCTTGGAACAGTGGAGTTGGTCCTAGTGGACAAATGACTTTCTTTGCTGAAGAACGTCATGGTATTGTGATGGACACTAGCACTCATAAGTGGATTCATTATACTTTTGGCGCACAATATGTGGGCGGTTTAAGTATTGGTAATTATGTTTTAGGCGGAAACGGGTCTAGTAATAGTCATGCAACTATATCAATTGGTAATGGTACTCTTTATCAAGAAGATATTGAAATAAATATTACTGATAGTTCTAGTACCGATCCGTTCTGTCAAGAGTTAAGTCCGATTGCTCAAATTCCCGTTTATTATCACCAAGGAACTACTGGTCAGTGGGTTAAGAATACCGCAACAGACTATCCTGTTAAATATGGCGCTAATGGACCACAATATAACTTATTAACTGATGGCAATTGGACAACCCCTGATGTTAGCCCCGGTGGAGCAACAAGATACTTCGCAGTATGGATTCTTGCAACTAATCAAATTGATGATCCTATAATTAGTATTATGGGTCAAAGAATTGATAGCAATCAAGGATCGGCTGAGAGTCATAATTCTTGGAGTGATGTTAATCTTACTAATCTTCCATTAAGCGAAGTTAAACCTCTTTATCGACTAATATTTGCTGGCGATAGTGATTATACAAATGTTCCTAAATGTACTTTACTTAGTATTCTTGATATACGAGTATCTGTAATTAGTACTATTGCTGGAGTTACTCAGAATGATCATGGAAGTTTGTTCGGATTAGGTGATGATGATCACTCTCAATATTTACATGTTGATAATGCACGAACAGTTAATGCAATTCATAATTTTGTTAATGGATTAACTGTCAACGGTACTGGTGTAAGTGTTAGTGGTCATTCGCATATAGCTTCTGATATTAGTAATTTTTCTAGTAGCGTTAGTGGATTGCTTCCATCTAATTTAGTTACTGGTAGCGGTGTAACGAATCATATTCCCTACTGGAGTAGTAACAGTGGTTTATTGGCTGATAGTAATCAATTAATTTGGGATAGTACTAATAATAGGCTAGGTATTGGAACAACAACTCCTAGTGGTCAGCTGCATGTTATTGGAAGCGGTATATTCAGTAGCGGCATTATTGTTGGTAATGGAACAGTAACTAATCCTAGTATAGTTTTTGATGGGTCTAGAACCACAGGATTCTCTGCTACGTCCAATTTGCTAGAAGTAAGTGTTCTTGGAAATAGGGCTATGAGAATAAGCCAATTTGGAACTGTTGCTATCAATAGAGGAACTGGTTCTGCTTTAGGAACTTTGCATGTGCAAGGTAATGGTAGCAATCCAGCCAATCCTTCTGATCCACTAATTGTTACATCATCTGTTGGGTCTGGTTCTATAATTAGATTTACAGACTCTGCTTCTAATGATTGGCAAATTGGTGTTAATCCTAATGGTTCTGTTCAAACTGGATCTAGTGATGGAAACTTTGCTATTACGAAGATTATTTCAAATTCTGGTCTTGCTTATGTTACAATAAATAGCAGTGGAAATATTGGAATTGGAACAACTACTCCTAGTGGTAAACTACACGTTATCGGTACTGGTATATTCAGTAGCGGCATCATATCTAATAGTGACATCAATTCATTATCATTTATCGCAGGGTCTGGATCGGCAGCATCTCCTTCGTTTGATTTCATAAATGATAGTGATACTGGATTATTTAGTCCAGCAGCTAATACTATAGCAATAAGTACCAGTGGTGTTGAAAGATTACGAGTAAATGATATTGGTAATGTTGGTATAGGCACTTCATTTCCACAAAATGGATTTAAATTAGATATTGCGGGAAATAGCGTCACAAGAGGTAACATTCTGAGTAATGGAAGTATAATAGAATTTGGTAATAGCAGATATCAATTATCTAGTGCAGCAGCCAGCAACTCCTATTCTTATGTTTGTAACGGTGGTGGAAATTTTGGTGTGGGTTTTCCCGCTCCTAGCGGAAGAGTAGCAGTTAGCGGTGGAGTTGCTATAGGATCAAATTATAACTTTACTCCTCCTAGTAATGGATTAATTGTAGAGGGGAATGTTGGAATAGGAACAATTTCTCCTAGTGGTCAGTTACATGTCTTAGGAACAGGAATAATATCATCCAGATTAGGTATTAACAATAATAATCCACAATATAGTTTAGATGTATCTGGTAGCGGTAATTTTCTTAATGGTTTAGCTATAAGTGGAGTTCCGATAGGAGAAGTTATTGATGATGAAGTTGCAGGATTATTAGTTGCTGGTTCTGGAATAAGCTTAAACTATAACGATAGTGCTAATACTCTTACTGTAGACACTAATGTTAGTACAAGTTTAGTTGCTGGTACCGGTATTGCTTTAAGCTATAATGTTACAACAGACGAATTGTCTATTAATACTAGCGGAGTTAGTTTAGTTGGTCATACTCATTCTCATTCTGATGTAAGTAATGTTCTTACAACACTTAGTCAATTTACAACTAGCCAGAATGACTTGAGTCTTGGTTCTGGTGGTATAATAAGAATGTCTTCAAGTGGAACTCTTAATATCACAGGCTTTGTGGCTACTAGTGGAGGAGATGCACGATTATTGTCCAATGTTGGATCGGGTACTATAACGCTTAAACATAATGATAGCGGATCGTCTGCTAATAATAGAATTTTATGTGTTAGTAATACTGATTTTGATATAGAAACCAACGGTAGTGCTGCGATATACTATGATAATGTTGATAATAAATGGAGAGTAGGATAATGGCATTATCTCCTAGATTATTAAAAAGTAACAAATCGGGTAGAACCATATACTATACCGGGCTTGGCGATGGTTTTTCTTGGGATAATTTAAACAATTGGTCAACAGTCAGTCATGCTAGTAATATCCCTATTACTTCCCAGCCGGGAGTTGATGATACTGTTATAATTAATAGTAGCGCTTACTTAGATGCGTCCAGCTACAATCCTATTATCAAAATTTTAATACAAAATGGAAGTAGTACTATTAGTAATTTATCGATTACTGTTTTACAATATGCTATTTTTAATGATAATACAACAAATTATATAGCTATTAATGGAGAAGCTATATTCAATGAATATGCTACCAATGCCGGGGAAATTAACGGCAACGCGACATTTAATGATAGCTCGTCCAACAACGGAGGTACTGTAAACCTTAATGCAATATTCAATGACACTTCAATCGCCTTTGGCTATGGTGCTATAAACGGTAGCGCGATATTCAATAACTCTGCCGTTCTTGGAGAGGCCGTAATTGGTGGTAGTGTTACGTTTAATAATAATGCTAGCAATTATGCTGGTCTGGTATATGGCCTTGCTACATTTACAGGAAATTCATGTACCGAAGATTCGGGCGCTTTTTTAGGCGGCACATCGCCTTCCCCCCCACCTGTCTGCTAACTTTGTAACAAAAGGAAAAAATTATGAATCTACTAACACCAATAACCATTCAGCCGCCAACCATCACTCGATCCAATGGAGAAGTTAGAGTCCAAAAGCCAATTATCCTCACCGAACTAGACATTACTATCGTTGACAATAAAAAGCGAAAAATCTGCGAAGTTCGCATTCGCCCATGTCCATACCCTCTGATTCTCTGGAGCGGTGATGATTATGATATTATTGGCGACTATACGCAAGAACAGGTAGAGGATCGCGTACTAGAGTTATTGGGGAGCGATGCGAAGGCTGGGCTAGAAACATTGTTTGTACCAAACCGTATGCGCGCCACTTGATACTATGTTGACTTTTATTCATAGAAAATTATTATAAATCATGTCATTCAATATAAAAACAATAGGAAACGACGGAACTGTTGGTAATCATCCTGATGTTACTAGTTGGTTAAATACTATATCTTTAGTTGGCGGAAGTGCCAATAGTTCAACAATAGCCGCACTAAATGCGTTCTGCAATAGTATAAGTTCCGCTGGATTGCGAAATAAGTTTTATAGACTGAATTTATTTTGTGGGAATAATTTAACATCTTGTTTGGTTCCTTTATATGTGAATACTCAGTGGAATAATCCAGTATTGGGATTCAGTATTGATACTAATAATAATAATAATTTTATTAGCACAGATTATGTTGAAACTGGAGTAAATGGCGGATTAATAGGAAATGGATCTAATAAATGTTTATTAACGGGACTAAAAGGAACAGAATTGAGTGCGGGAAATAGACATTTATCAGCATATGAAATTACTAATGCTACCACAGACTATTCTCCATCATTAGGATCATCAGAAGGCAATACAACTCAACACTGTATGGGTCCATGGACAGCTTCAACGAACTATTTTTATAGAACTCATAACACTATTGGTGGAAATGCTAATACAACAAAAAATATTGGATTTTGGTTAGGATCAGACTCGTCACCAACAGCCAGTGTTTTATATAGGAATGGATCTAGTGTAGCATCAACATCATCTCAATCGGCTGGAGGATCACCATCAATACAGTATGCAATTTTTGGAACCGTAAATAGTTCTAATGTTATACAAGAAGCTTCAGAAGTTAGACTTGGAGCATATTCAATAGGATTATCATTAAATTCATCAGAAGTTACAACATTTAACACTATTATGCAAACCTTCCAAACCTCTCTTGGGAGAAACGTATAATGCCTACATACAAAATTAATTATAGTGGAGGTAAACCTAGAGTAATTAATGTCAATAAACTACCCAATAAAACCTCTCTTCAAAGTTTAGACAGAGTTTATAATGGACAACCATTTGTTAATGTTGTTTCTAAATTTCAAGACACAAGGGGATTAGATACCGTTGATTTGGGTCAACCATTTTACGGACACACAGATGCTATAGCTATTCCAAGCTCACGAATTTTTACTACTAATCATCCTGATGTTGATAATTGGTTAGCTACTATAGCTCTTAATGGTGGATCTGCTAGTAGCTCAACCATATCAGCATTAAACTCTTTTTGTAATAGTATAGAAAGTGCTGGATTACGAAACAAATTTTATAGACTTAATTTATTTTGTGGAAATAATTTAAATTCTTGTTTGGTTCCATTGTATACAGGTCCGTCTGCTATTAGTATAGTTTTTGGAAGCTCCATTGACACAAATATTAATTTTATCAATAGTGACTATAATGAAACTGGAAGTAGTGGAGGATTAAAAGGTAACGGATCTAATAAATATTTACAAACAACCATAGCATCATCAGCTTGGGTAAGTTTAAATTTAGGCTCACATCTATCTGTATATAAAACAACATCTGTTAATAACGGAGTATTAATTAGTAGTAGATTACAAGGATCAGATGCTAATTTATCGCAGATTTGGGAATTTGGTGCTGGAGGAAATGGTGCTGGAGGCAACACTGGAGCATTTGGATCGCCTGGTACTCACAACTCATTACTTGGAACAACCAGAGAATCCAACGCCCAGTCTGCAATAGTCAAATCATTTCGAAATATTGAATTTAGCGAAAACAATTCGGGAGGTAATAATACTAGTCCCACAATGTTACCATTTACGATATTTGCTCGTAATAGTGCCACTATTGATACCAATACATACTCTATAAACCTGTATAGCGATCAAACATTAGCATCATATAGCATGGGACTACATTTAACAAACACAGATATTATAGCATACAACACAGTTATGCAAACTTTCCAAACAGCTCTTAACAGGAACGTATAATGGCCACACTTTTTATCGATTATGAAAATGGAAATGATAACTGGGGAGGAACCAGTTTCGCACCAGTTGCTTCTGGTACCGATGGCAGAATATCGTCCAATACATTTAGTTCAGTATCTGCCAACTTCTTAGATAATGGCACCTATGCTAATAAAAATTTAATAGCTTATTCACAATCTCTTAATAATGCTCAATATTTTGCATATGCCAGAACAACAATAGCACCGGCCTCTATAACCCCACCGACCAGTATTACCGGAACACTATGGAATATATTAGAAACATTAGAAACTAATAGTCACGACTTAAGAACTGTTAGCGCATCATATGTAGTAGTCACAGGATCAACCTATACATTTTCTTGTTATGCTAGAGCTAATGGCAGAAATCAACTAGTTGTTAGATTCGGAGACACCGCCGCCAAAGGTATTAGATATAATATATCCACAGGAATAATAGAAGCTAGCGGAGCATCTGCTACGGGCACTATATCAGATGCTGGAAACGGCTGGTACAGATTAACTCTCACAGCCACTGCTGATAATACTTCTCCATTAGTTTATATGATGTTAACAGATAATGCTTATACTGGTACTACAGCGCAAACATATACTGGAGATCCAACAAAAGGATTTTATATAACATCTCCACAATTAGAACTAAGTGGTAGCGCCACATCTTATGAAACTCCGCCGTCTACTCCTCAATATTTAAGTATTTTTAATGGAACATCATACGTTGTATACCAAATTTTAAATAGAATTAATAGTACTAGTTTAAATATTATGGCTATTATGGGTGGAACAGCTTTAGCGAACCAAGCTGTAGATCGTCAATATTTTATAGGTGGACGTTGGCAAAGTCTGACAACGGGCGCATCCTCTGCGAGAGTAAACCCTGGAGACAATATTAGATTCATGGCTAGTCCAGACCCAACAAGCATAGGAAATGCTACTTGGACAAGCTCTAGACAGTTTGCGGTTGGGGGTATCTCTTCTAGCACAAATGCCTCCCCAATATCTATTACAGTTCCTAATCATGGATTTACCACCGGAGACACTATTCTAGTTTATGGTCATACGGTTAATACAAACGCTAATGGAACATGGAATATTACTGTTACAGGAACTAGTACTTTTACGTTAAATGGGTCCACAGGCAATGGTGTTGGAGCTAATGTTGGTACTGTTAGAAAAATTAATAACTGTGTCATTACTTTACCAGTTGCACTAACCGCTAATATTGCTAGTTATGGCAATAGAGGAAATGGTCGCACAGCTTGGACAGCATCTGCTAATGTTACTGCATCTTTAGACACAGCAGACTTTAAAGAAGGAGATTGTTCTGATAGCATAGCCGTTGGAGCATCTTTTACTACCGGTAATGCTGCGTATAAAGCAACCGGAGCATTAAACTTAAGTGGTTATCAACAAGTAAGTTTTTGGATTAAACAAACCGCAGGAACAGTAGCAGTTAACGGAGACGCATCGTTACGATTATGTAGTGACGCACTAGGAGCCACATCCGTACATACAATTAATATCCCCGGACTAGTTGTTTTAAATCGCTGGGTTCCTGTAACAGTTAATTTGTCTACTAACTTAAGCGCTACTATAAATAGTGTCGCCCTATATGTTGATGCTGATAAAGGAGCGCAAACATTTTTAATTAGTAATATTGTTGCCTGTAAAGCTAGTTCTAGTGCTGATAGTATTAATTTATTATCTCTACTAAGTAAAAATAGATCTAATGAACCGTGCTGGTTTCCAATACAAAGTATAAACGGAACCAGAATTATAATAGATAGAGAAAATAATGTTTTACCAACATCAACAAACTGTAGAGGATACTATGGAACATCAGAAACTACAAACACTTTTAAACTAGAAGCAATAAAAAGACCATACGCATCAACGGCTACTACAAATACTGACACGATAAATGAAGGCGGTTTAGAACTAGCTAGGATAAACATAAGCGGCGGCTGGGATAGAAATAATATGAGTGTTCGAAATGGTGTTACTTGGTTAGATGGTGGTAACGGATTTGGGAATTTAATCTATGCTGTTAATAATAAAAATTATATAGATTTTAGTTATTTTGGTTTTACCAGATGTAATGCTGGATTATGGACACAAAGTAATGTTTATTGGACAGTATCAGATATATATGGTTCTGGAGTAACAACATATCCAGTATATCTATTTAATCAGTTTAAAAGTAATTTTACAAATATTTTTGTGGCTTGTTGTGGTGGAGCATCGGTATACTACGGAGTTAGTGGAGGAGGATGCTCTTTCACAAATATTATCGGCATAGGCTGTGCTCACGGATTTCACAATTCGTATAGTGGTAACTCTACCATGAATAATATTTTAATGTATAATAATAGTAATAATATACTGTTAGAACACTCTGCACTAACCTATTTGATAGGAGCAACACTTCTTGGTGCCAATTACGGTATTAATTTGAGCGGGGGTGCAGCAAATAACTATCTTAAAAATATTACTATATCAGACAACGCCATCAATTCTGTGATTATTTCTATGGCTGATAACTATTTTGAAAACGCTCAATTAAATGACAGTGTAGAATTTGCGCCAAACGTTCCGTTCAGTAATGGACGAGCAATATCTATTAATCATGACAATATATCAAATAATTATTATATAGCAACAGATTATGGAATTATTACCAACACTGTTGCTGTAAGATATAGCAATAGTGGTTTTGCTTGGGCTTTATCTCCAACAAACGTTAGACGAGATTCTACTTATCCACTAAGTTTAGCAGTAGCAAAAGTGGCGGTTGGTGCCAACAGTTTAGTAACAGTAAGAGCGTGGGTAAGAAGATCTAGTATTTTCTTAACTATGGGATTAAGAGTAAAGGGTGGTCAAATAGGTGGGCCAACTAATGATGTTACTAGTTATATGACCGGAGCGGCAGATACATGGGAACAAGTTATATTAAATTTCACACCATCAACAGCAGGGGTAGTAGAAATATTAGCAGAATGTTACGGAGGCACAACACTTACTGGCTACGTAGACGATATAACCATAACTCAAGTATGAGGTTTTTATGAATTATGAAATAGTCGAAGTTATTACAGACATATCTGGTAAATTTAGAGCAAGAGTTATTATAGACGAAAATACTAGAGAAACCATGTTTTTTAAGTTTGACCATCATCCTAGTCAAGAAGAGGTTAATAGCGTGGTAGAAGCATTTTTATTCAATAATCAGAATATGACTTTATAATGTTTGGATTTTGCCATCTACCATTCAGCGTGTCTGATACGATATTCTCAAATGGAGAAGAATTTAGCTTTATTTTAAGTGTAGATATTTACAGCCCGTTATCGCTTAATATTAGCAGGGAAATTTCTTTTACTCTCAATATAGAGAAAGATCGTGTAATTATATTATGAACATAGTGGAATTTACACTCAGCATCCTTTCAGTCGTAAATATCGACCTAAAGAGGTAATTATGTCCAGTGAAATACATGTAAACGATGTTGGAACGAGGTTTTTAGCCACCATTAAGGATAATGGTTTAGCTGTAAATATTTCTAATGCCTCACAAGTTCAAATGATTTTTAGGCGTCCAAATGATGATGTATTTTATAGAGTAGGCAGTTTATTAAATAGCGGCATAAATGGTCAAGTATATTACGACACCGTGGCTGGAGATTTAGTAGACGTTGGTATGCATAAATTGCAAGCAAAAGTTTATTTACCAAGTGGCACATATTATACTGACATTTATTCATTCCAAGTACACTGTAATTTATAGGTGATTTATGAGTTGGCAAGGCCAAATGTCTACAATTGTCCGACATTTAATTAGTGATCTAAATGCAGAAAACTATAAATATAGTACAAAACGTATAGAAACTAGCTTATTGGTTTCTGGATACATAGTATTGAAAGACGCCGACTTTAGTTTCAATAATAACTATAATATAAACGTGGAAAGCTGTGAATTATCACCAGACCCTACTGAAGAATCTACCAAAGATCCAGATTTTATAATACTGACTTGTTTAAAAACCGCGTGTATAATAATTGGTAGCGAAGTAAGAGTAGAAGCATCTAATGCTATATCTATTAAAGACGGCCCAAGTGCTATAGATCTTAGAGGTGTGGCTAATACGCTTACGTTATTATATAAAGACTTATGCGACAAATACGAAAAATCACTTTATGATTATAAAGAACACAAAGTTGTTTCTGATGGTCAAGCAATTCTTGGGCCATATAGCCCAGGTAGCGACTATGTTTCAAGAAACTACCCCACATATGATCATAGAAGTGGCGGATATTTTACTTTCTAGGAGGAACAATGGCTATAAAATCACAAGCTCAATTAACTACTGATATTCAAACCAGACTAGCAGATAATAACGCTGGTTTAATTTCAGCAGCAGATGTCAGAGAAAATATACAAAACACAGTTGATTCTATAAATTATATAGTTGCTAGTGGTGATTTTGATGCCACGCACCCATTTATCGGTAGCAATGTTCGCGCTCAAAGAAAGACAATTGGTCAAAATCAATTTGAGTTTGGAATTTTTATAGCTGAATCTGGCGTTGAGTTTCCTAATGCCGGTGGAGCAAATAGGCTTCAACTTATTCCATATCCTGGGCCAAGTGGAATTCAGCACAACGAACTGTCCGGTTTAAACACTGGTAATCCACATAAACAATATTTACATATTAATGGTTTTAATATTGCTACAAACAATTTACCAATGGGTGATGCGTGGATAAATTCTAGCGGCAATGCTTCTACTCTTGTTACTAATAATAAAGGTATTAAATTTACCTATATAAATAATAATAAAGAGCTAATGAACGTCGGAAATCAAACAACAGTTAAGTTTGATATAGATAGCTCAACAATGTATAGCGCCAAGGGTGCTGCTCAAGCTTGGTTAAGATTTGAAGGTACTTCTGGAAATATTGTAGTAAATTCTTCATATAATATCTCTTCCATACAGCATATTAATAATGGTAACTATAAAATTTTCTTTGCGCCCAACACATTTACTGACGCAAATTATGTTGCTATTGGTCATAGTAATGCTATCGCAGCTTCCGGCTCTGCTGAAGATTTTGATGTTAATACTGTTGGTATAGTTGATAGGAATAGAAATTATCTTACATTCTTAGTCAAGAGTGATGATAATGAATATGTTAATGCTAGAGTAAATGATTTAGTGGTATTTGGAAATGCTAGTGGTGTTATACCATCTTCTGGTGTAACAATTGTAAATTTACCAACATAAATAAATTTATAATATGATACAATTAGCAGATAGAGTTAAAGAACTCAGCTATACAGTTGGCACTGGTAACCTTAGTTTAGAAGGCCCAGTGGCTGGATTTAATTCTTTTGGTTCAAATTATAGTTATAACGATTATCTTTTTTATGCTGTTACAGATGGAACATCTTATGAGGTTGGATCTGGTCAATATATATTAAACGGCGCAACAAACGCTTTACGAAGATTTCCAGTAAAAAGTTCTAATAATAACCAAGCTGTAAATTTTCCAGCTGGTCTTAAAGAAGTATATGTAACATATCCAGCCACTCACAGTGTATATAATGGCTCTGGAATTTCTAATTTTAATGTACCACAATCTAGCGGCATAGTATTTTGGTCTACACCAAATATTTTAAATTATGATTCTAATTTTATATGGGACTCTACTAACGAACGACTCGGTATTAGAAAATCTAACCCACAATATGCAATAGATCTTGGCGGATCTGCACACCAAGCCTCTATCCAAGCGTCCGGTTTTTACGTTGGAAAATCTGGAATATATTTTCCACTACAAAATAATAATGATATATCTTATTCTGGCGGTAGACAATTAGTACATTTTGAGCCAAATCAGCTTGGTGACGCAAATATAAATGCTCTTATTCAGTTAAGTGGAAATGTTAATAGTACTCTCTTGCTTAAAAAGCAAAACGCTGGATTAGTTTTTGCTGGACCACCAAGCGGGTGCGTACCGCCATGCTCTCCAGCTTTACCAAGTTTTAGATTATTGCAATTACAAGATATTCCAGATGCAGTTGCTTTATCTGGAACGCTACGTAATGCTATAGATAATGCTACAACAAAAATATTTAATTCTGGAATTAATAGAATTTTAATTAGCGATGGAACTACTAGTGGAATTACTGCCAGAAGTAATTTATATTTTAGTGGAACTAATTCAAATATACTCAATTTGACATCTATTACAGGAGTTAGTAATCAACCGACATTGATAATAGGAGGTAATGGTTTAAATAATTTAAGCGGTATCCCAGAGCCAGCTTTTCTGACCAATGGTAGATTGATAATTAATCAAGAAGATAACGTGTTTTTTGAGGTTAATTCAAGAACGAACACTATAAATATTCTTTCTGGCGCTACAATGCGTATTGGTGGTATTGATGTAAGTCTTAGCGGTCATAATCACATTAGTAGCGATATTACAGATTTTAGCAGCAGTGTTAGCGGATTGTTAACTCCTTTACAAAATTCTATAATAGCAGATTCTCCGTCTGGGGATAATATCACCTATGGTCGTAAAAATAGACAATGGATAGATATTACTACTCCAGCAAATTTACAAATTCGCCGTGGCACATTATCAGAAATTAATCAGATAATACCTCTAAGCGGAGAACCGGTTTGGGCAACAGATACAAAAACATTTTCTATTGGAGATGAGTTTACTTATGGTGGAATCCCTATAGGATTACAAGATTCAAAAAATTATATTTTATGTAGACCACACGAACGCTTATCGACTAGATACAATCTAGCAAAATCTCTAACACCAAACGGAAACGCCAAGTCTAGTTCTAATAGAGCAACATTATTTGTATTTCCTGGCATATATTATGAATCTGGTGTTTTAAATATTAATACAGATTTTGTTGATATCATAGGTTTGGGTTCTATTAAAAAAAATAGAGGTTGTGAATGCTCTGTATACATTCCAAGTGGTATATATGTAGATAATAAAAATGTTAGATTAATTGGATTAGAGACTAACCTATTTAATCTTGCTATGCCAACACCTTTGTTATTAGCAGAAAATTGCAAAGCAAATGAAAGTTATAGCTTTGGAAGTGCTAGTTTAATAGCGGGTACTTTTATTAATTGCGAATCTTCTGCTGATTTCTGTTTTGGTACTGAGTATTGCGCTATTTCTGGCTTATTTACTAATTGTAAATCTCAAAATTATAGTTTTGGTAACGATTTATCGTCTTTACTTAAAAATAGTAAATTTATTAATTGTGAAGCTGGAGCATATAGTTTTGGATCACAGAATTGTGAAACTTATAGTACATTTGAAAACTGTGAGGCTAAAGATTATTCTTTTGGTGGAGTTGTAGTTGCTAGTGGAACATATATTAATTGCGTTGGTGGAAGTGGTAGTTTTGGTTCATCGTCATCATCAGTGGGCAATTTTTATTATTGTAGATTAACTACTGGAAATTTTCCAACACCACTCGCCCCTGGAAAATATCGCTATTGTATAGATGGATATGGAAATGGATATGATTCACCATGATATCATCAGCCATAAATTGTCCTATAAATTGTGGATTAGCCTCTAGTTCTTTTACTAGATCTTTTTCTAAAAAATCTGGATTAGGATCATATAAATTAATTACTAATCCTATTAAAAGAGTACTATCTTTTGCTAGTGAAAATATTATTAATATTAATGATAGAGTGACTAAAAGAAACATATCTAGCTCTTGGGTAACAGACTATATAATAAATGTTCAGCCTTTAATTGATGGATGGTTTCAAAATGTAACTTTAACATCTTTAAATCCAAATATTTTATCTCAATCTTTTGTTTATCAAAGCGATGGAGACTGTTTAGTACGCGCAGATGCTAGTGATGGAGAAATAGTTTTAACACGATTACTTACAACAAGTGATTCGTCAAGCACGGTAGACACATTTCAGTCTTGGAACACATCCTCTTTATCCTATCACTGTGAATCACAAGTCAATAATTTAATTCTTAATAAAACGCAACTAAATCTATTCACCATTGCCAATGGTAATTCTTTTATAAGAAATGCAAATTGTTGGGCACACAACGTTGATTTATCTTGTGCGTCTCCTTGGAACTCTACAGCAGGCCCGCTTATGGCTGGCACATTGGTCAGCCCCAAACATGTTATATTTTGTAAGCATGCTGGATTTTACCCTTCGTTGGGTTCTACAATATTCTTTGTTGACATAAATAATAATATTATTACAAGAACTATTTCTAATTTAAGTCCTATATCTATATGCGATGTTGTTGTTGGCACATTAAATTCAGATGTTCCATCTAATATTAAATTTTCTAAAATTTTACCAGATAATTTTAATGTTTATTTTCCCTCTTTACAAAATTTATCATCACAAATATGGTATGTTCCGGCTATATATCTAAATCAATCTGATCTTGCTGGAATTATGGGATTAAGACTCTTAAAAGATGGTGGTATCTTAGGATTAGAATTAATTAATAATATTCAAAGCGCATTATATAAACCAAACATCTCTACTTATATTAATTATAGTATTCCTATAGTTACTGGTGATTCTGGCAATCCTATGTTTTTAATAATTAATAATGAGCCAGTACTATTGGGCGTTTTTACTGGCCCATCTTCTGGAGCACATGTATCATATTCTACCATAAAATCAGCTATTAATAATATTATGAGTAGTAGTGGTTATCAATTAACTGAAATCAATTTATCCTCTTTTAATACATATTAAAATATTATGCCAATTATAGTACCAGAAAGCGTTTTTGATAAATATTACGATGTAATCGATTCTACATTTGATATTTTTGGTGTCAAGTGCCAGTTAGTTTCTATATCTAAACGTGAAGAAATTATTTTCACGCCAGACAATAATAACCCAAACCGTAATTCTATTAACGTACATAGAAACGGTGGTGGAACTGTTAATCGTGGAAATGTTACTATCAAAGAAGTAGAAGTATTAACTGATATCAAGCTAAAAGTTTATTGGGACCAAAAACAATGGGTAGGCGTAACTGGTGGAATACAACTTCCAGATGGAAGCATTCAAACAATAGGTTTTATGAAAGATTTGCCACTAGTTCTTAAAGCTAAACAGTTAATTGTTCACGAAGGAATAAAAGATATTAAAGAAATAAGATTCGAAAGAGCAGGCGAACACATACCAATGGGGCTTAGACAAGATAGATATTTTGGGTGTTTTTGGAAAAGAGTATGATAACACTAAGACTATTAGATAGCGTATCAACTATTCAACGCAATGTTAATGCTGCTATATCACAAGTTATAAACGATAAAATAACAAGAAATCAAAATAGAATACTGTCAGAATGTAGAAGTCTTGCTGGAGATTGGATATTATCTCAACCAGAAATAAGCTCATTATCTTCATCTTCACCGGACTCTTTAGCTGGACAATTCGGAATACCGGCTGCACTAGTTTCTAATGTGATTAGTTCTATAAGATCATCTGTAGAAAACTCATTAGATATTAGATTTATAAGATATAACGAAAAATTACGAGGTGGATTAGAGATATATTTTCAACCAAATAATTTTGTTAATTTATTAAGTTTATCACAAGGACATGTTATATATCGCGGCGGCGATTTGCATTGGCTAGATTGGTTAATAAAGCGTGGCGATAATGTTATCGTAGTTAATTATCAATATAATCCACAAAGCGGTCTTGGTCGGTCTGGACTTGGAACAATGGTTTTGGGAGGTTCTTTTAGAGTTCCTCCACAATTTAGTGGCACAGATGATAATAATTTTATTACTAGAGCATTAATCGGAACAAGCCAAGAAAATCAAATTTCACAAATCATACAAAGAGCATTAGCATGACAGATTATTTACGCTTAAAAGGCTTTAATGAAATTTTCGACACAACTCTTAATAATGAGTTGCAAGACAATGTTATTGAGTTTCTTGATTGGGGCTTACTTGAAAAGGGTAACTATTTTAATGTTACATTGAACGAGCAATCGCCTAATAATAATGATTACTCATTACTTAGACCATCTTCTAGTGAACACTATTTAGCTGGTCAGGCTTGGGAAGGATTTAGAAAAAATTGGGTTTGGCAAAGTGGCTTATCTTATAATCCTGCACCAAAAGTTGGATCAAATAACGCTATTCCTGGAATATCTGGAGTATATGTAAATAATACATTTTATCCATCAACTACTAGTGGTCAATATAGACATAAAGTTGACTATTTTAATGGTCGAATTATATTTAATAATCCAATACCAACCGGCAGTAAGGTTCAAGCTGAATATAGCTATAAATATATTAATATAATATATGCTACTAATTTACCTTGGTTACGAGAAATTCAATATAGAACATATGAGCCATCGCCAGCATTTGCAAATCCAGATAAAGGCGAGTTTGCTTTGCCAGCCGAAATGAGAGTACAGCTTCCAGCAATTGCTGTAGAAATTGTGCCACGTAGAACATTAAGGGGCTATCAACTGGGCGGCGGGCAAATAGTAGATACGGACATATTGTTTCATTGCATTGCGGAAGACGCTCCAACCCGTAATAAATTGGTAGATATTATATCTCTACAAAATGATAAAACTATTCTTATGTTTGATAGCAATATTATAGCCAAAAGTGGAGATTTTCCACTAGATTATAACGGAATACCGGTTTCTGGAGCTTTACGGTATCCAGATTTAGTACAAAAATACGCTAGCAATAGAATTAGACTAAAAAATGCTAATGTTCAAGGTATGGATATGATAAATACTAATTTTCATGCTGGTATAGTCCGATTAACAGCCGAAATAATACATACTCAAATATAGAATTTGTGTATAATGTTTTGGAGTTTCCATATATATAGGAGAGAAAATAATGCCACAAAATAATCGTATATTTTATGCCTGCCAAGCGGTAGCAATAGCTCCTTGCTTTGTTACACCGGCTGATCCAACTACTATTTTGGCTCACGGCGTACAGTCCGTAGGTATTACAACAAATTTTAATCTAGAACAAGCATTTGAGCTTGGACAAATTCAAATCTATGAAAACATTGAAGGTCTTCCAGACGTTGAAGTAACACTAGAAAAGGTGTTAGACGGATATCCACTATTATATCACTTAGCTTCTCCATCGGCCTCTAGTGCAAATCTTGTTGGTAGATCAAAAGAGCGATGCTGTGTTGGTCTTGGTATCTATGACGAAGCTAATGACGCTGTTAGTGGCGTAGCTCCAGTAGAAATATATATGAGCGGAATGTATTTAAGTAGCGTTAGCTATACATTTCCAGCAGATGGAAACTCCACAGAATCTGTAACACTTGTTGGAAATCATAAAGTATGGAATACTCCCGCTTCTGTGTTAATGACAGCTGCGCAAGCTTCAGAATTACCAAAAGATGGAACAAAAGGTGGAGATAAGCCAGCCGCTTTAGTAGCAGGCAGTGGCGGTATTCAACGAAGAGAAGACGTTTTAATGGCAAGTTCTATTCTACCAGTATCTATACATGGTGTTGGCGCAACCGCATCTGGTAACAATTGGTCTAATGGCACACCCCGTGCTCATATTCAAAATTGTACCATAAGTACAGATTTTGGTCGCGAAGACATTCTTGAGCTTGGTAGAAAAAGCCCATACTATCGTTCGCCAAACTTCCCAATTGAAGTTACATGCGAATTTGAGGTTATAGCAGTATCTGGCGACTTTGTGCCAGCTTATGAAGAAGGTAGACCCTCTTATGTTGGTACAGTTAACCAGGGAAATAATTCTCAAGAAGAAACTATCAAAATTCTTTTACGAGATGGTACTTCTTTTGATCTTGGATCTAAGAACCGTTTATCTAGCGTAACTTATGGCGGTGGAGATGCTGGCGGTGGAAATGCCACTATCACTTATAGTTATAGTAACTTTAATGATCTTATAGTTAAACATAATTTAGATCCAGCTGGATTATAATAAACTTGATAATTTAGCTAGATTCAATTCGATTAGGACTTAAAAGGAAACAATAGTACTCCCGCCATGAGGTTTTTATGAAACAACATGAGCGGGAGTTTTTTATTTGTAGGATACGTAGCGGAAAACTTAATTTGAAAATATCTGAACAATATATTTGTATTGTTCCTCCTACATTTGATATTATAATGCAGTCTTGTGAGACATATAATGAATCTTATGAAAAAGCATATATTGATGGCATAATGGATGAAGACGAGAATTTTAATTTTATGATAGAGCACGAACTTTGGTCTTGGGAAGAAGAAGAAAAGATTAAGGTAATACAGAAAGATATTGAAAAACTAAAAATACAAATATATAATTCACGTAAAAATGATAAGCTCGTAAAAACTATACGTGCTTATTTACGCGCAGGAGAAAAACAGCTATCTGAATTACATAGCAAAAAAAATCAATATTATTCTAATACATGCGAAGGCATAGCATGGTCTGATAAAAATGCTTTTATTCTTAAAAACACAACATATGTTGAAAATAACCTATATAATTTTGATGAATTTTCTTTAAATTATGTTATGGATGAATATCAGAAGTCATTTTTAACTGAAAGTCAATGTCGAGAATTAGCGCGAAATGAACCTTGGAAATCTTTATGGATTATCAAAGATAAAGCTAATATTAAATTATTTAACAATCCTCCAGAAACAGATTTAACATATAATCAAAAAAATATAGTTATTTGGTCACAAATGTATGATAATGTGCAAGAGTCATTAGAATGCCCAAGTAAAGACGTAATAGACGATGATGACATGTTAGATGGTTGGTTTTTAGTGCAATCAAAAAAGAGAGAACAAGAAACGGCGCAAAAAGAATTTGAAAATAATACTAAGAGTGATAAAATTAAAAACTCATCTGAAGTTTTTATGATGGCTTCTAACAAACAAGAAGTAGATAATGTAGATAATATGAACACATTTCATAGTCAAATGGTAAAAAAGCAAAGATTTAATTTATTGAAGAGTAAAACGCAAGCAGAGCAAAGTGAATTTATGGATGAAAGACTTGCTTTGCAATCACAAATAAACAGTCAATTTAAAAAGAATGTAACAGGAGGACACTAATGGATTTTAAAGATTATTCTAATTACAAGAAAATTAGAGAAAATAAATATAAAATAGATTCTAAAGACAGATTATCAAAAATTATTAAAAAGAAAATACAAACAACAATGATTGGGGCTTTGAGTACTATAGAAGAACATCTTGGTTTTTTATGGGACGCAAAAGATGGCAAGCTCACAAAAGATCAACAATTAATGAAGCAGTTATATGATAAAATAAGATCAGAAATATTAGATCGTGGTAATGCCCAAGCTCGTAATGTTGATGCAGAATTATCTCAATACGAAGTAGAGTGGCTAAAATATTCTATTAAAATTCCAGTAGTTTCACCAGAAAATAAGGAGTAAATAATGAAGGACAATAAAGAAAAAGTAGTTGATGTTAAGGTTAAAGATGGGAACGAGGAAAAGGTCGTAAAGTTAGTAGTAAAGCGCCCAACAAATGCTTTACTTTCTCAGGCACAAAGAGTCAGCGCAAAAGTCTGGACAGATTGTGTGCGTGATGGCATTATGACCAAAAAAGAGCTAGAAAAGTTCATGAAAGAGCAGGGCATATGGAATGACGAAAAAGATACTGAGCAAAAGAAAATTACTGAAGAAATTAATAGACTAGAACGAGAACTATATGTGAGTGGCAAAAATGGCAAACTCCGCGCCACGGAAGGCAAGAATATAGCTATTGAAATGCGTAAAAAGAGAATAGAATTGCGCGAATTAATAGCAGAAAGAATGGGGCTGGAACAAAATACAGCCGAATCCATCTCTGATAATGCCCGATTTGACTTTCTTGTGGCAAATTGTGCATATTATGAGAATGGTCAAAAGGTGTATAAAGACATGGATGAATATACTGCTAATTCTGACGGCGATATCGCCTTTTCCGCAGCAACAGCTTTGGCCCAAATGATGTATTCTGTGGACAAGGATTTTGAGTCAAAATTACCAGAAAATAAATTCCTTAAAATGTTCAAATTCGTTAATGATGACCTAGCTTTAGTCAATGATAAAGGCGAAAGAGTAGACACAGAAGGTCGTAAAATAGATGAATTTGGATATTATGTAAATGATGAAGGAAAACGTGTAGATAAAGAAGGAAACTTACTTGACGAAAATGGAAATTATGTTCCATCAGTCACGTATGTGGATGACAAGGGAAAGAAGATAAATATAGACGGATAATCTGCGGATAGTGGGCGGTTTTATAACTAAAAACTAACTGTGGATAAATATGTCTAGATTTGTACTTACAGCCCAATTACAGTTACAAGCTCCCACAAATACTGCACAAATTGTCAGGCAGATTCAAAGTCAGCTTAACAACGTGCAGGTGAATGTACAGGTACAGGGCACGGCCCAAGCTACGCGACAGGTTCAACAAGTCGCCCAATCTCTTAACGCTGCTAACTCCGCAGCCTCAAACTTGGGCCGTACCTTTGCCATTTCTGTAAGACGATTTGCTGCCCTAGCTGTGGCAACTAGAGCAGTAAGTCTTTTTACAAACACTCTCGCAGACGCTACTCAGCAAGCTATTGATTTTGAGCGACAATTAGTAAAACTTTCTCAAGTCACTGGACAGTCTTTAGGTGAACTTCGTGGGCTTACTACAACGATTACCCAGCTTGCTACTGGCTTTGGTGTTACATCAAAGTCATTATTAGATGTATCTACAGTGTTACTACAGGCTGGTCTTAATTCTAGAGATACTGAAGTAGCATTAAAATCTTTAGCCAAAGCTGCCCTTGCTCCAAACTTTGATAGCATATCAGAAACAGCAGAAGGTGCTATTGCTATTTTGGCACAGTTTCAAGAGGGCGTTGGAGCACTAGAAGGTCAATTAAGTTCTATCAACGCTGTTGCTGGCGCATTTGCTGTTGAGGCTGGAGACTTAATAGACGTTATTCGTAGAACAGGTGGTGTATTTAAATCATCTGGTGGTAGTCTTAATGAGCTATTAGCACTATTTACTAGCGTTAGAGCTACAACCCGCGAAAGTGCTGAAAGCATTGGTACTGGCTTAAGAACTATTTTCACAAGAATTCAACGACCACAAACTATAGAATTTCTTAAACAGTTTGGTGTAGAACTTGTTAATCTTGAAGGAAAGTTCGTTGGTCCGTTTGAGGCTATTAAGCTTTTAAGTGGCGCACTAGCTGGTCTTGGAGAGGGTGATTTAACATTTATCAGAATTGCAGAAGAACTTGGTGGGTTCCGACAAATTGGTAAAGTTCTTCCATTATTACAACAGTTTTCTACGGCACAATCAGCTTTGGCTGTTGCTCAAAAAGCTAATAACGGTCTGACTAAAGACGCTGAAACAGCACAGCAAGCGTTGGCAATTAGAATAATTAAGGTTAAAGAAGAGTTTTTAGCATTAGTCAGAAGCGTAACAGAAACTAGTTCTTTTCAATTTTTTGCAAATACTACTCTTAATCTTGCAAGTGCATTAATTAGATTGGCTGATGCTCTTAAACCAATTATACCATTATTAACTGCTGTTGCTACAATTAGAATGGCGCAGGGAATCGGTGGATTTTTAACCGGTTTTGGTGGAGGCATAAGATCAAATAGAACTTTTAATCAGGGCGGTAAAGTTTTAGCTTTTGCTAGAGGCGGAATGGTTCCCGGTACTGGAAATAGAGATACTGTTCCAGCAATGTTACAGCCGGGAGAATTTGTTATTAGGAAGAGTAGCGTTAATAAACTTGGTGCTTCCAATTTAGCAGCGATGAACGAAAACCGCTACGCAACTGGCGGTATAATAGCTTTAAATCCATACGACAAAGGAACACCAGACACCGCAATTAAAAAAAGTGGTATTATTACAGCTTCTGATGTAGCTGAAAGAGCGGGCATACCCAAAAGTAAGGGTTATAGAGAAAGATTTACACAAGCTGCCACAGCTTCTGGAAATAAAGAATTATCATCATTAGCTAAAACTGGAAAATTAAATATAGATGCCGTAGGATTAAGTATTGGTGACGAAAATGTTGCTAGACAAACAGAAGATCAAATAAAAGACAGTTTTGCAAAATTAATTAATTCTAGTTCTGGAGCTTTGGCTGCAAAATTTCAAACCACTGCATCTAAACAAATTATGCCCAAAGATTTGGAACTATTTGGAATTAATGGAGTAATTGGTAATGCTTTTGAAGCCATGCTAACATCTCTAGGCGCGCCATTTGACTCGCCACCACAAGACGAAATGCAAAAAGCCGTAAATAAAGCAAATAATAATTCTGCATTTGATTATCCAAATGGCATTGGTTTACTTGGAAAAGGCAATTTATCATTACTATCTAATATACCAACTGACGCAAAAAGAACCGTAACTGGCAAAGAAGTAAATGAAATCATTACTAAAAAATATCCAAATTTATTGGCAGATGCGGCAAAACAATCAATGGCGTTGATAAAAGGAAAAGAACTTGCTTCTTTACAATCAAAAGACGGTGGATATACTACATCAGAATTAGCTAAATATGGTGTTCGTAATACTAAAGAATTAAAAGCTTTGGGTTGGACAAGTCCGTTTAGAGGAAAATGGAATCCGCCAGTAATGAGAAATCTTGGTGGATTAATTAAAAAGTTTGCTCTTGGTGGTATGTCCAAGGCTCCATTGATAGATGATATCATTAATGCTAGTGGCACAGTAATGCCTCGTCCAAGTTCTGCTATAGCCGCACTAGTTAAGGCTGGTGGTGGAGCAATAGACATTGATAGAACTATCAAACGCACAATTGGTGATAAAGCATACGGCATGGCTAAAACTGCCGGTCAACAATCTGCCGCGCTAGATAAATACTTTAAAGACCCAGCCGCTAGATTAAAAGATATTAAATCTGCTCCACTTACTGCGTTTGGTAAAGAACTACAAGCAGCCATAAAGTCTGGACAATTACAGTCAGATAAGCTGTCTATCATTAGTAAATCTCAAAGAGTTCCCGGTGTTGCGGAATATTTAAGTCAATTGTTTGGCATCCCACTTGCTAATATGATATTCACTCAGGGCGGTAGTAAACAGCCAGCAATTGATTCATTACGAAATAAAGGCCCAAGGGCAAATAGGATTGCTAGATTTGCTGCTGGCGGTGGAGTCGGAACCGATACTGTTCCGGCCCTTTTAACTCCCGGCGAATTCGTTGTTAATCGCTCATCTGCTCAAAGTATTGGCTACGGTAATTTGAATAGAATGAACAAGGTTGGAAAGTACGCTAACGGTGGCATTGTCCAACATTTTAATTCTGGAGCATCTGGTTCTGGCGTTAGAGCGCCAACTATGGTTGGCACTGGCGGTATGGGGCCGGGACAAAATTTTATTCCATTGAATATGTTGACCCAGCAAGCTCAACGTCTAACTCAAGCACAAGCTGCATTAACAACATCGACACAGACCGCGACACAATCACAACAACAACAAAGAAGAAGCATTACAGAAACAGTAGCTGCTAATAAAGCTTTTGCCGCTTCAGTAACAACAAGTTTAATTCAAGGATTTTTACCAGCAATTGATGAAAATAGTAACACAGTTTTAAGAGTAACACATTCTTTATTAGGATTATCAACCATAGCTCTTGGAACAGCTGCCGCTTTAGAGTCTTTAGGAGCTAAATTAAAAGTAAAGACATTATTAGATTTTTTAAGTGGACAAGGATTATCTACAAGATCATTAGCCTCAATGCGTGGAGGATTAGTAGATGCTGGATTAAGTAAAGCATTTTCAACACAATTAATATCTGTAACACAAGGTTTGGCTTCTTTTGCTGGACCAATAATTGCTGCTACTGGGTTATTTTTAGCATTAAATTATGCTGGAAAATCTTTGATAGAAGCTTTTTATAACTATGAAAATAGAATTAAAAAATTAATAGAAAGTGGAAATATTGAAGAATCTAGAAAGCTTGCAGAAGAATCACAAGTAGCTAGATCTAGAGTGTCTTCTGGAAGCGGCGCTGTTACTGGGGCAGCTTTAGGTACTGGAGCAGCCGCAGCTATTGCTGTAGCATTCATGAATCCATTTATATTAGCGCCACTAGCATTAATATTAGGCACCGTTGGCGCTGGATTGGGATTATTAGCAGATGGATTATCTGATAGCGCAGGATATTTTGGTCAATTAACATCCACACAAGCTGCTTTAATTGCATCTCAAAAATCTTTAATTAGCTCTTCTGAAAAAGCAGCTCAAGCTTTGAACGAATTTGAAAAAGGTAATATATCAGCAACACAGTTATTACAATCTATATCAGCAACTACAGCGGGTACCGACAGATTTACCAAAGAAAGTAATAAGTTAGCTATAACTAGTCAAAAAGAAATAGCAAGAGAAGGCGATTTTGGCGGTTTGCGTGGTGGATTAAGAAATATATTTACTTTGGGTGGACTTTTGGGAGAAAGCACTGGAGAAAGACAGTCTAGAATAAATAACTCATCAGAAAAAGCAAGAAAAGACGCAAACCAACAAGAGCAAGAAGCGCTCAGGGTCGCTCAACCGGCATTAAATGCTCTTTCTAAGCAGATTGCCATGACCAATGGATCGTTTGATGATCTTATGATTAGAATTAGCTCAACAGATCCAAATTTATATAACATCTTAATAAGACAAGGAACAAATGATCTAAATAAAAGTTTTCAGAATATTGCTAAAGAAGCAGCGAGAACTAAAGCGGCTCTTGAAGCAGCCAACTTGGGGCTTCGTTCAGCACAAGCAACTTCAACGGCCATGAGCGCCAGTATGGATAGATTTGCTGCTGGTCTTGAGGTTGGTGGTAGCACATTTGTTGCAAATGCTGAATTTTTATCAACAGCTATGAGCAGTGCTGCTCAAGCTATGGATCCATTAGAAATAAAAGCTGCTGTTACCAACGTTAGTAAAAATCTTTCTGACATGGGGATTTCGAAAAAGTATACTGATAAATTTGAAAATAACATGAACGCATTTGTTAGCGCACAACAAAATTATGGTAAAGCCTTTGACAATATTATTGCTGAGTCTAAAGCTATGGGTACTGTGTTTAGTGCTGATATGCTAAAAGATAAGTTTGCTGATCAGCTAGGTAACATGATGGGGCGAGATGTTAGCGATGAAGCCAAAGAAAATTTCAAGAAGATTATTCAAGGAATTGAACTTAGTCCAGATGAAATTAATGAGATAATGAGTGGTAACTATAAGGCATTTGGAGATAAATTAACAGAAGCTGGTAAAAAACAAGTTGAAGAAATAATTCAAATTTCTGAAGAAAGAAATAAAGCAGAACAAGTTGTTATTGGATTCATCAAACAAAGAGCAGAAGCTGAACGAAATCTTGCTCAAGCCCAAAAAGAAGCTGTTGATCTTTACATGGAAGGTAGAGACATTCAAGCTAAATACGGTGGCGCATCAGTTTCAGAAGGAGAAAAGCGTGGAGCCATATTAGCCAGAGCAAATGCTGGCGCTGGAGCGGCTGGCTTAACTGGACTTAAAACTGGCAATGCCGCAGAACTACGTGCTAGAAATGCTCAAATATTTGGTGGATTTAGAAATATAGAAGCCCAAAGAAGCGTTCAAGGCGGAATGCAGCTTAGAGCCGGTGCAGCTGCCGACGAACAACAAAAAAACATACAACAAGCACAAAAAGATCAAGTGCAAACAATAAGAGATCTTATTAAACTAGAAGAAGAAAATCTTAAACTTATTCAAGAAAAAAATAGACTAGAAAAAGATTCTATAGATGCTTTAATTAGTGGCGACATTGATAAATTTTTTGAACAACAAGCAGCCTCTGCGGCACAGGGCGCTATAGCTTTAGGATCAGATGTTTTACAAAGAGCGCTTGGTCCAAAAGCGTTAGGCATGGCCGCTCAAGATATAAAACGACAGCAAGAGGCTGGAGTACAAGAATTATATGGTCAACGCCTTGGTGGCCCCGGCGGATTAACCGAAAGGGCTTATGGAGCAGCTGTTGGAGCAATGGGCGTCACCGATCCTAGATTAGCACAAATAGCGGCTGGCACAACTGGCCAAGAACAAGCAATACAAGGTAGATTACAAGAACTTGGCGGGATACTTGGAGAAACTGGCGCTCTTGGTGCAGCTATGGCGGAAATGCAAGTACAAACTGCAACTATTAATGTAACTAACGCTGAAGTAAAATTAGCAGATATAGAACGAAGAGGACGAGAAGCGGCTGCTGGAATGTATAGAGGCGGCGTTGTTTATGCTAATCGTGGAATTTTTATTCCTCGCGGTACAGATACTGTTCCAGCAATGTTAACACCTGGAGAATTTGTTGTTAGAAGAGAAGCTGTTCAACGTGGTAATAACTTGCAGATTTTACAAGCTATGAATCGCAGTGGAGATGCCATACAAACCGCGACAAACGGAGCCATAGCAATGGCGCGAGGCGGAATAGTTAGATACAGAGATCAAGGCTCAAATAATCCAGAACAAGCTGGCAATGGATTTGGCATTAGCACAGAAGTAGTAAATAGATTATCTCAATCTTTAGTTCAGTTTAATACAGATTTAAGCAAAAATATTGATAGATTGAATACTACCACTTTCAATCTTAAATTAGACACAACAAACATAAATGTTAATTTAACAGGCACCTCATTCTTAAGTCAATTAAAAGAAGATGTAACAAATAAATTAATGGCGTTTGTGGGAACAGAAATACAAAATTATCGGGTGGGCAGCGGCGGAAAACTTACAAAAAATACTAGCGTAATTTAATGTTTAAATAAGGAATTTTATGGACTGTATTTGCATTACAAAGGTATCGCTTAGAGGATTGAGCAAAAGCAAATTTCGTGCTAACAATCTTCTACTTTCTGATGCTAGAGTAAGTTGTTCTTCTAAATCAAATTTTCGACCACAAGCCGGTCGATTGGCTGGATTGTCTACCAATATATCTGGCACTTCTAAAATTGTTGCTAAAAATAATCAAGAACTTAATATATTTGCTTTAAAAACAACTTCAAATTTTAATATTAAAACTAAAAATACGCTTTCTGGTGTTATTAGAAGCAACTTAAAATCGTCTCCAGAAATAAATATTTCATATGTAGAAAAACTGGGCGGTTCTCTTAGCGATATAAACAACTATGTTAATAGCATTTGTATAGAAAAATTATATCCTACTTCTGATATTATTATAAATTCTGGAAACAGCTATTTTGTTACTCAGTCGTTTGGTACTAACAATTTATATTCTAATATTGACGAAGGAATTTTATCAAAACAATTTGACAATAAAACAACTTTTATACAACCATCATCTATTAATAGTACTGGAAATTTTAAGTATAAATTTGGAATTTCTAATCTTAGAACTGTTCCGCGCAACAGTTTACTATTAATACAAGCATCTGCGCCTTTGTTTAACGAATTTGCAAATGTGCCATCTAAATATAATATTAAAAATATTACTCTTGAAGATCCTTCTGGTAACTTAATAATTAAATATAAAGATTTTAATATACTGGGAGATTCTAATTACGACACAGATTATGTTAATTGGACTACTTATATAACAGAGCCAGAAACAAATAATGCAGCATTAAATTTTTGGGAACCAAATTTTCCTGTATTATCCTCTGGGTCAATTTCTAATACATATAAAGTTAACTTAGATGTTGAGGTAGAATGCTTGGGCCATCAATTTACTGATGGTTATGATCTAGGATATGAAAGTGGATGTCTATATTCTGGAATAAATAATAATAATTATTCATTAAGAATCACGGCCATAGAACTTTGTAATAGTGGAGAATTATTTACACATAATGCTAATCGTGTTCCTCTGCACACAGAAGTGTCTCCAATAGGACAAAGATTAACTAGGCAAATTTTTCCAGATCAACTTTTATTAAATGATCATACTAACAACATATATCCATCATCTGATTCATTGTGGCAACATCTTGATCCATTAGGCGATACGTATAACAACACAACTACATCTGGAGCAAATGTATTAGCGCCACTTTTACGATATCCAAATGGTGCTATTAAATTATCATATTCATCTATTGCAGATTCGGGAAAATTGCACCTAAGATTTTCTCATGAGCCACCACCACTACAGTTCGGATATAGAGATGGAGCATTTAGTTTTTCTACAAGCACTGTTAAAAACTCATTTCCTAAACATGATATGCCATTTGATATGGCAACATGGTCTAGATTTTCTCATGATCATTTCTTTACTATTGACAAAATTGAACTTAAAGTTTTAGCTAAAAAAGCATCTGGTGGAAGAAATTATTCTTTAGACGTTGTTGGATATAGTGATGATAAGTTATTAAATGTAACTTCTGATGTTGGAGGATTTTTACAAAATGAATCTGGAGTACAAAATGGAGTAATTCCGCAAACTTCTGGATTTAAAAATATCAATGAATTGTCTATTGCTAGTGAGCCTTTATCGCATAAAAGTCAATATTTTGCTAAAAATACAAGTAACAATGCTGGTGGCGACCATTATATATTATCAACTCAGCCAGTTATTGATTCCACAACATTTAAAGAATATACTATTCCATTAAAAATCTATCAAGATTCTGTCTCTATTGGTAAATCTATTGATTATTCTATTAGTTCATATTTTGAAAAACTTTATTTAGATATTTATCCAATTCCAAGTGGCGCAGAAATATCTAGAATTTATTTATTAGTCTATTACAAACCAGAAAATGCTTTACATTTGCACACAATTGGGTGTGAAGAATCTAAGCCATTATTGCGTAGAAGTAATGTTTTAATACCTGTAGATGATTTTGCAAACTCATCAGGATCATTAATTTCTAATATACCTCACGCTTACACTCGTGACAATACCTTTAAATCTAATTATAGCACACGTTGGAAAACCGTTAATAACAACGTGGTTGTTGGACCATTTGATCCACTTAAATTTGATATAGCATTTGAAAATCCAGAAATGCCAACCCCATTTCTTAATGGATATTTTTCATTTAATAATGATTATGCTATTAATATAAACAATTATAAACAAGCGATTATACCAGACTATAGTTTTAATCGTAATTATTTAGATTGTATTGTTAGTGGAGCATACAAAGGTAAATATGATAACATTTCAAATATAGGATTGCGTTTTAAATCTAATTCTTTATTTAACAACGCACCAACACCATATACTACTCTTGATTGGACTAGAGCAGCTGGATATTCTAATCATGAATTATATGGTAAATTAACCGATAATTTTGAAAATGCCGTAAGGGTATCTGGATCTCTTGGTAGAATTGAATTTAATGTTTTATCTGGAAATAACAATTTGCCTCTACAAAGCGGCTTTGCTATTTATACAAGATTTAGTCCAGATATTAATATGAGCGGCGTTGGATATAATTTATGGAATTCTGGTATTTTGTTTACTAATGACTATCTAACTGTTGGATTTAGCGGTGGTAAAATATTTGGTTCATATATAGACAATAATAATAACATAATTACTATCAATGATTCTAAATATTATTATGAATATGAATATCCATTACCAGTAATGTTATCTTATAATGAAAATGATAATAAGTTAAGATTATATACAAACACTCTCATTGGTCAATCTTTACCATTTATAGCAAAGTCACAACCAGTAAGTACGCTATCTTTTGGAACATCGGTAAATGGATTTATTACTAGTATTGGTATTTCTAGTCTAGTTGGACCCAGTGGATATGTGTCTACTAGTGGAATAAATATTCTGGCTTCTGGTAATCTAAATAAATATCTTAAACAAGATTTATATAGCTCTATAAATGATAATAAGTTATATTCTTATATTGATGATTATGTAGATCATTGGCATATTGGGGCATTTAAACTATGCAAATTTAATCAAGCGTTTGACAGATTTACTGTTAGAAGTGAATTTGATTATGTTGTGCATAATATTAAAAATAGTGGGTTATCGTATAGTAATATTACTAATATAACACTTCCGAGCAATATCAATTCTTTTGTTTGTTATCATAGTCAAATAGAAAATGATTCTATTAGACTTAGCTTATCTGACTCAAATACATTAAGCCTACCACTTGTGCAAACAGATGTAAGAATTTCAAAAACATTACCCAGAGGATATCAATTTGAAAAAGAAGCTATTGCTGTAGAGACTATTATTGAGCATGATACTAATAATAATATTATTTGGGACAATGGAGAAATTGGTCCAAAACTGATAGTAAGTTTGTATACTACGAATAAAGAACCATCTAGTTATCCAAACAATTATGGCCTAGTAACTAGACATTCTCATTATTTACAACCATCTGGGTGTTTGCGTAAGCTCATCAGCGTATTTGATTTTGATAATTTAATTGACGATAGTGAAGAATGGTCAGTATTTAGTAAAAATAAATATCTTAATGAATTTAATCATAATTATTATTCTAAAGATATTGACGATATGTTTTTACAATACGATTTGGTATACCCAAGCGGTAAGCCATTTGAGTCTTCTGTCAAGATACATACAGCTAATGTCAGATTAAATAATGCATTTACTTCCGTTTCTGGATCAAATAATGCGCTTAATCTTTATAGTAGCGGTAAAGCTATAACTTTTGATTCTTTGAAGATATCATTACCAAAAACAAAAGATTTTTTTGACAATGATATTAATTTAGTAACATATGGTAAGTTAATAGATAGTGGTTATAATAATTTAAATATTTATGTTTCTGGAGTTACATTATCTTCTGAATTATTACCATTACACACAATTACTATTGGAACAATAAATAATATCAATAATACTGAAGAATATCTATTTGGATCAAGCGAACCTTATAAAGGGCTAAATCTATATTGTAGTGGCCAGTTTTTTGAACAACAAAGATTACCCATATTTATACAAAATAATGTTTTAGATCAATCGGCAGCTTCTGGTTTATCATTATTTGTAGCTAATATCATACCACAAGTCGATATTCATAATAATAATAATATTAATTTATATGTAAAGGGCTTTGATGGTACTAGTACTATAATTCGCCCCAATATGAATTTGTACACTGAAGTTACAAATATTGATAATTATGCCTCTACTTTTAATTTATATACTCAAACCTTTGAAGTATTACAAAATTTAGTTGATGAGTCATTTAATCTTTTTACTGTTAATGTCCCTATATTAAATGTACAATTAGGTAATCAAGCAATATCGTGGGATTCCCAAAATGTTGGTGTAAATATAAGAGTAGATGATAATAAATATTTTACATTAAAGGCAAATGACGAAATTCGTGGCGTAGAATTAATCTGTTATGGAGATTGTAAATGAGTGACTGCATAGATCCTAAAGTAATAACGCATGAAACCATATGGCAACCAGAACAATGCGTTGATGGTGGCGTTTTACGCGCTAAACGAACATATACTAATTTAGCAGCAAGTGGTTTTAATACTGCTGTTGGCTATAGTGGTCATTATTATGGAGCGAGAAAATATACTGGATTAATTCCACAGTCTGCTTATTTTATTAATTTAGAAGGACAAACTGGAGAGGGTGGATTTTTAGATGTTCCACGCGAAATATATGAATGGGAATATGGATCTAATAATAGAGTAGATTACTCTGGAGTCAAAATTGCAAATCCTAGCGGACAAAGTAATCAGTTTTTTGGAAAATCTATTTCAGTATCAAAAAATCATATGGCTGTTGGTATGCCATTTTATAGTTTTTATGATACCGAGGGATATTTGCTTGATAAAGCTGGAACAATATTTATATACGAACGCGATCCCGAGCCATCTGGATCTGATTGGTCTAACCAGTATGATAAAGCTCCATGGCATCTATCACAGCAAATTGTATTACCAAGCGCAATTTTAAGAGATTATATTTATGAAAAATTTAAATCTAAAACATTATCTAATTTAAATGTTACTTTGCCATTTGAAGTAGAAAAAACCTCGTGGAAAGTTGGACAAAATGGAAGACAGCTGGGCTATTCATTAGATTTATGTTCAATAACAGACGAAGTTTCTTTGGGAGAAAAAGAAAAAAATATTTTAGTTACTAGTGGTCCAGGATGTAAATTTGATAGACAGTTCCAAGAGCTTGCATCTTCTGGTGTATCGGTTGTATTTTTTATTTTAACTGATAGTTTTGAGCCTTCTACTACTATTAATTATGGTCCACCAATAGGCAGAATAACTTATGACTATAATTATGTAGACTATAGGCTTAAAGATTTAGATTTATTATTTAGATATTTTGCTGATCCACCAACTAAATTCAATATTAAAATTAATATTTTACAATGTTTGCCCGACTCTTTTACTGGCACTACTTTAGATTTTCCAGAACCTAAACCAGACTTTGTTACTAAAGTAAATTCTAGAAGACATGAGGGCATAAAGAGAGGATCTAAATTTGAAGCAAGAGATGATGATATTTTTGAATCTTTAAAGAATCAATTTTTTGCATCTTTTCCATACGATCCTACAAAATTAAATAACAACATACCAGCTATTTTAGGTTTTTATATCGACAATACCCCATCTTTTGGTGGAAGAAGAGCTGTCACGCCAGCATTAGACAGATTTATTGAGTTTTATAAAAGCTATTCTTTAGCTAGCGGATTAAAAACTATTGATGGAGTACCAGCAACTGGATATACTTTCCAATATTTAGGTGAAAATGATATTTGGGCTATTGAAGCAGCTTCTGTGTTAAAAGAAACTCTGGATTTAGACAAATTACGTTCAGAAAATGTATTTCCCTTATTTGCTAATTCTATAGGATCTGTCAATTCTTCTGCTACGGAGCTAAATGAAATTCCATATAGCGGTGGATGCGTATATATTTTTGAAAAAGAAAGTGGAGTTTGGAATTTAATTCAGAATATCGAGTCCCCAACCAAACTTAATAACGTACATCCAGATAGATTTGGTCATTGCGTTAGAATCAGTGATGATGGAGATCTTATTGTTATTGGATCTCCATATTTAGGATCTAATAACGTGATGACCTATGAGTACGACAATAAAGAAAAAACTAGATTGTATAATAATATAGAACCTTGGTTAGCGCACAGGGCTAGTATAGAAATTGGAAGTGATCATTATAATATTTTATTAAATAAATTACAGCAATATAAACAACAGTTCACAAATAATTTATTTGCAGTACAAAAATTATATTTAGAATTATCCCCAACCGATAAGTTTAAATTAAGAAATGATAAAGACTATTGGGGAGACTCTCCCATACAGGAATATAAGCAAGCATTCACATATTCTAATAAAATTAATGATGGTGGATGGGGATTTTTACTTGGCGAAGTAGCACCATGTCCAAGATTAGGATATTCAGTCGCCGTTAATGAAGATGGAAGCATAATAGCAGCAGGATCACCAACAGATAGTTTTAATGAGTATGATGAATATTCATCTTATTTTGCTCCTAATAGACCAGCATATACAACTTGGCCAGCATATGTTAACGCTGGATCTGTTAGAGTATTTGAGTCAAGAAAATATTATCCACATAATTTAGTAGTCAATTATGGAAAATTTGGTAATTTACAATATGAACTTAGTACACCAGAAGATAAAAATCAATATTTTAATCACTTTAAAGCAATATATGAATCTGCTGGCCTTCAATTTTTAGAAACAAATTTTGTTACTACAGAAATTCCAGAAGAAGCAGGTTTATTATTTATAATAACACCAGCAGTAGACGCTCTTAGTGATGAAATATTAAATAATATTAAAACTTGGTTATCTTTAGGCGATAGACATTTAGTTCTTGTTGGAAATGATCCAGTGTGGGAATCCAATGGTGCCTATCTTTCATCTAATAATATAATTAATAAATTATTAAGAAAATTAAACTCTGGATTGGTACTAACAGCAGCTAGAAATCAATATGAATCTTTGCCATCTTTTGATATAAATAAACCCAACATTATACCATCATATGTGCCTACAAATGCTTTAGAAGTCATTTCCGTAAAACCAACCTTATTTGGAAGTGGTGTGGCTGATATAAAACCATATTTTCCAAATGCTGAAAGGTCATATGAATGTGATAATTCTGCTGACAAATTATCTTTTACATCTATGTTTAATTTAATTTTTGGAGATTTATCATATAAGTCTTGTAACGATAAATGCGAAATTCCAATCAAACATTTAGGAGATATGAGATCTCAATGGAATGAAATTTGTCTTGATACTCGCGGAAAGCCCAAGCCATATCCAGTTAATTGGCCATTAGTTATTGGCGCTGTTACTCCATCTACTTATGGATGTGGAGCTACAGACACGGTATCAGATACTAATATTAGTTCTAACACTACTAAATATAATTTTGCTCCTATATTGGTAGCAGCTGAACACCCAGAAGAATACGATATAATCGTTTCCGGTTCTCCAATTTCTTCTGGCTTAGTAGAAATAGGAGAAGAATTAGTAGATAGAAAATTAGATATTAAATTTGAGTTCGATACAATTGCCGACTCGGGAATCGCTTTTATTTGGACGGCTGAAAGTGGAAACTATACATATTTAAATACTAATATAAATGAAATTATTAGTAAAAGTAGATTTTATGATCCAGATCCATATAATGATAAAGATGCTATACTACAAGCAAAATCTGTACAAATAGAAAATAATACAAATATTGGAAAAAATGTAAGTGAAAAAGCTCATTTTATGGTAGAAGAAGCGTATCAAAATACTACTTCCAAAATTATTTTAATGGCTGGAACTCATACTGAAGAAAAATCTGTTTTAGACAGCTTTGGAAATATATATGTTAATTTTTATATAAATCTATTTCAACAAGGTCTTGACTCAGATAGAGAAATAAATGGATCATTTATAGCACAGCTAGGCGATTGGACGGGCAGGGAATCACTCAAAGACCTTAATCCCGATTCAGTTTTAGATGATTATTTAAACAGAATTTTTTCTGATATTGATATGAATGTATCAATGGATGAATTATTAGCCGGATCATTTAGACCAAATCGTGATAGAGCGCAATATGATATTTGCTGGATTGCAGAGCCAACATCGTTACCAACCGAAGACGAATTAATGAAACTTCAAAGTTGGCTACGTCGTGGTAATAAAAAAATTATCATTACATATCAAAATTCTGATGTTGCTTCTATTAATAGAATTATAGAACTGTGTAAATTACTAGAAGTATCTATGAAGCCACTGTTTTTACCAGAAAAATTTAAATATGCCGATAAACGAGATATTCCTGACTATGGAGGTTTAGCTTTAAATTTTAATCATCCTATATCTAGAGGCATAGTGGGAAGTATTAGGAATACAATAGTTTATGATTTACCAGCACCTAATAATTTTATCCCAATAGAATTAAATAATGCTTCACCAATTGTTTTTATAGACGGTCCAGTAGTGGATGACTACGTTATAGACACTGCCCCTTGGGAGCTAGATAGTGGAATTACTAATATACAATTTCCATTTATTCCTGGTTCTGGATATAAATTATTTGTCACAAGCACATCTGAACATTCTTCAGAAAAAGTAGATTTACATTTTAACATCAGCAGCGCCTCTACTTCTCCAGTTACAAATTATCCAAATACAACACAACCTGTTATTTTTCGCTCTTTAAATTTATCTGTTACTCCATCTTTTTTTAATGGAACAATACAGCATGATACTATAGATTTTTTTCCAGATCCCGAACAAAATTCTATATCTATTGATATTTATACTAATAAAGAAGAGATAGATAAGCCATTGAAATTTCCAAACTCATTAGTATCTCCAAAGACTACTAGAATTGTTTCTATTTCTGGATGTTTACTACCAATCATAGAATCGATAGGAATAGTAGAGATTTATCAGCCAGTATCTGGATGGGTAACTTATGATGCTACTCCTGATAAAATTGTTACTATTACTCCTCCAGCAAGACCAATTAGTACAGATAATAGCAAATATTGCCCTACAGAAAATTGTATACCATTGCTAGGTAATAAACTAATAGCTGATGGACCAATTGTCGTAGCGCAAGAAATGGAAAGATTTTCATCATTTGATTATGGTGTTAGTAGATCTAGAATAACAGTTATTAGCGATTCTAACTTAATACAAGGAAAGACAATAGCTGATGAGAATGGTGTTAGAAATAGTTTAATAAACTTTTTAATTGGACTATATCCATACACTAACTTTCCTAGTCTTAATAAGGGTAGATCATTTACAGATTTTGTTACCAAGATACAGTCTCCAGAAATAAGTAGCCCAGCTATATTATTTAATTCTACTCAAGGTAACATTGGAACCAACCTACGATTTTTAGCATCTGGAGTAGGAATTCCGTCTTCTGGTAGAAGTTTGTCTCATTTTATTGCTTCATTTGACAGAAATGGTTTTAAGCATCATGGAAAAGTAGAAGACCACAAGAGTATGCAGTATTTAGAAAAGGTTGATAATCCAAAAACCGATCCACAAATTGCTATGGAAAAAAGTGGTTTATTAAGCGGTTTTAAAAGTTATACATCTACTTTGGGATCATATTCTAAATTTGCTGGATATATAAATGATAAATATTATGAAGACGCAAAACTTGGTGGTGGAATACCAGATATCATGAAGGATACTGGGCATGATTATTTAGATTTTGATTACTTTCCATCTGGCTATCCCGGCAACTTATTTGGCTATTCTATAGATATTTGGAAAAATAAATTATTAATTGGATCTCCATTTTCGTGTTACGATAAAGAAAATATTTCTTCTTGGCAGCAAGTGTTATCAAATACTCCATTTAATTCTCCAGCATCTGGATCTGTAGTTGGATTTAATGGTGGTGCTGGGTCAGTTTATTTATACGAAAGAATTCCCGGAAAGAGTGGAATTACGCAATTTGGAAATTTAAGCAGGTGGTCACTAACCCGCAAATTTAGACCAGATAGTATAAATATTGGGCAAGACACAAATAATTTAAATAATTTTTCTTCTCCAGAAATATTTGGGGATCATAATTATAAATCAGATGATTTATCTTTATCTATTATGAATGATCAGTTTGGACATAGCGTACAAATCTATAGCGACATGATTGCTATTGGCGCTCCAGGGCATGATTTTGATAACTATGTAGAAACTATATTTGATAGTGGAGCATTTATCAAAAAAGAATTTGATAGTTCTATAGATATACCAAAAAGAATAATATATGATCTTGGTTCATCTGGAAATAGATCTATACTAGCAAATAGTGGCATTCCTGTTCTTAACAATGGTGCTATATTTACTTATGAAAATAGAATAACGTATTGGCAAGATAAAACACAAGAATGGAAATTGATTCAAAAAATTGTTCCACAAGGATACAATTCTAGAAAACAAAAATCATATCTGGGATCATTAGAAATTCCAAGTTCTGGATCAGAAAATGATAGATTTGGATCTTTGATTAGTTTAGACAGGGCGAAGCGCACCGATTCAGATTATACGTTAGGGGTTGGTGTTCCGCAGCACAAATTTAGCAATTCTGGCGATCCAATTGTAGATATGGGAGCTGTTTATATTTTTGATGGAATGTTAAGAAAAATGCCCCCATCTAAAATAGATCCAGACAGTTTTATTCATGCTAAAATATTCGGTGAGACTATAAATAATAGTCCTTTTGTAGCTATTAATTTTTACAATTCTGGATCAAATATTTCTCATGTCGCCACGGGGATTGTATACTCTAATGAACAAGGTGAAATATTTTTAGAAGCTTCTGGTCAAGACATTGTAGATAAATTATATATTAAGCATAGACCTTATATTAAATCGGTATATGGAAAATATGCATTTGGAGAACAATCTGACGGAAAATTAAATGTATTTATAGAAGGTAAGCCAAATAACAATTCTGGTATTATTAATTTAACAATGAAGGCTTCGGATTCTGATATTGTGTATAATAACATGGGATTGTATCAGGCCGGAATACTTGGCTTTGCATCTGGTATTCCTTCTGGATTGTCGCTTTATTTGTATTCTCCAGAAGGCATAGAAATATCAGGATCAACATTGATGTTGCATACTAGTGGTGTTGGAATTTCTCCCGACTCTCTTAATTTGCGTGTGCGAGGGAAATAATGTTTATAGTTTATAAAGACAACGTGACGCCTGTTCACATTAGGCCCACGCCATTAATTTCTATATCACATGTGCCTAATAAAAATAAAATGGGCACCTTGGGCTGTAAGTACTCAATTACACTAAATGGCACAATAATATCTCACGACGGATCTCCATATATAGACAGCCAATTTAATTCATTATTGTCATCTTTATACAATAATCCATCTGGAGTGAATCCAGACATTGGTGATAGGTTGACATCTATAATGTTTAAACAAAATAGTCTTAGAGATTTATTTTCTAAAGATGGACAAAAGTGTGAAATAAAACCAATTTCTCAATTAATTTCTGGCGTTTCTACTTTTAGCGGTATAACTTTTTATCCGAATGTTGTTTCTATTAATTTTGAAGATGGGCCATATATAGAAACATCTAAATATTCTATTAATTTAGAAGCGCCACTTCTTTTTGATCCATCTGGAAATATTTATCCAGAGGGATTGATTGGATCTACATTTAGTCCTAAAAAATTTAATTTGCAACGATCTACTGCCGATTATTATCAACAAGACAAAACAAACATTATAACTATGTTAGATGTTTGGGGAGGACTAGTAGAAGATTTTACTGATACTTGGTCGCTAGATACAGATGAATCTAATGCTCAATATAGCGCATCAGATATTTTACCAGTGTCATATAGAGTAACTAGAAATATTAGCGCCATCGGTCAACCCATTCCATCTGGAATAATAGGAGGATCTGGCATACCGGCTTGGCAAAGTGCTTTAGGTTTTATTAAAAAAACAATACTACAAGAAACAAGTTCTCCAAGTGGATATATTCCATATTCTGGAGTTGAACATTATCCAGGATTTAGAACTTCTGATACTAGAATTGGATCAACGTATTCTGCTGGTATTTTAAATTTACCAGATTTTTATAGAGGATATAATCATGCGCGATCATTTAATATAAATAAAGCAGAAGGATCTTGTTCAGTGACTGATACTTGGATATTAGCCTCTGGCCAATCGCATCTGGAAAATTACACATTATCAATAGACAACTCTCTTGACAATCCATTTACTAATGTAAAAATAGATGGAACTATTAAAGGGCTGTGTGATATTCATGCTTCTGGATATCAAAGCTATTTATTAAATCCCAACGGGCAAGGCGCGACCGCAAATACCAACACTCCTTTTATAAAAGCGCAAAAACATTATTTTGATATTACTAATAATGGATTATTTGGTATTGGATCTGCTGTCTTTAAAAGAGCCAATAATTTAGCAAGCCCATTAATTTTAAATTCTCAGCCATTAAGCATTACATTGGGATTGAATGAATTACAAGGCGAAATTACCTATAATTTAGAATTTAATGATAGGCCATACACTTATTTTTCTGGGGTATTAGCAGAGAATATTACTGTTAATGATACATATCCAGGAGATGTGTTTGCAACGATACCAGTTATTGGAAGAAAAACTGGACCTATTTTACAATATATCACTGGAAGAACTGAATATAATAGAAATCTTAATATAGAAGTAATATTAGATTATACAGATATACCTTATTTTGGTGGCAGAAATTTATTATATAAACCATCTTTAAATGCTAAGTTTGCGTCTGACATGTTGTATTTAATAAGACAATTAAGCCCGTCTGGAGAGTTAAATGTATCTAAATATTTTCTTCAACCACCTACCGAAACATGGACGCCAAAAGAAGGACGATATACGCTTAATTTAAACTGGGTATATGAAAAGAGTATATAAATGTTTATAGTATATTATAAAAATGATATTAACGCTGGCAAAATTATTAGGCCCAGCCCTTTCATATCCATGTCTTATTCTTTAGATAGAAATAAAAATAGTTTAATTGGTGGAAAATATACTATTACTTTAACTGGTACGTTGTTATCTAATGCAGGGTCGCCAATCAATGATTACAATCCCGAATCAATATTAGCCGAAGGACCAAACTATGAAAATAATCCAAATGGAAATTATAAAAGAACCGACAAACAATTAATTAATTTATCGGATCGAGCATATTCCATGTTTTTTAAGCAACAAGCAATTAGGGCTTTATTTGCGCGCGATGGCCAAAGAATGGAGATGTCTTCTATTAGAAATGATGAACCGATTATTGTATTTTACCCAACAGTTGAATCTATTTCTTTTGATGAAGGAACTTATATAAATACTTGTAATTATACTATTAATTTAACTACCGATATTCTATTAGATAAAGATAATAAATTTTTAGATTATGCAAAAAACACCTTTTATGATGGTGACACAGATAAGCTGAACGATGTATATCATGTAGAAAACTATAGTGATGAATGGGCTATTGAGCCAGATGAATCTTTTGGAAAAACTGCTAATAATATATTGCCAATAGTTGCCCCAGAAACATCTTCATTGCCATATAATGATGTTCCAAGAATTTATAGATTAACTAGAAATATTTCTGCTACTGGAAAAACTATATACTCATCTACTGGATCAAGAACCGAAGCGTGGGAACAGGCTAAAAAATATGTAAAATGTAATATTTTAAAAGAGAATATTCAAGCTTCTCCATCAAAACAATTATCTTATTTTCCATCATATGAAGATACTTTAGGATCTGGCTTATTAAATTTGACGCTACCACCACAAAGTACATCTTCTAGTGCATACAATCATGTTAGATCAGAAAAAATTGATAAAACAGGCGGAACATATAGTTTATCAGATAGCTGGATCATTTCACCAGATAATGCAGTAGAAAGTTATTCATTATCTTTATCGTCTAATACCAGTATTCCAACACTATCTATTAGTATAAATGGTACAATAAAAGGCTTGTCTGATAATGTAGCTAGTGATTTTATAAATAATAATAAATATCAAAATGCTTACAATAAATTAAATATATTATCTAACAATTTTACTTTTATTGGTCCTGGATGCGCAATATTCAAAAGAGCACAAAATACAACAGCTTTACCGTTAAATATTATACCAGCATCTCGCAGCATAAATGTTAATATGGCCGCTGGAGAAATAACTTATAATGTGACTTACAATAATAGACCTAGTAATTTTATTACTAATGCTTCCAGTGAAAATATTACTATAACTGATACATATCCCGGTGATGTATTTTCTATAATACCAACAATTAATCGTTTGAATGGGCCTATTTTACAATATACTGGAGGAAGAACGGAATATAGACGAGATTTAAATATTGAATTAAATGTCAGCAGGCATGGCATAGGCTATTATAAGATGAATAATAGGGGATCTTATTTAAATAGAAAGCCTAGTGCCAATCCAGCAATTGCTTTAGATCTTAGAAATATTATATATACGTGTAGTCCAGCTAATGAGCCTGGAATTAGAAAATATTTCCTTAATCCGGTATCAGAAAACTGGGATCCAAAATCTGGATCATATTCGGTACAAATTTCTTGGACATATGAATTAGATAAATGACTCAATATACATCATTAAATAATACAGACAAGGCTTTTCATCTCACAGAGATGCCTAAGACAATTAATAGAAGTGGAATATATCCAAGTGGAGAGGCTCATTTTTTTGATGTAGCACAAAACTTAATAGATATTCCGCCACTTCCGTCGTCTTCTATTTTTGAATTTATTGCTTTAGATTCTCCATTTTCTAATGCTACAGAATCATATATCATAGATGATTTCTTAGTATTTAATCCGTATATTCATAACTCTGGGCCATCAACTGGTGGATTGGGATATGAAGTTATTACTTCTGGATTATTAAACATTGCGGTGGAAAGATATAATATATATAATATTTCTTTTAGAACTTTAACTTAGATCAATCAAAAATGACATTATCTATAATTCCAAATAGTGGATACTACCAAGCCGCTAAACCGACCGGATTTAATCTAGATACAGATTTAGCTATTCCAGAATCTTTTTCTTATAGTTCTGAAGATATAAAATATGCTCAACAAACGTTTCTTGGGGCATCTATAAGAAGCTTTAATATTAATGCTGGCTATGGAGATAATACTAGCACATTGTCAGTTGAATTAGTAAATGATGAATATAATACATCAGACTATTCACCAAAAGGCTCTCCATATGGAGATGATATTTATCATAGTGGAATATATGATAGGTTTGCGCCACCACCAGTTGGTTCTCCAGTATTTTTTAAATTTGGAAGAACAAAAGCATCAATAGATGATGCATATGGTTACATGTATGATAGCACCTATGGTACTGAGAGTGCTGTTGGCCCATCTGGAAAATTTCATTTATGTTTTGGCGGTATATTACAAAGCTATGTGCAAAATCGTGGTCCAGGAGGAAATCCATTATATTCTGCACAAGTTGTTGACCCAAGAGAAATATTATCTAATGTACAATTAATATTAAATAATTATGCTGGAACGATATTTAGTCATCAAAATATGTATAATATTTATGGATTTTTAGAATTTAATGCCAGTGCTTCAACAAGAATATTATTTGGAGATGAAAAAAATGTATTAGAAAAAATAGTTAATTCTAATGGCGTTTATGAATTGACGGGTAAAGATTTATATACTAAAATTCCAGCTGCTCCATCAATGACATTTCCAATTACCGGAACTGGATATTCTAGAAGATGTCCACAGGGTATGCCGTTTTATAGAATAAAACAAGCAATGATAGCTTTGATGGGAATGGAAATACCGTTACCACAAGAATATATAGACGCTGGCTTTGGTGGATATATTAATTTTCGTGGTCATAATTATGTTGTAGATCTAAGTGGTTTGAAAAATATACCAGATTACTATTTTTTTGATTTTGATCAAATTAATTTATTAGATTTATGTTTAGAAATATGTGATATTACCAGTAGCGAATTATTTGTATCTTTGCTACCGATTATTAATCACCCTAAATGTGCCGTATTAAAAAAATGGAATGATGATAATGGTAAGGATCCTAGAAAATTAATTTCTGGTATTATAAAAGTAGATAGTATTAGTAGATCTTTCCAGCCACAATTTGGTGCTATTAAAAATTATATTGATACTTTACGTAATATTGGTATACCAGTAGAAAATCAAGATGTTGGTTTTGAATTATCAAATATAGTTACTGATAAATTTATAGTTGGTGCTCAAGAAGTAGATATGCATTATTTTTCTGCCAACGCAGATAGAGATACAATATCTGTTCGACAAACACTTGGAGGAACAGAACCGCTGAACATTGAGTCACAGTGGAGATTAAAAACGTCTTTAAAACAACAAATTTTACCATATTATGGGTTACTTGGAAATAAAGCTGTAACTATACCAAAAGGATATGGTTCATATCAACAAATATTACTTGATTCATCTCATCTAAACGCTAATGGTGTTGGTAAGTATTATGTTGCCACAGAATTAGAATTAAGAGCAGCAGCAATTTCGTATGAACAGTGGTGCAATTTTTTATTATCATATAATGACATATATATGGAACCACTTGAAGGTGATGCGGCTGGAGGTGTGTCGCCAGATCAAATTCCACTTGGGCCAGATGTTGTCGGTATTGATTTAGAAAAAGACGGAGAAAAAGAACTATCAGGAGGTTATGCTGTTACAGTTCCAAGGTGCGTATTTGATAGTGATGATCCAACATATGGAAGTGATAATTTACCATCAAGTCCATGTAGTCCACCTTTTGGATATCCTTTATATTATAAACGCGCAACCAAAATAGGCGTTATGAGTAGCGGCTTAACTGGACTTGCTACTAAATTAAATGGTATTATAACATCATTAGCAGAATTTGGTGGTGCGGCAAACAGAGATGAATTAACTAAAGTTTTAAAAAATACTTGGGAAGAATTGTCTGCTCAGTCTCCCGGAGATATGACAGCTTTAGAGATTGAATTAAAAAGAAAAATAGAAACATTACTTGCAAATACAGATACTTTAAAAAAGGCAGATGTAATTGGTTTAATACAAGAATTTGAAAGTTCTGCTGTTGCAAATGGTTTAAAAGCAATAAATAGATTATCGAAACAAACAAAAGAAAACTCTCTTAAAGTATACAACTTTTTAAAAAGCATTGCTGATGAATGTCTTGGAAAAAAATTCTTAATTAAAATTCCCACAAAAGTTAATTTATATTATACAGATTATGAAAAATCAAGAGGAGATTTATTATCACAGCTGTTGGGTTCCTCCAATGACAAATATGACTACGGACCATTTGGATTTAAACCTAGATCTGTAAGCTCTGGTGTTAGGTATGAATTTACTAGCAGTTTTATAAATGAAATTAATCTTGGCAAACAAAAACTAGGTACTTTATCGCACCATTTTGATTCATTTCTCAGCACAGATGTTAGTGTCAGTGGTAAATTTACTGGCGCACTAGTTACTAATTTAAACCCACTAACAGACTCTTATGAGTATAATTATATTCCAGAAAAACAGGGTGGATATTTTAATTTTGAATTTTTACAAACAGTAAATGGGAAAATCCGCGCCGTTAATGAAGGATTTATTCCACAAGATTTTCAAAAATTTATATTAGATAATTATAGGATATCTTCTTATGTTAGATATGATAATAGTCAATTTTTATCTTTTGATGGTATAGATTCTAACTCATTCACGCAACAAAAAGAAAAAGCTAATTATTTTATTCCAGATTTAGTTTATTCATTGGATAATGTTTCTGAAGATCGCGATAAATTTATGTCATTTGATCCGACTGATCAGCCAGCTCCAGAAAAAACAATAGCATTTGTAAAATGTGACCTAGATGATAAATTTTATATGACTCCTAAGACTTTTCCAGCTTCTGGACAAAATGGGCTTTATCGTGTTAATACACATGGAAATAAGGTTATAGATATCAAAAAAATTCATCCACCATATAAAAGATTTGTATGTGACACAGATACAGATTCTCCTACATATGGAAGTGGAATATGGAAAAGAACCAAAAGATTTTTTACAAAATTACCAGTGCCTACTAGAGAAAGTGCTGATGGACAAGAAGCTAAAGATGTATTTTTTATTAGAGACTCTGAAGGATACATAAAAACTAAAAATGAAGATTTAGATACAAATAATGTATATGCACTTATAACAATTCCAGGACGCATTGTTGCTACTAAAGATTCTAGATACAGAGATTCTATAATGCAAAATGTTAATCCAGCGATGTTAAAACATTCTATGACCATGGATGTTGTAAAAATTTCAGAATTTACAAATCCTACAGTGGCGCCACCCACAAATCCACTAGCATTAATTCCACTGGATAATGCTAAAAAAATTACAGCACAATTAATATATAATAGAACTTTAGAAAGAGCTATTAATTATTCATTAAATAACTTAATTGCATTTGCTTCTCCATCTCCAATATATCCAGATTTAGTTGCATTGCCATTAATGTCAAAAGAAAGATGCTATGGGCCATGGATATCTTCGTTATTAGATGTTCAAGCTAATGTATATTCTAATATTGGTGGAAAAATAGACTTTATAAAAGATGAAAATTTATCTCCTTGGAATTATCAAGGATATGATCTTATGAATGCGGCTGGTATTATGCAAGCTCAATTTGCTAATAGTTTATTATTACAATCTGAACGTGGTGGATTTGTTATTCCAGCAGCCCCAAGCGGCATAGCGATTGGTAGATCTTTGTCAAACTTTGGTCCCCTGATTACTAATCTATCTATAGACATATCAGATGAGTCAATACGAACCACTGTTAAGATGGATTTATATACATCTAGTTTTGGAAAGCTACAAAAACAAAAACAAGACGCAATAGCAAATATTAGCAGAGAAAGACAAAAACTAAAAGATGAACGCAATTCTACTATTAGGCGAGGCATGGCAAAAAATCAAACAAATGTCAATTATTCATTAATGTATCAACAAATCAAAGATATGAATACTAGATCATCTAATACGCAACTAGCTCTTAATTCGCCAAAAATGACAGAACTAGTTTTGTCGGTTAATAGCGATAATACTTTGATGATGAATCCGGGAGAATACAGATTAGCTCATTCTGCCAGTTTACAATCTATGGAAAATATAGGAGAAACAGCAAGTCATATGCCAGATAGTATTGGTACTGCTAATAAATATTACAATTCTGCTGGCGCTTCATTGGCGCAAGTATTTAGTCCATACTCTAATGAACCACATAATAATATGCCATATGTTCCATATAACAATAGAAATTATACTCAAAGATTATATGATCAGGAGGATATAGCATGAGCGATGTTTTTAAAGGAAATTATAGTACAAGCATACAAGAAAATCATCAATTTTTTTGTGATGAATTTTTGGAGTTAAATAAAGATCCAGATGATCCAAATAACGATATAAAATCATCTGTAAAATTATTGAAAGAATTGAGCATGATGTCTTTTACATTAAGATCATGTAGTAAATCTTTTAATAGTATTTGGAAAGATCTCAAAAATACCTCGATAACACTTCCACAAGACCTAAAAGACAGTAAGATGCAAGATAATAAAACTCTTATAGATTACACATTTGAAACTGCATATTATACAGAATTTAATAAAGGCGCTCAAACATATCAAGACGTTAAAACCACAATTACAACTGCTCAAGAAATATATGACTTAATTAAATATCATGAAGAAAGACAATTTAATAGTAATCATCCTAAAGACAATGCAAAAGACACTTTATTAGAAACAATTAATAATAGTTTAGAAAAATCTATAATTATTAAAGTTAATTTATTTAATTTAGAACAAGGTGTCTATTTTAAATTAACTTTTTTCCAAAAGAATTTAGATAATAATAATTTAGATCCGGTCTTCAAAAATGATGTTGCTCGTAGTAACACTAGGGGTGTAGCATTCAACGGAATAAATATAGCTGGAGTTCCACAGACACCATATGGGCAATTTTACTCTTATAACACAACAAGCAACTTTCAATCTCAAAGCCCAAGTAATATTGGTAGTATTGTACCAGCCGATCCAAGAAATCAATTTTCACAAGATAAGGTTGCAGGAAAATTAGAAACATTTTATGATCCTAATACAAATATGTGGCACGCTGGAAATATACAAATCTTAGCTAGATTATTAACAGATATTGATCCCGCACCAATACAATCTTTGCCAGAAGGAGATTTACAAAATGCTGATCCTTTACAATTAATTGATGCATGCAAAGGAGTTACTACTGGAAAAGCAATGCCATTGTCTTCACAAAAATCTAATCCATACACATTTGGTCCAGATTACATAGAGTGTGGTGAAAAAAAATTAGTAGGCATTACTGTTATGAACAGGTCGTTGCGTAAATTTACAAAAGGCCAAGTAGTTATGTTAACTAAAATTGGTGCAGAGTGGATAGTTCAAGATTTTGGTCAAGATGTAACAGCTGGAGGAGGAACTAGATTTGGAGATTGGCACTTTATTAAGCTTATTGCCAATACTGATACTTATTTTAAAGATGATAGATATTATACGGCTGGCACTTTTCCCACTAAAATCAGTCCATCAGATTATGAATCTAGATCTAGAATACAATTTTATAATAATAAACTATCTGCGCTAGCTGACGATAACATATTGACATCTATATATAATGGTTCAGTTGGTAGTGATCCTCTGACAAGAATAATAATAAATTTTAATAGACCTTCTAATCCTGTTGTTGATTTTGTTCCTAGTAAAAGATATTATGTTGCTTCTATCTTTGATCAGCTTGGACCTAAAATGGGTGGACTAAATGATACAACATATTTATTTGCTACTAATATAGAAGATACTGCTATATTTAATGATCCACTTTTTAAATATGCTGAACAGCTACCGGCTTTTTGGGGTCCAGTATATTCCGATGGTCACTCAAAAGTTGAATTTAATCCAAACGGTCGTGATAATAACAGTAAAATATTTTTTGATGCCAGTAAAATTGATTCAAACTGGATAATGGATGCTCCACAACCAAACGGCAATATCAACTTAAACTTTCCAGCAGAATGTTCTAGTACATTTATTAATCCAAGTTATATATTTAATAATTGGAGCAATTTAGGTAAAAAAGATTTTTTTATTGACGCAACATCTGCTAGTGGAATTCGTGCTCCATTTTATGGAACATCAATACCATCTTCTAAAAATAGGATACAATTTTCTCCGCTGCAAGCAGAATTTGCAGCTTCAGACGATTTATTATCTACTAAAGCTAGAAATCCAAATAGAAGATTATACGACGTTGTAAGAGCTGCTATTTTTAATAGATTAGGAATTTCAGTTACTGAAAGTTTATTTGGAAAAAAATCTGAACTCAATATGTATAAAAGATCTAATCTTTTATTAAAATATCCAGATGATGAATTTGTCATTAAATTAGAAGATATTTCAGGCTGTACTGGAACACAGTTATATGATAATCCGGCAACAGAATTTAATTCTGTATCTACTTTTAATAGTGTAAAATACGACTGTTTTGTAAAAAGAAGCAATACCGGCTACGATACTGTTGGTAGCCCGCAAATGTTCATAAGCAGTTTAACTGGTGGTAAAGACGGTGCCAATTGTGTTGGTATAATTTCTGCTAAACAAACTATTACCAAAAAAATTGGTGGTAAATTAAACTATTCTATTAATCAGGATTTTGGATTAAATCAACAAAGATCATCTACATTAGCCACTAATACTCTAACCATTATACCAGGAATTTTTTCGGCAGGAGGATCTGCTGGTGGCGGAAAAGAATATGGATTCCCACAATGGGGATCAACAACAGATAATGTTAATAGCATGGGAACAACAGCTTTACATGTTAGAATTTTTGATTATTGGCCAGAACAATGTACAATATTTGATCCACGATATTTTGGAATACTACATTTTAATCCTAATGATAGCTCTGTAGACATTCCTATACCAACAAAAGATACTGGTTCTACAACAGCATTATTACAAGATATTTTAAAACTAGGAGATAAAATTAATGGAAGCACAAAATTATTACCAAAAGCATCCTGGTTTAAAAATCCTATACGACGAGGAATGTTACTTACCAATAGTGGATTTAAATATCTAAAACATGAAATAGGATTGGCTTCAGATGGTGTAATTGTATTTGGTGGTAGCGGCTTTCAAGATACATTTGATCACGAAGTAAAAAATAAAAATGTAATTTTGACTGTTAGCGTAGACTCATCTGGCAAAGTATCTGGAGTTGTAATAAAATCTGGCTCTGATAAGAAGTGTTACACAAAAGAAGGAATTGATACTAAATATAGAGGAACTAATTTTCTTCCTAATGATTTTAATACTCCTGTTCCTTTGTACGAAAATGATCAATTAATAGGAAATGATCCAGAAAAAAAAGCTTTTGTTGTATCTATACCATCTCCAGCAGCTGGCGGAAAGCCAGCAGTAGTTAAATTTGAAGAAGGTGTTCTATATTTTATAGAACAATTAGATGAACCACCAAAAGAACAGATTCCAATGACTAGACTAACTAGTAGCTCTAAACGTGGAGAAGGATTCATTCAAGAGGTAAAAGAGTCTGATTTTACACTAGAGTCTAATAATAGTGGAAAATATGATTGTTTTTACCATTTTCATAATGATATTACTCATACCTTAATAACAGATAGGGCTAATCCCTATATAGCCGGATTCTTACAATATATTACTATGACCATTACATAAAAAATGTGTATATTTTATTAGTTAACTCTAAATTGGAGATTTTTATGCCAGCTGAACTCAAATTTTATGCCAATATTTTGGGCGGTTCTAACACTATAATTAATCATACAGCCGGTTCTGGCTTGGGTTTTTATGGTAGTAATTTCGGCATTTCTGTTCCCGTGGGAGCCAAACAATCTAGCACATTCGTAACAGATGCTAATGGCGTTACTCAAGGCTCTCAATTAAATAATACATCGGCTGTTACTTCTGGTACCGTTTCTATTAACGGAGCACTGCCCGCTGTCTCATTAAATAATCTACCAAATTATTTATGCCCACTAAACATTAGATTTACTAATGATATACCGGTCAGGGTGCAAAATTGTAAATTAAGAATTTTTGATAGAAATAATATCAATAATAATGCCAGTGGCGTAACAACATATGTTTACGAATCTAGGCATCCAGCTACCGTACAAACGGTTTCTAATCTTTCGCACAGAGGACGATCATCAAATACGTGGAACGAGTTTGATCCAGTTACACCAATGGCAGATATGACATTTACAAGCTCTCCAGGTGCCAGTGGATTAAATACAAATACATCAGATACCAACGCTGCTCTTGGATATGCTATTCAAGAAGGAGTACTACACTCTAGCACTCAACATGATTGGTATGTAGCATTAAGCTCTGAGCCAGAAAGTATTGGTAGCAAAACCCAATATGGACTTTACTTTTCTGTAGAATATCTATAATAGATATAAGATAATCAACTTAGGGGTAGCACACCATTATGCTACCCCTTTTCTTTTTTAATACTTGTTATTAATTAGCAAGCACTGCCTGTTGTATCCCCAATAATTATATTGATTTACTGGAATAGATACTGGTACATATGGATAGCCCCATATTACTCTAGTTTCAACAATAAGTGGATTTACTACCACTGGCACAGCAACAACATAATATGGAGTTTGATGAACCATAACTTGCACATATGGTGTTGTTTGAACTATATTTGTGTTTGAAACGTGAGTAACATTTTGTGCATATGCTTTATCTACCATAATAAAAACAATACACGCTATAATTGCTCTAAATAAATTTTTCATTCAGATTGCTCCGTTTTAGGATTCCATTTTACCCAGCCACCATCTGGTAGCCACTTGCCTTCATTATCTTTCCTCTTTGGAAATAGGCCACCGCCCTTTTTATTGACACCAAATGATAGTCTGGCACCACAGTCTAAGCATCGTAGCTCATAATATAAATTATCATCCACATTTCTAACTACGAATCTTAGATTCTCTGAACCACACTTACCGCAGGCTGTTTCATCAAACACTTCTTGAAACTTACTAATAGCCTCAAATAAGTCTTTTTGAGATTCTCCTTCTAATTCTACTCTTAATCGACCATTCTTTGTTGTATATGTTAATTTCATCATATATTACGCCACTCCTGTTGGTATCCCACAATCTCTTCTGGTATTAATGACTTATCACGCTGAAAGTCATTTAGCTTATCTATTATATCGCTGGCTATTCTCTTAGAAATCTTTTTACTTAAATCTACATTAAATAAACTTTTGAATAAACCAGCTCCGTTAATATTAAGTTGCTTACACTTAACATCAATGAAGTTTAGTTGAGCATCACTCATTCTGCCCTGATCATTATAGTCACCATCGCTACTAGTTTTTGTAGACGATATTTCACGAACTATCTTAGCAGTATCTTTCTTTGTTAGTTCTTCGGCAGCTACTGTGCGAATCTTTAAGGCTTTACGCAAAGCTCTAGCCTCTGCTCTTGTGCTAGCAATAGCAACCGCATAAGCACAAAACATATCATCAGTATTTCCTTCCCATGCGTCTGCCACTTCTGAATATCTAATCCCATTGCTAAATTCAACTGAAAAGATTACAGTTGCTCTACCGTGATGGTCATCTCGTTGAACCGGAAAGACCTGTGTTGGACCACTAAATACTATTTGTCCCAAAAGCAGTTCAGCTACTCTTCTAAGACCATGCACTAAAGGGTTGCCATCAACAAGTTCTGATTCTGTAAATAGTCCCATAACATAATCATTCCATTCTGGAGACAGTGGATGTGGACTATCTACTTGCACAACATTCTTAACACTAGTATCTGTATTGCTAGGAGTTTCAAGTTTTACATCTTCAAAAATCTCATCTTCTTTCATATGTTCCTCATATTTCTAATTCAATAAATCGTTTATCTTTATTTGGAAAACTTTTTTCTATATTATTTAATATTGCTAAAAGATTGTTTTTTAACTTTTCTTTATCTACTAGAGCTATAGAATCAGACAAATTCTTTACTCTAATAATAGCCAAGCCCTTACTCAAAATCAAGCCAGTTTTATGTTCATCTGCTTTTATTTGTTTTTGCAACTTTTCTTCACCCCATATTGGTAAAAAATGAGATGGGCCGTCTATCTCTATTATAGCTCTAGCAGAAGGAATGTACATGTCAATTTCTAGATTCGTGTTGGCTATAAGGTTTGTCTTATGAAATTCTACCACAAATCCCGCCCGTGTCAACTCTTTTTGTAAAAATTTTTCTAGCTTAGAACCTTCTTTCCCAGCTGTTTGTATAGCCTTAATTGCAGCATCTTGCATTTTTTGTCTTTCTTGTTTTGACATTGAGTCCCAGCGGTCTTTAGAAGCTTTAACTCGCTTCTTGTATTCTTTGTCTGATAAGTTATCCCACGATTTTTTTAGACTATCACTTATTTTTAGTTTATCTTCTAGGGTTCTGGTTTTTCCGGCTGTTGGTATTTTAGACGTTCCATTTTTTAATGCATTTTTTTGTGCTTCACTTTTATCGTTAAGTTCTACACCATGCTTAATAAGAATTCTTCGTATTTTATTAGCATATGTGTTATGTAGTTCAGCTATTTGATATGTGCTTTTTTTCTCTTTTACATACATATCTACAATTTTATTTTCATTCATAATATATCCTTTATAACATCAACAAAATTTTCTTCTGTTACGATATTAGCATTATATTTAGTTAATCTATATATTTTATTTTTATCTTGGTCTGTTTTGCAGATAATTGGAATTTTTTTAGATACTACATAAAGTAGATTAAATACATCTATATCCTCCCAACCATAATAAAATACAGTTTTAATATTATTAACAATTTTTATGCTCTTTTTTAGGCAATCTATATTCATAGTTACCAGAGTTCCACGAAATCCCCACAGATCCGTAGAATTAAATAATCCACAATCCAAAAAGTATGGAACAAATCCAACACCATCATAAAATATGCTAGCGTCAGATATAGCATTATGTTCTATATTTTTATTAATAATTGGTGCTATATGTTGTAATTGTTTATCTTCTGATAAGCTCTTTATATAAAATCCTATATTCATTATATTACCTATATATATAAATTTTGATAACCAAGACATTGAGATACATAAAAATAGAATCTTTCTAATGCATGCTCCACCTTGCCGTCTGGTTGATAAAATGGGTCAAAAAATTCTTTATAAATACATTGATGTGCTTGTTGTATCACATCTTTTCGTGCCAAAAATACGTTTCCAGCAGTAAATTCTGGACATAAGCTATCTTCATGAGATAAGTTATACTTTTCTAATAATATTCTCTGTAGTTCTTTTAGCCATATTACTGTATGCATATTTAGTACTAATAATTTTCTATATTTAAAGTCTATATTACCATAAAATTCTACTAATTGATTAATATTTTTCACTTTATTTTTATGTTTTGCAGATGCAATAATTCCTATGTTTTCACTTCTATTTAACATAGATAAATTAATATTAGATAATGGATGTATAAGCTCTTCTAACCAATCTTGCTTATTAATATTCTTGTCATGTAAATATAAAACCCAATCAGAATCTATATTATCTTTTTTAAAACTTTCATAAAATCCAAATTGATCCGTGCCCATATTTTCAACATATGTGACGGTAATATCAAATAAAGAAGACGCAATAGACAATAATTCTTTGTTTGTGGGTGAATTATTAATTAATGATAAATATATATGGCCATTATAAAATTCTTTTAGTCTTTTTAAGAGCCATGCACCCTCATTTTGATAATAAGCAAATACGTGAACAGAATATGGTTTCATCATTATTTATATAATAAGTTCATTGCAGCAACATTAAATTCTCCATGAAAACCAAAAGAATTATATGTAGACAAATTATTTCTATTAAAATATTTTCTGTTAGATGGATGTTCTACCGAAAACTTATACGCTAAATCTATATTAGCAAACCTTACGTTCATATTAATCATGTGTTCATAAGAATAGTTACAAACAAACCAATCTTCTGGCGTTATTAACTGACCAGCTGGTATGTGTGGCTGAAACTGTATTTTACTATTATACTCTAATGTCTTAGCCGCTTGCATAAATTTTTGACTTCTCAAAGAGAAACCTCCATTACCAACATTATTATATTTTTCATGCAGCCACGGTGCTCCAATATAATCATAATCTAGAAATTCATCTAGCCACAAATCTGGATTGATTATAAAACCATCCCACTGAAAAGTCAAACAATACTTTGTATCTATATAGGATGGTAAATTATATATAGAAAAATAAGAATATTCTTCTTTATTTAATGATGGAATTTTAATAATATTAATATCATCATTATCACGGGAAGTATTAGATAAAATCTTAATTGATCCAAAGCTTATTTTCTTACTACAGAATTGTGCAGCTTTTATGGTATTATCTAAATATTTTTCATGTCCACAAATTGATATTAAGGTAATATCTGATAAATCTATTCTCCCCATACGCACTCCATGTTCGACCACATATTATTACCCATATAATAAAATCTATCAAAACCAGCAGATTGTAAATATGGATTTAGTGTTGATCCTATATCTAGATAGGTATTTTCTGGCTCATGCTTGGTTAATTGATGACATAAAATATTTCCAAATGGTCCGCAGCAAAATAAAAAGATCATATTCTTTAAATTATAATTGTCTATTAACATCTTTGATTCTTCAACTATATTCCAACTATATTCCCATGCATTATGTTTTATGGGAATGTGGAGATAGGGCTTAAATGGTAAATTATTTATTTTTCCATTCTCGTTACAAAATAATACAGTTGGTCTTGTAGAGAAAATGGGGATTATGTTATTTACAAAATATTTATAGTTATTATTTACCCATATATTAGCCCATGTTAGATGCTCATTATCTTGATTAGAATATTGCTTCATTTCGTTGAATGTGTCTAATCCTTGACAGCACGGACACGATATACCAACATAATATCTATCATTTTTATATTGAAACGATTCTATTAATTTTTTTCGTTTAATTTGATCTTTAGGATCAGATGGATCAAACCAAAATTCTTTGTTATTTATTTTGTGGTTTTTTATAACCGCCCATTCGCCATCGGCGTATTTTGAAAAACTAAAATGTTTATTTAATTCTAGCTTTTCCTTGAAAACAATAATATCTTTACTAAATAATTTTGTCATACTACATTATATTTTCTAATATACATGCTATTTTATCACTTGCGTATCCATCTCCATATGGACAGACATCACTTATTAATTCTATTTTAGTATTTGTAAACACGCTTTTTAAACTCATTGGTTCTTTACATAGCTGAGAAAATCTTCCCATTCCTTCTATTCTTTCTGTAGTTTTACGACATACTATACATTTCTTTTTTAAGAATGCAGATTCTTCTTGTATACCACCGCTATCAGTTATTATTAAGGAGCATCTAGATATATAATCAATACAATCTTCATGAGAAAGAGGTAATATTGTTTTAACGGTTTTAAATATGTTTTTATGCTTTTGTATCTCTGGATTGGGATGCATTGGGAAGATAAATTCTAAATGAGGATTTTCTATAGCTAATTCTTCTATAGCATTAAACCAATCTTTGACATTATATAAATTTTCTCTTCTATGCAGTGTAATGAGAACTATAGGCTCTAAAGTAGATTTTAAGTGTTTTAAATTATCCAACACAGTATTTCCAACAACATGAGCACTAGAATTTATACTTTTTACATTATTAAGATTATATAAAGACGTTTTTGTTGGACATAAGTGTATATCAGCCATTGCCCCTATGCTAATTCTATTGAATTCTTCTGGATATGGATTTTCTTTATCAAAACTTCTTAGTCCAGCTTCTAGATGTATAATTGGTATTTTTCTGTGGAATGCAGCTAATGCCATAGCAAGAGCAGAAGTTGTATCTCCTTGCACCATAACATGACTTACATCTTTAAAAATAACATCTGCGCATTGCAATATACTAATAAATATACTATCTAGTCTATTTTTATATTCTTCTATATATAGATATTCTATAGAATAATCTTTAGTTGATGCGTCTATCAAAGACGAGTGCTGACCAGTACATACTAATTTAAATGGAATTTTTCCTTTTAATTTATCTAATAGTGGCTTGATTTTTATCCATTCTGGTCTAGTACCAAAAGATATTAAAATCATTTTTTATCCTTTACTAGTTTATATCCTTGTGATAATAAGAAATTCCAATATGAATTAGCTTGATTGTACCCATCTGGTGTTCTAGATGTGGCATTATAGTCTTCCCCATATTTAGATGGATTTATAGAACCCCACATGTCCTTATCATTCTCTGGTTGCGGAGGCACATATGTATTGAGATTAAAATGTTTTTGTATAGCATATGAAAAATGCATATCTTCTCCACCAAAAGCTGGAATTGTCTGAGGCATTTCTGCCCAATATGCTCTTAACCATGCCTTTTCAAAAAACCACGAATGTCCCATAATGTCTACTTGTTCAATGTTATTATTTCCACATATACTTTCATATTTACATCCAGGATAATTAGCGTAGTCATCGCCAAGCATTCTTACCCCACGGCAACCTAATAATCCTCTGTGAGTTTTCATGGTTTCTAAACAGTTTTCTATCCATTTTTTTCCCGGTATTGTATCATCATCAATAACACAAACATATTTTGTGGGAGCATTCAATGCGTATGCAAATCTTGCCCATACACCAAAATTGACATTAGAAAATGTTGAAACAACGTTATGTAATACGTCATATGGGTATTTATCCATAGAATCTTTATCATAGTTTGACCAAAACATTATTGGTATATTTTGATAAGTTTGATCTAAAATAGCTTGATATTGTTCTTTTAATACGTGCGGTCTTTTGTATCCACTCAAAATTACTGTAACGTCACTCATTAGTAATATCCTTTTTAATATTTGATAATAAAGTTTTCACTCTATTCTTATTAGTATGTTTTTCTAGAATATGATTTTTAAGCTTGCTGAAATCATTTAGCTTATTATGTGCATTATAGTTTAAAATAATATCATCTTGAAATACTTGCTTAATCATAGTTTCAAAATGTGATTTTTGGTCATCATCATCAATATCAAAATATACTTTTGCTCCCATCATTATAGCATCAAAAAATGGTTGAGTCAAGTAGCCAATATTATCTCTAAATATAATATGATCATAGTATTTATATAGTGTACCAAGAGCCACTTCTGGTAAACAGATATCTACTTCGTTTTTTATATTAGAGTTTGTTGTAATAATATGATAACAACCATCATATGTTTTTATAGATTCTTTATTATATACAAAAATAGCTTTATCAATAGAATATTCTACGTTTGGATTTTTATTTAATAAATTTAGATCTGCGGCTGAACGCAGCGCAATAACATTATTCTTAAGCTTGGGTAAATTTTGCACAGGTGAGTGTGTAAAAAAGAATGATGATTTTATATTATTTGTATTAATAAATTTATCTATTGCTGCTATATGTTCTGCCTGTAACGTATTAACACACAGCAACATATCTGTTTTACATGTTGGATTATTTTCTAAGTAAAAAATTAAATCTTTAGACAAAACTGAGGCGTGTGTTATGTAAATATCTGGATTGTGCTTATCCATAATATCATAAATACTATCAAGCGAAGGGTTTGGTACTATAACTCGATGTCCCAATTCTGTTAAAGTGTGGACTATATATAAAGATTGAGTGTCGTTCGTTGTTGAAAAATTATCTACTACAATATTCATTTAAAACCTCTTAATGTCTCTATAGCTCTTGATACTATTTATTTTATAAATAGGGTAATGTTGATTTTTAATATACGCAATGTTATGTTTCATATTAATTATATCATTTATTGCCTCAAATATAAACTTATTTTTGTAATCTATATTACATAATAAATGTTTCATACAATCTATTGTTTTTGTTTCTGATAAAAATAGTATTTCTGACCATGTAAGAGTAGCTCCAAATGACATGTGTTCTACTAAATTATATTCATTAATATTTACGCCTATTTCTAAGTTATCTTTTGTGTCATTTTCAATAATAATAAAATTATGGTCTAATTTAATATTATCAAAAATAGTAGACTTAAAAATTAAACTACCATCTAATATAAATACCTTGTGGTTTCGTATATTATTTAAACATAGTCTAAGGCTTTCGCAAGAGTTAGTATTATGGAATAATTGATTTTCAATAAATCTAATATTATCTTTTGCATGATTTATTCTAATATACTTATATAAATTTTCTGAATCAAATCCAGTACATATTATTAATTCATAATTTTTAAATTTAGATTTTATGGCTTCTATTTGTATGTCTATTAGTTTTTTTCCATTTATTTCAACTAAAGAAGTTGACCCATAAGACTTCATTCTGTGTCCAGGCATATCACATAATAATATAAATGTGATTAGTTCATTCTTAACTACAGATGCTTTTATGGTACTTCTATTATTTTTTGACCTATTCTTAACTACTGTCAAATATTTTTTTCTACCCATATTAGAACTCGGCATAGTAATCTGGTTTAGAGAAGTTTAATATTTTATTTGTTACTTCTGTTATATTTTTAGTATTTAATCCCTCTATCTTATAAGACAAATTGGAATAAACGTAATTATTTTTTAGTTTTATAACTAATAATCTTTTTAAGTTGTCATTAATTTCACTATTTATCTTAGATAAAATATCAAAATCAACTATATTAGTTGAGCTAATATCTAAGTGATAAGACTGTTTAGATTTTAAAATAATGTTGTGTTTAAGCTCATCAGCACTATAAAGATAAACATTTAATGTATATATTTTTAATAGTGGTAAAAGACTCAATATGTCTTTCTTTTTTTCCAATTCCATATTGTCGTTGTGATATATGTGTACGTGTACTTTGTCTGAGCCGTACTCATCTATATGCTTAATAAACTCTTTAATCCATTCTAGATATTCATCATTTATAATATCACAATTTAAGAAAATATCAAACGTTAATTTAGCTTCTTGTCGCACCTTTTCAGTATCTGGAATACCATTATTCCATGAATCCTTATCTCTATAAAAGTTACAAAATTTGTTAATAACATAGAAATTTTTATCTATATCATAAGCTTCAAGAACATTGTCTGGATTTAAATTTTTGAATTTATCAACTCGGCCATGTAGGCAACCAATTTGTGTGTCCTTTTCGTAAACTGCAAAAGCGCAATTTTTACAATTAGTTTGTATTATTTTAGAATGATTATTACTTTCTGATAGCGGAAATTTCATATACAAGTCCTTTGGCTATTGAATATTCTATAGTAAGATTTTTTTGCTTAATAAGTTTACTAATACTATATCTAGATCTAATAGATTTTATAGGAGCTAACATATTACTAGCATCTTCTTCTGACACCTGTTCAGCGACTATAAGTCTACCAAGTGCATCTATGTTTAATCCGCTAATAAATATTTTTCCTCCAAGTCGTAATTTAGATATAATTATATCTAATATTGATTCTACTTTGTCTTGTGGAATATAATCTATACCAGTGAATATAATTTCCTCGCAACAATTTGTCACGATATCGTTTAGATCTAAATGATCATTATTGTGTGTGAAATAGTTTTTGTATCCATTTATTGATCTAGATGCGTCTGATGTAATGTTAATTTTCATGTATAAAATACCTCATAAGTTTCATCAAATAACTTGTTCCATTTAGTTATAAATTGTTCTTCAGAAAATAATTCAACAATTGTTTGTCTAGCAGCTTTTCCTAATTGGTGACGTTTTTCTGGATTATTTAGTAGCATAATCAAATAATTTTTTAATTCATTTTCATCGTTTGATATAAAGCCATTAATATCATTTTTAATAATTGTAGGTATCATGCATGTAGCAGTTGAAACCACAGCGCACCCGCAGCTCATAGCTTCTAATAATGAAGTTGGAATAGGGCTTAATGTAGAACTATTAAAAAATATAGCACACTTATTATATTCATTTACTAACTCTTGAGTAGATTGAGCAGCGACAGATAGTCCTTCTGTTTCTCCAATCACTTTTGTTGGCAAGTCCTTTGTTACTCTTTGCCAACCATAAAAATTCAAACAATAGTCACGTTTTATAAAATCATTAGCAACCGATAGTATGTGGTTTTCTCTATCTTGATTGTTATCATTAAAAGTTTTGGTATCTATTCCATGATGTATAACGTGTGAATCTACGCCAATATTCCAAGACGATTGAGAAAATTCTGATATAAAAACATTTACATTACCTATCATAGACTGCATCACGTTAATATTTTCTGCTGGCTGTAATCCGTATAATGGCAATGTATGTTCTAACGATATAAATGGTATGCGTAAAGATTGATTAATTTGTTGTAGAACTTGAAATTGACCAAATTTGCTTTGTGATAAAATAAAATCATAATTTAAGTAAGAGCATAAATCATTTGGTGGCAATATATGATAATTATCTGGAATAGGACATTGAGAAGTATTCCACTTCTTGTGTTGATCTATATTTAGACTATAAAAGTCATGACCAGTTTTAGACAATTGTGTTTCATACCTTTCGTGTGTAGGTATGGTTAATATTTTATATTTATCTTTTTTCTTAGCAACATTTGCAAAGCTTATTATCTGCTGCACAGACGAATTAATCATTTAATAAGTTCCTTATTAGTGTAGCAATATTTTCATAATTATATGTTTCACCACGCAATAGCCCAGCAGTTCTATCTATATTGTCTTTATTATTTAGCATGTATCTCATTGCTCGTTTAGCTAATGATTCGCTTGGAGTAAACCACTCTTCTTTTCCAGAGCATAATTCCATGAAAGCTGGATCTTGGTGATTACAAATACTATATATTCCATCAATCAGTTTTCCAGTTGATGGATTATCAATATTTATAAATTCTGTTGGCCCACCAGTTCTGCTGCATATTGGCGTTTTACCAAAACACATTGCATCAAAAGATGGTATAGACCACGCTTCACCATGAGACAAATTAATAAAACAATCACAAGATTGATGTAATGACAATATATCACTAGATTTAAGATCTATATTGATTATAACCTCTGGTGGATATTTTGACATATCTTTGTGAATTCTGAGTTCTTTTTTAATTTGTTCTATTGTTTTTTTCAAGTGATTGTCTAGTACCGCTGGGTCTATGCCGCTTCTACGTAATTTTAAAACCAAAACTACGCCGTCATCATTAGTAAATTCTGAATAATAGCAACGTAAAATAGATTCTATATTCTTTCTGTCATTAAGATCACTAATAGTATAAAATTTAAAATAAGAATCATATTCTTTGAAATTTATGTTATTGTGTTTTGTTTTAAATTTATCTAAATTAAAAGTGTGTGGAACGCAATGAACATTACTAATTCCATCATTTTTTAATATATTTTTATAGTCACTATTTGGAACCCATACTTCATCCATGTTTTTTAAATTTTCAAACCACAACAAGTGTTTTATAGTATTTGTTTCTCCAGCAAAATAGGCGATATTTTTTTTAAATTTATTTGTAGATACCAAATGATGGGGTAAAACATGTTGTATACAATAGTCTATATTATCTAAAGACTTAGATTCTAAAGACAATATTTTATCTGGAATGTCAAATTTATTATTTGTCAATTTTATATCTCTACACACTACATCTATTCCAATGCTATCTAACGCCAAGATATAATCTATGGCGGCTTGTGACCACCCAGAACCTTCTTTATAATGACCTATATATAATATTTTCATTTTATTGTTTCTATCCTTCTTTGTTCCCAATAATTTCTTCTGTGACATAGATTTACCATGTGATTATAGGCTATATCAAAATCAAATTGACCTCTGTGCATTTTATCATCAAATGCTGCCGAACTTTCGTTATAATACATTCCTCCAACAACAGAAGTTGTGGTTTTATATATTAAATCACGTACTAGTCTAGCTTCCATAAAAGAATTTATTCGGTGCGGTTCACACAGCACTTCAGATATCAACCATTTTGCTAAATCTTCATGCTTAACATTATCTGGAAGCTGCTGCGGTTTAGGTGCTGGTTGTTTTATGTTTGGTGCAGATTTCCATCCCAATTGGTCTGGTATTATTTCTTGTGAATCAAAATAATCCTCCCACATTTTGCCGCTTTTATTCCACTGAAAATGTTCTAAAAATTTTTGTCTACAATTGAATCCCATTCTTTTTCTAATAGATTCTGGTTTGTCAAAAAATTCTTTAAATATATTGGCAGCTAAATCATTGTCTGGAACCGCTCTTAAGCATCCTGTTTCAAGTTCTTTATACAAAGCTTTGGGTTTTATTGGGATACCATCTAATTGTCTTAGTACACTTTCCATTGCTGAGTAATCGGTTCCAGCCACCGGAACACCGCAAGCAGCAGCTTCTACCTGTGGTAAGCCGAAGCCTTCGCAATTGGCGTATTGAACATATATATCAAATAAATTAATAATTTTAGCTAAATCTTCATATGTAAGCCCATTTTTTACATTAGAAATGGTAGCACTATATTTCCCACTAAAAGGAGATTGTGCAATAGCTCCACGAAATAATGAAGGAAATGGCTTTTTTGTATCATTACATACATAAGTCAATAACACATGAGAAGATAGTTGATATTCTTGAATTAATTCTGGTATATCCCATCCTAAATCTGGATAACTAGTATGACAATATAAAAAGTATTTTCTAGGATTATCAACTTTAGATAAAAACTTTTTAAAAGCATCAAATAGATCTGGATATAATTTTCTTCTTTGGTTTCTCATTACTGTGCCAATAATATTACAAGTTGGATCTAAACCAAAAAATGATTTTAATTCTAATTTATTTTCAATAGGTTTATAAGCTGGATGTGCAGACGGCGGTGCGCTTCCTAAATAATTAATTTTTCCACCAGATTGATCCATAATAACGTTTCCAGCCCAATCAGAATATGTTAAACAAGCATTCGCTGATTCATACATTGCCACCCATTCTCTTGCTTGCGGTCGCGCGTCTACCGTAGGCATTAAAACAAATTTAAAATATTGTCTAAATGGTGATCTATCAATAAAAGAATACATCCAAAAATCTCTAATATCACACACAAAGTCGGGTCTAAAATCTAGACAAGCTTCTTCAAATCTAAATTCTCCAAATTGATTTGTCGGAACAGAGGCGTATCGCTGCTTATCTTCTTCGCTATCATTTCTATTTGGCACCACGCCATAAAATTTCCATGGAATATTTTTGGCTTGAGGATCATCTTTTTCGCCATAAGCAGCTAGTTCTGCTAGCTCATATTTTCCCGTGCTATGTAAGTAATTTAATATCTCTCTAGTATATGTAGCATATCCAGTATTAAGAAAAGTGGCTTCACTACAAAATAGTATTCTTTTTTTTCTCATTATTCTTCATCCTGATGGCATAAATCAAATTCATTAATTCTAAATATAATATTTTTATTATCTTTAGATACATTCTTGACAGAAGCATGAACAGTAATTTTAGTTCCACGCTGTGCAAATTTTTCAATTGTCTCAGCACCAGTATGCCATGCTTCGCATCTGATAAACGTTGGTGTTCTGGTTTTTTCGCCAGTATTTTTTGATCTTCTGTAATTATAAATAACCATAGTAAATTCAGCTAATACTATATCGTCTACAATACATATTGCAGGATCGTCAACTAAATATCCGGTAAAGCAACATAAATTCATTGTGTCTCCTTTGTTTAAATTTCATGAATTGCATCTATTATAAAAGCGTTATCTTTTCCTGTAACCGATCCACAGAAAATTAAATTATTGCCTTCATATAGAATATATTTATACTTATCTTTTACAGATGGAAATATTATGACATTATCTAATATGCATGTTTCGTCTTCAATAGTCAAAAAGGCCATTATTTTGCCTTGAGAATCGCCCTTTTTAATCTTATATTCTGATATACGTTGTATATTAGCTACTATGCATAGGTTTTTGCCACGTTTTCCATTTATTATTTCTTTACATGTGGTATTAGAGGCTGAAGTATCTGATGTTTCTACTCTAGATATAGATATTGGGCACCCTAAAAATCTGGTTTCTTGGTCAATTACCCAACTAGGATCATCTTCTAAATCATATGGTGGATCTATTAGCATTTGAATTTCATTTTCAATTACTTGTTTTCTTTCCGCTTTACTAGTTCCGCCGCCCTCTTTTTTAGTAGGAGCAAGGCTGGTAAGCGCATCTATTAAATTACTCCATTTATACTTATTGTAATTATTTAGTAGCCAAGTTTTTTCTGATGTTGTTAATCCTTTATATATGTCATAGTCATACAAGGCTTTATTTCTTGTGATTATTTCAGCAAATCCTTTAAAAAATCCAATAGATGCTAGAGCTTTAAAGGAGGTAGAATTTATTCTTGGTGTTAAAAATAAAAGTATTTCCAGCCAGCTAAAATCTTTAATTTTTTGATTTAGCTCTTGCTCTATCTCTTGTATACTTTCTACAAGCTTATCGCCAGTATTACCAGTTAAAGACTTAATATCTTTAATGCCAAAAAATATAGTATTACCTTTTATATTAAACTTTTTACCATAATTTGATAAATTGGGAGATTTTACTTCTATATCAAAAAGCTTTGCCTCTGACACTAATTCATATATTTCTCTATGCGGATCTTGTTTTTCATTAGCGTGATATAAATATGATAAAAAGAACTCTTTAGTATTATGTGCCTTTTGATATGCACTCCAGTAAGAGCAAACGGCGTAACTTACTCCATGACTTTTATTAAATGAATATCTAGAAGATTTTTCAATCCATTCAAAAATCTGTTCTGATTCTTCTTTTGTCACAATGCCAACTTTTTCAGATCCAGATATAAAAGCTTTTTTAACCTCGTTCATGAGGTCTGCTTTCTTTTTGCCAATAGCTTTTCTTAATGCGTCAGCTTCCTTAAGATTAAAACCAGCAACTTTTTCTGCTATTCTCATGCTTTGTTCTTGATAGATTAAAACTCCATAAGTTGGTTTTAATATATCTTCTAGAACGGGATGAAAATATGTAACTTCTTCTTTGCCATGTTTTCTATCTACATAATGTTGAGTCATAGATTTACCATCAACATATGCTTTTAAAGTTCCTGGCCTAATTATACTAATAAGGGCGCACAGTTCTTCTATATTATTTGGTTGCACTTTTTTTGCCCAAGACTTACCAAGATTACTTTCAAGTTGAAAAATACCCTTAGTTTTCCCTTCAGCAAACAGTTGCCAAGTTTTTTTGTCATTATAGTCAATCATGATTATTTCTTGATAACAAATAGTTCATTGCTTTAGTAACACCGTTTAGATCATCTCCTAGAATGCCAATCGCAGTATTACACTTATCACACAGCCATCCTCTAAATGAATTATCGTAATGATTATGATCTAGATGCCAGACTTTAGGGATTTTGCCGCAGCATTCACAAAGTTCTGGCTTTTCTGGTGCCGTTTTATGCAACTCTTTTCTTAGATTAGATTGTTCTTTTATACATGATCTACATCGATTGTCAAGTCTGTCTTTATTTTGCTTATGTTTTGGAAATTCATCTATAGATTTAGATTGTTCGCAATATATGCAAATTTTACTTAACATATAGATTCCCGTCAGCAAATGCTCTTTCAAATTTCATATTTTGATATACTGCTCTGTGAGTTTTCATAAGCTTAATAAATATATTAGCTTCATCTTTTACGTCTTGTAGAGCGTCGTGAGCATTAATTGCAGACAGACCCATTATTCCACGTAAAGAGTCCATGCTAATAGACTTTATTGTTGGATCACCTTCTGTCCAAGCGAATACATTATCCATTATGTCAAACTTATATACTCTACTAAATAATTTTTGCTTTCTTCTATCTTTATCCCAAGGCCCATGTTCTTCACACAATCTATCCACTATTATCATATCAAAACCAAGAATATTAAAACCAACAGGAATTGGAGCATAAAATGGATCGCCTTTCCAATTATATTGATTTACAAATTGAACAAACTTATTCCAGACAACATGAATGGTTGGAGCCTTGGATAAACTTTCTCTTGTTTTTCCTGTTATTTTTAGTGCCTCATCTTCAATTGGGTCTAAGCCAAGATCAATGGCTTTAGCGTCATCTAATATTGGCTGAATTTCACTATTAAATTGACCCTTTAGCTTAAAATTTCTACCATCTAAAGCAAGAGCAGCAACTTGTGTTGGTTGAGTTTTATTTGGATTTCTAGAACCTGTCTCAAAATCAAATACTATATAGTCTCTTTTAATTGTACACCTTCTCTTTCTTGTGTTCTGCTATATACATAAGTTTCTCTAATAAGCTTAAGCCTAAAATATCAAACTTAACGTGTCCTAAAGCTTCTAGGTCTGCCATTTCTAGTCCAGCTAATTTTTCTTCCTCGTCTTTAGATTTTACCATTGGGCAAACTTTATTAAGTGGCTCTGCGGATATAACAACGCCAGCAGCATGTTTTCCTTGTGTTTTAAATGTTCCTTCAATATTAATAGCTCTCTTGAAATATTCTGCGTAATCTCCATCTAGTTCTCCAGCATCATTAATATGGCAAAAGTCGTTCAATTCTTTGCTGTTATTTATTAATGCCCATCTTATAATAGAACGATCTTCATCATCCATTTCTGCTAACTGATCAGATATTTCGGCTTCATTAGGAATATATTTTGTAATTTCATTCATCTCTGAAAAAGAACAAGCCTCATATACTCTTAATACTTCTTTAATTGCACTTCTTCCCTGCAATCTTCCAAATGTTATCATTTGGCTAACATGTCCATGTCCATATTTTTCTTTTAAATAATCTATAACATTATCTCTTTTATTGCTTGGAACATCCATGTCAATATCTGGTAATGAAATATTATCTTTGGTGTTTCTACCATCATTATAAAATCTAGAAAACAACAAATCATATTCTAAAGGATCAATTTGTGTTATACCAAGTAAATAAGATATTAAACATCCTGCGGCACTTCCTCTTCCCGGTCCAGACATCCACCCTTGATTATTTACATACTTAATTATGTCTTGTACAATAAGAAAGTATCCGAACAAATTAGCTCGTTTAATAACTCCAAGTTCTTCCTTAAATCTGTCTCCGTAAAGCTTTTTCTTTTCTTCTGTATCGACCTTATTGGTACCAGATAATAAATTTTTCCATCCTATTCTGCACAACTCTTTTAGATATTCTTCTTCTGAAAGATTGTTTGGGCAGTCAAATTTGGGCAACATTGGTTTATTTAATATATCATAATCTTCACATTTATTTATTATCTCGTTTATTTCCGATATATTTCCTAGCTTAGAAACATCAGCTTCTGGCATAACATTGTATCTAGATTCTGTAAAGAATACTTTTAAATCACTAGGCAATTCATTGTTTCGTATTTGCTTATGTATTTTTGGCAAAGTTGTTTTTAGATCAGAACAAAGTAATATTCTATGTAATTCAGCGTCCTCTTCGTTAATATAATAACTTACCGGAGTAGCAGAAGAATATGCATATGAATCATCACCCAAAGCAGAAGATTTTTTATCTGATAAGCAAATTAAATTTCTTTTAGCAAAGATTTGTCTACATAGCTCTGTTGGTGGATTATTATTCTCATCTAGAGAAGAAACTAATTCTATTAAATCAAGCCAGCCATGTTTATTTTTAGCAAATAATGTATAATTGTCAAAAGTACAGCCAATGATTGGCTTAATGCCAACACTTTTGCAGGCTTTAAAAAATGTAACTGCACCAGAAATGGTTTTGTAATCTGCTATTCCACAAGCAGTATATCCATTCTGTTTGCAAAACTTAGCTAAATCTTTTGGCTTAGAAAAGCCTTTTAGTAAACTATAATGGGTATAGTTTCTTAATGGTGCCCAACTCAATTTTTACCTCAACAATAAAAAGTGTGGGAGACATTAATTCTCCCACATAATGAAAATCAAAAAACAGATAATTATTCTTCTCTTATCAAATTTACAGACAATCCAGGAACAGATGGGGCAAGTGTATCCGCAGCTACGAAATTTAAAATAGCTGGTTCGCTAACATTGCCAACATCATCCACATCAACTAGTGACAATTCTACAGAATCGCCTTGAGTAAATGATTTTTCTCCTAGATTGGTTACTTCACCACTATAAGTTTCAGTTCCAATAACAGAGCCATTTACCGTGACTGTTAATCTACGCTCAACGACATCGGCATCTACTGGTTTATCACACACTAGCTCATAAACTAATCCCATATTTGTCTCCTTTAATAATTTATATCTAAAAAATGGTTTTGATAATATTCTATTTGTAATAGAATGATAACATAAAAATAAAATACTAATTTCTAATAACAAAACTAAAAAAATGAAAAAAATTGTGTCTTTCACATTTGATCCTTTTGCTCCACCTTATTATACACCAAAACAACGCCATTTACAATATGGGCTTGTACTAATTTTGTTTGCTAGCTTCTTCTCTATTTGTAAATACTTTATCCAATTTATGCACTAGGTCGCTACCGGCGTGTCTATAAAAACATGGAAATATTCCATGTATTATTAGGTACATGCCCGCCATGACGCATTCTAATCCATGCAAAATAGCAAAATTAAAATGTTGTGAGTAGGTCATCTTATTTTCTGACAGATGACCCACCCACTTATCATATAATACTTTTACCACGATTTACAAGCCCAGTACCTTGCCTTATATTTTGGCCCCGGATTGTCACAATTGTGTCTGGCCCTAAAACTCTTTCTGCGTTCTGGAATATTCTTCTTAATAGTCATGTTGGGATCACCGAAGTTAACCTTAACAACATTACCCTTTTCATTTTTTACATAAACACTAAATTTCTTTGGACCACTTGGTGTTCTAAAAGGTTTATTAAGAGTTACTTTTCGTCCTTGATACTCTGAGGCTTTACCAACATAAATTAACGGTCGGCCTTCTTTTTCATAAACACCGCGTCTATTGTATGTATATAACTCCTGAGTTTCTGGATCTTTATATTGAAATTTTGATTCTGTGTCTTCCATATCATTCATATCTTCTGTGTCTAGTTCAGATGGATCTTCAACATATTCATCTTCGTATTTTCCTGGCTCATAATATGTTACAAAATCATAAACATTTTGCACATATATTTCTGCCTTAGAAATCATATCTTTTGTCCAATCTTGAAATTCTATTTCCATAGTTTTTATCTTGGAAACAACTTCCATAAGTTGATCGTGCATTTTTTGCAATTGCTCAACTGCCATTTCGCTACCGCTATCAGATTGAGCTTTTTTAAATGATTTTGGATCTGGACGATCTGGATCGCCGGTTTTTGCTGGCTTATAGTTTTTGCCCATGCGTTCCTTTTTCTTTCTTATATTTTCCCATAATCCAGGCTTTTCCTTTGCGCAGTCCCACTCTTCTGTTGTTTCGCCAAAATCTACATATTCTGCTTCAGCTGGTATATAGAAATTGTCTTCGCTAATTTCTTCTTCATATCCATATACTTCCATTTGCATTTGAAAATCAGCGGATTCTATACAGTCGCAACCAGCAGTGGCTTGCTGTATGCAAATAGCAACACGCTGTTTTGAGTCTGGATAATCTTTTTTCATTGTTTCATTGCTCATGCAACGAGATACAAAACTATCTTTTTGTTCATCTTTATTTCTTTGTGGTAGTGGCATATTATTCTCCTAATATTGTTTTTTTTGCATTATTAAATATGTTATCTATACTATTTGGTGGTATTTTATCTTTGAAATAATCATAAATTCCAACAACCATTTCGTTATTTGGATCTCTAGTAATTTCAAGCCATCCTATAAAATAATTCCATATTCTATCTTCAAGGATTAGTGGATATTTTACGCCAAGTGGCCTACCAAACCTGTGCATCCACTTAAGTTGTGGTAAACATATATTTTTTCCACCATTTCTTCTAAATTTTTCTGCTATATAACCTTCTTCTCCACCAAAACCTTTAAAGTGTTTAGATATTCCAGGCCAATATTTTTTTTCAAATGAACAAAGCCCCATTCCTTGCATTTGTATTTCAAATGGATCTCCAGCATTATATTTTTGATGATCAGTTCCCCATGTTCCATACATATGTCCGCTCCATCCTGGATTAAAATGTGTGGAAATATTTTTACAATCATCATAAAGTAGTGGGCCTTGTATTAAATTTGGACAATCAGGATTAGCAAAATAATATTTCATTAATTCTATTAGTGCATTTTTTACTAGTAATACATGACAATCTAATATTAATATATATTGTCCAGTGGCATGTTGAACTATTTCATATTTGTTAAAACTAGATTGTTTATCAGTTTTTTCTATATATTTCCCACGATTTCCTAGCCCGTTAATAAATTTTGCGGTTTCTTTTCCGCTGGCACTATTTGGGTTATTATCTATAATTACATATTCTACTTCGTCTGTGTCACATATATCGTGATACATCCTTAGAGCTTGAATTGTAAAATACGCTCCGTCATAATCATCAAAAACAGACATTCCAATTGTTAAAAATTTACTCATATTTTAACCCGGAGCTTCATAAAAGCCAATGTCAAAACCTTCTCTCTTACAGTCTGTTATGGTCTTATTTATTCCATGTTTTTGTATATAACTATCTATATATACACACATACTTTGATTTGTTTCGGGCCAATTATTCTTGCAAAAATGGCATAATTTGGTGCATTTCCAGCTACTTCTATCATTGGATATTGGTTTTGGTGCGTTATTTGCCTGTATTTCTTGGAATCTTACACGCAACATCTCCAAAAACTTGTCATGATCAGATCGGTCAAAACACATAGAAAATGGACCGCCATCTTTTATAAAAAAGATAGACATAATAGCCTGTCTATATTGAGGAAATAACTTAGAAATAGCATAATTATATAGTAATAATTGGGGGTCTGTATTTAACTTAGCATACGTTTTTTCTTCGCCAGTTGCCCAATCTAATCTTCTTCCGGTTTTATAGTCCACTATTTCCATGGTATTTTCATCAATCTCAGTTACCAAGTCTATAGTGCCTTTTATTGCTAGTTGACCATTAATAACCTTTCCATCAATCTCATATTGGTATTTAGCCCACTCTTCTTCTATTAGAATGTCAAAATGTGGTTCTGCGGCTACTATATGTCTATTTCTAGGATCAAATTGTCCACTATTAAATTGAATAGTATCAAAGCACATTGACAAACAGTTCTGCTTATCAGCTTTAGAAAATGTATTATGTGGAGATCTATTAGAATAATATTCAAAGCTTTTATCTAATAATGTTTTAATTATAGCATCTTTATATAAAGACGTTTTTGTAACAGAAATTTCTCCAAGGGCATCATCAATAATAGTTATATTTTTTGCTGATGTGTTATTTTGTAACTCTTTTTTCAGTGAGGCTAAAGCTTCCATGACTTTATGAACAATGGTACCTAAGTCTGCCTTTTTCCCACTCAACGATTGATATCCTAAAACATAAGTAATAAAGTATTGCATTTCACAATACGCATAATTATTATATGATGAACTTCTTAAGTATGTTACTATCATGTTAATTCCATAGTGTTTTTAGTGAATTGATTTTATTGCAAAAGTCTGCAATACTAATATTTTCATTGTCTATTACTTCGTTAAAATTAGACCAATCATAACGATCTTTGTCTAGAGCTATTTCGCTTTCATGTTGACTGTTAGCTATATTTCTAGTTAATCTAACTACTATTCCCCCATTCTTTTTTATTGCTTCAACTTCATTTGGAAACCTTACATCAGGAATAATTGCAAGCCTTGGTTGTTCAATGAGAATTCTTTTAATTGTACTATCTACCCATGCATTATTATATATTTTTCTAACTATTGTTGTGCCAAAATATTGTAAAAAATCTCTAGAAGTCATATAACCAGTTTTTCCATCAGAAAGTGGAATATTATCCCATTTAATAGTTGTTAATGTATTTTTGTCTGTGTCGCTACCATATACCTGACTCTCTGATAGATTGAATATATTAATAGATAATTCTTTTAGTATATCAGCAAAGTGATATATTTTTATATATGGCCATAATTCTTTTTCGGCATATGAAACAAATTCTTTATCTTTTCTAGTCACATCCAATATTCCATATCCAGAATTTCCACCCATATCTTTTGTGCTGATAGCCAACCTGCCATCATTATCTATATAGAATCCTTCTATCATTTCTAAATCTTTTAATACTTGGCCATTTATGTAATTGGCTGCGGTATTTTTACCCGATTGCTTTCTTCCAGAAATACCTATTATTTTCATTTTAATATAGCCCCTTAAGATCGATTAGTACTTTGTCTTGTATATCTTTTATAGACATATCCCCAATGTCTTTTGCGTCAAATTTTGGAAAATAAATATTATGAGATCTATTAAATTGTCTTTTGATTTGTGTTTTAGCTTCTCTTCCAGCCTGATCATTGTCTGTTAAAACAATTAGATTTGTTACTGGCATTTGGTGTATTTTAGTTTCTTGTTCTTTGGATATATCTTTACCAAAAATTCCAACTGCATTATATACTCCAGCCTCATACAGTCTCCACACATCACATTGTCCTTCTACTATAAATAATGTCGATGTTTGTTTTGCTCTTTCAATTGCTCTATGATAATTATAAAGGTAAAATTTTTTATCAAATCCTTTTGGAAAAATTAAATACTTTGGTATTTTATATTCTTTGACAGATCGTCCTATTAACCCAACCACACTGCTACCGTCATCGCTATGAATTATGGCTACGGCCCTATCCTTCATAGCTTGGATATCAATGTTTTCACACACATCAAAATGCGTTAGAGTTTGTTGTGCAAATCCTCTAGATAAAAAATAAGAGGAGTGTTTCCATTTATCTTTATCTAAATGTAGTAACTTTTCTTTCTCATTTCTATTATTGACTTTAAATATATTAATTACATTTATTAAGTCTTCATATGGATCTGGTGCTAAATGTATTGTGTTTTTAGATTTTTTAATTGAGCCATTTATTTGTAATAAGTCGCAAGACCATTTCAATACATCCCTAAATGCAACCTCTGATCCATTTTGTTGGGATAAGACTCCACCAATTAAACCGAAGATATCACTTTTGTGATCATCTTGACAGCCCCTAGTCCAACATTTCCAATATCCACGCTGTATAGAATATGAAAACGCTCTTGGGTTGTCGCTATTGCCATGAATCGGACAAGTTGAATAAAGATTGTCTCCCATAACATCGTATTCTATTCCTAACTTTTGAAATACAAGTTCATAGTTTTTCTTTAATTCATTCTTGATCTGATTCAAGTCCATCTTTTATCCTTTTAATGTCATCATTATTGACAAGTCCTGTGTCTCCAACGGGTTGATTTTTCAATTCATTACGAGTTTTTAATTCATTTAATCTAGCATGTGATCCTTGCATTGAAATATTTATATAATTTCCGTCATCTAGACCAGAACCATGCCTAGTGACTATTGGAACAAGCTTACGATTACCAGCATTTGGGCCATCTTCAGCTAATTCTTCTGGAGACTTCATTTTAAATATTGAAAAAGATGTACATAGCCAAATCAATCTATCTGATCCGCTAACTGTATCTGTACTTTCTCTAGTAATACCATCTCTATTCAATTGTACAAATGATAAGCATGGGATATCTAGCTTTACGCATAAATTATGCAATGATGTTATTTGAAATCCTAAAGCTTGATATTCTTGCACATTATTACTTATAGAATCAGAAGACATTAATTTAAGATAATCATATATAATAAGACAATTGTTTGTTTTACCAGTTTCATCTGTTTTGACTTCTTGTACTATCCACCTTTTGATTGTGTTTAATATCTGCTCAAATGGTTTGCCAGCAACGCTAATATAACTATACGGCATTGATGCTAGCTTTTTAGAGGCTAACATAACTTTCTCGTATTTATCCTGATCTTCTGTAAACTTACCTGTTGCTATCTCATTAATTGGTACTCCACTAAGATTTGCTAGTATTCTATTCAAATGGTCTTCCTTTCCCATTTCTGTATCAAGCATGAGCACAGGTATGCCTTGAGAACAAACATTAACCGCCACATTGTCTGCAAAAACTGTTTTTCCAACTTTTGGCCGTGCTGCTACAAGATCTACGCATTTTCTTCTTAAACCGCCACCAATTGCCTCGTCATATCTTTTAAATCCAGTAGGTATGCCAACAACGTCACATTTATTTTCACTTAAAAAGTTTAAATAATCTTCAATATTGTTGCCTATCTTTTCTGGATTTTTACCGCCGGTATCTTCTCTTAAAAAATCTGTAACAGGATTTTCTAGAATGTTAATGATTTCATCAATATGTTCATTTCCACTAATGTCATCTATATCTTTAGCAATTTTTTGTGTAAGCTTTTTGATATTCCTTGCAAATTCAAACTTTTTGATTTGTGCGGCAAAACTAACAGCATTTTCCTTGTTTACTGGAAAATCAAATAAGGACTTTATATACTTTAATTCTTGTGGAGTATTTATAGTATCTAATACATTTAATTGAGAAGCAGCGGCTAATAAAGAGGCAACATCAACAGTCTGATTATTTTCTAATATTTTTTGTATGCACTTATATATAACTTGATTATTAATATTTCCAAAAGTGTCACTGGAAATAATATCTGAAACCATAATATAAGCATCCATGCCATATTGGACAAGTGCTGATAATATAGCCCGTTCAGACCCAATGTCGCTCAATTGTTTATTCATAGATTATTTCCTGCTAGCACACCTATCACACCTGTAGTATTCTCCATATACAAATCTTGGATCGGTATCAAAACTTTTACCACAAGTATGACACTTAATAGATACCTTTTCAACCTTTTCTCTTGTTCTTGGTGTTGGCTCATATTTGGGGGTTTCAATATTTCTATCTTCTCCCGTGTCAGTCCACGTGTTTTGTTTTGCACGAACGGGTTCTTTTCTTCGCTGATTTGGTTGAACCTTTTTGGTTTGTGCAATAAATTGATTTTTGTCTTCTTCTTTAGGCTGATTGTTTGTTTCTTCTACAGCATTGTTTTTAGTTAAAGCTTTTAGTAATGCAGCCTTTTGCTCATCTGTTAATGTATCTAAAAATGCATCTATGCTCATGACCTTTTCCCCTTTTCTAATAAAATGTCAGCTTTTCTTTTTAGTTCATATACTTTTCCATCAAGAGCTTGTAATCTAGATTCTGCTATAGATCTCATATTATCTACGGATGCGGCAAATGTATTCTCTTGTGCTAGTATGTATTTTTTAGTTTCATGCTTAGTATATTGACCAAACATTTGTTGATTTTCAGCAATAAGTCTTTCTAATTGTTCGTTGCACCAATTTAATGCTATTTTATTTCTATTAATTTCATCTTGAATATATGAAGCATACCCATATAGCATATATGCACAGTCAAATAGTTCTTGCTGTGTTAACTTTTCTACTTGTTCTTTATTTAAGTCTGCATATAATAAAAATTCTTCTTTGAATGAAGCAAACTTAGTATTTGTCTCATTTAAATATTTAGTAATATTTTGTATGTGTTCTTGTAGTTTGTCAGAAGCTTTGTTCAATTTGATTTCTCCAATAATCGTCTGAGTCGGAATATTTAAGTGTAACTAGACTAATACCATTTAGCTCGCACCAATCTATTTTATCCTGATCTTTTCCTTTTGCAAGCACAAAATCAGATGGGGCTTTGTGAAAAAATGGCGTAAATTCATAGTGCTGTTGACCATGTACCTCAAATGCTCTTTTTATTTGTGGTATATAGAAATCAAGATATAGCACACCTTTTCTGTATCTTGCTGTGCTGCCGGGGAGTTTAACTTCTTCTAAAATTCTATAACTATGAAATATCTCTTTTAATAAGTTTCTAGCTCTTAAATGATATTTAGATCTTGGCCTTGTTTCATTGTTAAATACATTATATTTAGCTAGGTTCCAAGTATATTCTTTTCCATTGATTCCTTTAACTTTCATTAGTTTTTTCTCGCTTTAAATAAAACGCATCTCCCCAATTCCCACCATCCATAGATGTTTCTAGTCTTATAAATCCTAATGGATACAAGAAATTATCTATGTCTGTCATTTGAGCACAATTTTTATATAAACTTTCTATATTTACTTCACATATTATGTAATCTATATTTTTTAATGTGTTAATACCACCTTTTAATACTTCTAACTCATATCCCTGCACATCCATATTGATCATATTAAATCCAGAAGTATCAAATGAATCTAATGTTGCTATTTGAACTTCTTCTTTATCTGGAAATTGTATATGTGGATATTGTTTTAAGTGTATATCTGGCTCAAGTATTGAACTTGATTGACCCAAATTAGCTGTTTCTATATGCATAGTAGCTATTCCAGAATAATTACCTAACGCAACGTTTATGCATAAATGTTCTGGAACATTACGAATTAATTCATTAAAATTATGTTTTACAGGTTCAAAAAATAATAATTTGTTTATATTTAAAGTTTTATATAATTTATACTCTTCGCCAAAATGAGCACCAATATGCAAAACTCCAGAAATATTAAGTGAATATTTATTTATAAGGCTAAATAAATTTAATAACATGATTATTCCTTATTTAAATCTTTAATATTAGTATATATAAAATCAGCAAGTTCAGAGTTAGCACTTAAAAATTCTGCTAAATTATTAGAGCCTTGAAACTTAAAGAATTTTTCTATATCTTCTGGATTATTGGATATATTATTTTTCTCTAATAAAGACTTTACAGCTGGATGTTCTAAGTTTTCTACAGCACAGGATATTGTATACCAAGCACCACTGGTTTTAATTAGTCTAAACTCACAAGCGATTTGAACTATTTCTTGAACTTCATCTATGCCAATTCCATATCTTATCCAGCTTTCTGCTGTGCTATTGGGTCTTCCGCCAGCATTAGATGTTTTAATAGACCAATTTGCTATTTGCCCAACGTGTGGACCAGTATCTTTAGGTACTTGCCATTTACCCCTATGAGTAATTATCATATTGGTACCAGCCTGATATTGTAACATGTTTCCACAATCTGCCATTTTTTGTGGAGCATAAGGAGATCCACCAGTATTTGCTATATTATGTGTTACGCATATCAAAATGATTTTATTCTTCATTAACGTACCACTTATACGCTTAAAGAACATGGATAATAATCTTGGCAACGCATTTCTTACTCCAGTTCTTACTTCACCCTCTAATTCCTGTGCTGGAACCATATTGGATAAAGAGTCGGCTATGATTAAACAGTTTGGATCATTATTGATATAGTACTCAATAATATTTAAAAAGTCTTCTGCTGTTAATATTCTATCGTCTGTTGATTCTACAATTAAAATCTTATCTGAATCCAGACCCTTGATGCCTTCAAAGTTTTGCTTTGCTAATCTACCTTCTGTATTGATATAGATTACTTTCTTGTTTTTCTTTTGGCACTTGGCCGCAAAATGAAGGGCAGTAGTGCTTTTGCCACTTTTGGGATCTCCTGTCATTACCACAACAGAGCCTTCTCTAATTCCGCCACCAAGAGCAATATCTAACGCTGGAGATACGCCTATAACTTCTAGCTGATTAATGCTTTCTAAAACTTCTGTTCCACTCCTGATAATATCTCCATACTTGTTAAGTAATGATGATGTCACAGAATCTTGTGAAAATTTCTCTTGCCCACTTTTCTTTTTTGTTTTCATAGATTCCTCAATTTGTTGATACTTGTCTTATGTTTAGAGTATGATTGTGACTGTCTGGCTGTAATATTTTCTTTTATCGGTTGCTGTTCAGTTAATTCTTGATTGTTCTTGGATTGCTTGATTTTAATATCATATGCCGATATGACCTTTTCTGCCAATGGATTTATTTTATATCCACGACCATTTTGTATTCCAATAACTAATAACTTATCAAAATCTTTAGATTTAATAGCTTCTAATATAGCTTCTTCGCTATACTTTTTTTTCAATTGTCTTGCGGCACCAAGCTGCTTTCTCCACAACCAATAATTAGGATCACCTTTAGTCCAGAACTTATATGCTGGCCTACCTATGTTCAATTTTTCTGCTCGTCTTAAAACAATATATTCTGCCACATACGCTTCAAAAGTGCAATATTCACCAGTATGTATGTGTTTATATTTGTGAGTTTCTGACCACTCTTTTTGGTATTTCTGATTAAATAGCGTTGGTTTTTTTGGCTCTTTCTCCATGATATATTATAGCCTCCTCAAAGCAATTGTCAAGTTCATCAATATAGGAAGATTCTTCTACAAGCTCTGGTGTAATCCACATAGTTTTATGCATTTGATTATTTTTTAAATAACCAGTAGTATAACAATGCTTAGTATTTCCACCAAATTCCCCTTTAAGGGATCTAACAATATATATTGCATCAGAATCTTTAGTATCTACAATTATTTCGTGTGACTTATATCTTAAGCCAATAGCATCAATATTAAAATTGTGAGTTTGAACTAAATTTCTAACTTCTGATAAATTGGCGTAATGCTGTAGGTATACATCTTGTCCATTTGAAAACTTGATATAAATCCATACATTTTTTTTATCTTCTGAATTTAATGTAGAATATACATTTTGCCAATTTTCATACCCATAAACTAAATTAGACATTTTTAATTTTTGTTATACAATCTTTGTGGACAGCGTTCTTATTTTTTTTGATAGCATCTCCCATCATAGAGGCTGTTTCTGTCATTACTACTGAGCCTCTTTCATTTCTACCAAAATGGTCGCCAGCTTTAGCAGCAGCAATTTTAGTACCGAAATTATTTTTAATGTATGTTTTTATTGTTGTAACTTTTCTATCTAATATATCAGCTAATTCTTGCGGATCTTTAATTTTATAATGATGCTCTATATAAAAAGCTTCAACTTGGCTAATTGGTCCTGTTTTAGACATTAATATAACTCCTTTGTGCTCTAGTCATGTATAATGCGTTTTTAGTCTTTAAATATAACATATAATAGTCAAATACAGACTTGGATACAGATTTTAATTTTATTTCTAAGGTAGCTTCTCTGTGACTGTCTGTTCCTTTGGGATCATATGGAGAATTGTTGTATGTTGCAATTAAATATTTGAGCTGCTTTACTCCATTATTTAAAGTAGTTTCTGTGAATTTAGCAAAAACTTTATCTTTTGGTGAGCAAGCATTGCCATTTTTATTAAAAGCTTGTTCTTCTATTGATGGTTGAAAATCAGTTTTTGAATATGAGTCAACAAATTTCATTTTTCACCTGTTATAATATATTTTTTTTGTTGTTCCGGTGTCATCTTATTAATCTCTTTTTTATTTGCTGAACCAAATTGGTCAAAAAATGATGAGCTTTTTTGTTTGGAATTCTTAGACTTTTCTGTTATTTCAGATCTTTTATAAGAACCCATCTTAGACCAATTATTATCAGCTAATTGTCCTATGGTTTTTGCTTCTTTACAGAATGATCCCAACCCACCAGTTATAAGTCTATTTAAAGAATTATTATTGCATTTAGTGCATAGCGTGATGGGATCATCATGTATAGATTGATAATAATCTACTATCCTATGCCCACAATGTGAGCATTCATAATCATATAACATTACTTATCTTTCTAGTGCCGCCAAAATGCTTGCTATGATACCATTCCTCTGTATATCATGATAGCCCAATTCGCATATTCCTACACCATGAACATTTTTTAGTCTTTCCACGCAAACAGATAATCCTATATTATTATATAAGTCTGTTTGCTTGGTATCGCCATTTATAATCACTTTAGAATTTTGTCCTATACGTGTTATAAACATTTTAATTTGCTCTAATGTGCAGTTTTGGGCTTCATCTAATATCATATAAGCATTATTAAAAGTAAGACCACGCATTGTTTCTAATGGCTCAAATTTAATTTGACGATTATTGATATATAAACCAAGCTTGTCTCTTCCTAGAAAATATTTAAGATTTTCTTCCATTGGTGCTAAATATGGCTTTATTTTTTCACCAATTTCACCAGGAAGAGAACCTATATCTTTTCCAGAGCAGATTAAAGGTCTAGTTACTATTATGGAATCTATTTTACCTTTAAATAAGTGTTCTGCCGCTATTCCAGCAGCAATGAAAGACTTGCCCGTACCAGACGGTCCAGTACAGAATGTTACATCATTTTCTATTATAGACTTTATATATTCCTTTTGGTTATTTGTTTTAGCTTCTAGTGGTGTAACGGTTTGTGCTTTTTTTTCTTTTTGTTTTTGTTTTTTGTTCTTACGCGAGTTGTTATAGTCCGCTGCTTCCAAAGCCGTGTTCTCCCCGCTGCGAAGAATCTAACGACTCTAAAACGTTTAGATTGACGTTAGGAACTTCTTGGAATATAATCTGAGCGATTCTATCCCCACGATTTATTTCTACAGCATTTACATCTGTATTATATAAACAAACCAGGATCTCTCCCCTGTAGCCAGCATCTATAACGCCAGCTAAAACGTCTATACCTTTTTTTACTGATAGTCCAGATCTTGGCCATATAAGACCGGCTAAATTATCTGGCATTTGTATTGATATGCCAGTATGTACAACTGCTCTTTGCTGTGGCCATATTACAGTATTATTTGTTGCATATAAATCCCAACCAGCATCATTATGATTGGTTTTTGTTGGAACTGTCGCAAGTGGATCTAATAGTTTTATACCAATATTTTGTATCATAATATGCCTCCTAAATCAATATCTTCTAAATCATTTTTACTGGCACCAATTTTATAAGATGTAATTTCATGTTCTTGTGGAGCGACTTGTACCGCCTCACTGTTCATCCAAGGATCTGTCCAGCCAGCTATTGGATTTTTACAACCCTTTTCATATGGTAATCCAATATTTTTTCTTCTTGTCATACATAGCCAGTTGATATATTCGGCCATGACTTTTTCATTTAGTCCAATAATAGAGCCATCTTTAAATAAATATTCAGACCACGCCTTTTCTTCCGAAGCGGCAGAATCAAACATTTGACAGGCTTCTTCTTCGCATTCTTTAGCTATTTCAGTAAATCCTTCTTCTGGTACTGTGTGTAATATTTTAATTATTTCTTGCGTGTTATAAAGATGTAGTGCTTCGTCACGCTTAATAAGCTTAATAATATCTGCATTGCCAACCATCTTTTTGTTTTCCGCAAAAGCAAAAGCGCATATAAAGGAAACATAAAATCTTACCGCTTCTAAAATATTAACACTTATTAGCGTAAGATATATTTGTTTTTTAATGTCTCTTGTTTTGCCAGAAGTAGAAATGTCTCTCAATGTATTATATTCTTTTATTGCAACATTGGCTCGTTTAAGAATTTCTTTATCTGTCAAGCAGCTATCAAGTATTTCACTTGGGTTATTATATACATTCTTAATAATGTAGGTATAACTATAGCTATGGATCTGCTCAAAAAACTGCCATACATTCATGCAGGCTTCTAGCTCTGGATTAGAAACATATTGTGTTAAAGTTGGAACGCCCCTACATATAACACTATCCATCATTGTCTGGTATTTAAGATTAGAAGTAAATATAAATCTCTCATTGTCAGACATGATTTCATCATTTTTAAAGTCGTTTCTATCCTTCTTTAATTCTATTTCTTCTGGTCGCCAAAAAAATTCTAATTGCTTTTTATACAAGTCAAAAAATACTGGATACTTAAACTTATCATATCTCTGTAGAGATAAATCTTCGCCCAAGAATAATGGTTGCGACAAATAGTCTACGTTATTTTTATTCAATATTGTTTTCATCTTTACTCCTTATATTGCACAAGAACCAGATTCACATCCAGAAGATTTTTCTGTTTGTCCATCACCGTCAGGCGTGTTGCAGTAGTAGAAATTTTTAACGCCATATTTAAATCCATATATCTGGTCCTTAATTAATACACTTAATGGAATATTTCCATCTTGATAATGTGCATAGTTATAATATAAATTTACGCTTATGCTCATGTCTACAAATTTTTGCAAAACAGCACATATATTTAAAATAGACTTATTGTCTGTCATATCCCAAGCTAATGAATAATAATTTTTACGAGAAGCATAATTTGGTACTAATTGTTTTAAAACTCCATTTTTAGCTTTCTTATAAGACATAAGACTGCGAACAGGCTCAATACCATTTGTACTATTCTGTATAACGCTAGAAGATTCGCATGGCATTATAGCGGTTAGTGTAGAATGTCTTAGCCCGTGAGTTTTAATTCTAGCTCTCAAGCTCTCCCAATCCATAGTATACTCTGGCTTAACCAGTTCGTCAACTGTTTTTTTGTACCAATCTATAGGTAACAGTCCTTGTGCGTATTTAGTTTCTAAAAATTTATTACATGGACCTAATTTTTCTGCTAATTTACAAGACTCATTCAGTAGGTGCCATTGAATTTTTTCTATGGTTTGGTGTACAAGCTTTAATGTATTTTCATCGTCATATTTTAATTTATTTTTAGCTAAATATGCTGCGAAATTTGTTATACCAATACCAAGCGATCTACGATTTTTTGTGAAGTTTTCTCCAGCAAGAATAGGATAATCTTGATAGTCAATAATTAATTCTAATGTTCTAACGGCTATTGAGCAGGCTTTTTCTATATCTTTATCGGATTCTAATTCTAATAAATTTAGTGCTGACAAAATACAAATGCCTATTTCTCCATTTGGATCATCTATTGAATTTATTGGCACAGTTGGGTGAATAATTTCTTGGCACAAATTTGACATATATACAGGAGCAGCCCAAGACCCATGTTCATTTGCGTTGTCAATATTCATTACATAAATGCGACCAGTTTCTAGTCTTTCTTTAGCAAAAACTTCTGCCAACTTTCTAGCATTTATCTTTTTCTTCATTTTGATATGTCTACTATTTTCATACTTTTCATATAGCCTTTTAAAATCTTCATTATTGTTCATAGAGCTATATAAGCCGCCGGTTTCTTCTGGGCTAAATAAAGTGATATCTTCATTCTTTACTAGGCGTTCATAAAAAAGCTTATTAAATTGAATAGAGTAATCTAGTTTGCGTACTCTATTATCATCTGTTCCTGCGTTATTTTTAA
>Ga0207942_1000005_pt1 | contig 91041 bp, 151 predicted proteins | sample LakMenEpi12Oct12_FD_150687 | JGI IMG/M metagenome (GOLD analysis project Ga0207942, IMG submission 150687) | Freshwater microbial communities from Lake Mendota, WI - 12OCT2012 deep hole epilimnion (SPAdes) | ecosystem: Environmental > Aquatic > Freshwater > Lake > Epilimnion/Euphotic zone ... | reverse complement strand
GGCTCTTCTTGTCCAGTCTCTTCTACAGATATTCCCATCAATTTATTGAATACTGCCATTTCTCTACTGAAAAGCTGCTCATATAATAAACTGAATTCTGAGATATTTTTTATATGTTTCATCCTATTAATTATATTTTGGAAAGTAGATCCGAAGTAGCATCTTTATTTGTTTCCTTGTGGTCGTTATTACCACTAGTCTTTTTGTAAGTCAGTGTATCAGCAATAGTTTTTGTTGCATCGTCGTTACCAGATCCTGACTTTGTGTAAAAATATCTAAGCTTCTCCTTGTTGTTTTTTGCTAGCTCTTTATAAAAATCAGCAACTTTGCCATTACCCAAAAATATATCAGCCATATAAATAGCATCAAACTCTGAGGCTCCGTAAGTTTTTAGAAGAGACATACCCTGCTCTGATCCCTTAGAAAAAATATAAAGGACCTTTTTAGCAGGTTTTACAGATTTATCTTCTAGCTGTTTTTTTACATTCTTATAAGATTTAGCTCCATCTACTGCACCATCTTTAGCGATAAAAAGATTTATAGATCCAATCTTTCCGGTAAAATTGTTAGCGATATATTCGCCGCTCTTTTTTCCGTCTATATCTTCCCCTCCATAAACAACAACTAAATTTGCTTTTTTATCACTGGCTATACTAAGAGCTCCTTCGTTTTTTAGATCTACACTCTCTGCTTTTTTAGCAGTTTCAGAAGAAGCTCCGAGCATCTTAGCAAAGAGCTCTGCTGATTTAGCAAAAAGCTGCTCATTGATCTCTGTAAATTCGTGTATGGTTTTAAGGTGCTTCAAAATCATTAATTATAGTGTATATATCAATATCACTTATTTAATATCCAATAGAAAATAAGAGGAGCAACTATAGTTGCATCGGATTCAACTACAAATTTAGGAGTGTCAGTATCTAGTTTACCCCATGTAATTTTTTCATTAGGTACTGCACCAGAGTAAGATCCATATGAAGTAGTCGAATCCGATATTTGACAGAAGTAAGCCCAGAATGGAACGTCTTCCCACTCAAGATCCTGATACATCATAGGAACCACGCATATAGGAAAATCCCCTGCGATACCACCGCCTATTTGGAAGAATCCTATTCCCATACCAGAGCAATTACTTTTGTACCATTCGCTCAGCTCGACCATATATTCGATCCCACTTTTAACTGTGTCTGCCTTTAGCTCGCCTTTAATAACATACGAAGCAAATATATTTCCCATAGTTGAATCCTCCCACCCGGGAACAACCATAGGAAGATTTCTTTTAGCGGCTTCGACCATCCAAGAATCTTTAGGATCAATTTCATAATACTGTGCAAGTACTCCGCTATTGATTAATTTATACATATATTCATGAGGAAAATATCTCTCACCCCTATCTTCAGCTTCTTTCCATATATCATATATGTAGGATTGTAGTCTCCTAAAAGCTTCCTCCTCGGGAATACAAGTATCTGTTACCCTGTTCCATCCTTTGTCTAAAAGCTCTCTTTCTTCTTGTGGTGTTAGATCCCTATAATTTGGTATTCTTTTATAGTGAGAGTGAGCTACTAGATTCATTATATCCTCCTCTAAATTCGCACCAGTACACGAAATAATATCAACTTTTCCTTCTCTAATCATTTCAGCAAGGGATATACCAAGCTCTGCAGTACTCATTGCACCGCCTAATGATATTAGCATTTTACCTCCGTGGTCTACATGATGTGAATATGCTACAGCTGCATCTTTTAAAGCTGCAGCATTAAAGTGTTTATAGTTTCTTTCTATAAATTGAGAGATCGGGCCTTTTTTCATAAAATGTTTTCTCTATTATATCAATCAACCGCTTTTTTATTTCTTGATATATAATGAATATGAAATAAAACGGGTTAACCTCAATAAAAATAACATGCAGACATACGAAAAGAAAATACAAGAGCTAGGAAGAGAAATAGCTGATGAAATTATCAACAAGGAGAAAAATCCTAAATGGGAAATAATCTTAGACCAAAACAAAGTGGCTAGATCATTATCTAACATCTACGACAAAGGGTTGAAAACTACATTTGAGGATCTTGATAATTCAGTTAGGAAAAACCTAGCTAGGATGAGAAATGACATTTAATATGTCATAAGAATTCAATAAGAGAAATAGATCTATATAGTTCTAACCAGTCTAACGTAATACTGGTTAGTCTTCTCTATGATGTGCGGAGAATATCCAACACTAAGATCATAATACCAAGCCTTAGAGGAATAAGATGAATATGACCAATATCTAGCAGGTTTGAACCCACCTATACCTAATTTGTAAAGATCATTAATCGTTTTGAATTCGCTTTCATAAGGAAGTCTCCATCCATTTCCACCAAGAGCTTCAATCTCGTCTGAGATACTAGTCCAGGCCATTTTACCAGGAAGGTCTTGCCCCATTATTTCTAAATTTCCCTTTATTATATTGATCATATGAGTATATATTAAGAAATACTAAATAACACAAAAATATGTTCAAATACATCTCTCAAATAATAGCTCAGTTCTCAACACCGCAAAAGATAATAGCACTATCACTTATCCTGTTATCAATCATTATAATTACAATTTCACCCTCGCTAATACAAGATAAGAGCGATCTAAAAAATGAACTAGATAACATGGACGCTAAAATAAAAAAGATGGAGAGTGATTTAATGTACAAGGACGACTTAATAAGAAATGAACAAAGAAACTGCACCAATCAGATTGTAGAAAGGGAGAAAGAATTTATATCTATGCTAGATCATTTAAGGGGGAAGGCTAAAAGCTCAGATAACCAAATAATAAGACAAACAAATCTAGAAGCTTATAGAACTGTGGATTCCCTAGGTCCAAACAGGACTTCCACTATAATAGTAAAAAGGGACAATAGCGAAATAATAAACGAAATTGATCTTATTAAGAAAGAAATTAATAAGCATTAACTATCTAGGAAAATCCTTACCTCTTTTAATCATATTGATTTCGTAATCAGCAGGTTTAAAAGTATCTATAGTTATTTGGATAGCTTTTTCTACATCCATATCCTTACAAGAAAATATATCTATAAAGCAATATCCCTTTTCTTCAAACGAATGTACAGATAGATGGCTTTCAGCTATAATAACAATTCCTGTTATTCCTTTATCTTCTGGAACTAAACCAGAATAAGGAAAAACGTATGGCTGTGTTATAGGGGTCATTTTAATTAATTCTGGAAGACTCTTTAAGTAATTAAAGTGTAGCTCGTAATTTGCTAAAGTTTCTTTTGGGCATCCTTTTAGATCTATAGTAATGTGAGGGCCGAATTCTTCCATTTCTTAATCATTTATTTATTGATTATATATCCCCCCTCCCACTAAAAAAAAACAAAAAAAGCCGGCTTTTTAGAAAGCCGGCTAATAATTTATTAACAATATACTACTTATAATTTAGAATTTATTAAAGAATCAAAGTTACCCCAGATGTGAAAAAATCTATTAAGAATATCCCCGGGGTTAAGTTGAACTTTTTTACCATCGTCCAATAGGAGGGTTATCTCATGTTTTCTTCTTCGATTACCTTTCCATCTTGTATCCTTATAAGCTTTAACTATTTTTACTATAGGATCTCTTCCGTTCTTCCAATCACTAATACTCATTTTTCTAGGAGGATAGAACATCATATCAAAAAATCTTTTAATGAGGGTCATGTCTTTATCTTCGGTAACCTCGTCATTAACTTCCAATTTATTAAGAAGTTCCTCGTAGGCATTTCTTATACGATAGGTGGTTAGGAACATGTCTCGATTTTCTGTGCTGTCCTTAAAAAGAATGTGGTTGGGACCGATCCAAGCTTTTGCAGACTTGTCATTTTTTAATGCTAAAATAGCTTCAATTGTTGCTTCTCTTTTTTCCATAATTTTAAATTTTATTTTTATTTAATTTATACAGATATTATATGCAGAGGTTTTAAAAAAGTTTACGTTTTTGAAAAAAAAACCAATAAAAAAACCCGTCGCCGGGTTTTCTCTATTGTATAGTTTAGGTTTAATTAGTCCTTGTTCCCAAAAAGTCCAAAAGATCCTAGAGCTGACGCTCCTTTATTGTACGAGTCAACGTCTATTTTTTTTGGATCTATATCATTGTGCTCGCTGATCTTCTTAAAATTAGAGTCAAATACCGCAGTGTCCATAAGTAAAGGCTCGGTAGATTTTATTACGTATCTAATAAATCCGCCATTGCTCATCTTATTATGTGCAATAAAAAGGCCTGCCTCTCCTATCTCAGGACGGCTTTGACAAAATTCTATTGCTTCTCTTAAGTTTAGCGATTCTGGTATAGAAGAATTTATAGGATTATTAATCTGATCATCAAAAGGCATCCAATCAAATACTATAGAAGATCCGTCTCCTTGTGGGACATCAAAATTTTCAAAAAGCTTTATGTGCTTCATCATTTGTTATTATTTACCTTTTATATATCTTCTTCTTCTGCTTTTTTTCTCATTTGATGAAAGGTTAAGATTCGGATTTGGTAAAACGTCAGCCATAATTATAACAGGCTTTTTCTCATTGTTTGGATAATAATTAACTTCCCAAGATCTAGCGATCAATAATCCTGTACTATTATTTATAAGCCATAAAGTATCTCTGTTCGGGGATACAACAGAAAGCTCGCTCACTTTATAAGTACCAGTTTGTGAAAAAGAAATAAAAGATGTTAGAATAATAGTAAATAGCAATAAATATCTCATAATCTATTAGTTTACAGATTATAGATATAAAAATTATTTTGTTCCATCGTTGTCAGTAAATCTACTGATAATACTAGATCCACTAACAACGTCAGGCATTGATTTTCTTATTGATTCACATTTTTTCATGAGTTCCTCGGGAATTTCCGGCTTAACGCTTCTTGTTTCGTCGTCTGCTTCTACCTTCATAGCTGCTAAATACTCTATAGCGGACATCAGTTTTTTCTTGTCTATTGTTTCCGACTTAAATACATATGATGAATCAGTAAATATAGCTTCGAATGTATCATCGGAGTTTATATAAGAAAAGCTCTCTATATCAATTGAATATAGTATAGGTTCCCCGCCTTCGGCAGGTTCCATATATCTAGCAGGTGTGTACGGACCATATCCTCCCTTTGCTTCCACCTCAGCATATATGTTACATTTTTCTTTCTTTGTCGGTATTTGATAAAAGATTTCAAAGTTAGCCTTACCCCTATCCTCATCATAATAATCAGGCTCTAAGGAGTGCGTGGAATCATCCATTTCCATCTCGAATAGAGGAATAATTTCTTTGCTATACTTTGTGCTTTGTATTAAATCATTATAAATAGCTAGAAAGCATATTTCTTCGGGGTATAGATCCTCTATCCAAAACTTAGCATCCGGCCAAAGATATTTAGGATTAGAAAAATTTTCAAAAAGAACTATGCGATTCATTTCTTATATATCCTAATTTTTGGATATTCTATTTGATACGTATACGTACATATACATAAAAATTATAGATAAAGGCCAAAAAATACATCCGATCAATAGCATTAAAGGTCTTTCTATTTTTTGATTAAACATACATATAATCCAGAAAACGAGACCAGTAATAAAGATTATAGTCGAAATGATAATAAATAGCGTATAAAGCATCATGATATAGATATTAAAACAATGAGCAGATTTATATTCTTCCTAGTAATGTTTTCCTTACTAATTATAGTTTTCTCTATAATAGATAGACAAGAGGACTAAATAAATTTCATATCATCGAAAGAATGCACGTGCTTTCTTTCCCACAGTAATGACTCCTTAACTTTTTTGTCCTTTTTATCTTCCTTTCCTTTAGTTTTATTGACCGCCTTTTTAACTATCTTTATATCCTTCTTGGTTACCTTATTAGGATCTATTTCGTGTTTAGGAGCATTAGGATTCTCCCCTTTTTTGGGTTTGTGAACTTCAACATGTTTTATACCTGTGTGTAACTCGTGTTTGTATTTTTTTAATATCTCCTCTGATTCATTAAATGCCTTTGTCTCCTTATCTGCCCAATTTTTACACTTATCAACAATTGGTTGGATATATTTTTCTATAACTTTTGCAGCAGAACTAGACATAGGCTTAACCAATTTATCTAGTCCTTTTGCTATAATTTTTGCAAAAGTACCACCCTTTTCGGATTTTTTTACAAATCCACCTATTCCTTCAGTTATTTTTTTAGGTATATTTATTAAGAAATCAAATCCTTTACTAATCATGGATACGTTTTTAAGGAACCCCTTCCACACCCATCCAATAGCGGTTGAAAGAATGCTAGAAGATACTAAAGCAACCGTTCCTGTTAATATCTTTCCTATAGCTGCTGCTCCAGCTCTTTTCAGAGCTGCTTTTGCTGCACTATCAGCAACATTCTTAGCTAAATCTACACTGAATTTTTTTGCTACGCTAACACCGGCATGTTCTATAAAATGATGAACCGCTCCACCCGGCTTTCCAATTGTTTCTGTTACTTTTCCTAAACCAGTTTTTACAGTAGCACCCGTAGCTATTCCCTCAATTGCTGCTGTTGGATTTACTATAGTGGTTCCTGCAACAATTATATCATATATTCCCAGTGCTAGCATTCCTCCTCCTATTACTACCTCTGGGAGACCCTGTGCAACAACAGATACAAATTTTGCTGTTGGTGTAATTTCTGTAGCCTTTGCATAAAGCTTATATGCGTTCTGAGATTTGTGTATTCCCTCGTAAATGTGTATTCCACCACCTAATCCTTGTAATAAACCTCCAATAGCTGCTATAAATGGTGCTGCCCAAGCAAAAGCACCAGATCCGTAAGCTGCCGCTGCTAGAAGCCCCAATATAGCAGAAAGAATGCTGCATCCTAAAGCTGCCCATTCCAACCAAGTCATACCTTTTACAAACTCAACAACTGCACTAGAACAAGACTTAACAAATTCCCACGCTTTTTTAGCTCCGTAGCTAAGAGCGTCCCATCCACCTTTAACAGCAGAGACAGTTTTCTTAATAGCAGAATTTCCAGCAGATTTTACTTTATTCCATTTATCCTCTAACCAACCTATTCCTTTTTCATTAAGAGATCTAGCAATATCCAATGTGCTTTTCTCTATCAGGTATCCCATTCCATTTTTAATTAGAATGATATGTGAATCACAATCTAAAAAAACATTATTATAAGATGATCCAGAATCTATCCACCCCGATTTATTTTCGTATAGGGTACTTAGTTCGTAATAGGCATAAGCTCCCTCTAAAAGTTCTTCATTAACATATCCATCGGACTCTAGAAGAGAATCGCTAAAAAGAGATCTAAATTCATCCTTGGAATATCTGGCTGAACTACCATTCTCGTTAAGGGAAAATAATTCATTAAAATTTACAGATCCGTCATTCGGAACAAAGTTATAGAAAGAGTCTACGTAGTTCATATTATTATATATTTTATATTGTATATATCTCCTAAGAATTATTGTTTTTTTTTATGCTCTTTGTATCCAATAAAAAATCCAACGGCAACTATTAGATTCATACCAAAAGAAGCAATAATCTCGTATAAATCTTCATAAGCATTCATAGTAAGATGAACGTGTCCAACTATCCAAAAAGGAATGGATAAGTTTTCACTTATCCACACTATTAAATATCTTAAGAAGTTTACCATTATTGGTTAACTGTAAATCTATTATTATACCCAGGCATTAGGTGCTTCTGCATATACATTATAGCGAAATTAACTTTGGACCAATCTCTTTTTTCCTCTGCATCTTTAAGCATCATCATGGCATATTCGGGGTGGGTAACAACCATTCCTTTGATCCTTTCATCACCGGAAGATTCAAGATAATATATGTCCTCTCCCGGTTTTAAATTATCATGAGCAGCATGTACTTCTTCTCCGTATAATATTCTACCTGTGCTTTCGTTTATTTCTTTGAATCTTTTTAGTTTCATCCCTAGTATTTTTAATTATATATCCGATTGAGAGCAAACAAAAAAAGGACCCTAAGGTCCTTTTTATTATAGATTATATGAATAGATTAAACGTATTCCTTCAGTATATTCCTTACTTGTCCGGATTTCATCTTACGAATACCTTTCTCTTTTATCTGTCGTACCCTTTCTCTGGTTAGAGAATATCTCTGTCCGATCTCATCTAAAGATATCGGGTGGCTATATCCAATACCATAGAAGAGTTTAAGTATCTCCCTTGCTTTCGGATCTAGAAATTGTAGACTTCTCTCTATATCAACCTTTAGAGACTCCACCATAACCTCTGAGTCTGCTTTTGGACTATCGGGGTTAGAAAGTATTTCGATCATAGTAGAATTCTCAGTATCACCTCCCATAGGTGCATCATAAGAAACGTGGTTTTTAGAAGAATATAAAGTATCCCTTACTTTAAACTCGGGCATATCTAGTTCTTGTGCAATCTCTTCATCTGAAGGAGCTCTTCCAAGTTCCTGCTCCAATCTAGAGTATGTTTTGTTGATCTTACTTAGAACTCCAACCTGGTTTAAAGGAATACGGATAACTCTAGCTTTTTCTGAAAGAGCTTCTAGTATTGCTTGTCTAATCCACCAAACTGCGTATGAGATGAATTTAAACCCCCGTGTTTCGTCAAACTTCTTAGCTGCTTTTATTAGACCGACGTTACCTTCGTTTATTAAATCTACTAATGGTAAACCTTGGTGTTGATATTGTTTAGCAACAGATACAACGAATCTTAAATTTGCTCTGACCATTTTATCCAAAGCCTTTTCGTCTCCTGCTTTGATCTTTCTAGTTAAATCTATTTCCTCATCCGCTGTAATCATTTCTTCTTTAGAAATATCTTGTAAATATTTTTCTAAAGCCTTATCATCCCTGCTCGTAATGCTGTGTGTAATTTTAAGCTGTCTCATTTTTTCTTTTTAATTGTCCGCTAAGTTAGATTATTATAATGGATGAAAAAAAGGATTTCAGACCTTTTTGCTATTTCTTTTTAAGTTTTCTGCTCTAGATATAGCCATTAAATTATAAGGATCATCATTATATCTGTTTCCGTCAATGTGAATTATAATATGCCCATCGGGTATAGGTCCGAAAGTTTCTTCATATACTACCCTAGGGCGTCTAGCTCTCTTTCCGGTCCCGTTCCATAAGTACACGCAGTCTTCCCTCATTACTTGAACACCGCCAGTCCAGCTAACATGATTTTCTCCAGTGTGATGTTCGCCACTTGAAAATCTAGTATTAGAATCGCCATTAACTCCCTTCTTTCCCTTATTCCATGGAACATGTCCCTTCTTGAAATTCACTCTATTGCTCATCTTATTTTTTTATAGATTACACAATGGTCGTATATTCCCCACCATGACGGAATATCTACAGAATCAATCTCTTCAAAATCAGAATGTAGCTTATCAAAGAACATATCGTCTCCTGTACATCCTCCGTGTCCCTCCCCTACATATATTAGATAATTACCAATACTCATTTCGTTAACTACTTCATGAGCCATAGGATGATCGTAAGGAGGCCAAGCCATAAATACATTCCTATCTGGATATTTTTGAATAGCTTCAATTGCAGTAAGTTTTTCAACCTCGCAATGATATTTTCCGCCTCTACACCATTTATTATTGCTGTCAGGATCTATATCTGAAGCTATTATATCGGCTCCCCGAGATTTAACTAAAGACTCCGTGTATCCAAATCCAGAACCAACAGACAAGACCGGTCCATATTTTATGATTGATTGAATCAGATCTTCTGTAGGTAAGTGCCAAGAAGTACCGGATCTAAAATCGTCCCTCTTCTCGTAATCTTTCATCATAGTGCTAGAATCATATCCAGAACTAAAGTAATCGGAGCTTCTTCTAGAAACAATAGCTTTTATGTCATCAGAAACCAATATACTATTCATATTTCGCTTTTTTACAAGAATTACAACCATCTAAATTAGGATTGGATCTTTCGCCTCCGTTTCCTTTATATTTTACCCAATCACCGGGAGGATCTCCTTGACCATCCCATGAATTAATAGCAGATAATGCCTCTTCCTTTGACCAGTAACAATATCTACCAAAATAACCGAGCTCATCCATTCCTATCATAAGCCCAGTTGTAAAAATAAAATCTCTTAGTCCGCAAATTCCTTTTCCAGGAATTTCTTTTATGTTTTGGTATCCTTCTTTTTTTAGATAATCTATAAGCATATCCTTTTTTGCTAAGATAGATAATCGAATATAAAATAAAAAATGATTTATATTTTTTGTAGTCAGGACAGGAATCGAACCTGTTATATTAATATCAAAGCTCCACGATATTAACCATTGGTTTATAGGAACTTTCTAATGTGCGTCTACCATTCCGCCACCTGACTATAAAGATCCTTTTACAGATCTTTAAAAACATTAAATACTTCAGAAATAGGTGTTTCGTTGTTGAACACGTGTAAAGTGTCGCCGTTCATCGTTCTAGCACGCATTTCAATACTAATCGTTTCGTGATTGTAGTACATTGCGTATCTTCCGCTTTCTGCGTTGAACCATAGAATATTTCCCATCCCACCTTCTTTAGTGGACTTAACCTCGATATCCCCTTCGGATCTCCAGATCACTGCTCCCATAAGAGCTAAAGAAATTTCTTGTACGCCTTTAGCGTGATGATCGGCTCTACTTAGAACCCCGTTGAAGTACTCTTTCAGCAAATCTGCTGATTGCATTTTAACAGCCATAATTGAACTTTTTATTGATTTTAATTATTATACAAAAATAAACGGTAAAAATAAACTCCTAAAGAAAATTTATTTCTTATAAGACATTCTTAGCTCCTCCCACATTTTACCCAAGTGGTTATCACCGATCCATTCTCCATTCTCCATCAGAGCTCCCCAGAAAAGATTGCTTCCCCTCTTACCACGGGATGTGACATCCTCGTATATTTTAGCATCGCCAGTTTTAACTAACTCAGCGACAAGATTGTGATGTTGTTCCAACTTAAGAGAAATACACATTCTCATGTTGTCTAAATCTTCTCTGCTCAGAGGTTTAACACAGATCTTGTCCGGATGTGCATTCTTCATAATGCTCTTAGCCTTTAATTTAGCTCCCATCGGACTTTTCTCGTTTCTTATAGCTTCTCTTATCTCTTCGTCATTGAATCGAAGTGCTTGAAAAAGAGCCTCCGTGGTTCTCCACGTTTTACCTTCGTAAGAAACTGGATATGGTGACATATTACCTAACCAGCCATAAGGTAGATCGACTTTTGTAAATGATATATAGCTCATAGATCTATTTTTTACAAAGGTAGAGATTATAAATATATTAAAAAAAGGATTTTTATGAAACATCTTAAAAAATTTATTAATTTCATTAACGAGGGAGCTTGGTATGATAACGGAAAAACATATCTCTCAGTAAAGAATGATCCTAATAATCCAAACGAGCTTTTAAAAACAGTAGATCCCAACAATCTTAATTTCTCGGAAAGAGGTGTAGCTAACATAAAAACCTACTTCGGTCTATATCCTAAAACCCCATACAAGAAGGGAAATGAAGAAAGCAGGAATGCTAAGAAATTTATAATGGAGCCATTAAAAAATGATGATTTTTCAATGTGGTCGGGAGAAACGCTAGAAGACTTTTTTAAATATACATTAACTAATAACATCGAGGGCGGTATAGATTATATAGTAACTATAGGAAGTAGTAAAGACCTTGTGGGTAAGATGGCGCAATCTTTTTTAAACCTATATCCTAAAGCATCAATAATACCCATACCTAAGATAAAGTACACCAATGTAATGGATGCGGTGGACTGGGAGGCATACAATAGAAAAATAGAATCAGAGCTTGCTATACCTAGATATTACGATAAAGACATAATTAATAAAAGAACAGGAGAGATAATTCATAGAAAGGGCGACGAAAAACCAAGATCCTCACCAACTATGCAAAGAGTTGAACCGTGGATAGACGATATGGTAAAAAAATTACTACAAATGGAGGATCCTAGCTTCGAAATAAAATCCTCCGGCGAGATGGGCGGAATAAGGGGTGCTCTAAGACCAAAATACAATACAGCAACAGAAGGATTCATAAGTGCAGTACATCACTGTTGTTTAGGAGACAACAATGGGAATTTTGGTAAAATGCTTATTATAGATGATAACATAAATCAAGGTAATGACCTTAGAGACATATCAAACAAAATAGTAGAGATCGTCTCGGGAATCATAGACATAACAAAAAATATCACAGAAGATAGATTAAAAAAATCCGACATTTTATCAAGAATTGAAACTGAGTCATTAAAAAACATAAGCAAAAATATATTCTGCTATGCACTATATAATTTTGGTCCTAGCGGTAAAAGATATGAACCTATACCAAAATTCAAGACAGATCTGCTTAAAAAGTCGTTTCTAATGGCAGCTTCAAAAGTTATGGAGATTTCGTTAGATGAAGTTAATAAAAGAATGTGGAAGCCCGGTGGATTCATTCTAGACAAGCCAAGATATTTAATGGTGGATAAATCAGATTGGGATATGATCTATAATGAACTACTAGATATTGCAGCGGAAGAGTATGAAAAAACCTCACAGGATTCTAAATCAGAAATTCGAAAATCATTAAAAGATGTCCTTGATAGCAATATGGATAAAATATTTTTCGCTGAAGCGATAGCACCTGTCCAAGCTAAACCCCCTCATCCTCTATCAGGAGTACTGAAAGTTGGTACAAAATTAATCGATAAAAACCAGATGGGTAAGGTTGTAACAATATCCGAAATAGATTACGATGACAGATCGTTTAAATTTGACATAGGAGACGGAAGAAGTAGTGGAAGATTTTATTTCCCTCTAGTTTCAGCTCCAGGAATTCCTGCTAGTGGCAGAGAAAGATTTAAAGTAACACAGTAAATGAAAAATCTAATATTATTCGAAAATTTCTCAACTAAAGAGCCATCACCTATATCGAGAGAGGAACTAAAATCAATGATAGCCAAAGGAGGAAAAACGCCTTTCCTAGTTTCTGTAGTTGGACCAGTTGATGAGTACTTCAGTGTTAATAGAAATGACTGGAAATATCCCGGATCTGTTTCAATGGCTTCTGTTAATGATCTGTCTAAGATATTAAACAGAGAAATAGTAATGAGCCCTAGCGGATATTCAGTAAGAGAAAGACCTATAGTTGTTTTAGTGTCTCAAAGGGATCTTTCTAGATTGCCAGAGTCTATACTAAGTAACTCCTATACTTTCTTGACCGATGGTGATTTATACGGTGTTATAACAAATGGTCTAGACTACTACTTCTTATCTTAGAAATGTAGGATCTTCCCATGTTTCCCAATCCAATCCATTTTATCCTCATATTTTAGCTTAAGCCAATCTTTTTCTGTTGGACTAGTACTTTCCATCACTCTCTTCTTTAAACGGTCGTACGACTGATTAGAATTGAAATTTTTATGGGTATTTTTATTCATCTTACTTTATAAATACTTATAATCTATAATTAGAGCGTTACCGACTATAAAATCATATCTACCTTGAGTTAATAGCACAGAGGTAGCCTTATTATTCTCCGGTAGACCTAATATTTTACCTTCTTCATTTACTACCATGACCTTCCCGTCATTCAAGTATATACACTCTATGTAGCCACCGACACATTCTTGTAGCTCGGTCAATTTCGGTTTAGCACCTTTAAACTTAATCTCCTGGATTGAACCGTCATATTTAATAAGGGTTCCTTGTGATTTAGTACTCATCTCCTAAGATATTTCTTACTGATTGATAAACGCTTTTATAAAGCCTATAAAGAGCCCAAACTCCCAAAGATATAATTGCACCTAGAATAATAAAAGAAAGCAATAGAGGGCTGTTTAAAATAAGAATAACGAGTGAAACTATTGTTGCCACAATAAGTGACGTTATTAAATGTAACTTCATCTTAAATGATTTTAACAAAAATAGGAATAAAAGATTTCTAAAAAAAATGATTTTAGAATTTAAGTATAGATTTAAGCTTCTCTGCACCGCCTTCTATGCTCTTCATAACATTATGGCCTGCATCTTTAGCGGCATTTATTATTTCTTCCATATCTATATCAAGATCCTCCATAGACATAGGAACTTTAGCAACGTCCTCGTCTCCCGTTTTTGTACAACCAGATTTACATGTAAAGCTTAAGCTCATACCTGGTAATTCAAACTTAATTTTAGATTTCCCTAGATTTGCTTTTATAGCTTTAACAGTCTCGCCATCCTTAGCTAAATCACTGGTTACATCCTTACCTAATGCAGATACCGATATAGAATTACCATTAGGAAAATCCTTAACCTTTATACCTACTACACCCGCGCTAACGACGTACGTATATGTTTTATTATTTTCTTTGTCTACAACTTTAATATGTCCCTCTGGAGTTGCACTCATTGTAAAACTATCAACTACAAACTCCGATTCATTTACAGATTGGAAGTTTTCGAAAAGTTTTATATGTCTCATAAAGATTTCTCCCGTTTATTTGCATTCTCGTTTGTGATTTTATCGAATGCGTATTCCCAATGATCCCTAATAGTTTTGTACTTGTGTTTATCCTGAAATTTCATTTTATCGAGTTGTTTATAGAATGCCTCAGAAATACCTCTTTCTTTAACATTAATGTACATCTCATAAAAAAAATCTTCGCAAGCAGCCATAATACAAAGGAATTATTTTTACTATTCTATATATTCGAAAACTATTAATTATTCTATTCTGGTAAATCTCAAGAAGGAGTTCTCTGAAATAAACATAGATGAGTATCTTTCTGCACGGTCCATTAACTTTTCTCGATCCATATCTTCTAGACCAAGCTTTTTATAATCATCTATTGCTTCCGCTATTAACTCCTCACTTATCTTTTTGTGTTTATAAATAACCGCTTTTTTATTTATTGAATCAATTGCTGATATTATTTTTCCACACTCCTCATAAAATTCTAAGGTTTCAAATTTCTGAAGAAGTATAAGGGTGGGAACTATACCGAAGTTAATTATAAATTTCTGATAATCATCCTTAGAGGTTTTAAACATTACCAGCTCTTTCATACCCCATTTTTATCTATTTATCCGGGGTTATTCCTAGATCATCTAAAAGATCCCTGTCCCAATTTTTATAAAATCCGATTTTCATAAGGTGTGATCTAGCATCTAATAATTCGCCTTTTCTTTGTATTATTATTGCTGGATATTCCCAAACTGTTTTATTTCCGTTGAGACGGAGAGTTTCTTCCGGATGTGTATCTAGAAAAAGATATTCAGGGAAAATTTGATTATAGTATTCACATACCATTCCTAGATCATCGTACTCTATACCAATTCTAGGAACGACACAAACAGATATACCATCTTTTAGTGGTATCAAATCGGGTATAGTTGACCCATCCTCAACTAGAATTACCTCCCTGTTCATAAATGCCTTTAGAGCATAGGGACAAGCAGGACCTAATTTAGGAGAAGATATTCTAGATATCCAATCATATAGTGATTCATTAAGATTCATATGTCTTTAACAATAAAGAAGATAGATTCAGATGGGTCATCCCTTACCGTATATTTTGGATGGTATTCGTCCTCATCGCCATTGTCATTTAGACCGATTGCTGGCTCTCCAACTAGGTAATTATATACTTCATAAGGATCATCAATTATACCAACTGAATATTCGCCAGTTCCGAATGGATCCTTTACCGCTTCTATTTCAGTAACTACAACATAGGAGTATTCGAAAATATTATTATAGATTTTTAGCTTATGAAATTCCTTTATTAAATATCTTGCCTCCATACTAGTGGCTAGTCTCTTACCTCCAGAAAGTGTGCTAACATAATTCAATAGATCCTTGTAATATTTTAATTCCTTTTCTTTTGGAATTAATTCGATTTTACCTATTTTGAGCGGTCTATTTCTTAACATCACTTAATATCAACATTTACTCCAACATATCCACGATTTAAATAATCCTTGGATATTTTAGATCCTGGGAAATTCTTTCTTATATATGCCATGTATAGATTGAGTCTTCTATCGTCACCGTCGTAAGCTATACTAGGAACAAATGAAAATGTTTTTACATCCGGATTATTTTTTAGATAATCTTTTAATATTCCCATAATGGTACTCATTATTGTTAATGGCTGACCAGCATTAGTTATATCATCTCTATTGCCATCACAAGAAAAATAAAATGATATACCATTTAATGTATTCCTAGATATATGAACCTCATAAAGCTCCGGTCCAAGATAGAATCTATAAAGCGCTCCCTCCTTGTTGTCATACACCAAATCCCATGGCAGATTATCTATATTGGCTTCACCTATCTCGTTAAGTTTAGACTCATCTAAGAATTTATCTATATAAAATCCATCATACTTGAGTATATTGCCATGCGAATGCTTTTCCTCAATATTACCTCTCTTGAATATGTCGTTAAAAGAGTCAGGGAGTAAATTAATATACCCGCCACTGATCCTTTTTAAGTACAGGGCTAAACCAGTATACATCGTTGACGAAAAGGGAATTGGTGAAGAAAGCAGTATTACTGCATAAGGTGCTAGTTTTGGAATTTCCTTTAGTTGTTCTAAAGCATTTTTAAATTCCTCCTCAGTGGGTTGATCCCCTCTAGTGTCAAGTCTTAATTTTTTTCTGAGGTGATAATTAAAAACCCTCATCATTTCAGATGTTTCTCTGCCCTCTTGTTTAAAAGCATTCAAAACATTATAAGCAATATCTTTGGCTCTGCGATAAGCAAACTTTAAAGCTTCCCAAGATATTTCCTCCTTAATAAGATTATTCGATAGCGGTTTTCTGTGGCGATCCATATATCTATGAGTATGCTATTTGTCTACCACAGTAACAAATTTCTCGGTTAATGATCCAGATTTGTGTTTTGCTTCCTCGTAACCTTCCCTTCCCTTGTATTTAGCAAGATCCGAAAAATCCCCCCCGTGTCCTAGTCCACCTCTTCTTGCTATAAGATAATGAGTTCCCTCTGGGACCTTAACTAAAGGAACCCCAACGTTTAATCTAGTTCCTGATAAATCCATCTTTATCTTCTTAACATCTGGCTTAACACTTATAGTTTTAAGATATTCGTTAAGTTCTAGAGTTAATACGTTTAATAGCTGATGGATAGTATCTCCTTTACCTCCAGTTGCGTGTTTAAGGAGGAATCCAGAGCTGGATCCATCATAGCTTATCTTAAATGAAAGGGGGGTTTTTTCAATCTTTATCTTCGGTACAACTCTACCTCCAATCTTATTGGCTCCATTCCAGAAAGCCTCTTTACCGAAATGCGTCCAACAATCATTGTTCGGACAAGATGCCTCATCGTTCCTATCTGGTAATATTTCAACAGAAGCACCAGAAGCACCAGCTTCTTCTCCACCTGAAGTCATGCCAAGCATCTTAGAAAACTTAGAAGCATAGGTGCTAAATAATTGTTCGTTAACGAACTGGTTTAGAGTTTTAATGTGTCTCATGATCTATATATCAATAAAGCCTACTGATGTCGTGTTATAAAAAATTCTTATACGGATCATACACTACTCCATAAGTAGTCATAAAATCCATATTATGTTTGAAAAGCATATCATCTAAATCTCTAGTCATGATAACTCTTGCAGTGTGATAACTCTTGTTGGTTGTTAAATCACTGTAAATAAAATTTACATCCTCTAGCTCCTTATCAGCCATTATTTTATCTGGGTTTTTTACAGTGTTCCAATGTTTTTTTACATCAATATAGAATTTATGCGGGTCGTAATAAATCTTAAAATTCGATAGCTCAGCATATTCGGTCTGATCATTAAGATCATAATTACTCGAATACCTCATTTCGTCAAAATCTACTATTCTATCTATGTCTTTCGGAATGTAATCGAAATATGAATATAGGTTTTCACGGAAATCCTTAACTATATCTTCCTCGCTATTAGCAACATAGCAATAATAGTTGAGATAACCAGTTTGATAAGAACTCTCCATCTCTAATTCCAATATTGCATATATCTTATTCACTAATCCAAGATTTTATTTTTTAACACAATTAGGTACGACTTTACCGTCTTTTAATTTGGTACCAATCTGCTTATACCCTTTCCAACAAGGATTTTTCTTTTCAGCTATAAATTCTTTGTAACGTAGTATCATAATATTAACCTCCAAACCCAAATGTTTTTAGTGCAGACCCTCCTTGTATTAAATCAGAATCGCTCTTCATTAGATCCTTAACTACAGGATAAAAAATCTCAGTTTCTGATAGATCTTTTACTAATTGGGCGTAAAATAATGGATTACTTTTCTTAGTTTCTATTAAATAATTATGAATGAAGTTATAGGTATCAGTAGTAATTTCTTTTGATCCAGATTCGTAAATTGCTATTATTTGATCAGCTAATTCAATAGCGAATTTCCTTTTTCCTTTATCCTCCTCAGAAAGCTGTGAAAATTGGTATCTATAATAAGTTTTATAGTTGTTCCACAGATCCTTTATTTTTTTAAGAAAAGCATTTTCTAACCCCTTTAATGTTTTAACTCTGATCTTATACGTAGAAGGAACTGGTGCTCCTTCCAGGGTGATTTCAATTCTGCTTCCAAAATGTAATCCTTCGCCTTTATCAAAAATACCGAAAGGCGTTTCATTTTTGAGCCTTATATACATACCATTATTCTCTAATTCTGGTTCGAAATTGAAAACACTATTGAAAAATTTATATGCCGGTATTTCTAAAACTTTTGAAAGATCTGTAATATACTTGTTAGTATCCACTATCACTTTAGATATAGTTTCATCTACAGCGGGACCGTTATATTTTCTACTAAGATCCAATAAAGAAGTGTAAAATCTACTACCCTTTATCTTATTATATGTGTTAACATTTATAGATCCGTTAAAAACAAAATTCTCCAATTCTTGGGATTTTACGCCCTGAAGATGTAGATAATTGTTAGCCAAGAAGTAGATGTATACATAATCAAAAAGTTTATCCCATGTATCCAATTCAACATTTTGAGGGCCCACAGGATAAGAGCCATAGTAAAAAATTCCACCCACAGTAACTTTAAAACTATATCCAGAAGCCCTCCCTATTTCTAATGTTCCATTTCTAAGTATATTCAATGAACCTCCCATAGAAGCTATTCTCTTGTAAGAATCTAGTTTCTGTAACTCCTTCAGATCCGCCTCGGTTTTTGGAAGAACCAGTTTATGATATTTGCTTTCAAAAAGTCTGAAAGATTTAACATGTTTCATATCTCTATATATCAAACTAAAAGATATATAAATGAATGAAAAAGATATTAAGATACTCGCAATTTATTAATGAGATGTGGGACACAATCCCAGATCTCCGTGTCATAAAAAGAATTCCTGCAAGGGACGAGGACATGACCTACGAATTCGAGATTGATGGTGATATGTACATGGTTTTTATTCTAGTAAGGAGATGGGAAGACAACACTGTAACTCTAGAAATACATTTCTCTTCTAAAGCTGATCCGTCCGATACAAAATACTCAGACTCTCTCACAGGAAGAAACAACATGCAAGATGTTATGGGCAGTGTGTGGTGGGCAGTTAAGGAATGGGCTAGAGAAAGAAGTAAAGGTGGAAATTTAAGATCTATCATAGTTGTTGCTAAATCAGAAACATTAGGTGATGATAGAAGAGCTAGAATATACAATCACTTCATAATGAAGAAAGCAAAAGAATCTGGAATGATTATCACAAAAACCACAGACATCACAGACATGTATAACGAATTAGGACTAAGTATCTCTAATGCTATTGTAACTAAATATTCCGTTGACAATTTCCCTCTTGACAGGTTAAAAAGCCTGTGATCCGATTACTCAGCTAATTTCTTTTCAAAGTATCTAGCTACTCCGTTGTAGTTGGTAAAGTTTCTTATATTTAATACGAGAAAGATCGTTAAAGGAATATTGATAGCAACCAAATAGTAGATAGCCCAAGTTTCACGAATTCCAAAATAACATGCGAATGAGCACAACCAAGAAACAAGCGCAAGAGCTATTTGTTTCGTAGTGTTTTTAGAATAAACACTTCCCGCTTGTTTTAATTCGTCGATCATCTCTCTCTTCTCAAAGATGTCTAATGAATCGAAATATTCTTCTAGTGTTTTCCCTTCTGGGATAGAGTTTAATACTCTTGCTTCTTTCTTTTCCATCTTGATTTTTTTTGTTAAGATAGAGACAATCTAGTTATTAAAAAAATGATTTCTATATTATTTTAATAGGGTCAAATATCTAAGACCACAAAAAAGCCCCCGAAATTTCAGAGGCTAAAATTGTAACTATTAATACCCACCGCTCATTAACCCAGCTAATTTTTCTTTAGCTGATTTAAGGAGATATTCATAATTTCTTATATCTGCTTGTAATTGCTGTATTTTATCGCTTCTTCTAGAATCGAATTTTTCTCTCCTTATAACATCTGTTATTTCATCTAATTCAGCGAATTTATATCCCAGTAAACTTTCAATCTCATCAGCACGACTTCCCATAAACTCATAAACTTCCGGATTATTTTTCATTGGGTTATACTTCCTAAATATTTGAAATAATGTGAAAAGTTGTTCAGCATTTTTTTCTTTTAAATATATTTCAACGAAGGATTTAAATTCGTCAATACTCATTCTCTTAATCTCTTCAGTTGAAAGTACAGTATTATTTGGAAGAGCTGAAGAGTAAGCTTCAAAAATTCTAATGTGCCTCATTTTATATTTTCTTTATTTATATATCCATAGAAGGTCTAAATTCAGCTAATTTATCTATCACAAACTTCTAACTGGCCTGGCGCTAACATTCTTACTGATAAGAGTATTATGAAAAAGTGTACTACCATCTTTAAAAGATATACACTCCCTGTGACCTGAATAAGCACTAACCCCAACAAAATTATCGTCCAGTGATGAGCTCCAATAATACTCTTTATTAAAATTTAAAATTCCCAGGGTACTAAGATCGTACATGTATCTAAGTTCATCTAAAGTGGGAAGTCTCCAGCCTTCTCCCTTAAGTGCTTTGCATAATAAGTAATACTGATTCCAGTTTTTATCACTCGGGAGATCTTTATAGAATATCTCCATAGTGCCATCTATAATAATATTTTTACCCCTATACACCTGCTTCAAAAAGCTTAATGTATCACAAGATTATTTTTTAGGCTCTATATCATAGATTCCGTAAGGGATCTTTTCAAATTTATTATCTCTTCTGAATTCTCCTATAATCTCTATAAATTTATCTACGTAAGGCTCAGGCAGCTGTAAGCAGATTCTTTTTATCTTTGTTTTAGTAAAATCAGAGTCGCCGTCTGTTTTAAATAACTCTGGTCTATATACATTAGTATTATCACCTTGAACCCCTGTAATAGGAACATTTAAATTACCTGTTCCGGAAACTTCAACGATAACATATTGTTCACCTTCAGCTTCTTTAGATCCTTTAACTGTTGCTTTTCCGACTGTTGCTTTTCCTTGTATAAAAACAATTCTCTTAGGATCTATAAAAGGATATTTTTTAAGAGCCTCTATTGTATTATCTCTTCTTCTTTCAGCAAGAGCCTGATTATCATATTTTCCTTGTCCTACTGCAGAAGCACCAGCGCTAACTTTTACTTTAACAGCACCCTTTGAGTTTTGTAATAGATCATTAATAATCTCAACAATTTCCAGGAATTTTTTAGACTTAGGATCTAAGGAATCAACACCGATAGAGAAATTACCAGATCCAGTAGCTTTTACTTCTTTAGGAATATCTATACCTTTAGGGTATTTATTTTTCATTCTATCGATACTACTAATATCTTTTCCGCCTAAATGCTCGTTTATTTCGTTAAATGGTCTAAGATGTTTCATCTATTTAATTTCTATTTGTTGTATATATTCTAGTGTATTGGTATTTCCTTATAATTCCATTATCCATACTGTAGGATCTACATGATTATAGAAGTGCCAGAACATTCTTCTTCTACCACCTATTGTGTAATAGTTACCATTATACAATATAAACTGAGTACAAGGTAGTTGTCCCCCGCTTTCTTCGACATTATTAAAATGTGCTATTGATCCCTTTACATAAATCCAGAATTGAGCCTTCCATATAGTGATATCAGGATACTTTTGTACAAGACCTAAGGTATTATTAATTGTTTTATCGTCTAATCCAGCAGCAATTGCCTTTTTGTATTCAGTTTCACACTGATCTAAAAAAGCCGGATCTTTCTCTAAAGCATCCCAATCATGATTCTTAAAATTAGATCTTAATCTCGGACGGATATAATCTAAAGGCATCTTCTCCATTATTCCTTGTTCAAACAAATCTCTACACCAAAGTATAAAAGGAATAAATCTAGGATCTCTCTGTTCCGCTATCTTAATAAGAGAATCTGTAGTGATCTCTTCTGGTCTGCTAGGAGGATCTACGTGGTGCTCTAACCATTTAGGCTCCCCATCAAACCCATCTTCCACAACATCAAAGATCTCTTGATCAATATTAGAAGGAAGAAGTGATCTTAATTCAATATATTTCTTAAAAACCCTATAGAACTCCTTAAACTCATACTCTGGTTTTTTATAGATTGGATTTCTCTTAGAGAAAAAAGACTCAAATAGTTTAATGTACTTCATACTACTATATATCACAAAAAAAGACCCTAAGGTCTTTTTAATTTTATTTTTATAGGGGGGAATTACATAGAAGCCCAACGGTCGCTTTCGTCGTCTAAATAATCGAAATATTCATCCACAGTCATAGATTCTACACTATTTCCTCCTTGGTAATGAGTGATCATCCCTCTTTCCAAAGCAAATAAAGGAAGACCCCCATATTTCGGCATGTTATTAATCATTACATCCGTTCCGTCTGGCATACTAATATATTCGTAATCATTTACATCAATTTCTTGCGGTGTACAAGCTCTCCATTCATTTTCACTCTCATATTCTATATAAGCTAGTCCTTCTCTTCTGTCAGTGAAAAGTGTGTATAATTCATCATATGATCCGTTAGAGATTGCAACATCCATATATGCTTCAGAAACATCTCTAAGTTCCGCTGCAACATCATTTGGAAATATACCATACCAAATTCGATCTTCTTCATGAAAGAAGAATACAGATTCACCCATTCTTGTAGCGTCTTTATATGGATTTTCTTGATTCTTCATAGGAGAATTGAATCCCTCGAATAATTTAATGTATTTCATTTTGTTGTTTTTATTTATATATCTTTATATATCCAATAAAATTAAAAAAATATTTTTACTTTCTGGTGTCTATTTTTAAGAATTCAAAAAAAATCTATGGTTCAAGATCCTCGTCGGTAACGATGTGACGGCGAATCCATCCACTAATTCTAGCATGTGGAAATGACTTCAGGATAAGTGTTGATAATATTATTACACCACAGAAGAGAGCAACTAAAATACTAGCAAAGATTATAATCTCGTTTTTCATATCTTATATATCAAAGAAAATCAAAGAGTGTTCAAAGAACACATCAACCGTAGAAAAATCTATGTAAACCGACCAGCGATAGGCACACAAAAAATCCCACTAGTTATAGCGGGATTTTATAAAAGTGTTTATGTGTTAGCAACCAGCAGGAGCTATCTTAGTGTCATCAAGTACCTCGTTAAGAGCTTTCATTACTTGCTTACTCACAGTGTCATTTAATTTGTCAAGTAACTTCTTTCTTAAATCCACAGTGCCAAATGTTAAGTCAGATACTGCAATCATAAGTTCCTCAGCTATCTTAGTTAACTCATTACTATCAAAGATGTTTTCTGGTATCGATATAGTTAAATCTGTAATCTCTAAGTAATAACCATCGCCACACGTTTCTCTAAGAATACCAGTACCATTTGCTTTAACACCGGTAGTGGAAAGGGTCATATCACCTTTAATAGCAGGAGTACCATCAATCTGAAACTCGTAGTGAATCTTTGATGTTACTTCAGCAGGCACGTCCATAGAGATATTCACACTAAATAGAGTATCATTATTTGGATCAACCACAGGGTCAGTAACATTTAGAACTCTAAGAGCTCCTAGTCCTTTAGCATTAATAACTTGGTATTCATAGTATCCGATCTTAACGTTTAAATAACCACAAAGATCCTTACAAGCATCTCTTCCTTTCTTGCACTCCTTTGTACAACAGTTGTTACAAGTCCAATCAACTGTTGAACATCCACCGTGACAAATATCATATGCTACGTCACAAGCATCAACACAAGCTTGATCTACAACGGAAGTAGTTATATCATTCTTGCTCACAACTGAATTACAAAATTCTAGATCATTAAGAACAGAGGGTGTACATCCACTCTCGATCACAAATTGGTAATTCTGAACGGGCTCGCTCTGAATAACCGTGTTTAATACCTCCGTAATAACCTGCCCAGAAGGAGGAGGCGTATAGGAGGATTTTTTTAATATGCCGCAACTTGAAAGGAACAAGAGTAGCATGAGTAATAAGGTAAATTTATTTTTCATGATTTAATATTTTAGATAAATTATATATCACTCAAAAAAATCTAGGATTATTCAAGGACATCTAAGATCACGGCCCCCAGGACCTCACACAAGAACTGTAGAAAAATCTAGAGCCCGGAGGGCTAATCACAATTTATCAATACGATCTACGAAATCCCAGGTGATACCGAATCTTGGATATTTTCCAATCAATTCCCTTAGATACTCACTATAAGGTCTGGACTCTATCAAATCCCGGACGCTCTCTGCATAATCACCAAAACCTTCAAATACATCTGCTGCAGATTCATCCTCCATATAAGATTCATGGAATCTAAAAGCAAAATTGAGGGTCTCACACACATTAATCTCCAACTCATAATTATCCATAAGAGGAGAAATAACATCATAGATAGCATCGGAAAGAGCACCCATTGATAAATCTGGATTTATCTTAGATAAGACTTCTTCAACATCATTATCAGGAGTACCAAAAAATTGACCCAGATCATTTATTATGGTTTCCTTGATCTCCTTTAAAGAATCTCCCGAATATAATCTATATAAAGTGAAATCATATTCTCCTGAGTAACCTAGATCTGCATACTCGTTTAATTGATATAAAGTAACTAAATAATCCATGAATCTATATATTATAAAATCCTATTAATTAAAGCATCATTGATACTAACAGAATAATCATTATATAAAGAACTTACATAAACAAGAACTTTCTCTAATTTATTAGCATATTCTCCATAGGTATAAAATCCAACCTCTGAGGTATCAAACTCCTCCAAATCATCTTCATAATTTCTATAGAATCTGACAGCCTCCATGACATCAGTATAGGGATCACTAATCTGTATATGACAATCCGACATGTAACCATCAGAATCTTCTATAGCGGCAGTGAAGAAATCTCCTATCTCCCCGAACCCCATACCAGGATCATCTAAGTTGTCAATCTCGTCTGATACATCTATCCATGTGTCTTTTAAATCATTAACCAGATTAAATTTTATTTTATCTGGAGATTCACCAGAATATAATCTATAGGTACGATATTCTCCTGCAGATCCATCTGTTATCTCCCAAACATTAACAAAGTAATTCATAGCTTATATATCCGAGGCGAAACCCTAGGAACACACGTTCTTCACCACACGTAAAATCTTAGTTTTAGAACACCACGTCACAGTAAAAAAATACCATAAATCTTTTTACTACGTATTGAAAATTAATCTTCAGGATATCTTATTTTTCTTAGGATCTCAACCATTTTAAAATTTCTTTCATCAATTGCGCCGTCAATCAAATCATCTAATTCCATATTGGTCAAATTTTTAAAGTATTCACCTGAATCAAGGTCTCTTTTTAATTTCTCCCTATTAGCCAATCCAACTTTTCTCAACGCATTTCTTCTAAGGGTCATATGGAATTCCTTACGATCCTCATTACTCCAATTATGTATAACTGCACCTCTTACATTACCTTTAATAGACGTCTCAAGTTTGTTAAGTTCATCCTGATATGGAGTATTTGGTGAAATGTCAGGATTCGTATTTTTCATGAAAGAATCATTATATGATTCCTCCCATACAGGTTTAAATCTATCCCTAAGAGCCAAAAGTTTAACACCTATCCTAAGAGTAGGCCTTGATTTTAAAGTTCTAGGTGAATATTCCTTACGGATCCAACTGCTATTCGGTCCCTTACCAACGGATTTACCTCCTACAGAGTAAGTAAAATACTGTGTATTCCCATAATAATTATTAGCAACCTCCCATCTAAAGAAATCTGCCCAAAATCTAAAATATCCATCTCTAGTTACCGGATAGTTCATAGACCTTTCCACTATACTTTCCAATTCATCAAGAGCTGTAGAATCTAATTCACTACCTCTCTTACCAATTTCAGGATAATCGTCTAGGTCATCAAAACCTATCTCAGGATTAAATTTTTTATCATTCTTTGCAGCTAAACACTTAGAACATAATCCGGTCTCTATAAAAGACTTTTTCTCCGGATAAGAAAGCATTTTAATATCTACTGGCTCTAAACAATACTCACAGAAATGATCATCAGGCTCATTAAAATTCTCAAATAGTTTAATATACTTCATAAATAAATATTAAATTTATATTCTATATATTCCTAGGAGCACATAGATTTACACAGAAAAATTTTGATTTTGGAACCAATCCCAATTTTAGGGCCCAGCCCCACCCTATTAATATTAGTGATAAACTATTTTGAAAAGTATCTAACAGATACAATTTCGAATAATCCCCTATGGTCCTTTGATCCTGGTTTCACACCTTCGTCAAATTTACAATACCAGTTGTGAGTTATATTTTTTAAAGAATCAAAGTGATTTGATATATCAAAGCCTTGATTTGAATGTTCCGCAGATTGTACTATATTTATCTCATCACCACTATATACAATATAATACCATATGGAGTTTTTTATGTCTTTTTTATCAAATACCTTAAATAGGGGATAGTAAGAACCTTTACGCATTTCTAATCCACCATCTCCATAATTAGTATGACCTTCTCCTTGAAGATTTTTTAAGTTAGAAGCGAAATCACTTGATTGATAAACTTTATCGCCTTCAGTTCCTTTCCAGTATTGTTCCATAAAACCATCACCGTTAAATTTTACCGTTATTGTATTTGGATAACCATCTACTTGAAAATTTTCAAATATTTTAATATGTTTCATAGTTAAATATTAATGTAATCTATATATCATTATATCATAGAGAGTACGAGGCGAAGCCCTAGGAGGCTATAGTTTCCCTAGAAAAAAAAATTTTGGTTTTAGAACACACCCAATGTTTAGGGCCCAGCCCCACCCTATTAGACTATCAAAGATCCCTACGTATATGTATAGGGGTAACATATAAGACCAGCCAGGATAGTCTGGGGTAAACCCTAGGAAATCCCATTTTGGTAGGCTCGTAAAATTTTGCTTACCCTTAGGCCGGGGCCAAAATTAGAATTATCCCCCGGGGCCATTGCACACTTTTAGGAGGGGCCAAAAAGGCCCTATTTTACCCCATTTTAGGCCCCTATTTTTAGCCCTTTTTGACCCCCCTAAAACCAGTGTTTTTAGGGCCCTTATTTTAGCCTTTTTGGACCCCTTATTTTAGTCATTTTAAGGCCCCCTTATTTTGCCAGAATCATTTTTATATTTGTAGAAGTTTCTCTATATTAGCTATGTTAAAGATCTCCATATTCTTTAATTGGTTACACAGAGGAAGGCCCTATTTAAAAGGGCCTTTTTTAATGGCTTTTTTTTGAAGAAGGTAATAGCTACGGGGTGCCCCAGGAAAGCAGGGCATTTCTTAAAGAATCTTGATTCTCTGGGGTGCCCCGTAGGATCTTATTATCAACATCCAGATTTCTTAGGTCCACAAAAAAAGGGTCTTTTTGGGACCCTTGATTTTGTGTGTGTTTATCTCTGTTAATTGAGGTTAATCTCTCTATGTTCCATTAGGAGTATGAATTTTGATTTACATATGTATTGTAATGCTTCAAATCCCACTTTAGGATAGAAATATAGTATTGGTTTGCCTATCATCTCTATTAGTTTTATTTGTTACTTAAATATATGGAATTTTCCACAATAATAAAAATGATTTACTCTATTTTTTCCCTGATTTTTTTCCTTGCATCATCTAGGGACATAGAGCATTTTGTAGTAATGTATAAAGATGTATAGAGATATTTGAATATATGTAAGATCTAGGAGGTTCCTCAGGTGATTTACCATAGATCTAGATTTCTTTACACACAAAAAACCCTAGATGATCAATCTAGGGTTTCTGTTTTATTCCAAAGAATAAATATTTTATGAACTACAAATATAAGGATTTTTTTGAAATATAAAAATTAAATATATGGAATTCCTCCTGGGGTTCCTCAGCAGGTTATCTCTAGATGATGTGGTTTGTAGATGCACAAAAAAATCCCAAGATTGCTCTTGGGACTTTCAAAAACGACGAAATCTATGTTCGTTAATTCAAAAACGACGAAATTTATGAACCTAAACCTAAATTTCAAAAACAAATATAATAAACAATTTCTATATCACAACGATAAAACTATTGGATATCCACTAGAAGGAACCTCCGCGGTACTAGCCAGCCTTGGATTTCTTGGTCCACAAAAAAGGCTTCCCTAAGGAAGCCCTTTTCATTTTTTTGTTCCAGATTATGCCTCGGCAATTTCAGCAGGGGCTTGGAGGTGTTCTGAGGTTGTAAAGAAAGTTCTTCTTCCATTGCGGTGAACCCGGAAGACAATCTTATTATCCTCATTTTTGATTTTGGTGAATTTCAGAACAGTTCCAGGAGTTGCACAATAGGAATTTGTGTTTTCCAATTTCAGATTTCTGTATAATCTGATTTTGTGTTCAAAACTCATTTCAAACTTTTCTAAGGTCATCCAATCAGGTGTGTTGTTAACTGATTTCTTAACTGATTTTCTAACTACTGCTTTTTTTTCTGTTTTCATTTTGTATTTGTTTAATTGATTAACATAGCTAATATATGAGGTATCCCCCAATATAAAAAATGATTCTGGGAAAAAAGTGGAAATTTCTAGAAATTTTTTTTGGGGTCTCGCTGGGGTTCTTCAGGGAGCATATAAAAAATGAATATAATAAAATCCTCCTGGGGTTCCGCAGAGGAAGATGGGGGTTTTTGGTTGGCCGAGCGGATAGTCCGAGATCCCTAGGAAAAAAAGAGTAGTAGTGTGTATGTAATCTACTAGCCCTGCTTATTTCTCCTGGGGTTCCTCAGCAGGTTATCTCTAGCTGTGGATTTATAGATGCAAAAAAAAACTCAAGATTTCTCTTGAGTTTTTTTTGTTTGGGTTTGATTGGTTTTAGTACTGAAGAAGGTCTGCTGCAATATCTCCGGTGGGATATCCATCTAGAGTTATTTCATAATTTGGGTCCATACCAGATAGTATAATATCTGTTAGTAGTTCATCTACTGATGTAAACCATTTTGTGTAATAATCACAGTTTAAAGAATACATTGGCTTTTGTTTAATTGATTAACATCTTAAATATAAGAATTACACACCAGGTAAAAAAATGATTTCTGAAAAAAGTGCCTACGCGTACGCACGTACGCACGCGTCCCCCAGGGAGCCCTGGTATATTAAAAGAGATAACATAGATAACATCCTAGCCTATCTCTAGTTCTCTGGGGTTCCCCGAGGAATCTTCCTAGCAACATCCAGATTTCTTAGGGCACAAAAAAAGGGAACCCGAAAGTTCCCCTCTTTTTAATTTTTAGTTTGACTAAGCCTCGGCAACCTCCGGGGTTTTAAGCTCGGAGGAAGTTGTGAAGAAGGTGCGGCGACCATTGCGGTGAACCCGGAAGATAATCTTATTATCCTCATTTTTGATTTTAGTGAATTTCAAAGTGGTTCCCGGAGTTGCGCAATAAGAATTGGTTACCTCCAATTTCAGATTTCGGAATAATCTGATTTTATGGTCGAATGCCATTTCAAATTTATCAAGGGTCATCCAATCTGGGTTTTGCGATTGAGCTTTTTTGCGCTCTCTGTAAGCCTTGTTCGCTGCTGCTTTTTTTGCTTTTTGTTCTGCTGTCATTTCCTTTTTCATTTTGTATTTGTTTAATTGATTAACTATACAAATATATGTAGAATATTCTAATATAAAAAATGATTCTGGGAAAAATGTAGAAATTTCTAAAAATAATTTCTGGACCAGCCTAAAGCTCCTGGGGTTCCCCGAGGAAGCAGGGCTGGCTGGTTAGATTTCTTAGGGCATAAAAAAAGCCCGAGCTGGGCTTACCAATGCTCGGGCTTTATGATTTAATCCTCTTTGGATTTTTCTTTGTGTTTTTTCTTTCTTGTGTACTTCTTACTGTTTCTGTAAACGTTTGGCCTAGTTGCCATTCTGATTTCCTGTAGAGTAACTTCTATCTTTTCCATTAGAATTCAAAACTTGCTGTGCTGTGTACGTTGCCGGTTACAACTTGAAAAGTTGCATAGGCTAAAGACACTAATGTCATTGTCATTAAAGTTGCCACCCAAATTGTTGCGATTACATTGATTGTTCTTTCCATTTTGTTTTTGTTTAATTGATTAACTTAGCAAATATAGAAAATTCTATTTATTTAAAAAAATGATTTCTAAAATTTCTGAGCATTTCCCTCGGGGTTCCTCAGAGAGTTTCAGCTGGGCATGCAGCTGGATCAGAGTTCCTGGGGTTCCTCAGTAGGTTTCTCCAGCAGAAGGGTAAAAAATCCTTGGTGCGCAAAAAAGGGATCCGAGCCGAGGTCGAATCCCTTTAGGGTTGTTAATCATTAAACTACGGAACAGCTTAATATTTTACTTATCTATAAAATGGTCTTTTGTTGAATGGAAAAAGCTTCTTATTCTTTGACCTGTGTATTCTGTTTCTGGTTGGAGGCTTTCAAACATTACGTGAACATCTCCTTGCATTTCAAGTATTTTATTTAGTATCTCAGACATTGCTGAGTGACTTTGAAGTGTGATGTAGCAGTCAGGAAACCTTTCATCCCTTTGCACTTCTATATTTTGTATTACCTCTGGACAGTGACCCATGAATTGTATTACATCATAAAGGCATTCTGCTCTAAATTTGTAAGTGTTCATAAGGTAAATGTAATTAAAATGTCTTTTTTAAAAAAATGATTCCTGATTTTATCCTCTACGCGTACGTATGCACGCGGCCTCCTGCCGGGGACCCCGGTATATTAGGGGTTAGCTTCTTTCATCAATAGTGATTTTAAGAATTCTTGTTCCGATCCATGTTAATGAACCTGCAATAATAGCTACTGGTACATTGCCTGTGATTACAGAAGCAAAGAAGATAAACGCTGCTGTTAATACTAATAGAGCTGTGATAGCTAAATTGATTGATGATGCTAGATTTTCCATAGATGTTTAATTGATTTACTTAGCTAATATATAGAATCTTCTACATTAATAAAAATGATTTCATGAAAAAATAAGTAATTACAGAACCGATGGCGTAGCCAACTGCGGAGGCTAGAGCCATTCTTAGTCTCTCATTCCAGCTCTTACTCTCAACCATATAACCAACGAAGGGTAGTCCTAAGAAAGGTCCGATGAATGCAAAGATCATCATACCTATGAGGTTCTTTTCTGAAACATAAGTGATGTAAAAAGTTGCACCAATCTCAAGTACTAATGCAGCTGTTCCTATAATTAAGTATTTCTTCATTGATTATGTATGATACAAATATATAGATTTTTCTATAAAATAAAAAATGATTACAAAAATAAACCTATAGGTTAAGTCTGATCAGACTTCCTGGGGTTCCTCAGAGAATCTAGCATATGCTGCTTGAAAATCTTGGTCCACAAAAAAAGACCCTTTGTGGGTCTTTCTTTTAACTTGAGTTTTCTTTGGGCTCTCCCTTGTTACGTGGGAGTGGTTTGTTTGGATTTATAATAGAAGCCCTTAATCCGGGCTGGCCTCGAGGTAGGATAAAGTTGTGATTTGGGTATCCTACCGATTGCTCTCCGTTGTAGCTATAATTGGGTTGGTCAATCCCTTGTAGTTGCTGTGTTACGGGGACCAGGAGAGCTAAGATGAAAAGTGTTATTAAGTATATCATGTGCCTTTGTGTTATAAGGTAAATGTAGAAAATTCTATTTAATTAAAAAAATGATTTCTTAAAATATTATTTTCTCTTCCACTCTGGCCGATCTCTCTCGTAGGAAAAAAACCTACACGCATTTATTTGAACGAACCCAAGATAAAAATTTACCCTCATCGTCTAAAAAAAGATGCTGATTTTTTTTCTTTTGATCGAATTCATACATATTTGTGACTTTTGCAATTTCTTTATCAGTCATATAAATCCAATCTTGATTGGCACCGTCTATTACAAATTTTTTTCCGTTATCGTCATTCAATATTTGGAGGCATATTCTAAATCCTTTTAATGGTTTCCCATAAGCTTCCATATAGCAACACGAGCGATTTCTTATAGCATCTTTCCTTAAATCGTCAAAAAACTTCGTAGCCTCTTTAACATCGTAAAAAGTATAAGTCTTTTTAGGATAGTGTTGAAATAACTCATATATTTCAACGGTTATCTTTTCTTTCTTCAAAGAATCGGATAAAGATTTTTTTATAAATACAATATCTTTCTTACTATAATTTGATAAAATATCCTTGACTAATTCTTTTTTTGTCATTTTTTATTATTTAATTGATCTACTTAGCTAATATAGAAAATTCTACATAAATAAAAAAAATGATTTTAGTAAATAATATACAGCTTGCTACCTCGGCTTTCTATGAGATGGAAATCTTTACCGTCAACATTGACATCCCTAAAGTTCCAGTTTGCAGCTACCCTGGGGTTGTACCGTAGTCTTTGCACTTCTTCTAAATCTTCCGGTAGCTTATCTTTTATTATGACATCGTCGCAAAGGATCCATGCACACACGCTTTTATTTGCGCCTAATAAGATTTTATTGGCAGTCTTAGGATTATTCCTGAGACGACATTTTTTAAGCGTTAAATCGCTTTTATTTGGATCAATGTATTCCACACTGCCATCAGGATAAGCTATCTTCCACTTCATGTGGTTCTTACCCTTGCTTAAATTGAATCTCACTTTTATACTAGCCATATCCTAAAGGTAGAATTATCTCGTTAAGATAAAAAATGATTTCTGATCAGAACTCCTGGGGTTCCCCGAGGAATCTTCCTAGCAACATCCAGATTTCTTGGGCCACAAAAAAAGGAGCCCGAAGGCTCCTTTCCAGGAAGTGCCGAGACTAAGCCTCGACTAGAAATTCGGAGGTGGTGAAGAAGGTTCTGCGCCCAGTTCTTTTAACTCGGAAAAGGATTTTGTTATCCTCATTTTTAATTCGAGTAAAGGATAGTACGGTTCCAGGACTCGCACAATAGGAATTTGTTATTTCCAATTTAAGGTTTTTGAAAAGTCGAACTTTGTGAGCGAAGCTCATTTCGAATTTTTCTAATTCCATCCAATTTTGTGATTGCATTTTTTTGCGCTCACGATAAGCTTTGTTCGCTGCTGCTTTTTTTGCTTTTTGTTCTGCTGACATCTCCTTTTTCATAAATAAATAATTTAATTGGTTAACAATACAAATATAAGTAGATTATTCTACATATAAAAATGATTCTTGGAAAAATGTGGAATTTTCTAAAAATAATTTCCAGGCCAGCCTAAAGTTCCTGGGGTTCCCCAAAGAATCTTGAATCGGGCGAAGCAAAAGCTGCGAGCACGAAAAAGGCCGGATGCGAGTCCGACCTTTCCCTGTTAATCAATCAAACTACTAAGAAGCAGAACGATACTTAGCAGCATCCTCGTTATTCATCCCCCAATAGAATATCTCCCAATATCCGGAAAGAGAATAACCAATATCTCTATAAAGCTTTCTCCAAGCTTCATCATTTTTTGTTATACCTGTTGCAAAGAAAAGAGATACAATGTTATTTAAACCACCCATATCATCAACTAGTTTACAGACCATAGGATCTTCTTTCCATCTTGGACCATGTCCTTCGTCGATGATTTCATGATCGTGGTGAGATTCTTTAGTCATGATTTCTGCAAAGAGTTCATGGGATTCAAAAGTGTCTCTTGGTATTGTTTCCATATAGCTAATGTAGTAAAAACTATTTGATTAAAAAAATGATTTCTCTCTCGCACGTATGCGAGGCCTCCTGCCGGGGACCCCGTAAAAAAAGGAGACCGAAGCCTCCTTTCTTTTTTGTTAATCAACCAACCTATGAAACGTATTGCTTTAATAATCTTGAGCGGTTCGTAGCTTTAAGCTTGCGAATTCCTTTGTGATAAATTTGTTCTACGCGTTCTTCTGAAACGCCTAGGTCTTTTGCTATTCCGTCTTTAGACTTTTGCGCTTGACCGTTAATTCCAAACCAGGTAGAGATAACATAGTTTTCTCTTTCGTCCAGTGTGGAAAGTACTGCGGAGATTTGTTTGATGAAGCCTAGTTTTTCTATAGCCGCATCTGAAACTGATCCATCTGATAATGTATCCCCGAGTGTGAAGTCCTCTTCCCCGATAGGAGTACTGAGCGAGACTGAGGATTGTGTTTGATACTTTTCCGGCTCGAACCCTAATGATGCTGTTGCCAAGTCAACCGAGGTGAACCCTTCCTCCTTCATTATCTGGTCCATTTGTCGGGAAATTTTCTTTTGGATGTTGATTTGATTTAGCGGTAACTTTACCAATCGCCCTTTCTCTTTTAGCGATTCCATAACCGCCTGACGAATCCACCAAACCGCAAATGAGATAAAGCGAACTCCTTTTGTTGGGTCGAAGAAGTTGGAAGCTTTAACTAATCCCACATTACCTTCGTTTATCAAATCCATTAGTTCCAAGCCCGAACCCTGATACTGCTTAGCAACCGATACGACAAATCTTAAGTTGCCCTCGACAAATCTCTGACGAGCTTTCTCGTCTAATCCATTCTGCCCCGATACAATACGATCGCAAAGAACTTTTTCTTCTTCTGCGCTAATCATCGGGATTTTAGTTATCTCACTTAAGTAAGCATCTACTACTTCGTTACGTCCTGTAACTGATTGTTGGAAAGAATGATGTTTCATTTTGTATTGATTTAATTGATTAACAAAGCAAATATAGAAATTTCTACTTAAACAAAAAAATGATTTTGGAAAAAAAATGAATTTTTACATAATTCTATTCATTATGTATAAAACATTTTCCCTTCCTACACAAACTTTAAATTCTTCCCAGTTATTCCTCAATATACAAGTCTCGGGCTTTACTTCGAAAAAAATATCCCCACTATTCCATCCATACTCACCCTCAGGTCGATCTAAGCTAATTAGATTTTTTTTGTCTACATCTTCCTCTTTACATAAAGAAAAACTTTGATTATCTCCGGAGAATCTTACAAATCTATTTTCTTTACTATATTCCAGTATTTCAAGATTTTCATAGAGATCCTCGTCTACACTCTTACCATTGAGAATATAACTTTCAACCGTTCCAACAAAAATGTAATTCTCACTCGTGAAACATGCTATAGAATAAGATTTTCTATTTTCTTCTTCTTCCCTCCATTCATCAAGCCATTCTCCCCGCAATTCCTCAAGCCATTCGTCCGTTTCTAAAGAATGGTATAATTTCTCCAACTCGACATCACTCATAGCTTCTAATTCCTTAATTTCAAAATTCGAGGTTGATGAAATTATTTCTATTCTATCCGCTCTAGTCCATGTTTTCGCTGATCCCATATTTTTCATTTTTCGTAGATGTCAATATACTCGATCTTCTTATCAAGAATATCAAACAAATCTTCTAAGTAAACATTTTCGATCTTTTCTTTTATCGTACCATGAGATGAGGTAAGGTAAGCATCGAACAGGTCAGCTCCATTGACGAAAAGATACACATGTCCTGTATGGTGGTGTCCTTGAACATTAAAGCGGAGACCCCGATTTTTTATGTTAACAAAATTGTGCGGTCCCCAAGACCAGAACTTCGACTGGTGCTCATAAAGAAATCCTACGAGTCCGGTTACGTCCATGTCTCTGGAGGACCTTGCTATTTTTAGAGGATCTATTTTCATAATTAAAGAATTTGAAGTTTATCGTAATCCTCGTCTACTATGAACCAATCGGTAGAATCACCATCAAAGTTAACGATGATGAAATCCTTCCGAACATCCTTTATTATGAATGAGCCCTCTGTTATTATTTGTTCGTCTGCACTAACTATGCCTTCGGAGCTTTGAGAAGGTTCACATGATATCCAAACCTCCCCAACTATTTTACCTTTCTTTCCTTTCTTCATATTGATTGATTACTTAGCTAATATATGGAATTTTCTACAGATAAAAAAATGATTTCTGAATGTTTAATTAAAATGAAATACCGTTATTAGTAGTTTCGAATATGTCTACCGATGTCCCTTCGTTCTCTTCAACAAATTCTTCTACAGCTTGATCATATTCATCCTCGTCATCATAATCTTCTAAACGTGGGCTAGGCTCTACGCCAATCATCGAATAAACTATTTCTCTTGCTTCATCCTCATCCGAAGCTTCAATAATATATGTTTGAACCCCTTCCTTGTCTCCTTGTATAGTTCCTAGACAGCTTTGAAATACCACCACTGCTAAATAGTTCTTCATTATTCTTTTTTTAATTGGTTACTTAGCTAATATATGGAATTTTCTACAATATAAAAAATGATTCTGAAGATTCTTGCTCTGGGGTTCCTCAGGAGATTTAGGATGGCCTTAGTTTTTTCACACAAAAAAAGGAGCATAAGCTCCTTTTAGAATTAAGTTTGGTAAATTTAATAAACGATTTTACTTCTTTCTATTTTAGCATCCTTCCATTTATCTTCCGCATTATTGTATTCTTCCTCTGTAATTTCAATATATTCCATTTCAAAGCCAAAGGAATCGTCCCTAACGTAATCTGAATACCAAAATTGATCCTCCCACTCACGTAGGGTTTCAATTATGTCTGTCACTTCTTGTTCACAAATATAATCCCATATGTTTTCACTAGTATTTCCATATGTATCAACAATAAATTCTAAGCTATCAGGATCTGATGAATTTGCTTTGGCTATAAAGTCTATTAATGGTCCATCAGGACTTAATATAATCGCCTCTATCCTATAAAATTTTTGTTGTAGTGTGTTTGTTAGCTCTAATATACTATTAATTTCTTTCTCATCTTCTATAAATAAAATATCCTCTAATTCCCTAAATATTCTTTTCATCTCGGATTTGTTTTTTTCGCCATAATTAATATCATCAATATCATGGCCTTCATTTTCCTCAATAGCGGATTTAATCCAATCAGGAGCTTTTTCTGAATCTATATAAACGGTTTCTAGTAATTCATAATAAGAATGCCCTCCATCTTGGTCTCTACATTCCATAGATTCTAGATCTCCATAAGCATATTCCCCGTGTCCTGCCATACATGCATGTATTAGAAGATTATTGGAGAGCTTATCGTTATTCCCTATTATTATTGCTTTTCCCCCCGAGTACTCAAACCCTCCAGATCCGTAATTCATCGAATGATTACACTCGTATACTCTTACCTTAATTTTTTTTCCCATGTTTATATTATTTTATTGGTTACTTAGCTAATATATAGAATTTTCTACAGATAAAAAAATGATTCTGAAGATTCTTGCTCTGGGGTTCCTCAGGAGATCTTCATAGCTTACCAAAAAATTTACCATAAAAAAAGAGGACTTAAAAGTCCTCTCTTAGTTTTGCCATCTCTCAACCCCTCGGTGTATTGTAGCGGCTATATTACGTTCATGTCTACATGAACCATCCGGATTCTATTCTTTTATTTCTAAGGTGAGCTTCTTTCTTTGCTTCTTCCTCAATCTCTCTTGCTATCAAGTCTCTAACCGATGCTATCTTATCACAAAGACCGAGAGCCATATTCATATTTTCAAGTTCTTCTAGCTGATCGATCTTTCTTTGAATATGAGGTGGATAAACCTTTTGTATGTGTAGCTCTTCAACGTGTGGATTCTCACCGAAAGATACCATTCTTCCAGTTATATCGTCGCAATCACATTCAAACATTTCTACGTATTGGAGCATACCTGTTAAATCACAAGATGCTAATTTCTTTACACTCTTCTTATCGTCCCCACAGTTTTTGCACTTTTTCATGTTCTTTATTTTTTTGGTTACTTAGCTAACATAGAAAATTCTACTTAATAAAAAAAATGATTTGTGGAATTATCCTCTCTGTTCCGCCCAGGACTGGTTGTCCCACTTCACCTCATCAATCGGATAAATGCAATTCAATTTCGAGTAATCTTTGGATTCCAGGTCCAATATTTCTTTTACCTCTTCTACGGAATTACCAAGGATACCTACATATTTCTCTGCTTCACTTTCGGAGTAGCCCATCTCTTTCAAGTTGCTTAACTCGTCCAATTGCTTGTCCATCCATTCGGGGTTCTGCCAATTTTGTAATCTTTCGTGTTTTATAATGCGAGCTTCCATCTCCTGCATCATAGTAGGGATAAGTGAAGGATCAACGTCAAAGTAAAGGTTCGGTTTTTTTGATCCCTTTTCCTTATGGAATTTTTCGATTTCTCCTAGAGCACTATTTACGAGTTCTAGAGCTTTCTTTTTTTCGTCCAAAGTTTTTGCATCATTCCAAGCGAATTCAGCTTCAATTAGATTATTTTCTAGCTCTTGTTCCTTAATTAATACAGGACTAGCTCCGTGAGGGTTTAAGTGGTTCTTCATATTGATTTATTATTGGTTACATAACAAATGTAGAAAATTCTACTCAAACAAAAAAATGATTTCTATAATAGTCCTCCCATTAGAGAAACTACCAACTTAGCTATATCCTCCAAATCATTTCCCTCGTACCCATAGCTTTCAACCGTATCACGTGCTTCATCTAGAGTAATGCTACCGAAAGGCGCAAACTCACCATGCTCATCAGAAATATCATCCACGATATTCTGTGCTTCCAACATTTTTTCATCTTCACTCATTTTTCCTTTTTTGTTTACTTAGCTAATATATAGAATTTTCTACAAATAAAAAAATGATTCTGAAGATTCCTGCTCTGGGGTTCCTCAGCAGATAATCCAGGGTTGCAGAAAAAATCTCAACACACAAAAAAAGGAGCATAAGCTCCTTTAGTGTAATTGTTTATTTTTTAATCTTCGTCTTCTAGTATTTTAATTATCTAATCAGTGAGTATTTGAGTAAACCCACTAGATACGATCTTGAATTTCGCTCGTGTATACTCCACATCAGCATCTTTCCATTTATCTGAATCATTATATTCTTCCTCTGTAATTTCTTCGACATCTGTATAGAAGCTTGTACCGGAGTCCATACCAGCCCCTTGCGGGTTTTCACAAGAACTATACCACTTTAAGTTGAATCCATTTTCCTCGATATATGACTTTAACGTATCAAAATCAAAGAACCCAGTATCACTTGAGATACACTCTAAACTATTAGGATCATCAGATCTTATCTTAGCTATAAAATCTATATCAACCCCTGTCTCCATATCATCTGCTCTATACCAACACGTACTAATTATCCTATAGAATTTAGGTGCTTTGTCCTTCGATGATTCTACCACTACTGGTTCTTCTTTTTTTACTCTAAATCCATCAGCTACAGATTCTAGCAATTTTATTTGCTCTGGTGTTAGTCCTTCTAACGATAAATTTTCCATTTTAAATTATTTTATTTGGTTACTTAGCTAATATATGGATTTTTCTACAAGAAAAAAAATGATTTCTGATCAGAACTCCTGGGGTTCCCCTGAGGCACGAATCGGGAATCGTTCGGAAACCTTAGCCCACAAAAAAGCCTGGGTGTTCACCCAGGCCGACGCGGATAGTATCCGACTAATGATAAGGATCCAAGTCGGGATTCGGTATTAGTCCCCAGCTTTTTTCTGCTCCTGGGAGGCTTGTTAATTGAAGTTCCTTAACTGAACCTTTTAAGTGTACAAGAGCATCGATGTATTTTCCTCCTATAATAAGATCGTCAACTTCTTCTGCAACGTCTTCAGGAATGTCAACAACATATACTACTGCATGTCTTTGACGATTAGCTCCAGCCCTAAGGTGAAGCATCATAGCTTTATTTGCATTTTCTTCAGAGGCTGGATCACCTTTAATAAAGCTTTCTATTCCGTGAGCATCTGCAATTCCGAAGTATTTCATGGGCTGTTTTTTTATGTTAAGGCTAATGTAGAAAAAACTATTTGATTAAAAAAATGATTCCTCCTTCGCGTATACGCAAGGCCTCCTGGCTGGGACCCCTATCGTAATAAAGCCTTTAACTCCATCAACGATAGCTCCTGAGCTACTATGATATCCGATAATCTCTTTTGTGGTTTGATATCGTAGCTTAAACGAAGCTGGTGTAGAAGCTCTTCGCAGTTTGCTACTGCACTACCGATTCTTTGGTTCAATTCATCTTGTGGGGTTACTTCCACTTCTTTTGTTTTAGGAGACATATTATTTGATTTAATTGGTTAATGTAAATGTAGAAAATTCTATTTAAAGAAAAAAATGATTTCTAGATATCTCTAACTAATATAAGATGAAACTCTCCCTCGTGTAATCCTATGTACCATCCACAATTCAAATCGAAAATGTAAAGCGTACATGCCTCTCCCTTATTTGAGTGTTTAATATCACCTCCTTTCATATCTGACATACCGGGCGTCCAGTACATTTTTTTCTTGAAGTTTCTTCCCCCTAAATTAATCTTGTTCCCTTTGACGTAATACTTGTCGTGAAATTTTCTTAACTCTGGTATCGTAGATATTCTCCATCCGTCTTTACACAGCTTCTTAACATCTGCAAATGTCATAGGATCTTTATACGAAAGATCATACTCGATATTATCTATGATCACTCTTGGTTCCATCCGATTCCTTCAAAATTAAGATTTCCCTTTTGTACCTCCTCCCATTCTCTTCTCACAGCTTCATCATATCGAGGGTGTTGTGTTTCCTCTTTCTTACAATTCATACAGATCATGTCCGTATTAAACATAGAACCTGTAGTGACACTAGTTTCGTTATGACATCTTTGACACTTGCTCATGATATAGAGTTATTTATTAAGTATTATTGAAGCAAGAATACCGAAAGACTCAACGTATCTAAAAGTCTTCGCATTAAAACTTAAATCCTCAAGAGGCTCCATTTTACCAATATAAGATTCACGATAAAGACGTACCGTCTTGATTGGTATGAATAAGAAGAAAAGTTTTACCGCTATCAAATCGGAGGTAGTGTATCCTCCTCTCTCATAAAAATTGAAGGATCCTTTTTTAATTCTTTTTAATTTTATTAATTTCATATTATAGTTGATTACAATATAAATGTAGAAAATTCTACATAAAGAAAAAAATGATTTTCTGATCAGAGTTCCTGGGGTTCCTCAGGGATTTTCCCATGGTTACGTGGGAAAACCTTACCCCACAAAAAAAGAGGACCAATGTCCTCTTTAAAAATGATAACCTTCCTTTTCAGACGTCCCAATCTATAACGTCATTATCTACCTGAGCTTTTCGTTTTGCCTCTTCTTTCTTTTTGTCAGGGATAATAAAAGGGTAAGCTAGGCCAACTCCGAAAGATGCTAAAGAAGCTATTAGTGGATATTCCTGTAGGATAAATGCGATCCCGATTACAGCTAAAATGGAAATAATTAAATGATAGTTCTTCATACACTTTCTTTTTTTGTTTTGTCGCCTGGAGCCTTACCAGACTCATCATGCCATCTCTCTGGTGACAATTAACAATGCCTAGCGGTTTTCATTTTTAGTTTTTTAACAACCCCCAGTAGCTAGCTGGGGGGTTAAGCGTTCATCCTGTGGAGTTAGTCGACTGTGTCCAGCAGGAGTGACGTTACTCTTTAATCCACCCAGATTTCCTGGGTTTCCGAAACGCTTCTCCAAGCTCCTTTTTCAAGGTCGTAGTAAGCAGTTTGAGCTCCCGAGACCTTTCCACCTTTAGGGTGATTTGCGTTTGGAATTCGACTAAGGTCCAAAGTTCCAATTGCTTCTCGAAGTTCTCCACCGACCTTACGGAAGTAGAATTTAAGCGATCCTGTTTTTAATTTCGTTTTTAAGTCCGAGTGACTAATCTTTGTTTTACTTGCCATATCCCTTTCTTATTATATGCTAATGTAGAAATTTTGAGTTAGATAAAAAAATGATTTTTCAGATTTTTCTAAAGGAACCCAGGGGACGAAATTCCCCCGGGCCGCTTACATTAACCAATTAATCATCGTCACTATCGTCGTCACTATCGTCGCTCTTCATAAGACCTTCCAACAAGTCTCGTAATTCCTTAGGCATATCGGATGCGTCAATAGCACCTCCGAAGATTGGACTTCCGTCCTTATTCTTGCCGATCTTCTTAGACATCGCCATAAGCGACATGACCAATTTAAGCTCGTCAAGCTTCTGGGTCATCATGGACTCGGTTCTGACGCACCCCATAATGAATCCGGACAAGATTAATTTTTTCTCGTAATCAGAAACCCTAAAGTTGGATTCGCCCAACTCCTCGTCTCTGACATCCTCCGCTGCGGCTTCCAAAGCTTCCGAGATAGTGTCGTACTCCTTGAGCTTACCGACGACAATTTCCTTTGCTGCTTCGAAGAAGGCTTCTTCCAGTCCGAGACCTTCAGTAACTGTTTGTGTTTTTTCTGACATGACTTAAAAGATTTAATTGGTTTATATAGCTAAAGTAGAAAATTCTATTTAAAGTAAAAAATGATTTTTGAAATTATTCCAAAATTGTTTCATCAATTTCAAATCGAGCTATAGCATTAATTTGATCCGGGGTGAATCCCATATCACGTAAAGCATTACGGAACGGAATCCAAACATTCTCTTCGGTGTCATCCTTACCGTCATAGTCATTGGTACTCCATACTCCAACTACAGCTTTAGATCGCCTTACCAGCTTTAGCGGATCCTTGATTAGCTTTGACATCTTCATCGCCTTAGAAGTTGACGGAACAGCATCATCATAATCTGACGCAAGCCCTAGTGCTCTCTCGTAGTCCTTATTCTCTGGTTTTACTAAGGCTATAGGAATATCTATTACTATAAACATGGGTTTTTTTTTAAATTTTAATTTTTATACCGATATTATTCCTCAGCATCGATTCACCGTCCTGATCTCTGAAAAACCGATTCTCTAATTCTTTAGCTATCTTATTAAGGTCCGTTTCTAAAGAATCGTCTAGCTTTCTACCCTTCATTCCTTCTAAAGCTAGAGAGAATTCCTTATTAGCTTCACTGCAAAGATTATATTCGCTGGTGTATACGTATTCTAATTCCTTTAATAAATTATCGACTAGCTTTGGATCATCATCCTCGAATTTGAACTTATGCTTCGCTTCTAAAAAATCTTCGACACTTTCTTTAGTAAACGTGATTTTTAATTTTACCTTTCCCATGATCTTCTTATTTGGTTACATAGCTAATATAGAAAAATCTACTTAAAGAAAAAAATGATTCTTGAATCAATCTTCCTGGGGTTCCTCAGAGAGTTTAGCATATGCTGCAAAACCTAAGCACACAAAAAAGCCTAGGATAAATCCTAGGCTTCTCTTTTTAATCAATCGGACTTATAAACCAATAAACGGTCTGATTATACCTTCTCCCCAGTAATCCGTTCTGAAGTGTGTCATGAATATGTCTAATAATATTAGCATCGAAACAAGTGCGTCTAATACCTTTAGAGCCTTCACCGGAGTTCCTTCTCCGTAGCCTGCTTTCTTCATTCCCCTTCGGGTAAATCCAAAGATAAAACCGACTACTAATATTACAAGGAAAGACACCCACTGCCATGCAAAAGCTATTCCTAGCATCGTCCATAAAAAGTAGGACATTTGTAGTAGAGCAAACATACACGATCCCGCCTTTTCACTAGATGGAGCGTCGGAGGTGTAGTAGTCTTTAGTGGAGATCCTGTTGATCCGAGCCAGCTCTTCACCTGGCTTTAGTAAGACATTAAGTTCGTAAAAGAAAAATACGATGGTCAAAAAGAAAAATAAACTCGTCATAAACCCAGTTTTAATTTAAACATAAAGGAACATCGTTCTTAAAGTGGTCCGATACCTTCTTAACTCCCTTTCTCATCTCCAACTCGTTGAGATAATTGATAATGTGATCCGAAAAAAGCTTTGCCGTTTCAGGGTCACTCCCCGACATCAATACTAGCTTGAATGTCTCCGCAATAAATTGGGTTTGCTGATCCTCAGTTGCATCACCCAATGCACTTGCTACTTTGACTAGCTCTGCGATCTTGTTTAAGATTTCGTGCTTTTTCTCTCTTTCCTCTTGGTTCATTTTTTAATGATTTAATTGGTTATCCTAAATATAGAAAATTCTAATTAATCTAAAAAATGATTTAGAGCTTATTTAAGCACGATAGATTTTGTTTCAACAATAGCGTCTCCCTCTTTTAAAAGCACCTTGTATGTACCCCTCTCTGAGACGTTCAGGTGGAACTCCCTGGCTTGCATCACAGGAGTATAGGGAAAGTATAGCTCGTTATCTTTTAGTACGGAGATAGAATCTACTTCTCTGTCCCAGGTAACACTTCCATATGCGTCGCATGGTTCCTTTGACGATTTGCATGAAGATACAATCGCTGATAGTAAACACAAGAAAAGAAGTATGAGTATTATTCTTCGGTTATCAGACATAATAGTTTTTCCGATTATAGATAAAACCACGGAAAAGTTTCAAAAGAGAGTAACACCCATTTTATTTCGGCTGAGCATAGCCTCGATTATCTCTTGCACCTTGTGGTACCTCCGTGTTTCAACTATTGTCTTTGAATCGATCCTTATCTTAAGTACTAAGCCACTGTGTACCGCTCGCCAGTAATCTAATTCGTGATCCGAGCCGCAAAATCCGAGCTTGTCTGAATTCTCTATTGACGCTCCGCAGTAGTTACACCATCTTAGCTTTTCACCCTCCTCCTTAGGAATGTGTATGTTTTTCTCTTCTTCTGAATTTAGACCCGATGAGGTATTAGGAGATTTGCCTTCCTTTACCTTCTTTCTTTCTCTATAGGCTTTATCATTGCATCTTTTAGAGCAGTACATACCTTTCCTATCATGTTCTATCCCACATTGTACACATTGCATATCTATATCAATAATTTTAAGATGTTATACTCTTCTTATAGAGCAAGAATAAGATAAAATTACAAGAAATAAAGAAGGTATTTTACTGAGGATCCCCAGGGATTTTCACATGCAGAGGAATTATTAGAGATAAAATAGTGGTTTTTGACCCCTTCGCGTACGTATACGCTAGCCCCCCTTCTAAGGACCCCGTTAATTATTGTTTATTTTACGTATAAGACACTTTCGTCCATCAACCAATAATAACACTTATAACACACAAAAAAAGAGCCTAAACGATGTCTAGGCTCTTACTGGCAGTTTAACGAGTGGCAGTTTTTCTCGTTGTCTTTATTATAACTCTTCGAGTACGTAATAGTTTCTTGTATTTTTCCGAAGTCGGAGAACTTTACATTCTTTACCTTCGGAATTCATATGAACCTTGCCTGTTTCTTCGAATGTTACTGTTTCACCCTCTTTTAATCGTGTAATACCTTTTTCTTCGAATTTAAGGCTAGCGTATAACTTAACTGACTCGGTTAATGTTACTGTTAATTTTCGATTCATCATCTCTTGTTTTTTAATTTAAATTTGTCTGTAATTATTGAATCCGTTCATTATATAAACTCTGGGATATCCCGATGTGTCGACGCCTTTTATAACTAGGTTATCTCCTTGCCAGTATGCGTCTTGAACTTGAAGAAATGACGGATTGCCTGCTAAGCAATAACCGAACTGATTGTAATATAATCGAATGACGTTATTACTTTCTATTGTAGTTAATCCGTAATTTCTGCATTGTTCCCAGTTGCTCATTTTTGTCCGGTTTTATACCGTAAAGGTAATAGTTTTTTCTAAAATAAAAAAATGATTTCGGATAATTTTAAGATATTTCTACAGCTACCACAGGTACGTCTACTATTGATCCGTCTGGACTACTACCACATATGACAACAACGTACTTATCCTTGATCGATAAGCTCCTATTGAATTCAGTAAATGATGGTAGTATTCGGGCTTTGTTTAAGGTGAACTCCGAATCGAAGTATTCCAATATGTTATCAAAGCTTTCCTTCTCCGATGCGTCCGATCCGAATAGTGCATTCTTCAGAACCATCTTTGCAAAGGGTGTTTCGTTATCAACAAATTGCTTGATTGCTAAACTCATGTTACCCGGATATTGTACTCCCATTACCGAAGTTATATGGATATCCTTCTTTTCAAAAGTGCTAATGAGTTCCGAAACCTTGTAGGTTCCACCGAATTCTAGGCCGAGAGTATTAAAAATGCCTCGGAAAAAATCGTCTAATGTACCACTAGAAACACCCACATCTATTATAGATAGGGCGTTCATTTTGTTCCGTGATGCGTCTCTATTACTTCTTTGGTTTGTTGATAGGCTTGGTGCCTTTAGAGATCTCATAATAATTAAATTTCGTCTTCTTACTACCTTTACTTCCGCTCATTTTTTAATTGTTTTCCGATCTCACCCAAGATAGCTAAAAAAGCCGAACTAAAAAAACGATTTCTTAAATAATTCCGGTTCTATAAAAGAAAGCGTCCTTACTTTGAAGTCCCGAGGTCATTTTAAGAACATCGGCTACTTTTTTAATTCCATCGTTTATAGTACTAACTGAAGGAGGATAATTCTCCGCTTGATCCGCCATGTCGAAAGGCAATATCATTAATCTCGGAGAAAGAGCCGTTTCTGTCCAAATTTTAAAACACAATTCGACAACGTTATTCGGTGCTCTTTTCTTGATCTCCTCGACCAACTTCATTTGTTCCTCTATCTCCATAGGCGAAGCTTGAGAGTCCATGGCATCCATAACCTCTTCGATGTTGGGGTTATCCATAATGAAGTTTAAACCTCTCAGTGGACCATACATGTGATGTACCATTCCCATAAAGATTTTGCCTCCATTAGCATCCGCCATGTTCTTAATCTCTTCAGCAGCTTTATTTCTTTCTTCTGACATATCCTTTTTGATTACATAGCTAATATAGAAAATTCTAATTAAAGTAAAAAATGATTTCTAAGGATTTAAAAACAATCCCAATACAGAGCTACCATTTATTACATCATCGCTTAGCTTATCAGAGATACCTTCAGACAACTTATTCCATTCATCCGTAGACATTTTAGATTTAAACCAACACAAAGCTTCCCAATAATCTTTACCCTCTTTTATCATAATCTCATGGATCGCTGTTAGGGTTGTTGACGACACTCCTTGGTTCCTATGGAAATCGCAAGGGTGTTTCTGATTCTCAGTAGGAAAGCCATCAAGATTCGTAATTGAATTGGATTGGCAATAGAAGTCACCTTTTACCTTACCAAGTTTTAAACCATGCAAGCTAGTCAATCCCAATCCAGAACAATTGAAATAACCGTTGACGTTTATTTTGCCATCTCTCCTAATGTGTATAGAAGCGTCAGTAGACATTGCTAAGATTTTTATTTGCATCTCAGTTAAATTCTCAGCTCCTTTCAAATCCTTTATGCTGTCTTTGAATGCTTGTACTCTAACCTCAGCTATAACCTCAATTATAGGATCTCTATACTGTTTAGGAAGCCAACGTAGCTCATTATATTCTTTTATCTTTCTTAATGATATTAATTCCTGTGGCATATCTTTTTGTTTTATTGGTTACATAGCTAAAGTAGAAAATTCTATATAAAGAAAAAAATGATTCTTGGTATCCAAATCCCTGGGGTTCCTCAGAGATTTTCCCATGGTTACGTGAAAAAACCTTAGCCCACAAAAAAAGACCCGAAGGTCTTTTCTTGTATATGATGGATTTGGATTGGATTCTATTTGAACTCGGATCGAACCACTTGATTGATAATTCCCGATACCTCTTTAGGTAGAGTTGAAAGATCCCATACCGGTTTAGCGTAGGTATAAAGAGAGGATACGTGTCCTGCTTCGATACCGATACCTACTGTAACGAATGAGTCTCGTCTAGCTCTTTCGAGAATTCTTTTAAGCTCTTCGTTATCAGATTTACCACCGTAGTTGTTACCTGCTGGCTCGCCGTCAGATAGTGAGATGAAGATTATACGATCTTCTGAATTCTCTCGTATCTTTTTGTGGATTGACTCGATAACAGGACCATCGTAATTCTGACACCAATCTACACCGTTACGATAAAACTTTATATTCCTTTCGTAGTCGGGATCATAAGGTGTGTAGAAGGAATAAATCTCGGGTTGATAATCTCCGCTATGCCCATAAATATAAAGCTTGTCCGGCGGAAGTATTTGACTCATCGCTAGGTATAGCGAGTTCATAATATGTAGTTGAGAAGCTATACGATTTCCTTGACCCATACTACCAGACATATCCGCCAAGATACAGACCGAGAAAGGTTTTGTGTCCTGTTCCTCTACGATTTGTTTATAGACGGAGACATTTCCTGCAGGTACCTCGGCTATCTTAGAAACGTCAAGCTTACCTAACTTTAGGTTTTTAACTTCCGCACTAGTTGGATCGAAGCTAATATCAAGTAGTTTAATGAGAGCTTCTGCGTCTTTTATTTCGGATCTAGTAAACTTGTAAGGCTCGGTCTTTTTTTCCTTAATCAAGCTAGAGAAAGAAACGAATTTGGGTACTCCATCGAATTGACTAAGTGAGCCGCTGTAAGTGTAGGGTTTAGACTCGCTTATATTCTTCATCCATTCCTGAATGGTTTTACCGTTCTTTGTTGGCATTCCGTTTCCTCCAGGTCTACCTTGACCTTCACCTTGTGTCTCGCCTTGTCCTTTACCCTCTCCTTCTCCTTCACCTTCTCCCTCACCTTCTCCCTCGCCTTGACCTTCTCCTTGTTGCTCACCTTCTCCTTGTTGCTCACCCTGTCCTTGACCTTGACCTTCGCCCTCTCCTTCACCTTTTTCCTCTCCTCCTTCTTCGCCTTGGCCATTCTCCTCGTCTTTGATTTCCATCTCGATGCTACTACCGAATATACCTTTCTTATAGTTCTCGAACATAGGAGCTAATTCGGTATAGGAATCGCATACGTATTTAAAAATTCCATTGTCCTTTAAACTAGCTACGATATATTTTTTTGACTTACCGAGAAAGGATGTCTTTTCTATGACCTCCGTTTCTAAGCGGTCGATAAGTCCTAATTCCTTCATCTTTAAGACGTAAAGCTTAATTAGCTTCTCACCCATCCAAACACCTAAGTCTTCAGATATAGACGAGTGTGCATTAATATCCAACTCGAAATCTACCTTAATGTGAGGGTAGTCGCTAAGCACACGTGTATATCCACCAAAGTGAGACTTCTCCCACCCCGATACACTATCGTATTTGTTCTTTTTCCCGTGTCCCCACGAATTCCAATATCCATATCCAGCCATGCAATTGTTTTTTTGTTCTAAGCTAATATAGAGATTTTTCTACATTTAAAAAAATGATTCCAAAAATAAACTTATAGTTCAAGTTAGTTCATGTTTCCGGGGGTTCCCCAAAGATTACGAATCGGAGCCAGATTCTTACGCACAAAAAAAGGGAAGTACTAAGACTTCCCCCTTTTCGGATATGGATATGGATTTATTTGAATTCGCTTTTTACAACGTGGTTGACGATACTAGCAACCTCTCTCGGCATCTCCTTAAGTTTTCCGTCCTGAACTACTCTTGAGAATGTGTAAAGGTTTTTGACGTAGTCTGTACCAATACCGATACCTACTGTTACGAATTGATCTCGTCTAGCTCTTTCGAGAATTTGTTTCATAGCTTCAACGCTATCACAAGGCTGACCGTCGGATAGACTAATAAGAATTACCGGGCGGTCTGTCTTCTCTCGTATCTTCTTATGCACCTCTTGAATTACCACCCCGTCGTAATTCGAATTATTGTAGATCTCGTAGTAGCCTTGAATATTTTTACGATAGTCAGGACTATACGGATTACAGAAGGTGTATATTCTTGGCTCGGATGAATTTCCGGTGTGTCCGTATATGTGAAGATCATCGACCGGAATAATCTCGCTTAGTGCTAGGTATAACGAGTTCAGTACTGTGAACTGGGTGTTAAGACGTCTACCTTGCATACTTCCAGACATGTCGGCTAGTACACATACAGCGAATGCTTTCGTATCTTGGTCTTCGAGAGTCTGCTTGTAGACGGAGATGTTACCTGCGGGTACTTCAGCCAATTTCGAAGTATCAAGCTTACCGAGTTTAAGGTTCTTTACCTCCGCACTCTTCGGATCAAAGTTAATGTCGAGCTGTTTAAGTATCATATCGGCATTTATCTTTTCCTCCCTCGTGAATTCGTAATCCGTGTATCCCTTGGAGTCTATCGGGATGAACTTAGGTGTACCACATTCGCTACCTATTGAAGAGAATTTTTCGAAAGGCTTCTGTTCCGCCATCTCGCTTAGTAACTTCTCTAAAGCTTTGAATTCAGGAACTTCCGATGACGAACTTCCCCATCCTCCACCTTCAGATTTTTTACTTTCTTTGCCTTCACCTTTGCCGTCATCTTTACCTTTACCCTTTCCTTTACCTTTACCCTCGCCGCCTTGTCCTTGACCTTCTCCGTCTTCGTCCCCTTGGCCTTCACCTTGGCCTTCACCCTCGCCTTGACCTTTTTCTTTCTCACCTTCTCCCTCACCCTGTCCTTGACCTTTGCCGCCTTCTTGTTCTTGTCCGGGAGGAGGTACTTCTATTTTGATTGACGTTGCTAAAAGGTCCTCACGGTAATGGTCGAATAGCGGTGAGAATTCTTTGTAATCTCTCATAACCGCTTCGAGTACATCCTCTCGGTTTAATTTGAGAACCTCGTAGTGTTTCTCCTGACCGAGAAAATTTCTTTCTGTCGTTCTCACCCTCTCGAAATTGTCTAGATATTTTTTCTCCTTACATTTCATAAGATACATCTTAACGAGCTTCTCGGCAGAATAAATTCCTAATGAAGATCGGAGCTTATTCGTGATATCAATCGTTGCCTTAAAGTCGAACTTGACGTAGGGGTAGTCGTAAATTATTCTTGTGAAGCCACCGAAGTGCGAGTTTTCCCAACCCGATGTGGAAGTCCATACCTTCCCGCTGTGCTTGTTCCATGAGCCATATCCGTATCCAGCCATTTTGTTTTTTGTTAATTGGTTTACATTGCTAAAGTAGAATATTCTACTTAATTAAAAAAATGATTTCAAAAAAAAAGACTGGCGGATATTCCCGCCAGTCCTTTTCGATCCTTTACTTAGGATTCGCTATCAGTCGAGGTTTTAGCATCGTCTAAGATTGCCTTAATCGCTTTCAGACCTTCTTGGCTTCCGAGACCTTTACAAAGAGCGACATAACCGTCGTAGATCGTAAAGCCGTTAGAGACCAACTTCGCAATTGTCTTAAGGTGACGAACTGAGAGGTTGAAAGAGATTTTAAACTCGTCGTGCTCCTTGTTGATTTTCTCGAAGACGCTTACCAACTTGTTGATTTTCGTCTTGGTGATTTTCGGGAATTCTGCGACCAAGGTTGCTACGATGTCGTCTTTCTTGATCGAGTCAACTTCGATGAGCATGAAGCGGTCAAGTAAGGCACGGTCCAATTTGTGCGTTCCTGTATATTGGCTACCCATGTTAGCCGTTGAGAAGAATACGCACTGAGGGTGGATTGGTACTGGAGTCGTATCGTGGAACGAGTACTCCATCGGTAACTCTCTACGGAAGTCGAGACAAGGGAAGAGAAGGTTGTTAGCCATCGCTCCAGCTCGGGAGATCTCGTCTAAGAGAATGATACCTGGTTGTTGTATGAGTTCGGAAAAGCGAGAGCGTTTGAACTCCGACTTAGTCACCCCGTTTTCGACCGTGATGACGTGAGTACCCACAAGTCCCATTACCGGATCGGTCATTGTACCCATGTCGAAGATGGTGAGAGGAACGTTGAACACCTTAGCGATGTTGGCTACCACTTCCGTCTTCCCGGTTCCCGTAGCACCGATGAGCATCGTATTGATACCATACTCGATGTTGTGCTTGAGGATTTCGAAAGTACCCTTCTCGACTTTGAAATAGCCGTTGAGAGTTACAATGTTGCCCGACTCCTTGATCTTGGACGTATCAGCGACCAACTTTGGAACCTCGTCGGCTGCATCGATAACTACCGATTTTTTTCGACGTAGCGCTTCCGAGATTTTAGCTTTTGTTTCCTCGCTAAGAGCTTTCTTAGTCGTTCCCTCAGTCGTTACCGACCCTTCTGCTTTTTTTGTTCTTGCCATTTTTATTTGTGTTTATTGGTTTACATTGCTAAAGTAGAATATTCTACTTAATTAAAAAAAGGATTTCAGAAATTATTTTGATTTTTTTTACCAAAGTCATATCCGCTATCTGTACGGCTAATAACAGAGATAGGGTAGATATTAGAGTGCACGCAAAACATTCTAAAAATAATCTCCGACCCATCTCTACCCTCGCTATCAAAACGTATAACAGTATCAACCGTTCCGTCTCTACGTGTGATATCCTCTACAAATTCTACGCGGACGTCAAACTCACTCCGCATACATTCTTCGAATTCTCTTATTGCTCCGGGGTCTGTACCAATCGGACCAACTCCCGGCCAAATTAGTAACTCACCTTTTATATTTGATTTGTTGTTCATAATGCTAATATAGAAAATTCTACATAAAGAAAAAAATGATTTCAAAAAAAAGCCTGGGCGTTTTACCCAGGCTTGTTGAGTCGTCTGACCCCTTAAAGTTCCTGAAGCTCTCGGCTTGAGGTGAAGAAGTTACGCTTTCCTCTTCGAACCCTGTAGATCACTCGTCCGCCCACTTTAGTTATCTGCTCGAACTCTAGTACTGTCCCGGCTTTGGCGCAAGAGGAGTTCTTTGACTCCAGTCTTCGATTCCAGAATAGTCTGACAGGGAACCCGAATGCTTTTGTAAATTTCTCGACCACTACCTCTGGGTCGGTTACTGAAGCCTTTGGCTCTATCGGTCCCGCTTTCTTTCTAGCTCGATACGCAGCATCTGTACATTTTTTAGAGCAGTATAACCCTTTTCTTTCATGAATGGCGCCGCAGTGTGTGCAATGGTTTTTCATTAGAAGCGTTTTGATTTACATAGCTAATATAGAAACTTCTACTTAAAATAAAAAAGGATTTCTAGATTTTTCCAAAAAAAATTCTGCGGCCGCTACCGGTGGTTTCCTGAGGAACCCCAGGGTCAGTGCAGAAGAGCTACACAAAAGCAAGGGCCACAAAAAAAAGGGACCGATTTCTCGATCCCCTCAGCGTTAAACCAATTAAACACTAAGTCTCTTTTGCTAAAGCCTCGTTAACTGGTCGTGGGATATAGCCTTCGTCACCCTCTTCTGAATAGCCGGATTTATACAGCCACACTCCGTCAAGGGTAAACGCATATCCATATTCTTCAATGTCGTTTTGGAAGTAATCGTCTAAAGATTTATCAACTCTCGGTGAAATATAATCCTCACCCCGATCTCGATGGTAAGCCACTGTCACACCCTCCATCGGTTTATCAAAAGTGTGATTCCTACTCATTACGCCAAACTTAGTCAATATCTTCTCTCCATTAACGACATTCTCGTCGTCTGTATCAAATACTGGCGGAGGAGCAACCTCTTGTCTTAAACAACTTATAGCACCCAAGTCGATTAGAGATTTTACTTTATCTCTGTCGGTGTAAAAGTTTACGAGATAAGCTCCCACTCCCTCTACGTATCCGTCCCAGTGACAATATATCGAGGAAACTGTTCCGTCCTCATTTACTATTCCTATTCTACTCCTTGTTGCCATATCCTAAATGTAGATAATTCTATTTAATTAAAAAAATGATTTAATTATATCAATACATTTAATCAACATATTTTTTTTCAAGCTCCTCCCAGACTTCACCGTTCTTAATATACAATGTTGAATCGTCGAAATAATCTTTCCAATAAGAATCTACGTCAAACCATTCTTTGACGTTTGACATTTTACCCTCCATAACCATGTAATAACCATCACTTTCGTCCTTGACGAATTTGAGTTCATGCTCTTCCATTCGGGCTTTGATCAGAGAGGTGTAATAAGGATCGACTAGAATTCCGCAACGTACTAAGGTTTCAGAATCAAGTATAGGATTTTTAATTTTCATCTTTTTTTATTTGGTTACTTAGCTAATATAGAAAATTCTATTTAATTAAAAAATGATTTATTCAATAATAAACCAATTCTCTTCAAGCACCTTAACCTCATCGTCGTTGAATACCTCGTTGAAGTTATCTACGTAGCAGTCAACCTTTCCGAAACAAGTTTCTTCAATAGCCTTGTCAGATTTCTCGATGAACTCATCCAAAGTTTCAAAGGATATTGTTTTACTAATAGTGGGATAGCCTTCGATCTTTCTTCCCGATATTTTGATATCTGCTCTTCTCATTTTTTCAGTTTTTCGTATTCTTCCTCGGTAATTTGTATTGCTGTACACCATCGTTGCTCCCATTCAGCGATCTCTTCTTCAATGATATAGTCGATTACATTCTGGTCCATCTCATCTTCCTCACGGACATCTTCTATGTCCTCCCGATAAATGGTGTGCTCCTCGTACTTTATTCCTTCTGGTAAGTACTCCTTCGGACCTGTGATCCTCAAATAAAATTTCATATACATCTTGATTTAATTTATTCTGCGCTTAAACCCCATGGCTCTACATCCATGATATTAGTCTCGTCCAGTTCCAAACACTCACATATAAACTCCGCAAGTCTCTTGTTACCAGGTTGCCCTTCCGAGATCTCTCCCGTACCAATAGCTTCAACTACATCTCTCGGCGTCATACCAAGAACTCTCGAACAAAACTTTACGTCCTGCCCAAGATAAAAACTCTTAGTGTGCTCGGGAGTCTTAACTAGTAAGCTCCAGTTCCTTCCGAAGCCATAAGGGTTAGGTGTTATGATTATTGATGTTTCCATATACTATTGATAAAATTGAATTTCGTCCTCTATAAAAAATCTTTCTAAAATTAATACGCTTCTCAGATTGTGGAATTGTACAAAATCATCAATGTCGTGAACATCCCATCCGTCATCCTCTCCTATTTCAGAAAAGAGCTTTAATGACCTACTAATAATATCGCCATATGACTCAGGAGACCATTTATTCCCTAAACACTCTACGACTTTTAAAAGTCCTACATCGTCGCTATCGTTTTTTATCTGAAATATCATATCTTATTATTTGTTAATGCTAATATAGAAAATTCTATTTAATTAAAAAAATGATTCCTATTCTTTTATTAAAACTCCTAATAGCGAAGCTCCCATAAGAGTCTCGCTGGAGAACTCACCCAGCTTTTTTAAATCGGAAGCCTTTATCTGGTCTTTAACCATTCCTAAAGCTATGAGATAAGGAACTTTCTTTTCCGCCATAGTGAAGTGTATTAAATCTAGTACCTTACTCGATACACCTCTATTACCGTAATATGAGATATGATGTTCCTTAATTCCGTGATAACTATGTCCTAAAATAACCGGAGCTCCTTCTAAGCTTATTATTTCATTTCTTCGGCAAAAAAATTCCTGAATTTTAATTGTATCACTGATAGGCATCAAATCCTTTAACTTGTTATCCGAGCAATCTATTTTATACCCGTAAGATGATTCAAGGGTAGGTAAACCCTTTAAACTTACGAGCTGATTTTTCGAGCATTTATAATCTCCCCACCAAACTCTATCTGGTCCACCCTCCAAAGTCGTTAATTTATTATTTGAGCAATCAAAGGACTTTACTACGTATCTTGGAGCTCCTTCAAGACTTGTGAGCTCGTTATTAGAGCAGTAGAAATGTCCATCTATCTTTCCAAATTTAACGCCCTTAAAATCTTTTAGTCCCTGATCTGCGCAATTGAAATCACCCCATACATCTACACGATCATTCTCCTCATCATATTTCCAACCTCCTTGCGGAGCAATACCCCGGTTGAGGAACTCTATCATTTCCGATTGTTCTTTGCTAAATAGTGGCATAATTCTTTTTTAATTGGTTACAGCACAAATGTAGAAAATTCTACATAAAATAAAAAATGATTTGCCAAGAAAACTTTTTAGCATCCTCCCTGGGGTTCCTCAGAGAAAACAGCATATGCTACGGTTGAAAACACCACAAAAAAAGCCGAGCTTATGCTCGGCTTCCTAAGGGTTGTTAAACGTTATTACCCTTTATTATGAATTTCTCTTATTTGACCTACCTCGTCTAAGATAGAGTCTAGGGTGTGGTTGCTTTTGTTTTTTATCTTCTCTTCGATCTTTGCTCTTCTCGCCTCAAGGATGTTGAACACTCTCGATCTGAATTTGCGTCTCTCCTTATCAGTATACGGGATGTCATATTGGAACTTACCGTTGATGACTTGAAGATCGAGATGATCTAAGATTAGGTATATGTCGTCAACCTCTATGTATATAGTATCGCTAAGGGGTGAAAGAAAAATCTCGGCATCTTTGACGCTGACCATTCTTTCAAATATACGGATACCTTTCTTTTGCTCTTCGGTTAGCTCTTCTCTCGTCTTGAAGATCCTTCCCATAAATCGAGATGTTTTGAGCCAAGCAATTTTGATCTTTCTTCTATTCATGTTATTGGTTTTACGATAGCAAATTAACTTTTGAAACAACAGCAGAAATCGAACGCCACTCTTGAATGTCCAAATCAAAATAAGCCGTACCCGCATGAGCTAAAGTGCCTCCGCTAGGCTTCCACTCTTCTGGTATCATGTCGGTATTCGTAGTACCTCTAACCTCTCTAACACTTCCGTCCAACTTCTCATAAGAGAATTTAACCTCGCCTTTTAATAGCTTTTCTTCAAGTCTTTTTCTAGATATCTTTCTCTTAGCCATATTATTTATAGCCTTTTTTGTGCTGTTTGTTCCATACAAACATAGATAGATTTTTCTAATCAAAAAAATGATTCCACAAAAAAAGCCCAAGATCACTCTTGGGCCTCGATGAGGAACAAAGCAGGAATTACTCATCGAAAATAATATTATACGGATTGTCTTTACTTAGTATTTGTTTCGCCATGTCTTCCACTTCGGAATGACTAAATTTGACTTCCGATTCGTATCGGACATCCCCAGTAGACGAAAGGTCGTAATAGAGTTTCACATTAACATTACCTCTCCGATTCTTTGTGAACATCGCATATCTTTTTCCGTCTGGAGTAAAGCGAAGCTCCAACATCCCGGTCGTATTATGCTTGAGCTTGTTCGATCCGACAAACACACCCTCTTTAGTTACTTGTTGGATACACAAGAACGAAGTGTAAACGCCTCTGGTGTTGCTTCCCGAGTTGTGCTTTCGCATAAGATCTATCAACCATTTCTCGGTGGAGTTCGAAGTCATTTTAGTGGCTTCTTTAACCGTGTCCTGTACTTCGACAAAAGAATCTATAAGTACCACGTCATATCCGCGATCTAGCATTTCCTCTATAATGTCCTTCGGATTGCTATCGACATATTCACCTAAGAAAAGAATATCGAGATTACCAAACTTCGGATACCTCTTAACATAGCCGTACAAATCCACTCGGTCCATTTCACCAGATATAAAAAGCACCGATGCGCCATTGTTCTTAAGATCGGATAGGATATCCATCGACACCGTACTCTTACCGACACCAGGATCTCCGACCAACATAAAATTGGTGGATCTCGGGAATCCACCATCGGCACTTAATAAATCATCGATTAATTTCCCAGTCTTCATCGTCTCGAAGAGAGTAGGATCGAAAGTAAGATCACTCATTCGGACACTCTTAGGTGTCACCCTCTCTTCTTCTCCCCTTCCTTTTTCTATAGCACCCATTAATTAGATTTTCCTAAATATAGCTAATAAACCTCGTCTAAAAAAACGATTTACTCGCTTTCATCATTACAAGCTATCGCATCACGTATCTGCTTAGCCATCTCGTAATTCTCATCCTCAACCGCTAACTTCTCCATCACGTTCAGTACCACTCTCGGGAAATCCTGAACGACTCCTTTTCGGTAAGCGACTGAAATATATTTCTTCTCGTATTCTTCAAGCTCCTCTTCGCTCTCTGCTTCGATATCGTACATACGGTCAATGAAGTAATCTTCGTACCCTGTAATATCAGCGGCCATTTCATAAGCCTCTTCGGAACCATCCTCTGGGATGTTCTCGTCTATCACATCGCCGTTCTTCAAAGAATACTCTCCGACATTATGACCAAAATCCTCATCGGCGAATCTCACATGAAATGTCGCATCCGGATACTTGGCGCTTAAAGCAACCATTACTGGATACGGATTACTCCACGCGGTCTGAAAGTAAATACCATCGCCGTCATTCTCATTGGTGTCGTACGCATTCCATTTGGTACCCCAATTTGCGATACTCCAACTGTACCAATCCATGTGACCGTAATCCCTAATGTTATCCAAAGCTTTCTGCGCCTCTTCCAAATTAGCCGATCCCTTCTCCAACATGTGATCGACTAAATCATCCGGCGTGGCGAACTCCTGTGCCCAAGCGTATTCCATGATCTGTCGGATCTCACTATCGTCACCAGCACGGTACTTTAAAATAGCAAGCCCGTTACTCGTACTACTCCCACTCGTGATATCCAAAGAATCTGGCCGAGGAATAATCTTATTGAAATCGATATGTCTGATATCACCCTCCTCGTCGACAGAAATAATATCACCCTTAATCTTTGCGACCAATTCAGGATCACCCTCGATGGTCAAAATGTTTGAAATGTGATTTGGCATTTTTATTGGTTTTTACAAATGTAGAAATTTCTATTGAATTAAAAAAATGATTTAGGAAGCTTTTGGGTCGTACTTAGATAATATCTTAAGCACACGGTCACGGTGTGAGCTCTCGTATAAAGAAAGGAAAGTCACCCACTGTGCAAACTCTACCTTTTCGACAAAATCTAATTCGGGTGATTTCATCGGAGTAAACGCTCCTAGCGACATCTTAAGCTCTCGGAGGGATTTATTAGATATCTGGAGCAGCATAAATCCGTTAACACTTAAGCCCTCGGTTAGCTTCTCAAAGTTAACTGAGGAGCGTCCCTGTGCTTCTTTAACATCCGCTGTGATAAATTCTCCGGATCCGAGTGTGCCACCCATTTGTTGAAAAATCTTATTGTGGGCTCGGCTCATCTCTCCATAAACACTTTCGAGCTCACCTCTCATATGTTCAAAACGTGCATTGCTTTTCTCGAGCACGTCCATCATAATATTAAGCATGCGTCCCATGCGCTGGCTAACGTCGTTACCGTCGTAAAGCTCCTTGGCTATTTCACGGGATCTCTCCAACATCCCGGATTTTAACGATTCATTCATATTCTTTAATTTGTGTAAAGATAGAAATTTCCATACAAATAAAAAAATGATTTCCAAAAAAATCCATTCCGTTGTCGGACTATTATCTCCCTGGGGTTCCCCTGGGTACGAATCGCGGATTGGTGTCCGAAGAGTGTCCGATTCGTATTCCGATCGGGATTCCGCTTGGATTTTCTGGGATTTTTGTGGATGTCCGAATTTCTGCGCACAACAAAAAACCGAGTCCTTTCGGGACTCGGTCTTATGATAACCAATTAAAACCTAAATAATATGTGCAAAACAAAGAATTGTTTGACATCGCAAATATACGGTATGTAATCGGAATTAAAAAACAATTATCGGATAAATAACATATGAAACGCATTAAATCATTTGATTCCGTATCGGAATCCGTATCGGACTCGGATATATTCCGAACAAAGGTCTCCACCTACCGCAGGCAAAATCCCACTATGATAGAATTCTATAAAGAACCAAAGGAACTCTATATGGCAAACGTTGTGGACGGTGAAGCTGAATGGACGATAGATATCCAGGCAAGACGCTGGGGTATCGAAATAGGACCACAAGAAGCTAGACTAAAATCCCTACGTCTTGAACTAGAGATAGACGACGAGGAGACAGGGGAAACACACGAAGACACCCTCGAACTCTCAGAGGATGACTTTAATCCAGAAAGATATGAGACTGAGATCAATCAGTTCCCTCTGGAGCTTGACACTATAGAGATCACAATGAACAACTCATTGAACCCTAAGGACTGGAATATCAAACTCGTGTTAGGAAAAATATCCGACTATTAGAAAAATCCACCTCTCGCACGTGCATACCCGCAAGGGGTCCCAATTGGGGCTCCCCACAAAAAAGACCAGCCTAAGAGACCGGTCTTCTTTTTTTATAATCCCGAGGGGTATTGGGATTAGTTGCTCATTTTAACTTCCATACCTTTATCGGTTACAGAGACTGTGATGTTGACACCATATTCTCTAACGACCTTAGCAAGTTCTGAAAGTTCGATATTTTGTTGCACTCCCATTCTGGTTGGTTCTTCAGTAGGGGTTGGCTTTGCAGCAAGCACATCTTCGATAACTGCTTCCACCTCTGCACCTTCGTAAGGAGCCTCCATTTTTTTACGGATTCTCTTAATCCCAGTAGGCACGATGAAGCGTGTGTCCTCGTTGATAAAGCCGTTGTCAGTAAGATAGTTCTTACGACAGTAGATAGCAACTGAGGTTCTTCCTAGAAGTTCAACGGTCTCCTTAACAGTCATCTTGCTAAGTACCGCGTCTCTTAGTAGTTCATCCTCCGTCATTGACCATCTCTTATTAGAGCGGTTAAGTAGCTCAGAAGCTTTAGAAGTTCTAGGCTTACGATTCGGCTTCATCGGAGGAGCAGAGAAAACAATAGCATTGGTCTCCTCCTTAGTCACTCGATTCTCCTTTCTCAAATAAGTACCTCTCTTACGAACCTTACTACCTAACCATTGGCGAAGACTCTCTGGATTAACCCCGTTCTCCATCGCCGCTTGTCTTAAAGTTTTACCGTCTGCTACGTAAGACTTCATAGCAGCTACCTTTACATTTTTTGGAATCATTTTTCCCATATTATTTGATTTTAATTGTTTATAAATCCTCAACAAAAAACATAGCCATCGTAATGCGCTTACCATTACTTCGGGCTATACCTCTGGCAACACTCGCCATCTCTTTAGCTTTATCTCTCGGGCTCTTATCTGAATCCGCAGGGAGTACCTCAGAAGAAACTTTAACCTCGATCTTCTTACCCTCCTTAGTCTTCATCTTCACCTTCTTCTCCTTCACCTTCTTAGTAGTAGCCAATCCCATCGAACTCTTCTGATATAACACAGCCGCCGGGGTTCGCCCAAGAGCATCGGCTATCTCCTTGGTGGTCTTACCCTCCTTGAGCATCACCTTCAATTGCTTGCGATCATTCTTCGTCCATTGATAGTTGTGATTGCCCGGAGATTCTTTCTGTCTTTTAATAATCATATCTTTTTCTGTTTTTAACTTTTTTAATTTAATGCAAATTTAGCGGATCATTTCAGAACAAAAAAACGATTTCTTGAATTTCCTAATCCTTCTATCATAATTATAACAAAAGTTTATCCTAAAGTAAATCCCCCGCATCAAACTTTTTCTACTTAGAATCTCGGGGAACCTCCTGGTGCACCCGGGATTGCCCCGAACGCACACGCATACACGGGGGTTTCCAAGAGATTCCAAGAAATTCCCCAGGGATCCATTCAAGGATACCCAAGATATCTAAGAAAATCCCAGAAATCGCCCGCATACATCCGCGTGGGGACCCCCTGGGGGCCTTCCGAGGCGCACGTAGAAAGTGGGTTTAACCTTGCACACTTTGTGGTATATTCTACGGGACTTTCCCACGGGATGGACACGGGATCTATTGGGGATGTTTTAAGGGGATTATACTATGTGGGTTTTGTATGCCTTAGGTCTATCTATATAGTATGCGTATACGGGTATGCGCGGGGTCTTCTATACGTCCCCTTTCTATGTTATAGGGATATGGGTATTGTATACTATAGGGGTAGGTGTCTATACATGTATGGGTGGATGCTTATATACTGTGATTACGTGTGTATCTTTATTTATTGATGTGTTTTTAATAGTTTGGAATATTGTTATGGGTATAGTGTATAGTATAGGGGTAGGTACTAGTACATGTATAGGTGGATGTCTATGTGGTATAACATGTATGTGTATATGAGTGGTAATAGTGATGATAAGAGCGGGGGCGTGTTTGGGGGTTTTTCGTGTTTTGTCCCCCCCCATTTTTAGGGTAGAAAATTCTCGTTAAAAGGGTAGAAAAATCGGGGGGCAAATGGGGAAAATTCTATTCCTCGCTTTTTGGTGTGGTAGCTTAAGGTAATCGGGGCGAGCTGAGTAAAATGATGAAATGAGGCGAGAAACCGGGGCGAAACGGGGCAAGTTTATATGTGCCTGCCTCGGGGTAATGAGGCAATGCGAATAGAGATATATAGTGTAATGACACAGAAAGAATTTATCAAGGTATTAGACAAGAAAGGTTACTCCTACGAGATTGAAGGAGATCGGATAGTTGTTACCCATGAAGGGGATGTTGATTTGGGATCACTGAAGAGTTTACCCTCTGGAGTTAATTTCAGGAATATAGGGTATGTCGATTTGGAATCACTAGAGAGTTTACATCCCAACTTGGAGTTTAGAAATGAAGGAGATGTCTTTTTGAAGTCGATAACGAGTATACCTCGTGGAGTTGTTTTTAGAAATGTATGGGGTGATGTCTTTCTATCAATAATAGAAGATTGGTTTAGCGATTGGGAAGGTAATATGGAAGGTATAGATAGCAAAAGATTACTGAACTCGATGATAAATAAAGGAGTATTTGAAAGATGACTAGAGAAGCTTTTATAGAGGTATTAAAGAGGCAAGAATACCCCTACGAGATTCTAGGGAACAAGGTGGTTGTTACTTATAGAGGGAATCTCTATTTGGTGTCTCTTACTAGTATTCCTCCTAATGTGGTGTTTAGAAATACAGGGAATGTCGAATTGTATCGTCTCACTTCTCTTCCTCCTGGTGTGGAGTTTAGTAATGGAGGTGGTGTCTTTTTTAGTGATCTCACTTCTCTTCCTTCTGGTGTGGAGTTTAGAAATGGAGAGGGTGTCAGTTTGAATTCTCTCACTTCTCTTCCTCCTGGTGTGGTGTTCGAGAATGGAAGGGATGTCAGTTTGAGTTCTCTCACTTCTCTTCCTCCTGGTGTGGTGTTTAGAAATAGAGGGTATGTCAATTTGGGATCACTCACTTCTCTTCCTCCTGGTGTGGAGTTTAGAAATGGTGGTAATGTCTTTTTGGATTCTCTCACTTCTCTTCCTACTGGTGTGGTGTTTAAGAACGGAGGAGATATCAGATTAAAATCACTAACAGGTGGATATTTTACTAATTGGAAAGGTAATATAGAAGGCATAGACGAAAAGAGATTATTGAACAAGATGATTAAAGACGGAGTATTTGAAAGATGACACAGAAAGAATTTATCAGTATATTAGACAAGATAGAATACTACCCCTACGAGATTCTAGGGAACAAGGTGGTTGTTACTCATGATAGGGATGTCGATTTGTTGAATGATCTTACTTCTCTTCCTCCTGATGTGGAGTTTAGAAATGAAGGTCATGTCTATTTGAGTAATCTCACTTCTCTTTCTCCTGGTGTTGTGTTTAAGAATGTAGGGTATGTCGATTTGGGGTCTCTCACTTCTCTTCCTCCTGGTGTGGTGTTCAATAATAGTGGGAGCGTCTATTTGGGATCTTTAATAGGTGGATATTTTGATGAAGAGGAAGAAGATATAGAAGGGATAGATCCAAAGAGGCTATTGAATCTGATGATTAAACAAGGAGTATTTGAAAGATGACACAAGAAGAGTTTATCAAGGTATTAAAAGATGATAGAATTTACTACAAAATAGATGGTGATAATATTATAGTTACCAAGGGAGATGAACATGGGATATCTTTGAATATTCTAAAGAGTTTACCTCCTAATGTACATTTTAAGAATCCTGGTACGGTCGATTTAACTAGGGTGGAAACTATTCCACCTGGTACAGTGTTTAGTAATAGTGGGAATGTCAATTTGGCAGGGGTCCAAAGCATACCACGTAATAATGTGGAGTTCCGAAATGGAGGGTATATCTGGTTAATGTCTCTCATGACACTTAACACTGAAGAATTTGAAGGTAATATACCAGGTATAAATAATAAGAGATTACTGAACCTTATGATAAATAAAGGACTATTTGAAAGATGACACAATCACAAGAAAAATTTATAAAGAAATTAAAGAGAGAAGATTACTCCTACGGGATAGAAGGAGATAAGGTGGTTGTTACTGATAGAAGGAGTGTCTCTATAAAATCACCTACTTCTCTTCCTCCTGGTGTGGTGTTTAAGAACAAAAGTTATGTCGATTTGGAATCACTCACTTCTCTTCCCCCTGGTGTGGAATTTAAGAATGGAGGGAATGTCTATTTGAATTCTCTCACTTCTCTTCCTCCTGATGTTGAGTTTAAGAATGTAGGATATGTCTATTTGCAATCTCTCACTTCTCTTCCCCCTGGTGTGGAGTTTAGTAATGATGGGAATGTCAATTTGGGATCACTCACTTCTATTTCTCCTGGTGTGGAGTTTAGAAATGGAGGTGATGTCTTTTTGGATTCTCTAATAGATGGATGGTTTAGTGAATGGGATGGTAATATAGAAGGGGTAGATAGTAATGGATTACTCAACCTTATGATTAAACAAGGGATGTTTATATGACTAGAGAAGAATTTATAGAGTATCTAGAAGAGCGTAAATACAATTATAAGCTTACTGGTGATAAGATAGAGGTATTAGGTGTAGATAGAATAATATTAAGAAATGTACTTGACCTGCAGGGGGTAGATTATATTCCTAGTGGGGTGGTTTTTTCTAATAAAGGCGGAGTTAAAATGCTCGATCTTAGGGATGTACCAGCAGGAACAGAATTCAATAATAATGGACCAATATATCTAGGTAGATCTAGGGACGGCGGTATTAAGATCGATCCATCTGTTATCTTTAATAATCGATCAACTATTAATATTGGATATAGTGGACAAAGTGATAAATTTGCTATATCGACTAAAGAGGATTATTTCACAGAAAGCGATATTGATATAGATAGAATAGATAAGAACATGCTATTTAAGCTAATGGTTAAGCAAGGGGTTTTTAAATAAATCATTTTTTACCACCAAAATAAATCACTAGATTTGCACAAGATGAAGCATTTAAAAAATCAATTTAGAAGAACTATCCAATTGTACTCTCAATATAATAGTATTAGTGAGTCTGTTGAAAAGGAGGGGAGTATGCAGATCGATGGAATGGATATGGGAAACATAATTCCTGTGGACGTTACTGAATATGATTCAAGATGGGGAGATACCACACCTCATATGTGTTTTCTTTTCGGTGACGAGCGATTTAAGAACCGAATCATATTAATCCCTGGCCTTATCACATTTAAGACGTTTAAGGAGGCCGAAAGTGCCATTAAAACATATGCTAATTATCCTAAGGGTGATGTTCCTTTTACTAACGAGTGGAGACTTCCAGATTTAGAGGAGATGGAGAACATATACGATTTCTATGCTCAGGGAGGAATGGGAGATTACACAGAAATGCTGGATTTGTTTGGAGCGCTAGATTATGGCACTTCAGAGATAGAAGAGATAGCTGGATACAAACCAATCAAGGATAAAATATATTCATTGAATTTTAGAACCGGTAAGGTGAGGGCTAACTTCGAACATGAAGAAAAGCTTATAATCCTTATTAAAGAAGTATCTGACGAGGAGATATACAATATGGTAAACGATATCTACAAGAGAGTGCCTATTGTTCAATCCACATACATAATAGAGAGAGCTCAGAAAATGTATCCCTCTATAGATTTTAGTAAGATCACAAACACTAAAGACTCCGACGATTTATTTAGAGGAGCAAACACCCTAAGAAAATTCGGATTTAATTAAAAGTCCACGTTAATTGTTTCATTTTTTAAGAAAACGATTTTTTCTATGGATTTATTTCTCTACCTTTGCTCTGTAATTAAAAAAAATATGGGAAAATCACCAAAGGCAACAAGACTCATTTTCGGATTAGATGCACTTCTATTATCTAAGCAATTGGACTTTGTAAATGACGAGGATCCAAGGAATCAAAGAGCATCGGATCTTATAAAGAGAGCATCTATACTTTATATCCAGGGAGGCAGAAAATACGAGGATCTTATAAACGATGTGGGGGATAACGCTTTCGGAGAATACCAGGAATGGTACAAGAAAAACATTTTCGATGTGGTCAAAAATAGTCCAGAGCACTTAAGTCCAGATCGTGAAAATGTACCCTTCCCTAAGTACGATGTTAAAAAATACGAATTCGATAAATATTTCGATGGACTAAATAAGGAGGTCTTTGAGGAGCTACAAAAGATGGTAATGTTTCTATTCGATCCAAGATCCGAGGAAATACTAGAAAGAGAAAGCTCTGACGAGGATGAGGACTTTGTTAATCACACGAGACACTTCTCTGTTTTAGGACATAGCATATTAATAGCAACCCTCGAGGGTAAAGAATTCTTAGATCGATTGGAAAAAATAATCCACAGATATGATGTAGGTAAAGAATTCGAAGAGGCTATAATGGGAGCAGCAGAAGGAAGAAGAAAAAATAAGGTCAATGAATCTATAACTGAAATAGCTTCAGATCTATTAAAAATGAAGCCATCTTATAACTAAAATATTGTCTCCGGACATGGGTGAGAAGCCCGATTTACAGCTAGAGCCCCTTTTAGGGGCTTTTTTATTGGAATTTTTTTCCGAATTTTCTCTATAATAGGGATAGATGGAGGGAAATATATCCGATATTTTAAATCACTGTAATAAGTGGCACTCTCTAGGGGTTAAAACCTACATCTGTAAGGTGGAAAAGGTGTTCGGAATAAGGAAACTTTATAAAGATTCGATAGAATTTTCTCCAGAATTTATCGAATTTCCTGAAAAAATTCCCACTGGATACAATTTTTTAGGAGTCTCTTTGAGAGAATCTGGTCTTATGTGTCTAGACATAGAGGGAACTCCTGGATCTTTGAGCGATTTTTTGGCCATCTTAGATGAAAAATCTATAAAAATTGATGATTTTTTAGTGGAAACAACACTCAATAGCGGGATCCACATGTATTTTAAAGCACCACCAAAGAAGGTTAATAGGAATGTGTATGCTATTAAATATAATAGGATAAATTTTGATATACTTTTTAATGGTAAGTCGTTCTCAGTTCCCTCTGAGTATGGAGGTAAATCATATAAATTCATCAACAAATCCATATTTGACATTAACTCTCTGGAAGATATACAAGAATTCCCTGCTTCTTTAAATTTTCTATTAAAAATTAGAGATAGATAGATCATACAATTAAAAATATGGAATTAAAGAAATTTATACTTATCCCGGATGGACATTATGGATATCCGGAATCTGTTCAAGGAGATACTCCCCGTAGTCATTCGGAATTAGTAAAAATGTATAGAGAAGCTGGATATTCTGGATACAATATGGGTGACGGAGATTCAGAAAAGCCAGATTCAGACGATTATGAAACTGAAGAGGAATATCAAGCGGCAATGAAAGAATGGGAGGAGGAGAACAATTCCAACGCAGAATGGGTGTTCAATGATTACGGAAACTTTGATGTTTTCCATAATGCCTATAGTATGTTGTGTGATCCTTCAGTGAAGCCAGATGATATTCTTGAAAGCATTTTCGATTACGATAGCACTTCGTGTCATGAGGATTTTATGATCGAGGCTTCTAAACAGGAGGGTGTTGCTTATATTATGTCTTCAGGACATGATGATGACATTGCAATAAGTGGCGAGATATTTGGGACTAGCGAATCCGATGGGGAAGCTCCAAAAATTATATCTGATGTAATAGTAAGAGAATACAAAGAGAAAAATCCGCAGATCGGAATTATATACTCGGATGTGTTAAAAGAAATGCCAGAAATAGAGGATATCATATCATCTATACTTTCACCAGAGGATATGGCGAACCTTAAAAATTTAGGATCTGGAGGATCGCTACTAAGAACATTCGGATTTTAACTCAGGATCCCAATCTATAAGAAGGTGTATTCTATCGGATACACCTTTATTTTGTACGCTGTGTGGGCATCTAACATTACTTATTTCCCAAATCTCTCCCTCCTTCATATTTTTTATCTCTCCATCGATCTCAAAAAAACATTGGTCATTTGATATTATTGGAATGTGTATTCTGTGGCATCTATTAAATCTCCCACCTATCGGGTTTGCATCAATGTGTCTTCCTATTGATTTACCAGCGGGTAGGTTTATAAATATAGCACTCATAAAATCTCCCTCCTCGCAAAGGGAACTTCTGATGAGGAATTCTATCTTTTTGAGATCCTCTTTAAATGTATTATAATAAGGCTCCCATTTCTTTTGAGATTTAAAATCCTCTGACCATATTATAGGAATGGTCTTTGTTTCGGAGTGATCTTTATATCTCAACTGTCTGAAATTGTAATCATCCCAGTCAAAATTTTGGGATAAAATCTTGTCCCTTATCTTGGAGATATCAGTCTCTCCGATAAAATTATATTTTAAGTCACCTGGAAGTATCAATCTGTGATATATATAAGATATAAATATAAGATATAATCATGAAATATATCAAATTATTCGAGGCATTTACAAACCAGAATTACAGAGAATCTATAAAAGGAGAGGAAAACTTATCTACTAAGAGAGCTAATGGATCTATAAACTGGTTTACTGAAAACGAAATCCTAGATATAAGACACAGAGCTAAAGAATTAGGTGTATCGCACATTTCTGAAAAAAATCGTGGAGGTGTCAGGAGCTTTTTTGGTGATGCTACAGGAAGAGGAGGATTAAGAGAATCTATAATTAACTTCCTAAAAGGTGGTAATTTATGTAACGAGGTAAATATAACAACACAAGCAGGAAGATACAATATAGTTAAAACCAAAGGGGATTTTATTCTAAACGGGAAAAATACAGGAAATTCTATTACTCCCCTTCTAAGCATGATTAGATAATATGAAAACATACAAACTGGGTATAATCGAAATCATGGCTAACGATCTATCAATTAATATTGGTGGTCAAAATAGTTTCGGTAGATTAACATTCACAGAAAGCGAAGCAATAGCAGAAAGCCTTGGTAAGGGATGGAGAATACCATCCATAGAGGAACTAGAATTTATCCAGCAATACTATGATCTAGACGTTTTAAATCTTTCAAAGGAGGCGTATTGGACTATAGATAGAGAAATAAATGACGAGCCCACAAGTGAATCATGGGCAATTGGGTATTATTTCTCATTTAAAAAGAAGGGAGGAATACCCAAATCTGAAAGAATAAAAGCAAGATTAGTCCGTTCCATATAATCTACATTTTTTATTGTTTGATAAAATAATATTCTAAATCATTTTTTCTACCACTTCTATTTTTCTATCTTTGCAAAAACAAAGATATGCCTTTAAATTACGATCTTAACAGAATCAAGGGGTACAAAAGACTTTATAAGAAGAGTGATACGGGTGGTGTTGAGTTAAAGCCAATTCCTAAAACTATAATATTGTCCACAATGAGTGTGGGGATGAGAGAAATAACTGAAGATAACTATAAAAAATTCTTCAACCGATTAAGAGTTATCGAAACCATATATGGATCTTTCTTCGTCGTAAAAACAAAGCGGGGGTTTAAACAAAAGTATATTACTGAGGACGATGTAAAGGCTATGATAGGCCTTCAAACTAATGCTTCAGAAATTAGCAGATCTAAATTTCTTGCAAGGATAGAAAAGGAACTACTATAACTAAACACACAAACATAACCACTATGACAAAAGAAGAAATCTCTCAATCACTAAAAGAAATTTCCAAAGAACAATTCAAACTAGAGAGCAAAAGAAGAAAATTAAATTCCATTCTTAATAATATAGAATCGGATGAGAAGATGTCCAAAGCAAAAGAATTCGAGGGTAAGTATTTTATCGAAAAGGAGGATCGACACTTCTCTCAATATGTGAGATGCTTATTTATATACGCTATAGATCCTAATCTATATTCACAGATAGCTTTAAAAATTACCTACTCATCCAACCCTGATGATGGGCATTATTCAATCGAGGATTATAGGCATTTTGACCCAAAGGACACATCATGGGAAGAGACTGATAAGGAAACATTTGAGTTCCATTATAATAATGTTAAACAAATAATGGATAATTTAATCGGACAAAAATAGTTATGCTAGATATACTGTTTGGATGGAGATTGTGGAGCAAAAAAGGTAGAATGAAATCTTCCTATTCGAAATTTTTATCTAAATTTACAATATATAATAATAAGGGCCCGTTTTTGGATTTGACAGGCGGAGGTAGTTCTTTGAAGTGATGCAGGCAGGGTTAGATTGGAAATCCTTAATTACCTATCAAACAATAAACGCAAACGTTTACAACACCGAGGATATCATGAGTATCCCAACTTCTCTTACTCGCGTAGCGGTAGCAGAAGAGGCTGAGTTGCTAATGGCAGCTTAACCGGCGGGCCGCACCGGCCTAGGAACAGAAAGGTGATGGTGGAGTCAGGTCTTACCTTAAAGACCGAAACGGAAATTCGGCTCATACCGAAGAGTACACAGACTGAGCATTAAGTTTGTAATAAAAGAAATGCAAAAAAGTTTGTCCGTGTCGAACAACGGACTAAGCCTGTGAATGAGTTTCTTGAGCATTCGATCTGGACGAGGGTTCGACTCCCTCCGGGTCCACCAGCCCACATTTCGTATTGTTTCCTAGATTATATTTCTAGGAAACAAACGATTGGGTATTCAATTTATTCTTATTTTTACATCATGGATATCACACAAAAACAATTAAAGGAAGCAATCACTAAAGTATCCATCTACATAGGAGAAGATAGAGCATACGGGGAGCTATTAAAAATAGAGAACTTTCCTGAGCTATGTAAGAAAATGTCTTATGATCTTTTTGTTAGAGGTGTAACTGAATCTAATGCAATGAATGACAATGAAGTATTTACATCTATTGTAATGATTCGCAAGTATTGTCAGGCATTACATAGAGATGGTTTTTTTGAGTTTAAATCAGATAATCCAGGACATGCAGGACTTTAATAAGGAAGAGGGTAAAACGTACGTTGTACACTTTAAAAAGTACTCCCACGATGTTTATATAGGAAGACCTAGTAAATGGGCTAATCCCTATACACACAAGGATCTGGATAAAACGAAAGCCAAATATCAAGTTGCATCTAGAAAGGAAGCAATAGAAGGGTACGAGAGACACCTTTCTGAGAGTGGGCTTATAAATGACATCGAAGAATTAAGAGGTAAGGTGTTAGGATGCTGGTGCTGTAATAAGCCCGCAGATGGATCAGAAAAGAATTTCCTTTGTCATGGTCAAGTCATAGCAAAATATCTTAATAACGAGCTTAAAAACAAGCAAAAACAATTACTATAATGAGCAGATACGTTGTAGATCTAGAAGAAAATAAAGAATTCGTTTATGGATGGGATCATGCACTTGGTTACTTCTATGAATTGTGGGATCACTCCCTAGGTGAAGAAGATTACGAAAAGCTAGTCGAGGATAAATCTTACTTTCTTAATAAGTTAAGCAAAGGGGATATGCTTGAAGCTATGGAGAAATATGGTGCTAAGAAGGAGCATTTAGAAAAAGCGGCTATGGATTTACCTTTTTAAATTACACAAAGCTTCTTTTTATAACATATCGATTTATCAAACACTCTTTATTTCGTAATCAAAATGATTAATTGATCCTGACTCGTAATGAAAGAGATCATTAATTGCGGAACAAAAATGATCAAGTATATCTTGATCACTAATTTCCTTCCAGTACTTGTCTAAAAATTCTCTTATATTTAAATTGAGTCTACAAAATTCCTTTAACTTAAATAGATAATATCCGTGGTCTGCATCTTCAGGATCTGCCCAGTCTTCACCACCAGATAACGAACTTAGTAAATTGAAAAAAATATCTCTGAGGTCATCTTCATTTACGCTAAAATGCCCACTTTGGTGCCATTCCTCAGTTAGAATATTATAAAGCATTTCTGTTCTAGACTTTGCCTCTATTCCTAAAAAGAAAACCTCATCGTTGCTCTCCTCGTCGATAAATGTTACCTCGTATTTCATTTCTATTTCTTTATTAGGTATCCGGATAAATTACTTGAAAGATCTATAACTTCTATCTGAAGATCTTCTGTGATTTCCACTTTGTGCTTAACCGTATGTAACTGTATGAATCCTATTAGTTGTCCAGTAAGGCTTCTTATCGGAGCACTGAATATTTGTAATATTCCTTCTTCCGTTACTCTTCCTCTAATGTAGTCTAAAACAGGATCTTCAGCATCTACGCTAAAGAATTCTTTCTCGCTAAGGTGTTTCATGAGAGATGGGTGTTCCGTTACGAATACATTTTGATTGTGTTCCTTAGATTTAGAAACCCCGTGAGCTACTGATTCAAAAGTCTGTGAGTACTTTTTCATAGGTATTCCATGAAAAAATTTACCCCCATTATGAAACTGGAATATACCGACTCTATCGAATTTCCATTTTTCTCTGAAATTATTTAAAAACTCTTGAACCTCTAACATTGAGTCTATATCCTGTTGTGATATTCTCTCATAGTTTTCTTCGTCGCTATCTTTTTTCTTACTATCTAGGAAGTGTTTAAGCCACACAGTTCCAAAAGCAACTACCACCGAGAAAATACCGGTGATTATAATTTGTAAGATCTCCATTATTATTTTCTCCTTCTTAGTTTTCTTCTTCTCCTCCGAATAATCCGAAGCCTTTTAAAATTGATGATCCTTGACCGAGATCTGAGTCTTTTAAACTAGGAGGCAATGAAACCTGTTTAACAATTGTTGGTGATGAAGAAAGCTTCCCAACTCTAGGATCTGAAGGAATCTCAGCATCTTTAAAGTGCTTAATTACTGTTGGGTCATCTTTCATTTTTCTTTGAATAAGCTCTTTGTATGTTTCTGAGCTATAAAGTTCAGTATCAGTAACAGGAAATCCTTGCTGTCTAATAGCATATTTAATCAAGAAACTCATCTTGTAGATATAATCCTCTATAGTCATACAAGATCTAGTTAAATCAGTGTTTAGTCTAGGGAATTCTGCTGAGTTGTTAGGTCCTTCGTTTACTCTAACTGCTCCATCATGCTTGATATTAAAGTGTGGATAACCTTCAGGAGCATTACCAGAAGCTCTTCTTGTTAATCTCATTCCTTTAAATACTGGGTGATAAAATGAAAGGTTACCCATTCTGTCTCTATGACTTCTTTCCTCGTCTGTAGCCATTGCTAGGATACCCGCTGGATTATCTGCTATAACTTCGATCCATCCCATTCCAATCATATCTTGATATGTTTCTGAATCTCTTACTGGTTTAAAACTTAAAACTGGACATTTTTTAGGCCTTCTAACTTCTTGAAGGGTTCTAAAACTCTTATAATTTTTAACTTTCATGAGTTTTGTTTTTCTTCTATATATCAAAATTGTCGCGGGACTCCGGGGTTTTTTGACAGAAGGTGAAACTTTTCCGTCCATTACGAATAAATAATATATCCCAGCAAAAGTTTTATGACTTTTTGCTTCTCCATATCTCTAAAAAAGACCGGTTCTTCTGAGCCGGTTTTTTGTTGCTCCCTATACGATTTCTGTAGAAAAAATTAGTTAAAAAATCATTTAATTATATGGCTTTTAAGAAATTATACCAAAAAATAGTAATATATATGTTGAATGCGGAGAAAAACTGTTGACGTTTATAAACAGGAATTCGAAGAATATTTTAGAACTAAACTAATTAGTTCTACTATCTCTAAAAAATTTCTAATTTCGTTCTATTCACATATAAGTGAGAATGAAAGGTCTTTTAAAAAATTCTGGGAATTCATAAAGGATAACCAGGATAAAGAGATAAGAGAGTCTTTGCTACTATTGAACAACTTTATAGTTACTGAAAAAAAACTCAACAAAACATTCTATTTTGTAGCGGATTGGTCACATTCATACCTAGGACCAGGAGAAATAATGTGTTTATTACTATCGGATAAGACATATAGTGGGGGCAAAAGAAACCCAGATCTCCTTTTCTTAGATTCTAGCAGAAGAATAGAGATTAAATCATATGCTGAAAACTTTAGACTAACTGAAGCAACGTCATTTTTTACAGATCTAGGAACTATAATACAGGCATTAGTACAGGGAGGGTTTTTGAATAGTCTAACTGATGCTAACAATAACGAACTAAGAAAAGGTTTAAGACATTTCTGTGAAAGCTTTCTCTGCCCAAGAGGTTACATAGAGCTAAATAGTAACATATGGAAGCTGGAGTCCAAGACAGATGACACTATAGTTTTTAAATTAAGTCCTGAATCTCCCCAGGAATACATTAACTATTCAATGGTTAGAAACTCTTTAAGAAATTGGCTCGGACGTGGCCTTTTAAGTGTAAGTCTTGCGAGTATAATAGATCCAAACAGAACTTCGAGAATACAAAAGAGGGAGTTAACTGATTATGTAAATAATATAATGGGGGTAGGAGAGCTAGCTCCGATACCTCTGGAGCAATATTTCATATTATGTGCTCTGGATTCTATGATCATATATGAATCTAAGAATAAGGAAGAGCCTTTCCAATATATAACGTTTGCAGATCTTAATAAGTTTATATTAGATAGAATAGGACAGGCTAAGATCTCTTATAAAAAGAAGTCATCTATTAAGTCTAGGAGATCTAAAAAGTAGAGGATTATCATTCTTATCTTCTTCCTTCGTATCTTTTCCCTCTAGAAACCCCATATAGCTAGGCTTCGTAGATATCCTACTAGCAGAATCTCTTGCAAGAAGCCAGTTTTTATAAGTTTTAATACGTCTTTTTTTCTTTCTCATCCTAATCTATATATCAAAGTACTAAACCACTTTAAAAAGCGTTTAAACGAAACTTTTTGGATGTATATGAGTATAAATTATATAATCAAAAAACAAAAAAAATGAGCACAAAAGCAAAGAAAACCGTTAAGCCTACGGCAAAGGCTAATTCAGTTAAAGCAACTTCTAAAACAGTAAAGGTTGTTGCTAAGTCAGCACCAGCTAAAACTGTTTCTAAGAAAGCTAAAACTAATAGAAACACTATTGCAGTTATCCAATTTACTCCAAGAGGAAGAAGAATTAGAAAATACAATTCTATGTCCGATGCAGAAAGAGCAACTGGTGTTAACACTGGTTCAATCTCTAAAGTAGTTCGCGGAATCATGAAAACTGCTGGTGGTTTTGTTTGGGCTAACGCTTAATAAAACTCATAACTAGAAAGATAAGGTCCTTCGGGACCTTTTTTTATTGCTTATTTTTTTAGAAATTGTTAGAAATCCTTTTTTTATCCATATAGAATGCTCTATATTTGTCTTGTCTAACAATTAAAAATAAAAATTATGAAAACAAACATTTTTTCTAAAGTATTAAAATCGGGAGTGATTTTATTATTTGCTCTACTTATCAGTAAAAATTCGTTCGCATCAGATCCGCCAGTTAATAAGAACTTCAATACTATCGTTGATTCAATTTCTGTAGTAATGAAGGAAAAGTATGGATACGATCTTAAATTGGATCCGTCGCTTAAAAATGGATGCCTTAACTATTACAACGAGATCAAGGGAAAATCTGTAGATCCGGTAGAGGGACAGGCTCATATCCATTCTTCAGCACAAATTCCCTTGGAATATTACAACGATTTTCCTTATAGTTACTTTTACCAATGCGTTTCAAGAACTATTGAAAAACCTCAATTCTCTTGGTTTTTTGAAGCCTATAAACCAACTAAATTTTGGGTAGAGGAAGTGATTGTAGGGGATCAGTGCTATTTTATAGTAGCACTGGACTAAATAGGAGCACAATAAAAAATCCATCCCTAGGGATGGATTTTTTGTGGGTTAAAGATTTATTATTTTAGTTTTTACTTTGCTTAACATCAGAATCTAGGTAGCTTACTTTTTTCTTAGCCTTATCTGGATTTATTGAAACAGTAAACGTCATTTGTATTTCTTTTATTGTAACTAGATCAGCTTTAATACCTCCGGTTTCCGGGACATATACAGTCTTTGTTCCTGTTTGTCCTGGAACTATTTGTGTACCTGTTACATTAAGAATTACCTTTCTAAAAGTTTTTCTAGTCTTCTCATCAGTTATTGCCTCCCCTTGTATTTCAGGATCTTTTGCTGTAGGATTTGCATCAGGAGAAATTTCTTTTAGGAAAGTTACTACTGAATTTGCTCTCTCGCCAGCTAATTTAAGATTTCCTGCCTTGTCCTTAGCGTATGTTGCTGCCGTATATTCAGTTTTAGAAGATGGACCTTCTTGAGAAGCCGATCCTGTAACTTCTATTTTAGAAACTGAGCTAAAATTTTGAGTTATAGCATTAAAGATAGCTTTTTTTCCGTTTTCGGTTAGTTCAGATGATCCAGTCTTAAATAGAATACCATTTTCTTCAATTTCTAATGTTTTTGTTGAATCTGCTTCTTTATATGGAATTTCCACAGGAACTATATCAGTATAATAAGAAAGAACTCCTTTTCTTGATTTGACAGAATTCGGTGTTAAGCAATAGAAAACAAATGTAAATTCCGCTTTGTTTGCACCTAATTTTCCTTTAGATTTTGTTTTATATTCATCCCCAGCGACAGTTTGATCATAGAATAATTTTTTTCTTTTAACATCTCCTCTATCTAAAGACATCTTAACTGGCTCTACGCCACTGTAAGGCGTTACTTGTTCAGTGTTTGTCCATTCAGAAATAGTGATTACCTTATCTGCATCAGTTATATAGTATTGACCGCTAGATCCTGATCCGTCGATTTTATTTTTTTCCTTACCTTTATATTTAAATCCTAAAGCTCCCCAAAGGCCTCCTCTTTTTTGCATTTCGCCTTTCGGAACATTACCAAATTCTGCTTTACCTTTTTTTGTATCTACGATTCCATATTCATTGGACTTCTGAGTGATATTTTTAAGGTTGATAAGATTTAGAAGATCTACGATTTTTATCATTCCCTTCTCGTTTGCCTCAAATTTAGATCCATCAAGGGTAGTTCCTATAGGTGCTCCTTTAGTGACATAAACCATTCCTTGTAATAATTTATTGTACTCTATATTGTTTACAGTAACGTCAATGCCATCTATATTTGTGTATTCGCTCTTTAGTCTCTCTGATATAATCATTCCGAATCTTTCACCAGCTTTTGCTAAAAGTTTATCAGATTCGGTATTTAAATTGTCTTGTTTGAAATTCTCCTCTATATAGGAAAGCATCTTTGCAGTTTCTTTATCTAGATCAGCTCCTAATAAGGTTTTAACATCGTCCCATGTTTTACCCTCGCTGATCATAGAATATGCTTCAAATATAAATTCATTGAAAGATAGTACTTGCTTTTTCATTATTCTGTTTTTTATTATATATCCAGATTTGAAATAAATTCCAAGAATCCTTTTTTTATCCGTAGATAATGCTCTATATTTGTTATGTCTAACAATTAAAAAGAAATTTATGAAAAAGTTAAGTCTATTATTGTTATTTATTTCCTTAGTAGGGATTAATAACAAAGGTTTTAGCAACTGTCCGGATGATCCGGTACCATTATTTGTAGGATTGGAGAAAATTAAGGTTTCTTTCGACGAAACTCTAACTAACTTCTTTAAACATGATGTTGAATTGGATTCAACTCTAAGAGAAAGTTGCATCAAATTCTTAGAAAAAGAGGTTGATGGTAAAGAAATAGTTAAGGGAAAAAACTACGCCTATTATCATCAAATGTGGGAGCTCTCAGAAAAGCCAGAAAATTACAAGGCTGATGGATTATGTAAATCCTTACTTAAGTCTATGAGTCAGGAGGATCTAGCCAATTATATTAACTATATAGATGGAAATAGATTTTGGGTAGAGAGTATCGAGAAAAACGGCAAATATTATCTAGTAATTGCTTTAAACTAGAATACTCCAATAAAAACAAAAAAGGATCCATATGGATCCTTTTTTTATGCGTAATTTGTTTTATTATTTACCTCTAACTTTAGTTTTTCTAGGAGATACCTCCATTGTTATTATAGTTTGGTAGATATCAACTTTATCAGGATTGAATTGACGAAGTGTAGGTACATACTCGATGTAATCTTCTTCACCTGGTCTGGTAGTTGTTTTTGTTCCTTTAATCTTAAACTGTACCTTTCTCATTTTCTTTCTTTCCTCCTCTGTTTTATCAGGAAATTTAGGCTGGATATTAGCACTAGTAGAGCTAGTTACACTCGTTGGTGGGATATTCCATTCTTTTACACCTTTAATAAAGTCTGCAACTGCTTTAGCTCTTTCTATACAAAGTGTTGTATTTCTATCGACTGTGCCTTCTTGTGAAGCAAATCCTAATACCTCAATGGATTCAATTGAGTAGAATCCTTCTATAGCAGCTTTAATGTTATTCTTACCACTCTCTAAAAGACCAGATTCATCAACATTGAATAAAACTGGCTTGTCATTTACATCATTTGTATACATATCAAGGGTATATTCTATGACATCATCACCTGATGGTCTCATCTTTTCAATTAAAGCTATATCTGTAAAAGGTATTTCTCTAGTTGATTTTTCTGAATTACCTACTGCATAAAGAACTAGTGTAAAATAAGCCTTTGGTGTTTTAGTAACTTTGCTTTTACCTTTGGTTGGTAATTTTTGATCATCCGTTAATTCAGCACCCAGAGGTAAAGCTAACTCATATCCGGTTACAACAGTTTTATTTCCACCAATATTAGAAAATCCCTTTCTGTCCCTTCCTTTTTTAGGTGATCCTCCCAGAGCCATATCTTTGTATGTAGAAGAAGATGTTTCCACTTTGATAACTCCGCTCTCTATTCCTGTTATAACACTGTTACCTAATAATCCTGATCCATCGAGGTACATTGTATCCTTAGATTCGTTTCTTGTCTTTGTGTCTCTTTCAAAAAATGAAGCTAAAAAGTTTGCAAATTTAGCTGCTCCCTTTTTATTTATGTTTTTTCTGTAGTCTTTCATTGAAGCGGTAAATCTTCTATCAGTTTGAACCTTACTCCATTCAACTTTTCCTTTGTAACTTCCTGCTCCTATGTTTGATTTAGCATCACAGTTATTAAGATTTAAAAGATAGATAAAATCTAAAAGATTAGCCCTTGACTCTTTCTTATTCTCATTTAAAAGAACATGTCCCGCTATCAAGTTGTCGTAAGTAATGGTATTAATCTTTGAGACAACAGAAGTTATTTCAACCACCTCATTTGTTATACCATCTAAAACACTCATCATTCTTGATCCTAATACATCCTCCGCATCTGAATTCTCTTCAGTACTAACAGATTTTGCAATACCCGATAAAGTTCCTAATTTTTCCTTAGCATCTGCAGATAATCCAGCTTTATCTAATTTGCTTATTGCCTCTATTAGATCATTAGCTCCACCGGAATCTCCCTCCATTATTCTAGATACTGAATTATATGCTTCGAATATGAATTCATTAAAGGATAATACTTGTTTTTTCATTTTGTTTTTTTTTTGTTGTTTTATATATCTCAAAAAGAATAACTAAAGCTCTCGAACGTGTTTACGTAATTTCTTGATTCGTTGCTTTTCTTTTTGAATCCCCCTTTAGGTTCTTTTAATTTGATCCCTTTGTCTGCACTGAATTCTCCTCTGGATTTTTTATTAGGTCCAGATATTACCGTATATTTACCATCGTTGAATAGTGTTACTGATCCTTCAGCTTCTTTCGATCTTATGGTATAAGTTGCTTTTCCACTAGGACTTGATCCCCAGCTTCCTTTCTCTTTAGAAACCCCTGGAAATTTTTTCTTGAATTCATCCTGAGCTTTCTTAATTTTTTCTACCATCTTCTGTGTACCGCCGCCGGCTTTAACCATTGTTGCTACACCTTTGTTTCCTATCTTCTTTATAGCTGATTTGTCTTTTGCAGTTATTACTACCTCTTTCTTTTCTATTTTAGGAGGTTCTGCTTTTTTAATACCAGCAACTGGAGATTTTAAGCTTTTATTTCCTTCGATAGCTTTAGAGATTGCAGCATTTCTTTTTCCTAATGATGTCATCCATCCAGTTAAAGGCTTAACTGTAGGTTTAATGTATTTGTCTATAAATTTTTGAGCAACTGATGTCATAGGTCTTACCGCTGTACTAAGAGCTCCCGATATTATACCTCCGATAAAAGAAGATCCTTGATCTTTTTTGAACTTATCTATACCTCCAGTTATTTTTCCAGGTAAATCCATTAATCCGTTTATAACCTTACCTATTCCAGAAATACCTTTTACTATAACATCATATAGCCATCCAAAACAAGATTTACCGACATAAACAAGGAAATTTATAAGTAATTCACCAAATCCCCATCCTCCGCCTTCTTGTTCGTTTATATTACCATCCCAATTTTGATATTCAGATTCTTCATTATAATCATAGCTGTCTAGAATTGCTGATTTTCCTTGATCTACTCCTTTATCTATAACACCCGCAATTGTTTTTGAGTTTTTAGCGATTTTAGGAAATTTAGATATTGCATTTTTTACGAATGGTGCTTTCTCGCAAAGAGTTACGAAAAATTCCCCGAGCCAAGCTGAACATCCTATAGCCTTTCCTGCTCCTGCAGAAGCAACTGAACCAAATGCAGTAGATGTAAATTTATTTGTCCATCCCACAACAGATGCCTTAATACCTATACCTATTGCTCCCATACCCGGTAAAGCTTCAGAAGCCGATGCTATTAAATCTCTTATTCCTAATAATAAGCTAGCGGATCCAAATATAATTTTACCACCCCCTTTTACTATCTCTCCAACTTTCTCTGCCTTACCGATAGCTTGACTAGATTTAATTAAATCTCTAGCTCCTTCATATACTGTTATGCCTCCTGCTATAGTAGCAAGTATTGGAGTTAAAAATTGTGCAACTGGAATAAAGCTTAATATTGTTCCGATTATAGTTAAAACTAGTCCAATACATGTTAGAGGATTTTCTTTTGCGAATGCAGCTACCATAGATAATATCTTTTTGCTGAATTCCCAAACTTTCTTAGCACCGTTTGATAGTGCGTCCCATGCTTTTCCAACTTTCTTACCTACATAAGCTGCAGCTTTTTTTACTGGTTGAATCACATATTTGTTAACTGCTCCTGCAGCACTTTTTACCGTGCCTTTAACCCATCCCCATAAACCCTCTTCGATTAATTCGATTCCTTCTTTAAGTTTACTAAGAGTAGATTCTTTTATAATATGTAATCTGTTATTTTTAAACAGTATAGAATATCCCTCGTATGTAGAATTATCTTCTAAATAAATTATATTAGATTCTCCTTCAAACCAATCCTGGTTATGCTCATATAAAACCCCAAGCTCGTAAGTATAATAAGCCTTCTCCATAAGAAGATTATTTTCCTCCTCCGTGTTATTTTCATTTAATGTAGGGGCGAAAAAATTAGAGAATTCATTAAAATCCCATGCTGCCATACAACCTTCTCTAAGCATAGACATTTGGTTAATTTTAGCTTCGATTAAAGAATCGCTATCAAAGCTGTAAGATTCTTCAACTTGATTAAAATTATCAAATAGTGATAAGTATTTCATATTATTATATATACATTAATTAACTAAAAAAAAGAGAATCCCTCGAACGTTTGTATATAATTCCTAGATTCGTTCTTTTTCTTAGAAGGCTTTTTAAATCCTTCTTTAGGTGGTTGAAGATCGATATTTTTCTTTGCTGTGTAGTTTCCTTTGGTTCCTTCATTAGGTCCATCTTTAACCTGATATCTTCCGTTGTTATAAAGAACCACCGTACCGTGAGCAGATTTAGATTTATACTTGAAGCATAGAGTTCCGTCATTAAGGGTTAAAAATTCTCCATCCGATTTATTTATAATAATTCCAGGAAACTTATCATTATAAAGTTTCATCTGTTGTTTCTTCACTTTTTCTTGAATAGCTGCCTGTATTTTCTTGAACTTATCATTAAAGAACCCGCCTTCCTTAGCTATAGTCCTATCCACCTTTTTACCTGAGTCAGAAGCCTGTATTTTTGCCAGATTCTGTTTATCAGTTGAAGTCAATTCAACTTTTTCGCTTGGTAGAGTACCTTTAGGCTGGGGAATTTTTCCTCCAGATACAGCAGCTTTTAAAGCAGGCTTGCTATTTACTGAATCTATTATAGATTTATTATGTTTTCCTAGTGATACCATCCAATCTGTTACTGGCTTAAACATAGGTTTTATTGTCTTCTCACAGAAGAATTCTAAAACTTTTGTTACTGGGCTAACGAAAGCTTTTAAAGCACCCCCAACAATCCATCCGAGTGTAGTATCTGAATATTCTTTATTAAAATTGGATATTGCATTATTAACTCTCTTAGGAAGATCCATCAATCCATTTAGGATTTTTCCTATCCCTGCTATTGAATCTAGTATAAGATCCCATAACCACCCCAAGGCATATTTCCCAGCTATACAAAGCATAGGAATTGCTGAGCTATTAGCATAGTCACCTAATTTTTTACCTATAATCTCAGAAGTAGCTTTTGTTAATGCACTACCACCTAAAACTGCAGCTTTAGTTCCTGCATATTTAGCACCGGATTTAAGTACAGTCTTACTTAAAACTTTAGTTCCCGCTTTTCCAATGGACTCTATTATGTATTTTATTAATGTTTCAAACATTCCTATAGCTGCTCCTGTTGCCCCTAATGCTTTAGTTGTTTTACCAACCCAAGCTTTTGCGGGGGTAGCAACTGCAGTACTAGTTAAAGCAGCTCCAGGAACTGCAGCTTTTGCACTAGTTGTTATATCATTTATACCAAGTAATAAGCTAACGCTTCCACCTAAAAGCTTAACTCCACCAGATACAAACTCAGGTGCAGCTTTTTCAATAGGATTAACTGGACATTCTTTTACTATCTTTATACCATCAAATACGTCCCAAACACCAGTACCTACTTGTATTGCACCAGCTATTATTAATAAAACTGGGCCTGCAACAGTACCAGCTGCTGGTATAAATGATATTATTCCAGCTATAACTTGTAGTGCTACTGAAACATAAAAAAGTATATCCTGTATAGTTATTTCTTTTAAGAAGGTAGATATTGCATTCCACACTTGTTTTGCAAAATCGTATAATTTTTTAGCTCCAGCAGTCAAAGCATTATATGCAGTTTTAAGTGGCTCTATCACATATTCCTTAACTATTTTCTTAGCGGGTTGAACTACGTTTTTATTTGTCCATTCTACTGCACCTTTAACTTTATCTGAAACGAAATTAACCACTGGATTATCAAAAAGAGACCATTCTAATAAAGCTTCGTCCGATTCGTTAAGCTTACTATCTAATATCTGATTAAAAATTCCCTCATTTATTGCTTGGTCCTGATCCTTCATCATTTTAAGAGACGATTCTTTTATCATAAAAGCTTCACCTTCTTTAAATAAGAGTATATTACCTTCAAATTCTAAATAAGATATTATCCCTTTAGTGTGCTCTAACATCAAAGTTCTATTGTTATCAAACCAATGAGATTTAGACTCCTCGAGCATTCCTAATTCGTAAATGTTATAAGCCTTTTCCAATAATGCTTCGGATTCATCATATCCGTGACTTTCTAAAAGATGAGAGCTTCTAAATAAATTCTTAAATTCGTCCATTGAATATCCAACAGAGCAACCGTTGTTTTTTAGGGAAAACATCTGGTTTATTTTTGACTCCAGTAGGGAATCGCTGTCGAATTTGTACGATTCATCAATTTGATTAAACCCATCGAATAAAGATAAATGTTTCATTTTTTTATAATTAGCAATTTTCCCCGTCCGATATCATTCCTTGCTCGCTGTGGTGCATTTCCATTGAGGATTTTAAGAATCCAAAAACCTCTTCTACGTCATCCTTAGATGTTGCTATATGATCCGTAGCCCATCCATGACCATCAGAAAGTAATGAATCAACCATTGAAGGATCCATTTCAAGTATCTCTTCGCACATTCTTTTTATATTCGATACATTAGCAAAGAACATATAGTTTTCAGTCTCGTCGTGATCCTCGTTCATTCCCTTAAGGGTTTTAGCTAACTGTAATCTCTTATAAAGCTTAGCATCCCTTTTACCTAACTGAGCTCCTGGTTTATCCTTGTCCAGATCCTTTCTCATAAGATCCGCAATTTCGTCCTTGATCTCAGTTTTGGTTATTTTTTCCCCTTCTTCCTTATGAAAATGTCTTCTTAGAGCACCTGGGTGTTCAATAGCTCCTTTTATCCATTCCTTTTCTTCGCTTAGGAATTGATCGAATCTTTTTATTCCTGACATTTTAGTTGCTTAATTTAAAGTTCATCACGGAAAGAGAGAATTTCTTCCTAGACCAGTCGACCTCAAGATTAAATACTGTAATAGCACCAACTCTAATGTTTATTTGGAGTTTATCCCATTGCTTTGTGTTTGATTTCCAAGAATTTTTGAATTTCATAATAATAGATTATTTCTTTATATATCCAACTATTTATTTTAAAGGAATGATGTGGTATATAGAATGTTAATATGATTCCACGAAACGATGTAAAAAATCAGATATGTGGATATATACAATAAATAAAATTCAAAAATGAAAAACATAGCACAGTATGAAAATTTTCTAAGCGGATCTCCTATGAACGAGAGACTCGAAAGAAATTCCGTAAACCTTATACAAGATGTAGCAGCTCAAATGGGTGTAGATCCGGAAGAACTTAAAAGAATGGTTGAATTGGACTTAGCAGAAGAAGGATTAGATGAATCTAGAATCAATGAGTCTATTGTTGGTATGACTGCTTTCTTTATTATCTTCCCAAGTTTAGTTGCTGGACTTGTTAGTTTAAGTCTTGGTTCTATGTACCTAGAAGGAAGAGCTACTAATAAGAGATGGATTAAAGCTGAGGCTGAACAAAGAGTTAAAGAAATGATCAAAAAAGATCCTTCACTTATCGATAGACAAGAAGAATTAGTAATCAAAGTTGCTGAAGAGATCAAAAATGATCCTAAAATACAAGATATGCTTAAGAAATCAAAATGGGAAGGCGGAAAACAACACCCTTCTATTAAGAAAGATAGATCTTACTATAGAACACATATCTTCGGAGGAGGATATTAATAAATACCTAAACCAAAAAAAAGAAGCCCTCGTAAGAGGGCTTTTTTAGTGGACCAAGAATATTATTTTTCTTTTTTCCTTTTTTTCCTATATTTTCCAAGTTCTGCACGAACTTCCTTGTCAGTGTAATACCACCGCATATCCATCTGTGCCACACCTATAAAAAGTCTCCATACGGTCTTTCCGTTAAGATCACTATTTCTGGTGAATAATCTCCAGTGGATCCATTTGAAAGGTATTTTAAGATAATGTCTTCTCCTCCAGATTTTTTCTAAAGTATTACATTCCTGATACCTCTTTTCTTTCATAAGGATTAAAGTTTTTTGATTTTGGTGAAGGACCCAACCAAAAATGGAAGGAGAAAGCTTTTATCATATTCTTGGGAACTTTATATTCGGCCATAACCGAATCAAATATCTCTTCCATTTTTTTATGATCACATTCGTAGTCTTGGAATGGAACAGCTTTCTGTCCAAGAGCATTAATAGGTGCTTCCTCTAATAGCTTATCCCAGTCTCCGTAAGGAGTGCTTTCTGCAAAAGACCTTTTGAATAGTTCGTTCAGTATCTTATCCGCATCTATTTTTTTATTCCTCACCATAATCTATTTATTTACGACGTAAACTGTATCAATTGAATAGTCACGTAGAGTAACAGCTTCTCCGTTACATTTTCTTATATCAGCAAATCCGGATTTATACATATTCACAGTGGTAGCTTTAATCTTGGTATTATTTTCCAAAACCACTAGATATCTACAAGTTCTTCTCTTTTGAACAGTAACAAGTAATAAAGTACAAGTCAATCCAAATAGTACTATTAACATTTTTTCTTTAAGTCCCATGATTAGATATATTTTTTTCTAAATAATTCTATTACGTCCCATGCATCCTCTAGAGCATTATGAGTAACCACTTCGGAGAGTCCAGCTCTTTTTTTACAATCAGATAAGCCAGGTAGAGATTCATCGTTTTTCCAATCCACAAATAACACAGACGGATCAAGAATTCTCTGTCTTATTCTAAAAACTTGCTTCCATCTTGGTAGCTTTTCTAAAAATAGCTTATCAAACGTTCCAAAGTTTTTTCCAGCACATGTAATATGTACTTTTTGCATGTTGGACGTTAACATTGGATATCTAATACCATTCACCAATTTAGAAGTTTTTGAAAGATATTCTGGATCTACATCAACTAATCCGTTTCTATATAAGAACTGATATAGAGATTCAACCACTTCTTCCTCCTCCATAAATAGCATACCAGTCATATGAACCAGATCGTTCTTTTCATCCTGGTCTTTAGCTGTTTGATAATGCACTATCGATTCAACTAAATCCCGATTCATGTTAATCGCAAACATGCTTCCTGATATATTTTCTCTTTTGATAGCTACGTGAAATTTTGGAACCTCGTCAAAAGGTAAAGGATTATTTGTGTCCTCTATAATTGCAGCCACTGATAGAATCTGGTTGTTTTCTGGGTCTAGACCTGTTGTTTCTATATCTATTGAAACGTATTTCATTTTATTTTTGGATTAAAATTATAAACTTTTTCAGCATATCCATTAACGCAAGGTCTTCCTGTGTTGTAACAACCAAATACAAGTTTCCAATTTCCATACCGATCATAAAGTCTACGGAGTACCTTCATCGAAGTCTCAACATTTAGATCAATATTGGAAGCCAGATCACTCCTTGATATCTGCTTTTGCCAAACTGAATTTGCAGTGCTTGGCATTATTTGCATAGGACCGAGAGCTCCTGCAGAAGATTTCTGGACTGGATTATACCTCCAGTGGAAAGGACCCTGATATCGAGTTTCCACATATGCTACACCCAGAGCATATTTAATAGGTATATCATATTTTTTAGCGTAGAACTCAATGGCATTAAACATTTTAACAGCCGTAGGAGCGTTTAAATCAACGCTCCCATAGATTATATTATGTTGTGGTGTTTTAATCTCCTCAGGCTTCTTAAAATAAAGCCTAAACGGGATGGTTAAAACCCCTATTAGTCCTATTTTAGCTACTAAGGAATATGTTTTCATTGGTTGTCGTATTTTGCCTGTATACTATTAGCATAAAGATTAAATATACAGCGGCCAATTGAATCCTGATATATTTCATAGCTCCCGTTGGTACGATCTATAATCATCAATTCGTTCCTTTCGTTGATTGCTACTGAAATCTTACCTATCCTTTTAGTTTCCTTAGGTGTTGATGCTTCCTCTACCTTTTCATGATTATTAAGCTTGTGATAGATCTCTGAACAAAAATACCCAAAGGCAAAAATTAAAACCAGAGTAATAACCTTTCCTCCCTTTTTAATAAAATCACCAAAGAGACTTTTAATTTTTTCTTTTCTTTCCATTTTTTTTTAGTTTTAAAAGATTTGTTCAAAGGTAGAGCAAATCTAAAATTAAAAAAAATGATTTCAGAAAATTATTAGATAATCTAATTAGAGTTCAAGTTTAGTCGAAGAAGAATGACAATCAGATTTTAATTCCTCGGGAATTCCTTTTGCTGCATCGAAAAAGAACTTAGGAACTTTGCCGCATTTCTTACAAGTAATTATCTCTGCTGGAATTAATTCTTCTTTACCTGAAGGGCTCATTAAAGGAGATAGTCTTTTGAATAACATTGATGATTCCCACAGCATGTTACCTCCTTCGCACTTAATCCATGGTGTATCTTTTAGATCCACTTTTACTGTATTGAAATTATTTTGATCTTCCATTTTATTTGATTAATTTGATATATTTTTCTGCAAGAACACCCCATTTTTTAATGAACAGGTCCCTGTAATTATCTACAGATCCGTAATGATCCTCAGAGTTATTCTCGTTATTTACGACACTAGTACACTTTATAAGATCCATGATAAATTTATCATCCTCCTCTTTTAAGCAGTCTAGAATAATAGATCTATGGGATCCAGGCAATCCACAGTAACATTTAAAAAAATGACTGGATTCATCATCTTGTAAAATGTGAGCCTCCGGCCCAAATATAAATCGATCGAAAGTATCAAAATCTGCATTTTGTGCATAATTTTTAATTCTTTCCCAATTATAAATTCTTTTGTGGAATGACATATCTCTGTGTGAATTTGTCATTTTTATACGTGGATGTAAGGATTAAGTTTCGTTTAATTAAAAAAGGCCGAATTTACCAAGAATGCTAGCACCCTGCTTAACGTCAGGGTTTACAATGTCGTTAGGATCCGGTAAAATTGGTGCTAATAAAGGATGTTCTCTGATAACGTCTGACAATAGTCTGTTGTAATTTTCAAAGTTTCCTTCGGCATAAGCCTTTGAAATCTGATTTGTTATTTTAACTGGAACATTATAGGATAACAACCTATCCTTCATAGCATACATCAGGAGATAACTTAATTTAGCATTTAAATCTTCCTCAGTATAAACAGGACCAGAGATTTGAATATTAGATGTAAGTACTGGTGTTTTATCACCTAGATCCTTTCTAATATATCCGTTAGGCTGTATAATCAATCCATACCCAGCATTATTAACAGAGAATCTTAAAATTCCTTTCTTTTTCCTGTTTTCCCTAGTGTCTATGTATACACCAATCTTATCCAGTAGTTTAATAAATGGATTGTTTTTTAAATCTATATCAACAAAAGGATTTAATAGCTTATCATCTTTTCCAAGTGAATCCCTAATTTTTAAAAAGACATCATACACAGGACTAAGAAATCTTTTCTGATCCTCATCCGGATTACTGGCCCATGCTGACATGTTATAAACCCTTATAGGTTCGCCTTTATAATCGATAATATTTCCAATCTCATTAGGTTCGTTATCTCGGAGTTTAATAGATTCTGCTGCGGAAATCCATCTATGGATATGAAAATTAGCGGGTAACCCTAAACTGATATTGAAATTTTCTGCATTAGTTGGATCCTTAAGGACCTGCTTATTTAAAAGCACCTTCCCATCAATATAGTTAGAAAAAGGGAATAGTATCTTATTGCCATTTATTTCTAGATAAATATTTCTCCCTTCTAGAAGTATATTGAAATTTTTTGAACCAACTACTTTGGATAGTATATTTTTACTGGTGATATCTATAAAAAAATCTCTAACTGATTTAGGTAGAGCTGCAAATACATCCTGGCTCTCGTTTACAAATTGAGAAAAATTCATTATGCCCATAGATTAGTTTTTGTAATTATAGAAAAATTATACTACAGAAAAAAACCTATTTCAGAGTTAATAGATATTTAAGCTTAGAAACTGCAGCTATTAATTCATCAACAAGATTTTGTAGATCAGACTCCTTTAATAATTCTCTCAAGCTATTTAGACACTCAAGCATTGAATTAAGCCATGAATCGGGTTCAACATTTTTAAAGCTTATAAATTCACAAGAGCATCCAAAATCAATTCTTCCGTGATAACCTTGATAAGATTCAACTAATTCATCTAATCCATCCTCTATAGAATCATAGGCTTTCATATATGATTTATGTTCTGCATAAGATTCTGTACCCCAGTGCATTATTTTAAGTTGAGCTTGGAATAATAATAGATTTACAAAGTGATCATCTACATCAGATGCACCTATTGATTTAATTTTTCTTGCGGTCATATCTAGATCCATCTCTAGTTCTGTTCCTTTTTCTTTGAATTCGTCGAAGGTCATTTCTTTATTTATTTAAAATCCTAAGTCCCCTAGATCTGCTGCAGTGTCAATATCAGGTAGAAGATCTTTTATTTTGTTATATATCCCTATATTCGATTTTCTTAAATCGTCTGCAGTTTTAAATGATTCCTTGTTCATATCAAAATATTTCACAACGTAATCTGCCATTAAATCTGGCAATTTTATAGTTTTAAAATATTCCATATTATGATGCGAGAATATTTTTAATAAGCTCAATACCTTTTCACCAACTATTTGATCTCTATCAGATCCTTCAGGATAGAGAGAAATAAATTTATAGAAACTTGAATCAATATAATTAGTAACAGTTTTATCTATTCCAAGATTTCCGATCTCAACTGGATTCTTACTATACTTATAAATGTAATCTAGATATTTTAGCTTTTGTATATTTTGTAAATTTCCAGGAAGGAATATATCACCAGCCGCATTGTTTATTGATTTATCAACAGCTGATATGAAAGCTTTTTTTGTTTCTAAGCTGATCGATTTATTAGAGCTAATTCTTCTTATCTCCTCAACAAGGAAGTTTTTGATAAACCAATTTAAACTCTTAAATCCTAGAGATGAATCATTCTCTATTTCTTTATCAAAATCAAAAGAAGATTTAAATCCATTCGGATATGGCAAGTTAGATTGTGAGTTTATGTAGTCAATAGATGACTGTGGTAATTCCATCTCTAGTATAATTACACTATAAGCTTTGAAAATACACCATCTTACGAAATCATGATCCTCGTTATATTCAGCCATTCCCTTAAAAGCAAATTCTATATGCTCATCATAATTCTTCTTGATTTTAAGATCAGTATAGTTGAATCCAACACTTTCAAAAAGGCTAAATTTTAGTAGATTTTTCATTCTATTTA
>Ga0207942_1000003_pt1 | contig 145144 bp, 143 predicted proteins | sample LakMenEpi12Oct12_FD_150687 | JGI IMG/M metagenome (GOLD analysis project Ga0207942, IMG submission 150687) | Freshwater microbial communities from Lake Mendota, WI - 12OCT2012 deep hole epilimnion (SPAdes) | ecosystem: Environmental > Aquatic > Freshwater > Lake > Epilimnion/Euphotic zone ... | reverse complement strand
TGTCCTTGTCTATCTTTTGCCTTTCGATTTAAGTTAGTTAGGTATCCCATAGGAACTTCGTTGATTTCTGCACCCACCATTTCTGCTTCTAATGTAAGTTCGGTTCTTTTACCTTGTGGAACATACACAATTGCTTTCTTTCCTAAATCTCTGCAAGCGTATGCTAATGCAACTTGTCCGTATCCTTGTCTGGGGGATGCGTAAATCCATTGTTCTACCTGTGGATACGCCAACATATATGAATATGCGAATCTGCGTTTACTACCGCCAGGTAAAAGGTCATCTCTTACAACCTTTATACCTGCGATAGTTTGAACTACGATAGGTGGTAAATTCACCTCATAGTTATATCTTTCTAAATGAAAATCTAAATGTTTATACATAACCAAATTTACGAAAAAAAATCCAATAAAACAAGTCTATTGCGATATTTGTTCGTTTATTAAATTAACATAAGCAAGTTTGGATTGAACGCCTACAAATCTACCTACTTCTTTACCATTTTTTTCTATGATAACAGTTGGTACTGAACGAATTGAGTATTTAGTAGCTTCAGTATATGCTTCATCTACATCATAATCTTCAAATTTTACATTTGAAAATTGAGTTTTAACTTCGTTAATTATTGGTGCTAATACTTTGCATGGTCCACACCAAGATGCACTAAATTTCTTTACTGTTAACATATTTTTTATTTTTTGAGTTTCCCTTTAATTTTTCAATTAATTTAAATTTTCTAACTTGCTTCAATTTTCTGTCTAATGGATTCTCATTTTCTTCAACTCTATTTAACTTTTTTTCTAATTGAAGTAGTTTTTTAGCTACCTTTGCTTTGTCAATCTTGTTTTCACTCATAATCTTGTTTTTTAATTTTTATCCTTCACAACTTACACATTCGGCATCCATTGCTCTTGCTGCAATATCACCTCTTAAAACTGATTCTGTTCTCATGTAATATAATGTTTTTACTCCTTGTTTCCAAGCTTCCATGTGGATTTGATTAATCCACTTTGGTTCTGCGGTTGCAGGGAATGCTAAATTTAATGAAACTGCTTGGTCAATGTATTGTTGTCTTACACCAGCTTGTCTTACTAAATCTAACTGATTAATTTCTTTGAATGTTTTGAACACATCTTTAACTGAACTACATCTATGTGCTCTTTCATCAATCGATACTTCTTTACATTCAACTAACTTACCATCTGAAAAACAATATTCATCCAAAAAGTCCAAATCTTGTACTGAACCACCATCTGCTAAAATCTTATCCCATACTTCTTTGGTGTTTTTACCGATTTTCTTTAAAACTTTTTCTAACTCTGGGTTCTTACGAATGAATGTTCCTTTTGCAGTTTGTTCGGTAAATACGTTAGCTGCCCAAGGTTCAATACCACTACTTACATTACCACTCAATTTAGAGTTTGATACCGTAGGTGCTACTGCTCTCAAGTGAGTATTTCTGAATCCACTCTCTTTACACCATAGAGGTTCACCATATTCAGATGCCAAATCTCTACTTGCTCTTTCAGATTCAATCTTCATTTGAGAGAAAATCTTACGAGTTTCAAATTGAGCCTGTAATCCTTCAAATGGCAATCCTTTTTGTTGTAAGTAAGTGTGCCATCCTAATACACCCAATCCCAATGCTCTACCTCTTTCTGCCGAACGAACTGAATTCTCAAATCCTTTCATATTCTTTGCTCTCTGAATGAACTCTTCTAATACACCATCCAAAAAGATAGTAGCAGTATATATCAAGTCGGTATCTTTCCATTCATCGTATTTAGCTAAATTCAATGATGATAAACAACAAACAAATGAGTGTTGCTCATCGGTATGTAAAACGATTTCAGAACAAATGTTAGTCATGTGGACCTTCAATCCGTTCTTCTTATACATTTCAGGATTTGCTTTGTTTACATTTCCTTTATACATAATGTAAGGTTCACCAGTTGCTTTTCGTTTCTGAAGTAATTTACCCCATTTTCTACGAGCATCCGAATCTCCTTCTTCCAACTTCTTCATAAATCTATCACTAACTACAACACATTGATGTAAGTTAAGTGATTGACGATTAACATCACCTTTAGGTTCTCTAATCTCTAAAAAATCTTCAAAGTCTTTGTGTTCAATTTTAATGTTCACCGATGCTGCTCCTCTTCGTACTGAACCTTGATTTGTTGCAAGGATAGTTGAATCATAGATTTTGGCAAATGGAACAATACCATCCGATGTTCCGTTACCAGTAATTTTACTACCAGCAGGTCTAATCATATTGATACCAATACCAACACCACCACCATGCTTTGCCAACAACATCAATTCTAAATTCTTTGAACCGATTTCAAAAATACTATCACCCACATCAATACCAAAACAAGAGATTGGTAACCCTCTATCAGTACCTGTATTTGATAATACTGGTGTTGCTAAACACAACCAACCTTTCCAAATGTAATCAAAGAACTTTGTTGCCAATTGTGGTTTATCCAATCGTTTAGCAACTGCCGTAGCAACTCTCCAATATGCATCTTTTGGTTTTTCTCCTGATTGTAAATATGTTTTGGATATAGTTTTTACATATATCTCATTATTTCCCCACGAAGGAAAGTCAACATCAACTTCCCATCCGTATTCTTCTCCAAAATTTTTCATAATCTTTTTTAAAATATATTATCCCAATTTTCACCTTCACCAGCTTTACTATAATCGGTAGGTCTCATAGCGAAGAAATCCGTATGAGTTACACCACCTGTAAGATGGTAAAACCAATCTAATTCAGATGCTTTCTTTTCGTTAAACTCAAAATAGTCATCTCCACCTTTAATTGGGTTATATCCTAATTCTACTAACTTTTCATTAACTCTTTTTGTAATAAATTCCTTCAGGTCATCTTTTTTAAGATTCTCCAAATCACCCATTTCAAAAATCTTATCAATAAATTTGTGTTCTAAATCTCTAATGATTTCAGCTGCTTCATAAATTGCAGGTTTTGCTTCTTCTAACAATTCAGGAAACTCATCACACATGTGCCTAAATAATTGGCAACCCATCTTTGAGTGAAGTGATTCATCTCTTACACTCCACTTCATTTGCTGGCCAATTCCTTTCAATAGATTTCTCATTTGGAAAGAATATAGGACAGCAAATGAGGAGTATAGAGCTACACCCTCTGCAAATGCAGAAAATATTGCCAATGAACGTGCTACCTCAACTCTTGCTTTATGATTAGTATCCAAATCTTTTGGAGTCCAATCTGCAGTAGTGTTGGTTAGTAATTCAAATCTCTCCTTCATTGTTTCATCATGTAAGAAACCTGCGAAATCATCTAATCCTAATGTTTCATTTAGGTAAGAATACGCAACTGAATGTATTGTTTCTTGTGAACCAAATGCCATTGCCATTTGTCTAATCTCATGCTTTGGAAACCATTTGGTAACCATACCTGTCCAATAATCGGATACCGCACATTCGGTTTGAGCAAATCCTAAAAGTATGTTTCCTACTAAATGCTTTTCTTCAGGTGTTAAATTTTCATTCCAATCTTTTACGTCCATCTGCATAGGAATTTCAGTATGCAACCAAAATGCTTGCATCTGCTTTAACCAGCCTTCATTGTAATAATCAGGATATTCAAATGGTTTATATGGAATTCTTTCTGTAAATAATTTGCTCATATTTTTAATTTATTTATGTTTTTAATTGTAGGTATAACTATGAAGTAAAGTCGGAAATTCCGATTTTTCTTTAGAAAACTTTATACAATTATCCCATATTTTCCACATACTTTTTGTGTAATAATTTTTTCTCCAAACCTTCACCATTTTTGCTATCTTTTGTAGAAGCCATACCATCAATAGATGTTGCTGCGAACACATCCATAATACCATGAAACGTATCAATCTTTGCTGGAAAGGTCATTCCATCAGGTCCAAATCGATTTTTAACGATATGAATACGACCTGTGTTTGATAACTTATCCTTTGTTTTTCTACTAACACTCATAATGAAATCAGCAGTTTGAACTTTCTTGTACGAATCTCCAACCGAATCGGCTTGAATAACTTCGTGGTCAATTGCTGCTCTATTAGTCTGTGTTGCAGTCCATACTGGTATCTGTGCTTCACCACTCAATCCTCGCAACTCCTCATAGATTCCACCCAACTCCGCATACAATCCATCTCTATTACTATTGCCAGATTTTAATAAATCCGCATAATCAATAATAATTAATTTAGGATTGAACCCAACTTGTCTTACTTTTTCAATATGAGCTGCAATTGTTTTTGCAGATGCGAATTGTGGTGGATAATATTTAATACGAACTCTACCTGGAATCTTTTTAATTTTGCGGATAATTTCATCTTTCCTATCCTTATGTTCGGATGTTTGGATACCAGTAAGAATTGTAGTATATCTCTGTCCTACATAACTTTCTGATAACTCCAAAGTATAATGTAATACATCAATACCCTTTTCTAATGCAGAACACGCTATTTTAGATAAGAACCAACTTTTACCAATACCGGAGGGAGCCATTACAACACCCAATTCACCAGGCCCCAAACCACCATCCATTAGTTCATCAACAACATCCCATCCAGTTGGACACGAATCTCGTTTAACATCTTCCATAATGGATTCAAAGTTTTCAATGTAATCTAATCCTAAATCAGATTCTACACCCACCTTTGATGCTGCCATCATCGTATCTATAATCTTATCGTAGTTTCCTGCTTTGAGTAAATCTACCGATTTTAGAAGGGCATCTTTTACTTTTTGGTTTTTACAAAAAGTTAAATATTCTTTTTTAACATAAGGTAAATCTTCGGAACCAACTTGTAAATAAACATTTTTAAGTTGGTCAACTACGGTTTGTTTTAAACCTTTATCATCTATAGAACTTACTTTGATTTTGAACACCTCCATTGTAGGAGTTGCTCTAAATTCATTAAAGTAATCTAATAGAGAATTTATAATCCATTGATTTGCCTGTGATTCAAAGAATGTAGGTTTAGTGATTTCGTTTACCTGTTCAAGAAACTTAACATCTGTTATAAGAGAAGCAACAACTTTAGATTGATACGATTGTCCATATTTTACCAATGTATCTACTGCTTCCATTATTTTTTACGTTTCTTTCTTGCTAATTTTTTTTCTTCAATCGATAATTCCAACACCGTTTCCGATACTTCAACTACTTTTTGTACTGGTTTACGAAGTGCTTTCCACTCCGATTTGGGTACGAAAACCCAACCATATTGAAATACTTTTAAATCTGCTTCTTCTTCTTTTACTCTGCGGATTTCTCCATCTTTACTTTTGATACACTTCATCTGTTCCGTGTTTAAATTTAAAATTATTTAACTACCATTAAAATTTCTGATTCTCTTAATAGAATATATTTGTTACCACCTACTTTGATTTCTTGTCCTTGATGGTACGGAGGGAGGATTACTTCATCACCTACTTCAACACTCATTGGAATTAATGTTCCACTCTGTGTGTAAATACCAGGTCCTACCGATTCTACTTTTGCTCTTTTTACATCTTCACTTCGTACTGAATCAGGTATAATAATACCACCTGCAGTTTGTGAAACTTCTGGTTCTAATTCTGTTAGAAGAACTCTATCTCCTAACGGTTTTACTAATTTGTTTGACATTTTTTTAAAATTTTGCTATGTGAGAAAATGTGGATTGTAACCAGTCCGTAACATTTGGAAACGAATCCAATATACGAGCTTTCAATCCTACTTTTAAAAATTCTTGCTTACTAAACTTTGGTACTGATTCTTCAAATCTATCTATAATTTTCATTCGAAGATTACCACTAAATGTTGGTTCAGAAAGTTGAAACAATTTACGATTTCTTTTTAAGATTTCCAAATTATTTTCAAACAATTCATGCCCCTTTACTTTTTTTGGTTGAGTTTTAATATACTCTAACATAGAATCGGTAGTATGAACTTCCTCATCTGCTAATATTGGAAATGCTTTAAGAATTGTTTTTAATCCTAATCCTGTAATACCCTCTACATTATCAGATTTATCACCATCAATTATTCTAAAATTAATAAAATTGTGTGGGTGAATACCAAACTCCTCAATAACTTCTGGAATATTGTATATTTTCTTTTTAGATGGTGAATACACACTCACATCTTTATTTACCAATTGAATGAAGTCCTTATCGGAACTCATTATCACAACTTTTTCGTTTTCTTTTTTTAATTGAGTAGCAATGTACGCCATTACATCATCCGCTTCAATTCCATCATATATCATAATAGTGACAGGTAGAACTGAAAGTAGTTCACCTAATGCCGTCATTTGACGTTTCATTGATGCACTTTCTTCTTCAGGTGTCATTTGAATAGATGCGGCACGATTCAATCTCATTTTGATTTTATTCTTGCCTCTTTCCGATTTGTATCCGGAATATATTTCTTTCCTACTATTCGAACCACCTTTACCATCAAATACGATTACAACTCTGGTAGGATTGATTGTTCGGATGGCATAGCCGATACTTTTTAAAGTACCGACTATTCCTCCAATATGGTCACCATTCTCATTAAGATTAGGTGCAGTTGACCAGGAACGAATGAAGGTATTAAGACCATCAATAACTAATGTTTTAGAGTTACGATGTAAATCTCCAAAATCATTATGTTCCCTATCTATTTGTTTTAGTATATCTAAATACTTTTTGTTAATCTGACTCATTTCCTTCGTCCGTTGTTATTTCAACTTCATCCGATGATGCTGCTTTGTATAATAAAATTGTTGCTTCACAAATCCTACGATAGATTTGGTCTTTAAGTTCTTCGTTTTCTAATAATTTAGCGAAGTCCTTTGATTGAAATTTCATAATTTCACCTGTATCAATATCAGTGTATTCATACCATGCTCCACCTTGCTTTAGAAGTTTAGCATCTTTCATAACTGCTAACCAACCTCCGAAATTATCAATACCTCTATCAAAGAAGATATCGAAATCCGCGTGTCTCAAAGGAGGACCCATTCGGTTTTTAATAACCTGTGTTCTAACTTTGATACCTACGATTCTATCACCTTGTTTCAATTGCCCCATATTCTTCAATCTCAATCTAACAGATGCGTGGAATGCAAGTGCTTTACCACCCGATGTTGTCCACGGGTCTCCGAACATTGCGTTCATCTTCTGTCTTAATTGATTTGTGAATACTAATGCAATAGATTGTCTACCAATCATATTGGTAATCTTTCTCATTGCTTTGGAGATAATAATTGCCTTATCGGTTGCGTAACCATCTTTACCATAATCGGCTTCTAACTCCTTATGTGTTGATGCTGCTGCTACTGAATCCACAACGATTGTTACCAATCTATCCTTATCACCTTTACGAACTTGCTCAATAATTGTTTCACATGCTTCAAAAATACCTTCAACAGTATCAACTGAAACATATAGGAGTTTTGAGATATCTACTCCAATTGCTTCTAAAAATTCTCTACTAACTGCGGTTTCGGTATCAATCAGAACTGCAACACCACCTTTACGTTGTGTTTCAGCTAATAAATGGGCAGAGAGCAGAGATTTTCCACTCTGCTCTAAACCCGTTATTTCTGTTATTCTACCAACTGGCAATCCACCATAAGGTCTGTTTGAGATTGCAACATCCAACATAGCGTTTCCGGTAGATACCCAATCCTTTACATTGGTAGGAGCATCACCACCCTCATCTGTTAGAAAGTAAGCAATCTTACCATCCTTATTTTGTTTGTTTAGAGAATCGGCAAGTAAACTTGCTAAATCTTCTTCTCTTTTTGCCATTTATAACTAATTTTAGTTGTTAAATAAATCATCGAATGCCGATGCTACATCTTCTTTAAGAGGAGATGCTTTTTGTGTAGATGCCTTTGGTTCTTCATCATCCCAAGGTAACCCACCACTTTCTTGAGTACCACCCATATCAGTAGATACAGTTGATTGTTTAGGTTGAACTTTTGCCGATGCCAATTCCTCATTAATTGGGTTTCCACTACCATTAGATGGAGCAGATGGGTTTAACCAATTTTCCAATACACCCTTCAATTCATCGTAAGATAATTCAGAATATAGTTCTGTAATCTCTTTTTGTGCGTTCAATAATTCAGTTACTGCCTGTGCGTCATCCAAAATTTTAGATACGGCAGGTTTAACTCTGATTGTAGTTGTTGGGTATGCTGCATTTGATTCTTCAGCTGATACTACTTCTAATACAATATCACGTCCTGTGTGTGGGTCTGTAATATCACCATAATCAGGGTCAGCAATATATCCTAAAATATCTTGATATACTGTTTTACCAAATCCCCAAAATTTAACTCCTTCACTTTCTTTACCTCTTACGATAACTGGTGCGAATGTTCTCAATTTTGGTTCCATTTTTTTCCCGGCCTTCCAGTCATCAGTGTCTCCTGTACGCTTTAGCTTTTCAGCAAACTCTACGATAGGGTCAGGTCTTCCAAATGAAATTGGAGATAGATACGTTTTGTTGTTAATATTGTAGTGAAAATACAATTCAATGAAAGGATTATCCTTATTGAATTTGTAAGGTACTAAACGGATTTGAGATTTTCCGTTTGCTGGCTTCCAAATGGAATCAGACTTCTTTGTGTTGTTTTGAAGAGAGCTAAATCTCTTGAGTGCTAATGAAATGTCCATTGCTTTTTAAGTTTTAAGTGTTAATAAATTGTTTTAAGTTTGAAGGTTTTATCGCGATTTCCTTATATCTAAATATAACCTTTTTACTTTTCTTGTAACAAATATACAATAAATTTGTTACATTTCCAAGTTTTATTTTGCCCACTTCCCTCTACTCACTAATTGAGAAATTACGGAGTAAACTGCTAGGTCTTGATAGGTATCTTCGATAGTTTCAGACACTTCATCGGGATGTCCTAATACTACCAATTGCTTTAATCTGTTGATTTTATCGTTCTTTCTGAACCATAGGCCATTCAATGATAATTTAACATCTTCTTTAGTTTGAAGTGATGTACCTACTGAAATATTACCCGGTCCGTAGTTTCTTTGTTTTTTACAAAAAGTAGTATACATTTCATCCAGAATATTTTTAAATTCAAAAGTCATTTCTGGATAAGTTTCTTCACAATATTCGACTGCGGATTGTTCTTTTTTGGTATCTAACATAACTTATTTTTTAAAAGTTTTTTATTTATTTTATTTTTTAATTTGATTCCTAAAGCACACATTTCATACTCCTCATATTCTACGAGGGTTTCGATGTTTTCATCTAATAAATTTATGAATTCTTTACTATCAATTGAAAGTGTAATAACAATCGAATATTTGATTATTACATGCGCAAAATCAACGCGAGATTTATTGTTTCGAATTCCAAATGAAATTGAATCAATAATTGCTTTAGACATTTCCATTCTATAAGTTTGGAAAACATCTACAGGGTCTTGAACGTAAATTTGAATAGGTTTGAATCTATTTCTTTTCATACTACTAATATATGAAAAAAAAATCAGAATTACAACTCCTCTGTATTAAAACTTTTAAAAACTTTTGTAGGAATTTTTTTATATCCAATTGAAGATGTTGTAATAATACAATTTTTAAATTCATCCCAATCAATCATATACGAACTATCCAATATCCCACCCGTCTTTGATTTAACTACTTCATTGAGTGCGTTGATGGTGTATATTGTATTTGACTGTTTTTTTCTATGAACTAAAATTGTTTTCCAATCGGATGGTATTGCAGAAGAACCTTTTTTAACATTGAATGTAATGTATAGTTCTCCCTCATTTATTTTATTTTCTAATACAAATACGTTTGGGTTTGTAAGTATATACTGATTTAGAACAAATTCTAACGATTTATCTAACTCTTCTTTTATGGTAAAAAGACATAATAACTGTGTATTCATCTATCTTTGCTTTATTAACTTTACCGATAAATATAAAATTACAAACGAAAAGTGATTTTATTTACGACTTTTCCTAGAATCCACTTTAGAAGCAATACATTGACTCAATCCATCTCCTAATTTTTTCTCAACTTTTTTACTTTCACCGGAAGTTCTCCAGCTATCTTCTACCAATGAAACATTCCCATTTGGATTTGTAATTTCAATATATCCAGTAGTTGCATTTATTTTACACTTCTTTAATAGATGTTGATTCAATTGGTCTCTTCCTTCTTTTGAGTTAATATCTCCTTCAAATCCACTTAACTCCGCTAAACATCCTCTAAAATCTTCAGGTCTACTTCCTCTGATACCAGTCACTGCCGATAAATTTTTATCGAAGTTTTCAACCATTAAATCAAAGTGCATTGAATGCATTGCAGTTGCTATGTATGCCGATGTGTGAGGACCATTATTTCCATCCTTATCTGGAAATCCTTTTTCTCTATCAGCTTTAGAAATTTCATTTACCATATCACGATGCACTGCTCCAACTAAATCTTTTTCATCATTTTTATTTTTAACTGCCAACGCAATTGATTCTGAATTAAAATCTATATCAGGATATTTTTGTTTCGTTTTTGTTTCTTGTGCAAATTCACCAACTTTTGTGAGAATTTTACCAAATTTTTTATAAGAAACTTTTTTACCCCTTGCCTCCTCTGATTTCATATATTGTTGAGCAGCTTGTAATAATTCCATATTATTTTTAGGCTTTACATTATTTTGTTGCATCCATTTATTGAATTCTGGTTGTTCTTTTAAAGCATCCATATATGGTTGCATTTCTTCGATTTCGCTAATTTTAACAAAATTTTCATCAATTTTCATAGATGCAAACGCTCTATTAGTAGCCTGTTTTCCATCTGCACATTTATCAATGCCATCTTTTGCAAAAGTTACTACTGCTTCGGATACTTCTGGACCAAACTGTTTTATGATACTAGCTAACATATATTCTGGAGTTGTATTTGCCCACATATCTTTCAAATCATTTTGTTTTTTATTTGTAATGTGTAAGATAGTAGTTCTTCCATTTTTATCTTTACCAATTGCCATAGTATCATGGAATCCTAATTTATCAAATGCTACGATTTCCCTTTCGTAATGTTCAACATCTTCTGCATTTCCAGATTTTTTTGCTTCTTCCAATTTATCTTGTAAGTGTGTCCGAATTGATGCATCTGCTCCACCAGCTTTTGGATTAGATTGAATTATATGATACGGTTGTGATGTATCAATATTACTACCATTTTCAATCTCGTATAAAGTAGCGTGTGCACCATCAAATTCAGCATCAGCCCAGTCTCTGAACGCCTTTTCTTTTTTGGCTTCATCGGGTTGATTAAAACCTTTAGTACCTTTATTATACCAAAGGGAGTTAGGATTGGCTTTTAATCTTTCTAACTCCAAATCACCATATACTTTTCTTTCTGCTAAATATTGTACTGCCTCTTCTGCTGAAACTCCCAATTGTTCTGAAATCGCTTTAACTTTTCTAGCATTTGCTTTTGAGTTTGCAAGAATATTTTTCTTTTCTACTTCAATTGCTTCTTTATTAGTTTCTTTAAATTTAGAATACCCGTCTCCTTTTAAATCATTTGCAGCACGTGTCAATGCCGATTCACCGTATGATGCAACCGAACCACCTGCTCCCGCAATACCTTTATCTCTCAATGCATTTACCTCATCTGATGCTTTAACAAGTTCTGAAAAATCTCCTTTGTTTAAAGATTGTGTAATTTCTTCTTGACGAGGTGTTAATTTTCCAGGTTCAGATTTTGGTTTCGAAGATTTAGTTGGTTTTTTTGATTTTTGTTGTGCGTTCTTTTCAGCACTACTAACACCAATATCTGCTTTTGGTGCAGTTTGTGGTGTATCTGCTTTTGGAGATGGTGTTGATGTATCTTGTGTAGGTAATTCACCACCATTACTCGCTTTCGCTTTCTCTATTTCAGCAGGAGTTGGTTTAACGTGTTTATCTGGATTAAATGTTTTAACGGTGTAAACATTACCGGAATCTTTACCTTTTACAACTTCATCTTCTTTGATAACTCGTTTCGATTTTGAGGTGTATTCCTTTATATACTTAAATACAACAGATGCTCTATCTACGAGTTGTTGAGCAGAATCAATATTTCTTTCTCTTAAAAGTTTTACTAATATTTGTTTATGAGATTCCTTTGTTAAGTCAACAATTCCTACCTTAACTGATAAATCATCTAATGCTTCTTCAAAATCTGGATACATATTTTATTTGTGTTTCTGTATATCTTATAAATATATAAATTATCCTAAATGAACCAAATTATTGTAACTGGTTCCTTCATCAATTCGAACGGGAAACCCACCCTTTTCCATAATGGTCGGTAAAAGTTTTAAAATCCCTTCCCTCTCCATCGGATGTGTATCTATGAGAAACGCATCATAAGTGTATAGAATCAATTTCGATTTCATCCCACTCATTTGGTTTAGGATATCACTCATCTTTTTATAGTTCACTTCCGTTTCGAGGGCTTGTAGGAGATAATTAAATACCTTTTGTTCAGTCCCTCCTTCTATTTTAGTGAAATGAATTTCCCTTCCGTATAGGGGTGTTTTCAGAACTCCGGAGATTACGAACTTTTGGTAAACCTCTTTGATGTATTTATCAACGGTTTGATAAAATGGTATCTCCCTTGCGAACGAATCCAACCCCCCATAGAGATACTTAAAGGTTAGAGCCTTTGCCGTTTCGTAATCCGTTCCATAAAGATTGGCAAGGTGTTGGTGAGCAGTTTCTCCTTTTGGAAATTCATACCCTACGATTTTCGCAATCAAACGGATGTGATACGATTCATAATCAAATTGAAGGAGAGTACCCCCATCAAAACGGCTAACAAAACAATCTCTACTACCATCGGATTTGTTAAGAGCAGAGTAATTTACATTAAGGTGTCTATTGGATGGTCTACCCGTAGTTGTGTATGGATTGTATTTGGTATACACTTTACCCTCATATATGTGATTGGGAGAGAAGCTAAATCTATCAATAAATTTTTCCTCTTCGACTTTCACCCCAGCCCCCTCCATCCTCCCTAACTCTTTTATAGAATCTGAATATATACGATACCAACTCTGTCGATTTTGTATATCAGGGATTGATTTTAAGAGTTCGTACCACTTCATTAGTGGGATACAATCATTCAACTCATTATAATCGGACCTATACCCCTTAAAAAGAGTTTCTGCCCATTCAGAGAAATTAAATGGTTTACCATATTCTTCGAAGTAAACCCATTCATAATCCAACCCGTCTGATTGAATATATCGGTTTCCTAAAACAAGAGTATTTTCGTTACAAAGTTTATGTATTGGAAAAATTGGTAAGGTTGAAGCATCAACATGATTGAAATTTATTATACCATCATCGGTTTCAGTTCGATAATACACAAATGATAGGTGTGTACCAAATTCGTGTGCTTTGGGTGAACCCCACACTGGTATCAATAATCTAATGTTTGGATTAGATTGGACAAAAAAATGTAGGGTATCCCTATTTTCTATTAAGTTCATACCCTACAAATATATAAAATTTATTTCAATAATCCAAGTTATTCTCCCCAATGGTTTTTACGAAGTTCATATACATCGATTGGCTCACGTTTCATGTGATTACCTTGATTAAAGTATGCTCCTTTTTTTAGATATCCACCCAAAAAGTTTCGTCTAAATCTATTTGATTTATTTGGTTCTGAACCATGAATTGTGTGTGAATGAAGTAAAACAACTTCTCCTTTACGAAGGTATCCTTCTACTTTTCTAAAATCATGTCCTTCTGGCATAACACACGGCTTACCTCTTTCGTTTCTCCAAAACTTTGGATTACTCTTTGCTCTTTCCTCATCAATTTCAATAGGTAAGACTGGTAATCTATGTGAACCTTCATAATTCCATACTGCACCATTTTCTGGATCGTGATTATCTAACGCTAAAGCAGTATTGATAATTTCGTTATGTTTGCAACCTGTATAGAATCCATTTTGATGTTGGTCTCTACCCAATTGTCCTGGTGGTTTGAAATATGCCCAAGTTTGTAAGCCTATCAACTCTCCCTCCATCAAAAACTCCATTGCTTCAATCAACTTTGGATGGACAAATAATTTTTCTAATTTTGATGATAATTTGTGTGGATATGCAAATGGGTCCCATTCTCCCCATTCTTCACCATTATCTTTAGTAGTCAATGACCGTTCTTGACGTAATTTTTCTAATTCATTATTAATTTCATCACATTCTTCCTCTGTAAGGAGTTGTAATACGGTCCAACCTCGATATCTCCAATCGAAGGTCATTTGTTGAATTTCTTCTTGTGTAAGATGTTTAAATGCCATAACTATTAATTTGTTCTTTAAGTAAATATACTATAAATATTTTTTATTTCCAAATTTTTAAATAATTTTATGATTTGTAAAATTGTGTTACATTTGGTAAATACAATCCTATATTTTTTAATGTAGTAGATGCAATAAACAAAGATGCTTTATTTGAATCAATGATTCCCTTATCGGTAATATCACCTTTTTCATTATAAACTGCATTCAATGGTCCTGATATTCTCCATCTAACTATTTCAACATTCCAATTTGGATTTTCATTTAATTTTTGAAATGTGTTTAACGAAATTTCATAAACAAATCCGTTTACATCGTTTGCTTTTTGAGCAAAGTATCTATCTATACTCCCAATAGCGTAATCATCTTCAGTTGGAGATGGTACAATCGTACTAGGAATCGATAGTGAATAAAATGTTTTATTTTTAATTAAATCTTTATACATATTAATTGTTTTCTTTAACTTCAATTCTATACCCAGCTACAATTGTAGTTTTCCAACCATTTTCATCTAATCCATGTTTTACATTTGTAATTTGAAAATATCCATTTCTATTGTATATTTCAGGAACACCATCAATGAGAAAATATTCTCCAGCACTCAATCCAGCAATTCCATCGATTGCGAGAGTTATTTCTAAAAATGTTAGAGCAGTAGTTCCTTTTGGTTGCTTTCCTATTGTAGATTGTATTAAACTGGCATCAGTGTAAATTAAATTATTACCAGAAGTTTTACTATCTTTATTTGATTTGAATTTGACAAAATTTTGAGTCAAAACTTCATTCATATTTGTTTTTTCCTTTTCACCGTCTCCTTCTTTATCTTGCTCTGTTACACTTCCTGAAGGGTTTAGAATTTTATTCCATTCTTCTGCTTCTTCAACTAATTTAATTTCAAGAGCATTTATTGAATAATACCCATCTGCATTTTTTGTTCTGTAATTATTAGCCTGTTTATATGCTCTAGTTGTATTTGTTTCTTTTTCTTCAGTTTTATCTTTGTTAGCACTATCTATGGCAAGTTGTGTTGAATATAATGCCTGTGATTGCGCTAATGCATCCAATTCCATATCAAACTGAAATTCTTTTACGATAGAACCCTTTGCACCTATTTTAAATCTATATTTTTCATCGGATGATGTTGATGTAGATGTTGATGTAGATGTTGATACTGATGTTTTTAATTTTCTATCAATTATAGTATTAGTTGAAGAAGCGGATGGAAAATCATCAGGTTTGCCAATTTCTAATTTACATAAACCAAACATAAATTCATTAATCACACCTATTAATCCATTTACAATATCAGCTTGTGCGTATGCTTGTGAATAAATTCGTGCAAATGTATCCCATTTAAAAAATACATTTAATAAATTTCCACTATTGGATGATAATGAAACAGTTTCAGATGGGTCAAATTTACTCGTTAATGTTGTATTTGTAGCTGTTTTTTGATTTGAAATATTAAAACTATATCCATTTATAGGTGAATCTACCGATTCATCTTCTTTAATTATTATTTTTTCTTTGTTATTAGTGTCAGTTACTACTTTTATAGATGGTAATTGTCCTGGTAGTATAAAATCACGTGTGGTTGATATAATAAGTGGTGATGAACTTATTGGTATAATATCCTTACCATCTAATGTGTAAGCTGCCTGTAAATTATTTTCAGATTGTTTATATACTACTATATTATTTAATATTTTCATTAACAGTCTAAATGAAACATATAGGTCTTTACTAAATTTAGTATCTTCCTGCTTTTCGTTTATAACACCCCAGTTAAAAAATTCATTCTTATCATCTTCTTCTTTTATTATGTTTGCAAGTTCTGGTACATTCATATCCGCCGCTACTTTATTTACCCAAGATTGAAATGGTTTTACTTTGGTATCGTTAGAACCCTTGTCTGCTTTTGTGCTTGAATTTGCCTGTTTTACAGGCATCCATAATTGCAATTCATTTCCTGCGGATACTTCTAACATTATATCGTATGTACCATCTTCGGTGGGACTAAATGTATAATTAGTAACCATTCCAGCCATATAATCATACTCATAATTAGTATCTTGTATGGTTTGTAAATATGCTTGTTTTGCTTTTATATATGCGTTTTCTTTATGAGAAAATATATTTAGATAAGCATTTACATAATCATTAAAATTCTTTTTTGCAAATAATTTAGAACCTATTATGTATTTATTAGTTTTATTTTTAATATCAGTGTTCCATCCCCATTCTATTACAACTTTAGTAGCAGGTCTTAAAAAAAACAATTCAAACATTTCCAATTGCTTTAAACTAAATACTTTTATTTGTAATTGTGCAGTCTTTAATGTATTATTATTACCATCAGTATCCAACTCCATTGATGTTATAATTGGAGTAGATATTCTTCTATTTGTTTCATCTACAACTTCTATTGGTTTTCCATTTAAGTCATAACCAACAATTGTTTTGCCAGTTTGGTATAGATTTTTTATATCAGTAGTATTTGCAACCACACATCCACAAAAAGCATTTATATAATCTTTCTGTTTTATTATCTGTTCGGCTGATTTTCCGTTGTTTGTTACTACGGTAGCAGAACTCAACATGATAAATGGTGATAGAGAATTTACATAACTAATATCATTTTCTCTTTCTGTTAATTTTTTTACTATACCCGGTTTTAAAGGGGCTAAAAATGGAAATCCCATAACTTTATTTATTTATTTTTTCTAAATCACTTAATACCGTAGATATATTACCTGGAATTCTTAATTGAGTTCCTGGATTAATAAAAAACGATGCTTCATTTAGATTGTTTGCAACTGCTATTACCCACCACAATGCTTTATCTCCAAAATATTTAGAAGCGAGTATATCCAATCTATCAGATGCTTCTGAAATAATATAAAAATCATTATCAGACGGTTTTATTTTCGGATATATAGTACTACTTATATACTGTTTTTTAGTATCTTTAGTTGATAAGGTTTTGGAATACAAATATCTACTTGCCATTATTCTTTTGTTTCGTTTATTTTGCTTGCATTGGGACTTCCATCAAAATTATATTTGTATTTAGTAATACCACCTGCAGTGGTTTCGGTTTTATGATTTTCAATAATTTTCATACCAATTTGTACATCTATTACAGATGGATATAAGGTATTGGCAAGATTTGATAAAAGACCGCTGAATGCAGTACTTCCAGACGTACCACCATTAGGGTTACTATTAGGCCATACGGTATTGTCATCTATTTCAAATGATAAACTTTCTATATACCCATATACATTTTTATACATATCACCAATTGTTAAGTAAATTAAATTTGGAGAAAATGCGTATTGTGATGTTTGAGTATCTCCTCCGTATTTCATTTCTGAAATTTCTTCATAAGGAAATGCCAATGATTTAAGATAATTTACCTTTTTTATCATTACACCTTTTTCTTTAACGGTTGTGTAATATAATTTTAAAGTAAATTGTAAAGTGCGTTCCACTCCCAAATATCTATTCACTTTAAATGGTGAACCTAAATATCTAAAATTTGTCCATTCTGGACTTATATTTTCAGATAATCCTGTTACAGCTCCTGCAAATGGAATTATTGATTTGTTTCCTTCTTTTCTGAATAATACCCAAATTTGATTTACATCTCTATGATTCAGTATATCAGTAGTTAATTTTGATTCATCATCATATTTTTCCGTTTGGTTGATAAAATTATTTGCACCATCCCATCCAGCTTTTTCAACTGGATTTCTCTCTTCGGTTTTAACTTCTATTGAAAATAAATCAGTAATGGTTTTATCTCCTACTGTAGTGTTGTTGTAAATTTGTTTATACTTTGAAAATTTTGTATCTTCTCCCATAGTTTTACCTCCCAGTTGAGTTCTTCCAAATTGGGGTGCAAATCCTTGAGGTTTTCCATTATTTCCTTTTAATTTTGTTGCTAATTTTTTTAAATCTTTTGCTGAACCAAATTTGTTTAATCCTTGTTGTACCACTAAAGCTGCAGCGGATGCAGGAGATTGTCCATCCAATAATCTCTTAATAATTGAATTGGGTGCAGGTGTATCTTTTACATAATATGCTCTATCAGCATCTACTGCGTTTCTTAATTGAGCTTGAGTTAATGCAATGAGTGTTAATGGTTTCGCAAAAGGAGCTTCACTTCTGAATATAGTATCTGATGGTCTATTTGCAAACCCACCTAAAGCACCTCCAACTTGATTTCCAATTGCATCTGCTACCTTACTAGGAGATGATGTTAATAATGCGGCACTACGGGCTACATCAATAAATCCTTTACTTTCAATTCGGATTTCTCCTAATTTTCCATAAAGGTCTTTTTTCTGTGATTTGAAAAGGTCTCTAATTTGTGCCATCTATAGTTCCGTATTTACTATAAATATCTCTAATGTAAATTTATAGGAATTATTAAGTTCTAGCTACTCCGTAAGTCTTGTTATTAATATCAAATAGTTTTTTGCTCAAAACTTTACCATCCAATGAAAATTCTTTGCCCGCAGCAGTAGTGGTTGCCCATGCTATTTCTTCTAATAATGCAGCACTAGCTCCAAGTAACGCTACCATTTTGCTTTGTGCATTTCCAGTATATGTCATCTCTTTCTCCATTGCAGCTTGGTGTGCAGCGGATTCTTTTGCTACTTTGGTATTCGCAGTGGTAGCCACTACAACTTCTTTATTAGCTTCTACTGCTGCTGCTTTTTGTTGTTCAACTGCTACTGATTTTTGAACAAGACCTTTTTCCTCGGCCATTTTTTCTAATGGTGTACCCTTAACTGCCTCACTTATATCCGGTAAATCCATTTTACCCAACCCTAGTTGCTCTCCTATCCAAGAATCAGCTATACCATTCCAAAATGTTGCAAATGCAAAATGAAGCATTGTGAATGCATCTTTAAATGGAGAAAATATACCAGATAGCATATCCAAAAATCCGTTTGACAACGTATCCCACGCTCCTTGAAAATCTCCACTTAACAATTGACCAAATGCACCTACTATATCAAATAAAAATCCAAATATAGAAAGTAAAGCAGTGAAAGGTTGCATTAATGTAGTACCAACATATTCGGCCATCATTGAGAATATAGACCCCAGTCCTTCATCAAATCCAATTGATTTTAAAAAATTATCCACATTCTCAATTACAGGCCTGAACGCATCACCTATGGCAGAAAATTTCTCACCAACACTATCCCACAATTTGCCAAAGTTTTCAGATACACCTGGTGCGTAATCATTTATCCATCCACCCAACGTATCTCCCAAAAATCCACCAACCATCATACCCAATGGTCCACCAAATGCAGCTCCCAATGCTGCTCCACCTGCTGCTAATCCACCTTGTAAAAGAGCAGCACCGGCTGCTTCACCCGTTGAACCACCTTCTTCTTTTTTCTCCATAAAAGCCATACCACCAGAAAGTAATCCACCTGCTGCGCTACCACCTACTTTGGCCACCTTTGACATTGGACCTGTCAAACTTTTCATAATTCCACCACCTCCGGCGCCGCCAGTTCCACCTCCACCTGGCATCATCTTTTTAAAAATATCCGGTAAAAAGTTACCAAGCATTCCTCCAAGACCCGCAGCTATTGCTCCACCTAAATTTTCGCTAAACATTCTTTCTATATCCAATTGAGCCAAATCGGTTAGATATTGCTTATATGCATCAGAACTTTTAAGAGTAACATCTTTTATTGCAGATAAAGCAGCATCTTGAACTGCTTTTTGTCCAGAAATCAGTGCTTCTTGAGTTGCCAATGCAGCTGCTGAATTTTGTTTTAATGCTAAAAAGGCCTCATTCGATGCTTTGGCACTTTTTTCTTCCAACGTACCCACTGTTCCAACTCCTTCTTGGAATCCAGGAGTTGCTATTTTTTTTAATGTATTTAAATCCATTCCACCAGTTGCTTGTTGCAATTGTTGTTGTTGGAACATATTCATTTGGGAAGGGTCTAATCCTTGAGCCCGTAATGATTCCAATGCACCTTCGGTATCACCACTTGCAAATTTAGCTCTAACTTGAGATAAATCTACATTCTTACCCAACATCGCTGATAAACTCATTTCGGCTTTGATACTATCTTTATAGTTCAACACCATATCTTGCCCAGCTTTAGCTACTTCATTGAAACTAACACCTAATGATTTTGCATAAACTACTTGTCTAGCTAATGCGTTACCACTTTGTATTTGATAACTTAATGCCATTTCAGATGCAGATGCAACTTCATTCATTATATCACCAACATTTAATCCAGCCTGGTCTGCCATTGCTCTAGTACCTTCCGCCATATTTAATGCAGTACCAGCCGATACTCCATCTAATAATTTAAATGCCTGTTGTACGTTTGCAAGATTATCAACCGATATACCACTTCTTTCAGAAAATATAGCCATATCGGCTGCTAATTTTGTAGAACCACTACCAGATTTCGATGCTGCAGCGGTAGCGGTTGCAATTGTTTCCGCTGATATTCCTGCTAATTGTAATTGAGATGCAGCGTATCCTACACTACCCAATCCTTTACCAAAAAGTGCGGTTTTTGATGCTGCGTTAAATTGAGCAGCCATACTTTGTAATTGGAAGCCAAAATCCGAAGCGGCTTGTTCTGCGGCAAATGCTAATTCATTTTGAGCTGTAGCTACAGCAAATGCACCATCAATTTGAGCTTGTTTTACATCATTTGCTGATTTAACACTAGCTTTGGTTCCAGCCCCAAAATAATCATACGCCAATTTTCCAGCTGCTGCTCCTAATGCAGCCAATGCTGCTTTACCCAATTTACCCTCATTAACAATCCCTCCTAACGCATTACTAAATTCTTTAGCCAACGGAATACCACTACTTCCTAATTGGTCTATTGCTCCATTCATAGTATCTAATGCTGCGGTACTTCTTTCTGCAGCGTTTACAAAGGATTCCACTTCCGCCCTACCCTCTATAAATGTCTTTACCAAATCTTTACCCGCTTGAGTACTGGTATCTATTGCAGATAATAGGTCATCAAATGATTTTACAGATTGTTTTACTATCTCATTATATTCTTGTTGTGATATTCTACCATTTTGTAAATTACTAGCTGCAGTTGCTATTGAAGTATTCATTTCAGCGTATGCTTTACCCGCTGCATCGATATGTTTTAGTTGTCTATCATCAAACGTACCTGATTCAACTGCAGCTGCTACACTTCTTAATGTATTTTTTGCAGCATCTAATTTAGTATTAAATGTGTTTTGTAAAGCGGAATTGTTTTGGAGTGTATTTCCGATACTAGATAATGTATCATCTATGGAATCAAAATTTGTTAAATTCTCCTTTGTTAGTTTTTTGAGAGAATTTAAAACAGCCAACTCTTCACGATTTGCTCGGAGAATTAATTCGTGCTGCGCTATTCTACTTTCTAAATTTGTCCTTTCTTCTCCAGACGCAGTAGCGGCAGCTCTATTCATTTCGAGAATACGAGCATTAACGAGTTCGATTTCTCGAAGTAACGCTAATCTATCCTGTTGGTCCTGATTGGGTGTTGACATTTAATATATAAATTACTTTATACCGTATTTTTTTTGAAAATCATCAAGATGTTTAGTATCTCCTCCTCCATACTTCATCATCATGTGCCTATTCCAATCAGTACTTTTAGAAATTTTATCATCATAATCTTTCCAAATATCCGCAAGTTCTGGACTTTTATCTCTTAATGATGATAACCACTCACTTTCTTTTCCATCGGATTTAGCTCGAAAAAAACTTTTGAAAAATCCCATTAAACCGGCTTCTGTTATTTTTATTTTTTTAGACATGATAGTTCTATTATTTATTCTTATATAAATATCATCTTCTTCTTATTTTAGAAGAATTATTTGATTGAGATTTACTTGTAGCTTTATTCATTGCTTCACTTTCACTTTCTTTTGCTTTCAATAATTCTCTCCAATAGAACTCCCGTAATTTAATGGGCATAAAATATACATCATGCCAATTAAATCCACCATTAGCATAATAAACCATTTGAAATAGTTTTTGATGTAATACTATGGAATAATTACTCGGAAGGGTAAAAAAAGTCGACCCCGAATGGGATACGAAGAACCTCCTTTTCTCCTGTAAAAGGTGATTCGTAATCAAATTTTAAATCTAAATCTGGACTAATTTTACCAATCTCTTTTCTCAATGTTTTGGAATCTCCTGCTAATAATCTATTTGTAACAAAGTTACTAATATATCCTAAATCCCTATTACCATCTACTTCTGTAATAATTCTTCTGTATCTGGATGTGATTTCATTACTTCCCTTTGTAGTTTTTTGTAAAGCTTCTATATCTTTATTTATTGCAAGTTCATCACCATGTGTTAATAATCTAAACTTTATAGGAGTTTTAGAAATAGGTAACGTATAATCATATTCATTATGTCTTGATAGTAAACTTTCGTCAATTTCTTTGATTTGAATTTTTAATAAATCTACTACTACCTTTACAGGTTCATTTTCGTTAGGGTCATTAATTGTAACTTCATATTCAGGTCCGAACGCTAACACTCTGGATGATATCAAAATAGCATTTTTATCACCTATTAATAAATCATGTACATTTACTCCAGGTTCAACTACTACTGATTCTAAAAGTTTATCTAAATGTATTCCTTTTTTAACTAAATTAGGAGAAGTAAGGATATCCTCTTCCTTTGCCGTCATTAATTTAATCGTAATTTCTCCTTTAGCCAATGGGGATGATTCTGGATAACACAATCCTTTAGATGGTAAACTGATAACCTCCGTTGGGAATGGATAATTTTTTTGCTCATGAGAAGGCGTTGCACCTAATCCTCTAGTAACCTGTTGTTCTACGTTTTGTTGTTCCATAAATAATAACATTTTGTTTAATTATAAGTATATATAAAACAAAAAAATGGAATGTATTTCTACACTCCATTTTAGTTATTTTAAAGTTTACAATTAAAGATTAGTATTCAAGAATTGCGTAATCATAAGTTAAAGTTAATTCTATCGATAGTGGGTCGTTTGAAGCCCAATCCAATTCACCAAAGTTTGCCGAAGTAATGAATGCTCCTTTAAGAGTCCATTGTTCTACTTTATCACCAACTGGACCTAATAAGAAGAAATTGATATCTTTCTTATAAAAAGCTGCATACCCATCTCTACCTGTCAATGATTCATGTGAACTTCTAACCCACTCCATAACTTGTTGTGCTCCAGATGGAACAATTGGGTCATAAAGAGATATAGTTATATCATCCCAAGTTGATTTTCCCTTTATCTTACGCTTTACGTTGATATGGTCTAATTCAACTATTTCCGAAGTAAATGTTGGTCTACTTGCAGTTTTGATGATGTATGATTCAATACCATTGATTTCCATAATAAATCTATTCCCCAATTTGGGTTCAAAATTTCTGTAGAACATCTTGTCAAACTCTAATATTTCTGGCATTTGTGTATATATTTAATGTTTATTACTTATAAATATTGTTTTTTAAAATTATCCGCTAAAACTTGCTCCAGTTGGTAAAATGTTGAAATCAATTTGAATGAATTCAGCAGTTTTAGTTGGTTGTAAGAAGATAGCTCCTGCTAATATGTTTCTATCAATCACATCAGGTGTGTTGTTAGTATCATCCATTACAACTCTGAATGCGTAAAGTCCTTGTCTTTGTTGGATACTATCCAAATATGGATTAACGATGTTTAAGAATCGATTTCTAGTTTCAGAAGTATTTTGTTCAAACACTAAATATCTAGATGAAGATGCAATAAACTTTCTAACAGTCAACAACAATCTTCTTACGTTGATTCTATCCAATGCAGATGGTCTATCTTGCAATGTTTTTTGTCCGAATACTACGATACCTTGTCCAGGGAACTGAACGATTGGGTTTACTTTGTTTTCGTATAGTTCATCCTTTTCAGATTGTGTTAATCTGTTCAACAAACTAACTGCTCCTACTAAACCACCTCTATTCAAACCTGCTGGTGCGAACCATTCTGCTGCTACTCTATCGTTTGCTGCGAATACGCCAGGTAATAATACTGATGGTGGGATTGTGATTAGTTTGTTTGTATTAACATCAATAGTCTTAACCCAAGGATAGTAAGTTGCTACCATATTTGAATCAATTGCCGAAGCTTGAGCGGTTGCTAATGAAATTGAATCATTATACGCAGTTGTATCTAAAATGTAGAAACAATCATTTCGTTGTTCAACCATATCCAATACTGAAGTTGCTACTGATGGGTGTAATCTTCTAATAACACCAGGAGTTACTACCATATTGATATCAAACTCGTCAACATTTGATAATGCTGCGATATGTTTAGCGTATGCTACAGAACCACTAGCAGTTACCGTTGATAAATTAAATCCTTGTGAATTACCTGCCAAAATATCTGCTCCAGTCAATATTGGAGTTGCAGGGTTCATACCATCAAATCCTTCTTGGAATGCTACAACGAATTGTGCTAAAGAAGAACCTACTGATAATGTACCACCATTTGCCACATCTAATCCAAATACAGAGTTAGAACCTACACCTGCTCCTGTCGGAATTGGCTTTAAGTAAATTACGTTATCAGTATTGTTATCCAAATCTATACCACCATATTGTGCTACTGATGAAGTTAGGAATGATACAGATGGAATCAATGCTCCAACTGCTGCTGATGCAGATACTGGCAAAGTATATGCTGCGTGTCCGAATGGTACTGCTTGTACAGGAGCGGATGTGTTTAAGTTTGCAACTCTAACATATTTTGAGTTATTTACCCAATCACCGCTTTCAGTAATTTTACCTAATTCATCAATTGATAATTTTCTATCACCAATTACTCTACTGATATAGTTAGGAGAATTTGGGTCTAAATTTACATTAGAATAAGTTTCTAATACTACTTTCTTTTTATTTGTATCAGCAAACTCTCTCACAACTACAGTAAATGTACCATAATCAGTACCGCTTACCGAACCTGCTGCTTTAATATTAGTGATACCAATTTTAACTTTAGTATTTGCTGCGTTTCCAGCACCAATTGTTTCGAATTGGAATAAGTTATATCTATCACCAGAGATTAATTGAGAGTTAATCATTGGTGTTAATGCTTCTTGTGCATCGAATGTAAAGAGTTGGTCACCCAATACGGTTACTGAAGAAGATGCACTGGAATTAAATGTTATAGATGAGTTTTTGAAAAATCCATACACATAAGGGTCTTTAGAACCAAATGCAGATGTTCCAAATACTGCCTCAATATCGTTTGTATCGGTTACATCCAAAGAAGCAGATACGTTTAATCCACTACCTCTTAATACGAAATCACCTGCTCCTGCATTAGAAGAAGTTAATTGTGCGTCTGCAAAACCTCCGTTTGCACTTCCTGATGTATTGAATAGAATACCTAATGATGCTGATACTGCTCCTGAAGTTGCGGTTAACAATAATGGAGCGGTTTCGGTATATCCACCAACACCCCCAACTCTACAAATTGTAGCAGTTCCTGCTTCTCTTAAATAATTTTGTACTGCTAATGGAGTGAGGTATGTACCATCTGCTACTCCAAATAGTCTTTCAAATTCTGCTTGTGAATTTACGATTGTAGGTACTAATGGTCCTTCTTTAAAAGGTCCAATAAATGCTGCACCAATATCTGCTACCCCTTGTTGTAAGAATGAAAGGTCGTTTTCTTTAGTAAATACACCTGGTGATACTATTTTGTCTGCCATTTTATATGCTAATTTAAAATTTTTATTATCTTAATATAAATATTAAAATTATTTTCAAAACAACAAATTACTATTTGTATGTTGGAGAAAAATAATCATATACTTGTCCTACCGATGTTGCGTTTTGCAATGTGTTGTAGAATAATACAGGTCCGATTTGTCCATTCCAGAATGTTGTTCTACCACTATTACATCCAATTGTTAAGAAGTTAGTAGATGATGGTGCCGTAAATGCTGATGCAGTAAATGTTCCTACTGAAGTTTTATCTACATAAACTGTCACCGTTCCCGATGGTTGGAATGTTGCAGAAATCATATACCATACGTTTGATGATAATGATGTTGTTAATTGTGCACTATTTCCTAATGTACTACCATAGAATTTTACTCTATTCAAAGTAGAACTATCAGATGATTCAATTGCTAAACCATAAAATCCAGCGTAATCAAAAATATGTCGTGATGCTACACCCAATGTTGTTGTAGGTCTAACCCATACGTGAATTGTACCAGTATTAGTATTGAATTGAGAATACCCCCCATTGATGTTGGTAGTAGTATCTTTGTACCAAAATTGGTTTGTACCATTTCCTGCGAAATATTTATCTTTTCTTGTTGCTCCGTTATTATATGATGGGTTATCACCAGTAATACCAGCTGCGTTTGCAACACCCGCAGGTCTAACACCCGTATTATATCCACTTAAATCTAACCAATCCGTTGTAACAGTTCCGTTTGTAGATGATGCTTTGGATGGGTCTAAATATAATCTTAATCCAGCAGCTGGAATTGGTGGTTGTGTAGTAGTTCCTTTGTTATGAGATACAATACCGTTTGCTAAATAAACGTCAGCATTTTCCACATTAAGTGTTACAATTTCAACATCTTCAATTATTACCTCAATATCAGTAATTTCTATTTCATTTAAACCTGTCACTGAATCGTATGTTACTACTAAATCACCTGGTAATACATCTTCAACATTTTTGAAACGATATTTTTCAATTTCACTATCCCAAACCCAAAGAGGGTGAGTTCCAGTTGATTTGATTAAACCATTGTTTAAATCATAATATCCACTTGCAAAGTTAAAGACAATATCTGCTACATTTACTTCTTGATATGAGCCAGATTGATTTTCTAACATATAGAATCTCCAATCAACTTGGTCTGATTCTGAATCCTGGTCTTCATCAGGTAAACCATCTGGTACCCATGCTTTAATAGTATCACCCACCGAAAGGTCTTCTACATTTACAATAGTTCCATCCGCTTTAGTTATTTTTGTTCCAAATAATAAACAGAAATCAGGTTGGTTAATTGTGTTGTACACATCTACCGCGTATAATGTTTTTGTAGATGTTGAATTATAGCCAGTTGCTGCTAAATTATAACCATCTTCATACTTCATAGATAATACAGAAGATGCTTCTGAATATGTTGATTGAGCGATTGATGCAGGAGTTATTGGAAATGATGGAGATGCACCTAAAGTGGGTGAACCTACTGTAAAGTTTCCATTATTAAATGTTACTGAATAGTTTGCTGCTACGTTACCAACTTTAGTACCATGCAGTGTACCCGCAGTTCCAAATGAAAATGTTGCCGCTTCTTCTGTACTTTCTACAATGTAAGTGAAAGTTGGTAAATTTGGGGTTACAGAATCTATTGCAAATGCGGTAAATGAACTATTAGATGTTCCTCCAGATAGCCCACCAATGGAAACTGCTTGAGATGTTCGGGCTGACCCGCTAACTGCTCTATATAAATTTCCTAATGATAAATTAGTTCTTGGCATATTCGTATGTATTATTCTCCGTTATAAATATCTAAAAGTTTTTCTTTCCATACTTCTTTGTTTGAAAAGTGTTTTATCATCCAACTTTTAAGTTTTTGGAATTCTGTTTTACGGGTTTCGTAACTATCCTCACAAATTATTTGGTAGGTTTTTTTAAATGTTTCCGCATTATTCGCTTTGTATTTGTAATCAAGTGGAACATGCCAATCTTCATGTAATATGGGAAGTTTACCCCAATCCACTGCCTCAAATATACCATATCCGAAGGGTTCGTGCTCAAAACAAGAATGAGAGATTCCCCAATCAAGTTCATAGAACCTTTCTTTAAATTTATAATCAAATTTGTAAACTTTGGATTTTTCGAATTTGAATCCATATTTCTTTTTATAGTATTTGTTGAATGTTTCTGAATTTGTAGAAATAAATCCACCTAACCCATTCATATATTCAACATTCTTTCTACCTTCTACTCTAGCGGCGTATCCTATCTCAATAGATTCTGAAAGCTCTTTATTTTGTTTAAATTTATAAACATTTGGGATGTGATATAAATTTTCTGTTTTATATGGAAAATGATATAACCCTACCCAAACTTTATTTTTAATTTTATTAATTAATTCGCTTTCATATTCCCAATTACCATACCAATGTAAATATTCATCTTTTTCCATTTGTGCCAATAAAGACACTTTTGTTAAATTATGGAAAATAATTGAATCAATCTTTTCCAAATTTTGATGAATAGCTCTAGTTGGGGTATAATGACCATGAAGAATATGTATCCGTCTTGCACCTTCTAAATGTTTTATAATTTCATCTTCAGATGTTTCCCAAATGTGGTCAATATCAATTGGAAATTCTTCATAGTTGTTAGGTCTATGTCTATGGAAAAGAAGAAGTGGCTTCACTTCTAAATGAGGAGCCACTTCTTTTATCCATTCGGTTACCCACATATCAGCACCGCTATTGAACCAAGGACCTCCAGCGGTGGTGTAGTAAACATCATACATTAATTATAAACCTTTATTATTTGTACAATTATTTAAATCTATTCTTAATTGCTCTATTTGTAATTGTTGTTCTTTAATACCTTCGATTAGTAATGCTACTAACTTATCGTATTTAACTGCCTTAAATCCACTCTCTCTTGTCTGAACTAATTGAGGTAATACTGCTTCAATTTCTTGTGCGATTACACCCACATCGTTTCCTTCATATCCGTGCTCAACTTTGTTTTCTTCTTTCCAATCGTATGTGTTACCACTAATCTTTCTGATTTTGTCGATTGCGTTTTCAATTGGTTTGATGTTTTCTTTGAAACGAATATCAGAAGATGAAAATGCAACGATATCATTTGCTGCATCAATTCTACCTGCAGTTCCAGTTGCAGCCATTCCTATACCTAAAGAGTTAAATCTTACGTTATCAGATGTTGCAACTGCTTGTCCGATTGAGATAGTTACTGCTCCAGTTGCTCCACTTACCGTTACACCTGTACCTGCAACATTTGAAGTTACACCTGTGTTTGCAATTGTTACTCCAGTAGAACCATTATACGATGTTCCACTTAATCCCGTACCAATTGTTAAGGTTGCTAAATTAGAACCTAAAGCGATACCTGAAATTGTATTATTTGTTAATCCAATTGTTGGAGTTGCACCTTCACCACTATTATTAGAAAGAGTAATGTTAGTTCCTGCTACTAATGATGCTACATAGTTACCAGATGTTCTAGTCCCTAATGCAATATCACCCGTTGTAGATGCTACGTTAATTTGTCCAGAACCTGAAACAACCGTATTTGCATCTAATTGAGTTTTTACACCCGTTGCAAATCCAGTAGTTGAACCTGCGGTAATTTGTGATGAACCAGATACTAAATTTGGAATAGTAATATCAGCAGAACCATTAAATGAAGTTCCGTTTATTGTTCTTGCAGTTGCTAATGTAGTTGCGGTTGATGCGTTACCTGTTAATGCTCCCGTAAATCCAGTTGAACTAACCGAAGTTAAACCTGCTATTGTTGTTGCAGTTCCACCTAATGCAATTGCAGTTGAACCAACTGTCACTGTATTAGTAGTGATTGAAGAACCTACTACCTGTGAAGAACCACTTATAACCGTTTCTGCATTTAATCTTGTCTTAATTGTAGTATTAATAGAAGATGTAAATGTTTCTAAATTAGATGTTTCAACTTCTAATGCAGTTAATCTTGTAATTGCACTTCCACTTGCAGTTGATAATTGGTCTAATCTACTTGTTTGTGTAGTATTAGTTGTATCATTTGAACCAGTATATGTATTTAAAGAACTCAATATACCAATTACTTGCGAAGAACCACTTACTACACCATTTGTTGCATTTATTGCTCCATTAAACGATGTTGCAGTTGATGCTCCTATTGTTGTAAGTGAACCACTTATTTGAACTGAACCTGTAAATGAATGTGTATCATTCCCCGCATCACCAAATCGGTTAGAACCGCTACTAAATACAACACTTGCCGTTTGATTAACAGTTGTTAAATTTATAATAGTTAAATCTGTAATACTAGTTCCACTTAATTGTGAAGAACCACTAATAGTTCCCGTTGGTAATAATGGAGTAACTTGTGCTGCTCCACTTACTATTCCTGCTGGTATAGAACTAATACTCGCGTATGCAATTTGTGATGAACCGGAAACAACTGTATTTGAATCCAATTGAGTTTTAATCGTTGTATTAATCGAAGATGTAAATGATTCTAAATTAGCAGTTTCAATTAATAAACTTGCAGTTGTTGTGTTTAAGTTTGCTACTGAAACTGTATTTGCAGATGCAGTTAAAATCAATGAACCAGAAATAGTTGCTAATGCAGTATTTTGAGTTAATTGAGATGATGTAAATGCATTAAATGAAGATGTTTCTGCATAATTACTAGTTGAACCAACAGATGATGATTGTGCAACTGTTTGAGTTACTACACCAGTATTATCCACAAATGCAATTGATGCAGTTGTAATTTGTACATTACCAATTTGAATACCACCACCTGCTACTGCATTAATTGTTGTTACTACTTGATTATTTGCAGGATTAACCATTTTGATTGAACCTGTTGAGATATATAAATCTCTCCAAAATTTAGTAGCAGAACCTAAATCAAATGCGTTTGTAGTTTGTGGAATAAGAGATGAACTCAAAGATGCTACAACATTTACAGTATCAGATGATGCATCACCAATTGTGATAGCTCCACCTAATGTTAAATTACCTGCAATATTTGCGTTTCCGGTAATATCTAACCCTGAACCTGAAATTGCTCCGAAATTTCCAGTACTACCTGTACCAGATGAACCTAATATAATGTCTCCGTTTGGACCACCAATTAATAAAGTTCCTAATGTTGTGTTTACATACGGTTCTCCGAATGCTAACGAACCTGATTGTTGTGCGGTTGTCCCACGTCTAAATTTAAGTGCCATCTAGTTTACCTTTTTTTTAGTACGATTAATTATGTTATGTGTATAAATATTTATTTATTTTCCAAACTATTAACTCTTGCTGATAATTCTTTTATCGCTTCGATTAATAGTGGAATTATTTTTTCATATTGAACTGCTTTATATCCGTTATCTCTATTTGTTACAATTTGTGGAAGGATTTCTTCAATTTCTTGTGCTATTACTCCAACATCATTTCCTTTATGAGAATGTATTTCTTCATATCCTTCTTTCCAATTGTATGTGTTACCACTAATTGATTCAACTTTTTCCAATGCGTTTTGGATTGGTTGGATATTTTCTTTTAATCTAATATCGGATGAGTAAAATGCAGTAATATCACCCGTTGCTCTAATTTCACCAGCCGTTGTTGATGCGGTGGTTCCAATCCCCAATGAATTGAATTGTGGATTCGCATCTGTTTTTATACTTTGTGCCAATGTCAATGTTACATCTGCACTTTCCAATCCAGAACCCGCAGCAGTTAAACCATTGGTAGTATTACCTGCAATAGTTTGAACATAATTACCAGATGTTCTAGTCCCTAATGCAATATCACCCGTTGTAGATGCAACATTAATTTGTGCCGAACCAGATACTACACCATCTGCATTTAATTTAGTTTTAACTCTAGCATCGGTATAATATAAATTAGTACCTTCAGATAAGTTAGTTGTACTAAATCCACTTAATGAAATTTGAGAAGAACCAGATACTACCGTATTTGAATTTAATTGAGTTTTTACATCGGTTGCAAAGTTTGTAGTAGAACCTGCGGTTATTTGAGATGAACCAGAAATTACACCATCAGCATCCAACTTTGATTTAATAGTTGTATTAATTGAAGATGTAAATGATTCCAAATTAGCCGTTTCAATCAATAAACTTGCAGTTGCGGAGTTTAAATTAGTTATAGATACTCCTTGTGAGTCATTTGTAGTTTTAGCTGCTGATGCTGAACTAATTAATGAACCAGTAATAGTTGCTAATGCGGTGTCGTAAGCAGTAAATCCGGTAGTTGATTGTAAAGTTACTTGTGATGACCCACTTACTAACCCACTTCCACCTAATATTTGAGATGAACCAGAGATTACTCCGTTAGTTGCGTTTATTGTACCATTGAATGATGTTGCAGTTGATGCACCTATTGTATTAATTGAACCACTTATTTGAACTGAACCTGTAAATTCATGGTTATCATTACTAAAATCACCAAATTTATTAGAACCACTACTAAATAAAACACTTGCGGTTTGATTAACAGTTGTTAAATTTATAATAGTTAAATCTGTAATAGTAGTTCCACTTAATTGAGATGAACCAGAAACTACACCAGATGGAAGGTTTGAACTAACACTTCCTATTTGTAGTTGAGTCCAACCATTTTCATTTCCTACATTTACAGTATCGGTTAATACCCAAACTGTATTACTATCTTGCTGAAAAACTATTAACCCCTCATATACATTAGCAGATGATAAAGCGTAACGGGCAGTCTGGTCCGCTAATGTTATTCTAGCATCAACGGGTTCGTTGTTAGTTATGTTAAATCCACCAGGTAATATAATTGCCATTTCTTATTTTTTATTTTATGTTAATGTATATGTTATACTACTTCCAGCACCACCTGCTTGCAAAGTATTTATTTTATAAACTTTATATTGTCCAACTGTTGTTACACTAAATTGTCCTAATACACCAAATCCGCTTGTAGTAATGTTTGACAAATTCGATAGTGAACTATTAAATACTATATAATGGTATTTATCTCCAGTCCAACTAATTGTTACCGATTGTCCACTTGCAGTTGTTGTTCCTTTTACAATAGTACCAATAGTACCACCCAATGTAGTATCCCATGCTCCAATGTTTTCCAATTCTCCTGCAGTAAATGATTCTGCGGTACTTGCACCATATCTTAAACTTCTAATTTTTGTATATGTAGTAGTTGCCGTAGATGTGGTTGTTAAATCTGGTATATTATCACCAATTGGAGATTCATAGTTTGCAGTTGCCGTTATACTAATTGAAGTAGACCCCGTTGCAGAACCTGTCACAAAGTATGGTGTACTAACATTTGTTGTAGTATTTACCAAATTCCAACCCAATGAAGGATTTGCAGATGATGATGTAAATGTGATACTACCAGTTGCACCTTGTTCGATTTGATTTGATGAAGCTCCTAATTGAACCGTTACCGTTGGTGATATAGTAGGAGATGCTGGATTTGATTTTGAAATTGTTCCAGTAGCCGTAGTAGAAGTTTTATATAAAGTACCATCTAATGGAGAACTTGCAGTATATTCCAATCTATATGTGTGTGAACCAGATGTTGTTGCGTTATATGATAATGATGTTCCACTACCAACTTCAGTTAATAAGGTAGAACCTTCGTATAAAGATGCACTTACTAATGTATATCCTTGATTACTCCAAGTACCATTTACAATATATGCATCATTTACATTATTAAATCTATCAACTAAAAATCCACTTAAAGATGTTGCTATTGATGTTGGTATTGCCGGAGTTCCGAATATAAATTTTAAAGTTCCATTTATAAATGTTACCGCTACATTACTATCAAAATCTGCCACTTCAATTCCAGTTAATTGTTCTATACTATTTGTTACATAATTAATATATCCAGATGCCGATGCTAAACCCGCTATGGAAGCAGATACGGATTCACTAAATGATGATGTAAATGATTCCAAATTATCAATTGAAATTTGAGCAGATGCAGTAAATTGATTTAATTTAGTAAATTCTGCTGCTAAACCTGCTCCTATCGAAATAGATGCAGTATATTCCAAATCATCTAATCTAACTTCTGTTGAAGTTGTGTATGAATTTAAAGATGCTGTAAATTGGTGAATCGAACCAGTTACCTGTGCTAATGTAGTAAATCTTCCTTCTAAACTACCTGTTTCCGTTTCTAATGATAGTAATCTACCATTTGCAGAAGATGTAAATGTATTCAAACTTCCAGTCGAAGTTTCAATTAAATCTAATCTGCCATTTGCGGAGGATGTAAATGTATTCAAACTTCCAGTCGAAGTTTCAATTAAATTTAATCTAGTATTTGCAGAAGATGTAAATGTATTCAAACTTCCAGTCGAAGTTTCAATTAAATCTAACCTACCTAAAGTTGAAGAACTAAAAGTATTTAAACTTCCAGTCGAAGTTTCTAATAATTCTAATCTAGTATTTGCAGAAGATGTAAATGTATTTAAACTTCCAGTGGATGTTTCTAATAATCCTAATCTAGTATTAGTAGATTGTGAAAATACGTTTAAATCTGTTAGTTGTAAAGATGATGATATAACACTATCTCCACCTGCTAAAAGAATTGTTGATTCAGAACCACTTACACCTGCTATCCATTTATCAGTTGTTGAATTCCATAATAATGAACCAGATGATAATGTGCCTGTTGCATCTTTTGTGTAAATACCGGAAAGTGTTTGTGAACCACCATAATTTAATTCAATAATATTATCTCCAATATTAAGAGTTGTTGAATCGATTTGAGTAGTCGTTCCTTTTACAGTTAAATTACCATTAATTGTTATATCAGCACCACTTGCAGTAATTGCGGTTTTTAAAGATGATGTATATGAGTTTAATTCTGCTATTGATGTTTTAACACTAGCAGAAGTTATTTCCAAATTATCCAATCTACCATCTTGTATTGGAAGTGAACCTGAAAATGAACCTGTGAATCCAGATAATCCAATCACTGAACCAGTTACCGTAAGATTTTCATCTATCCTTAAACTTGAAAGTAATAATCGAGTGTCTTGATGGATATATACGTTTTTATTTGCAAAACTTTGAACACTTAATATTGGATAAGGTACTGTATCTTCTTCATAATCAATATAAGCACCTGCAAAATCTGCTTTTAATTTTATTGCAATATCATCATTATATAAATCATTATTATGTCTTAATTCTAAAATAGCATTTCCATCATTTGGAGCAGTTATGTTATGAGTAAAAGTTAAAGAACTTGTTAATTGCCCACTTCCAGTTAAAATACTAAATTCACCATCAACGATATTTAAAGAACCAGTTACAATTTGATTGCCTCTAAAATTATTACTTCCAGTTGTTGCATAAGAACCAGTTAATGAATTCAATGGTCCTAATATTCCAATTATTTGCGATGAACCACTTACTACTCCTTGTGGTAAAGATGCTGCTATTTGGGATGAGCCTGATATAACACCATTTGTTGCAGCTATTGCACCACTTATAGATGTTCCATATACATTTCTCCAAGGTGCGGAAATTGTACCAACATCAATTGCTCCATTTGGAACTAAATTAGTATTAAATTGACCTAAAGCAGAAATATTATCAGCGGAAGCATTACCTAAATAGATATTTCCACCAACTCTTACATCACCAGAAGCGGATATATTACCAACTAAATTAATATCACCATACGATGGTACGTTTAATGGTAATAATGTAATTGGGTTATTTGAACCACTACCAAATTGAATAGAACCACTCCCCTTATGTAAATATAACTCACCATCCGTTATGGATATGTTTGTATCACCTCTTCTTATTTGAAATATAGCTGCCATTTATTGTTATTTCTGTTTTGTATAAATATCTTAAATATTAAAATCTAAATCACCTGATTCTGAAATATATTTTGCCAAGTGCATATAGTTTGCAGTTATACTACCTGTTGTTACATTTATAGCAGATGAACTAACTGATAAATGAGTATTTCCGTTTACTAAAACATCAAAAGAACCAGTTCTAGCAATTGCTTGTGTATTTCCTGTACTATCCTCTATAAAGTTTACAGTTCCTGCTGCTTCTGGGTCTAAATTAAAATCAAATGTATTTGGGCCAGGCGCTACTCCTACTTCTGTTCCATTTACTAATAAGGAACCACTTACGGAAACTGAACCTGTAAATGAATGTATATCATCGGATGTATCTCCAAATTTAGTTGAACCACTTTGAAAAATTATAGATGATGAAATTACACTAATATTAAATTGTCGTGCATTTACTTCACCTAATACGGTTAAATTGTTTGTTATGGTTTGGGAACCACTTAATATTAAACTTCCACTTAATAATGCGGAACTACCAGTGATATCACCACTTATGTCGATATCACCTGCTCCTATAATATCATTTGTTACATATAAATCTCTAGTAATATTGGCATCTTGTGTTACTACTAATTCTCCAAAGGAACCAGTTTTTGTTAGAGTTATTGAACCTGTTGTAGTTGAATTCGTTACTACAATTCCTTCAACAGAATCTAAATTTCCCGAACGCTTAATAAACAACTTACCATCGTAAGTATTTATTGCTATTTCACCAACATTTAATGAGCCCGTATCGGGTACTTTTCCAGGTAGCGATGAACGCTTTAGTATAATACTTTGTGCCATATATATGGTCTATAAATTTTTAAGTTGTGTAACAAAAAAAAGGTACTATATGTATAGTACCTTTATAAATATATAATATTTTTATAATTGTTTAAAATTCTCCCGCATCTGAACCAGATTCTAAAGCTGCTAATCTATTAGCTACTGAACCACTAAATGCTAATACATCTCCAATTCCGTAAAGTGAACCACTAAACCCATTTGTAGTTGTAAAAGTTCCTCTTACCTGTTCGTTGTATCTGAATTCAACTGCCGATGGAGTAGTTGCTACTTTGTAAAGAGAACCACTACCTTGTATATATCCGATTGTACCTGCGAATGGTTCTGAATTGAAATCAAAATCATCAGGTCTCATTGATGCGGTGATTCCAGTTAATGCACCACCATTACCTATGAATACGGATGCCGATACAATAGATGCAGATACTGCTCCTGCTATATCAATATCACCATTTCCAACGATATCTCTAGTTACATATAAATCTTGTCCAACATTTGCATCAAATGTGATACTAGCTTCTCCAAATGAACCCGTTCCTGTCAATGTTATTGAACCAGTGGTAATCGAATTGGTAGTAACTAATGTTTCAATTGATTGTGAAGAACCAGATTTATGTAAATAAACCTTACCATCATATACGTTTATACCTAACTCACCTACTAATAGAGAGCCAGTATCAGGAACTTTTCCTGATGTCAGCGACCGTTTTTGTAATATTTTTTGAGCCATTATATTTGATGTTTTTTGTCCATTAATAATTTTAAAAAACCCCCCTCATTAGGAGGGGGATTATTATTTAGAATGAACCACCATCAACTACGTTACTCATTACAAAATCAGTACCATCCCATTGTAGTAAATCTCCAGCTACACTTGCGGTCGGAACTAAATCCAAATTACCATTTGTGTTTCGGAATGCTACTCTTTTAGAACTTCCTGCTGCCGAACCTAAATTAAAGGATGAGGTAACCGCAGGTGCGATTAATGCTACTGATGAAGTAAATGCGGTTGTTGAATGTTGATATATGAAATTTGCACCTGCTCCTGCTACTTCGAATCCTGAACCATCTGCGGTTGCCGATGAAGTTGAACCACTTGCTAATGTTATTAATTTATCTTCAACTATTAATGTTGCGGTATTTAATGTTACGGTGTTACCTTGTACCACCAAATCACCACCTACTACTACATCACCAGTCGTTGTTACTTTTGCAAATGTTACGTTATTAGAAGTACCTACGCCTTGTATTGTACCTGCACCTTCTAATGTAGTTAATCTACTTGCAGCATTTGATGCTGATAATATTAATGAACCACTAACTACACCAATTTCAGTAAATCTTTGCTCTGCAGATGCAGTAAATGCGTTTAAAGCATTTGTAGAAGTATTAGAAGAGGTATAACTATTCAATGCATCAATAGATGTTTGTTGTGATGCCGATGAACTATTTAACGCCGTAACAGAAGTGTTTACACTAGCACTAAATGAGTTTAAGTTTGTTATAGATACACCTTGTGAGTCATTTGTTGTTTTAGCTGCTGATGCAGATAATATCAACGAACCACTAACTACACCAATTTCAGTTAACCTCGTATCAACACTTCCAGTATAGTTTCCTAATGTACCATTTTGAGTTAATTGTGAACCACTAAATGAATTTAAATTTGTGATTGAAACTCCTTGTGAGTCATTTGTAGTTTTAGCAGTTGATGCTGATGCAATTAAACTTCCACTAACTACACCAATTTCAGTTAATCTTGTATCAACTGAAGCAGTGTAAGTTGCTAATGTACCATTTTGAGTTAATTGTGAACCACTAAAAGAGTTTAAGTTTGTGATAGAAACTCCTTGCGAGTCATTTGTAGTTTTAGCTGCTGAAGCAGATAATATTAATGAACCACTTACAACTCCAATTTCAGTAAATCTAGTTTCAGCTGAAGAACTGAATGATTCGATGTTCGATAATCTAACTAATGCAGAAGAACTAAAAGAGTTTAAGTTTGTTATTGAAATTCCAGCTCCGCTTCCCACCGATGCACTTAAAGCTGAAATTGAAGATGAAATAGAACCACTAAAATCACCAAATCCAGTTGTATTGGAAATAGTAATTTGTGCAGATGATGTAACAACATTATCACCTTCTGCTCTTAATAATTTAGATTCAGCTCCTACTGCTCCTGCTTTCCAGTAATCATTTGTAGAATCCCAAAGTAAAGAACCACTTGCCGTATTAGGTGCAGTTGGGTCTTTAACTAATAAACCACCATTTGCTGCTCCAGTACCATTTAATTCGATGATGTTATCACCAATTTGTACGGTTGTAGAATTTACAGTAGTTTGAGTACCAGAAACGGTAAAATTACCGGCTATTGTTACATTTTGTCCATCAACTGTAATTGCAGACTTTAATGAAGATGAATATGTATTTAATTCTGCAATCGAAGTATTTACACTCGCAGAAGTTGTATTTAAATTTGTAATACTTACACCTTGTGAATCGTTTGTAGTTTTAGCAGTTGATGCTGATGCAATTAATGAACCACTAACTACGCCGATTTCAGTTAATTGAGTTAATACTGAAGAACTAAATGAGTTTATGTTTGTTATTGAAACACCCTGCGAATCGTTTGTAGTTTTTGCTGTCGATGCTGATGCTATTAAACTTCCACTTACAACTCCAATTTCAGTAAATCTTATATCAGCTGAAGAAGTGTGTGATTCAATATTTGTTAATCTAACTAATGCAGAAGAACTAAATGAGTTTAAGTTTGTTATCGAAACTCCTTGTGAATCATTTGTTGTTTTAGCAGTTGATGCCGATGCTATTAAGCTACCACTAACAACTCCAATTTCAGTAAATCGTGTATCAACCGAACCAGTATAAGTTGCTAATGTAGCGTTTTGTGTTAATTGTGAACCACTAAAAGTATTTAATGCGGCTACAGATGTACCAATTGAACCACCTCCAATTGATGCAGATAATGCACTTATTGATGAAGAAACTGATGCACTAAAGTTACTAATGTTACCTGTTAAATCAGGAATATCATTGGCTCCTTCACCCAACAAATATAAAGTAGAACTACCACTTGCATAGTAAGGAACACCTTTTACTAATCCGTTGTAAGTTCCGGCAGCAAATGTATTTGGAGCCGCGTTACCTACTAGAAATCTATTTACCGCTTGCACCTGTCCATTTTCTGGAACTGCGAATACAATAGATGCTCCATTAGTTACCGATAAGTTCGATGAGCCAGAAGCAATTACCAATTCACCTTTTTGAAGTGATGAGGTTACGGCGGATAGGGCTTCTAAACTACCGCGTCTGTGTTTAATTATTTGTGCCATATTGCGTTGGTTAATCTTTTTTGGTTTTAGTTACGATTATACTTTAATAAATATGTTTTTTTTTACGAATAGTACGTTTGGTATATTATATTTATTTTTTTACCATTCACCCATATCGATGTTAATATTTGATTGTGATAATGTTAACTCCGCATCAGTTGCAAATCCATTATCCAATGAAGAACTGAATGATTCTAAATTAGTTAATCTGGTATTTACTGATGAACTTAATATTGTTATAGAATATAAACTTCCACTCAATGTAGTTGCTATTGATGAACTTATTGATGATGATATTAAAACTTGCGATGCTGATAAAGAAGAACTTATTACTGCTACTTCTATATCCGTTGCTATATCACTATATCCAATTGTTCCACTAATGTATATTTGAGATGAACCCGATACAACCCCAGCTGGTAAAGTTGCTCCTACATTATTTGTTATAATATTTATAATAGATTGTGATAACGATGATTCCAATGATTGAGATACTGCGTTATTTACTGCTTCGGCAAAACTACCACCAGATTGACTAATGGCATTACCAGCGGTTACCGCTGCTGCTAATTCTGTACTACCTTCTATTTGTTTTAATCTTATTAAGTTTGCCATATCCTATAAATATCTTTTATTCTTATAATCCGTAAGTCGGTTTTATTGCATTATAATTTTGTGTTATTTCCTCAATTGATAATTTTCTATTATACAAATAAAGATTTGCAACATGTCCAAAAGGTTGAGCAACAATATCATTATTACCCACTCCCCAATGTGTGTTTCCACCCGAACCCTCATTGATTGTACTTCCCACTTGTGAATCATTTATGTAGAATGTTTGAGATGAATTATCCCCAACTACTGTATATTGAGTCCAAATACCCACCGAAGATGAGACATCATATCCTGAACTTACGAATGCTGTTGCCCAATATCCTAATGTACTTGTTCCATTAGGAATAGTAATTGGTGTTATTTTACGAGTACCTTTTGTGTAAAGTAATGTTCTAAATCCTGAATTATTATTTATCAATCTTGCCCAAGTAATATAGGTATATCCCGTTGTTGGTAAAGTTGGACCTGTTCCGTTTACATCAACTCTATTATTTCCAGTTGTGCAATCAAAACATTTTATTCCACTTAATGTAGTAAATGTAGCACCAATCAATGTATGGTTATACGAATTAGTTAAATCATAAACAGTTGTTCCACTACCAGGATAACTTGTTGAATTATTTGCATCCAATTGAAGTAATAATCCATCCGTAACCAACATATATGGATTTGGTGTAATTGTATATCCATTTTGAAATATTATTGGCATAACTTATGATAGTTTTATATATCCGTAATTAATTGTTTGGGTTGTCCCACTATTATTTGTGATACCAAACTTAAATACATTTGAAGTATTTGGTGCGTATGATGTTGGAGAGGATATGAGAGTATTAGTTGTACCTATAATTTGGTCAGGCATTGCAGTTAAAACTAATGCATTACCTGCTGTGTAATACCAACCATATTGAGAACCAACTACCGGAACATTGGTATTTGATGTTGTTACAGTTGCGTTCCAAGTTATAATACCATTTGGAATATTACCATTTACCCACATTGTATATGAAGCACCAGCTTCAACTGTAAAACTTTGTGTAGATGCTCCTGCTGGTACCGACCAAGCTCCCGTTGTTTTTGATGGGAATGCAGTTGTCAATTGAGTTGAACCACTTATTACACCATTGGTTGCTGCTATTGAACCCGTTATAGATGTTGCGTTTAATGAACCTGTAATTTCTACTAATCCATTATTTTGAACATATAGATTACTACCACTTTGTAAGAATAGTGATGAACTATTGTTCGTAATTGCAGATGCAATTATTTGTCCTGATGTAACAACCATTGAACCACTAAATATTTGTGACCCACTAAATGTGTTTGAACCAGTAGTTACCAATCCATTAAATCTACTATTAAATGATGATGATATTGAAGAAAATGAACTACTTAAAGTATATCTTGCATCGTATGATGATGTCAATTGTGAAGAACCACTTATTGTACCAGATGGGACTGCACTAACACTACCACTCAATGTATATCTTGTATCAAACGAAGATGTCAATTGTGATGAACCACTAATTACACCATTTGTTGCGTTGATTGTACCATTGATTGAATCAGTTACATTTAATGAAGAACTAACAAATACACCATTAACACCGGTAATTGTTATTGTTTGTGCACTATCATCTATTTTTAAGTAATTGGTATCGTCACCAAAGTAGTTGAAATCTGTATTACCTTTAAAGTGAATATCATTACCCGAAGGTGCTGCAGTATTATAAATTTGAAAATATCTTGCATCATTAACATCAGGTTGTAAAAATATATTTCCAATACCTTTAATTTCATTAGTTACGATTAAAGAAGAACTTATTATTTGTTCACCTATAAAAGTATTTGAACCAGTTGTTGCAAATGAACCCGTTGGTATATTTGGAACACTACCACTCAATGTATATCTTGTATCGTATGATGATGTTAATTGAGATGAAGAACTTATTGCTCCACTTAATGATGTCAAAAATGAACCCGTTTCACTTTCAGTAATCCAACTACCACTTACACTTTCAATTGTGTTTAATCTATCCACTAATGATGATGTAGATTGCGATGAGGTATATTCATTAAACGAAGATGTTTGTAATCTTGCAGTAATTCCGTTTGTGAATGCAGTATTTAATGATGATTGCGAAGATGTGAATGAATTTAAAGAAGTTATATCAATTGAACTACTAACAAATCCAAATAATGTAATTTGTGCAGATGAAGATATAGTTCCAGCTGGTATAGATGTAGAAGAACTAATAAATCCTAATGTAGTTATTTGTGCAGATGAACTTATTACACTTCTACCTTTGATTTCAAACGAAGATGTCACCGATTCCAAAGATGCTAATCTGTCTCTATCTAATATATTAACTCTAGAAGTAACTGCATCTGCGAGGGTATCCAACTCTATTTTATAAGTTATACCACCATCTACACCAACTATTGTTGTATTTAATGATGCACTTTCTAATGCCGTTAATTCTAATATCCTTTTTCTTACGTTTGCCATTTATTATATTATTATGTCTAAACCATCTTCGGTTGTTATGATAAAACCATCTTCAGTTGCAATTGGAATATCTACCAATTTACCTATAACATATATATCATTTACTGTTATGGAATCATAATCTATATAATTATCTAATAATGTAATTACTACATTATTTCCAACTTCCTTAATAGTGTAATGTCCTGGTAAATGCAATCCATAAACTAATATTTCAAAATTTTCAGGAGATGCTCCTTCAGTTCCATAATCCAATGCTACGTTATAAATCGTAAGAGTTCCAAATCCAGTATTATCAAAAGCATCAATTATTCTAGATACCGTTCTTCCACTAAATTGTAAAATTTCATTATGAAATTCTGATATTTTATTTTTATTATTTACTAATTTAGTTGGATTTGGATTTGATTTAGAATTTGAATTAAATTTATTTGTAGTTGGTGTTTCTATATTCAATAAACTACCTGTGATGTATAAATCATCATTTAAATTATTAGGATTTATTTTTGGTATAATCCTATTTAATTTTTTCGCATTTGAATTAAATCTATTAAGCATATCGTTCTATATCACCTGTTATTTCAATATAATCAGTAGTATCCAAACCAAATTCAAAATTATTTTTTATAAATTTGATTAACAATCCTTCACTTCCTTCCTCTATTATATAATCTTCTGCCGATATATGTTGAGTGTTAATTATTACTCTCAATCTATCTTGCGTTGTTCTATATTCTATTTCTCTTAATAATTCAACAAACCTCCAACCGTTTGCTTCCCATATCGAATATGTAGGGTGATTTAAATCCTTTGGAGTTAATTCGGTATCAGCTGGTTTTCTACTAATTTTTTGAGTTATATCTAAAAGACTTCTCTTCATTACACATTTATAAATTTACCTGTTATGGAAATTTCATCTCCACTATCAACTGCAAATCCTAAATTTGCTTGAATAAAATTAATAGTTAAAGATGATGATGTTATACTTATAGAAAAGTGTGTATTATGGTAATATCGTGTACCATTTATATAAACTTTAATATCGTATGTATTATCACCAACCACTATACCACCAGTAACTACTGATATTAAAGTAGGTGGAGTTTTTATTAATTTTATCCCACCGAATGTAATGGTATTAGATACTATTGGATTTTGTATTTTACTGTTATTTAAAGAAAGAAAATCAATCAAATCTTTATTATCATAATATGGTGATGGTGTAGTTAATATACCTTCTAACCTACCAGTTCCACTTGTTACATCCGTTTCAGTTGATACCACAACTCTTTGCGTAGAAAATGATTTTTTAGTGGTATCTTCTCCGTCAAATTTTTCAGGAAGTAAATGAGCTTTAACTGATAAACTAAATTCAATTCTATTAACTCTTTCAGTGCCATCCCCAACTTCGTTTATTACATTAAAATCTCCTAAACTTGTTCTAAATTGAAATCCATTTTTATCACCCCAATATGTACCAGTATATTGTAATTGTTCTATCACCGAATTTAAATGTTCTATGTAAGAAGTCCAAACCATGCAATCATAGTTTAATTCTACATATTCTGGCATTTGAATTTTATATATTTCGTATTTTGGTTTATAATTATTTCCCAATAGTGTAAACCTATCATATCTATTATCTTTAGAATATTTTGTAATACCTTGATAAGTTACATGCCGATTTTGCATTGGCATAGTATCATCTTTAGCAATAGATGTTCTACGAATCATCATAATTGGTAATTGAAGCTTACCATTTGCATCTCTGTAAACTCCCTGTCTTCTTGCTCCATTCCATCGTTCGGAGTTTCCATATATGACAGGTATTTTTAAAGCCTTACCATTATCATCTAATGTAGGTAATGCCGTATCTTCCAAATAAGACATCATAGCATAATCAATATCAAATAAAGATACCGATTGTCTTAATTCTCCTTTTTCCTTTTTAGTTTGAAGAATTCTCTCCTGTTTTCTTAATGGATTTGTAGACATATTTTTATGTTATTCTCTTTTCAATATTAAGATTAGATTTACTTACTAAAAATGCAAAACATACTATACTATAAGTATTAGCAGGTAAACCACCAATAAATTGCACTTCATTTACATTACCAATTTCATAATATTGATTATCAAAATAAACAACATCACCTATTTCAGGATGTATATTTCGTTCTTCTAATAATCCTCTATCAAATTTAAATGTTATATCTTGAAGTGTATCAGACCCAAATCCTTCATATTGAGTTGATTGTGCTTCTTTATCAATTAATGCGTATAGTTCTACACCAGTGTGCCAGGTTTTATTTAATGCTTCACCATAGATATTTATCTTCGTTTCATTTAAATTTATTTTATATAAAACGACAGTATTTTCTATAACAGTATCAACCAATTCTCTGGCTATACTTTTGAAAAAATCAATATCTCTACCTAATAAAAACTTTGGCATATTATCCTACATATATTTTAAGTGGAACTTTTCTCAACATTTCTTGCTGATGTGTTGATTCATGTGCTTTATTTTCCATCACATTTTTCCTACTCAATTCTTCCAAATTTTCTCTTAATTGGGTTATCAACATATCCTTCTCCACTTGTGCTTCAGCTCTCAATGCTGCTCCATCCAGTGATACTTCACCATCAGGTATCGGAACATTTGAGTATTTCTCTCTAATTGCTCCTAATAATTCTTTTGAAAGTGCTAATGTATATTTTCTAATCCATTGTTTACCAACATCGTTTATATTTGAGTATTGAATAAAATCATACGGAATATCTGAATAATCCGAAAGTGAATCTGCTTGAACAGTTTGAGAATCATGTTCAAATTCATCTCTACTTATGTATTCAAAATAAACTCTACTAACAGTTCCATCGGTAGGTACAGGAAATATTTCTAATTTATTATCTACTATATTAAATGTGTGAGCCGATTTACGAATATGGTCATTTAATTCAATTTGTTGCATTCTTAACACATCTTCGTAAATAGGCATCATTAAGAATTGTGCAGCAGGTGAAAAGTTTCCAAATCCTAATTCACTTATTAAATTTAAAGTACCTTGTGCTCCTACCGAATACGGGTCAAAGAATCGTGCAATAGCAGGAGTTGCTTCGTGATACACTCTAGTTACATCCACCGTTGAACTTCCTGTAAATAGTGTAGAAAACGATGCAGATGTTTCCACATCAACAGATGAACTCATTATGTTGTATTTCTGTTGTCCAGCAGTTAAATTGATATATGCTTTTTTAATTGAAGTTGAACCACCTACTCCTGCTAATGTACCATATTGTTGGGACATACGAACTGTTGTTGGTAAATATGAACCGTCTACAAGTGTTTGTGAATAATTTGAAACCTTACCTTTTGGCTGTCCTTTTAGAATATCAAGATTATTACGAAGATTGAATTGATTTATTTGTGCAGAATATTCCGAAACGGATTCTTCAAAACAGGCCCATATTTGTTGGTTATCTAATTCAATATTTACAATAGGATACCCCAATCTCTTTGCAACCCAAACTGCCGTTTTTGGTGCATCGGTTCTAAATTCTGCATCTGAATCATATAATCCAAACGGAGTTGCTTCCGCAGATGCAGATGCCGATAAAAATGCGGATGCCGTTGAGCCAGACCAATATGTGTTTATAGACATTTCTTAAAATTTATAGGTTTACTACTATAAATATAAGAATAAAAAAAGAGATAACATTTCTATCATCTCTTTTTCATTTTTAATAAAATTAAAACTATGTTAATCTAACTTTAACCGTACCTGTAGTGTGATACAATCCACCAACTGGAACGCCAGCCGATGCTGCAGCACCATCATTTGCAAAACTACCAGTAACATATCCAAATGAAGTATTTGCCATTTTAGTTGCAATACTACCACTCAATGAGGTAACAGAGGCATCGGTTGCCAGCCCATCACCATCCAATGTTACTTGTAAATCGGATACTAATATATATCCTAATTTACCATCTGCTTGTCTAGCTAAAATTTTGTCCGTACTTTCTACCGTATATGTTGGTAAATCTTTTGCAGTTTCCGTTATTGAATATCTTTCTTCTGGGTATGCCATTTGTTTATGTTTTTTAGTTATTAAATGATTACTCATATAAATATAAAAAAAAAGAGGGAACATCACTGCTCCCTCTAATTTAATTTAAAAACTCTAAATATTAAAGAGTATCTAAACCGTCAACTAAAACTTTACCATAGAATTCTGGTCTTACAATCTTTTTAGCGTAACGAGTCATAACACCTCTACGTGGAGTAAAGTTGGTTGGGTCGTACACTAAAGGAGTCATAATCAATGGTACATAAGGTGCGTAAACTGCTCCAGTCTCGAAGAAGTTAGAACCTTTGAAACCTAACAAGATTACGTTTTCAGTCATGTAAGGGTTTTTGTAAACATCGTATCTGTTAGAGATTTGTCCGATGTTAGTTACACCTGCTGCGAAAGTTAACGCATCTTTACCTGGGTTAGCAGAGAATCCGTTCATAGATTCCAAAATTGTAGCTACGTTTGGAGAAACAACAACGAAGTTTGCTCCACCTCTCATAGTCAATTGGTGAATCTTGTTAGATACTTTTTGTAATTTGATACCCAAAGTTTGGAACCAAGTGTTCTTCTGGTATGCTGAAGCTGCTGCCGCAGAAGAATCAATAGCGAATCCTGCACCATTCCACTCATATCCAACTTTTGCTGACCAATATTCAGTTGTGAATGCGTTCTGCTGCAACATCTCAAGGATTTCCAAATCAATCTCTAAAGAGATGTATTCAGATAACATTTGAGTTAATTCAGCTTCTGCATCTACAGAGTGATATGCGTTCAAATCTTGCGCCAATTCAGGAGTCCAAATTGCTTTCAACTTACGTGTTTTAGCAACGATAGGCTCTGATTTCAATTCCAATTCAATTTCTGGAATTGCCAAATCTGTTCCTCTATCTTCGAAATCTCCACGAGAGATATCAGTAGGTTGTTTGTGGTATGCCAACGATACACCAACAGTAGCCAAGTTTGATAAACCAGTTACAGTTGCAACGAATTCAACATTTGAACCGTTTTTAGTAGTGTATTGAGGGAAAATTCCATTTACTGCTGAACCAGTTAAGAATGTTGGTTCGAACGCTCTAACACCATTGAAATCTGCGTCAGATGGTAATGGAACTATGATTTTCTTCAATGTGTTACCTGCAAATGATGCAGAAACTGAACCCGAAGTTAAATCAAAATCGATATCAGCTAAAGATGCTGAAGCGAATGTTGAAGTGATTTCTGCAGTAGCATTGTTGATTGTGTATCCAAAACGTCCTGCGCCATACAAACCACCTTCAGCTGCTTGAGTTGAACCTAATTTGTTACCAGCTGGGGATAATGAATCTTTACCAAAAGTACCACCATTACCGAATAATGAAGAACCAGTAAAGTTTGGATTACCTGCTGGGTTAGTACCATATTTGAAATCCATGTAGAAGATAAGACCTGAAGGTAAGTTCATTGGTTGAACTGAAACGAATTCTTTCGCTGCAATAGAACCGAAGATTCTTCTTACCAAAGGTAGAGCAACACCAGCCCACTCTTCAGAACCTGAAGAAGTACCAGTACGAGTTGCCTCATCCAATAATTGCTTTGCTTGGTTTTCTAACATTACTGCCATACCATGCTTTGTAGTTTCAGAACCTACTCCTTCAAGTAGTCCTGTTCTTTCCCATTTGCCTTTCAAACCTCTGGTTTGCTCAAGCATCACGCTCTGTGGGTTCGCGCCGCTCATTAATTTTTTAATGTTCATTTTGAATGAATTTGTTTGTGTTATTTAATTATTTAATAATACCTGCTAATTTCTTAAATCTGTTAGCAAAATTAACCGATTCATTAATTACCGCTTTAGCTTGTGCAGGTTTTGTAGATTTAACTGCTTTACTAGCGATACCTTCTGAAATGGCTCTTTTAGTTAATTTGTTAGAAGATGTTGTATATTTGAAATTCTCTGCTAATGTAGAGAACACCAATTTAACCTCTCTAACTGATTTTGTTCTATCCAAAGTTTCAATCACTTTCACTTTTTGTTCGTTAGTCATGTTGTGTGCTCTGAATAATTTGTTTGCAAATAAAAGCTTCGCATTTAAAAGATTAACTTCGTTAATAGTTTTTTGAAGAGATTTGATAGTTTTGTAAGCTTCGTTTAAGTCTGCTTTCAATTCTTCTTTATCTTCTTCTTCATCAACTTTCTCTTTGTCACCTGCCATGTCCGCTTCCATTTCACGAAGAATTTCATCCAAATCTAGTGTATCATCTTCTTCTTCAGCTTCGTTTGTTACAACAACTTTAGGAGTTTCTCCTTTGTCAGTACCTGCTTCAGAACCATCTGCTAAATTTTCTTTCAATCTTCTACGTGATTCTCTTAATCTTTTAGATTCAGTTTTTGGTTCTTCTTCTTCACTACCTTCTAATTCAGCTAATTGTCTTCTTAATTCTGCAATTTGTGCTGCGTTAGGGTCTTCTTCTTCATGCTCTTCTTCGTTTGTTTCTTCTTCGTCACCTAATTGTGATTCCAATTCTCTGATAATAGATTCTAAATCCATAGCATCTTCTGAATCTTCTTCTGAATCCATACCATACTCACCTTCCATTGGGTCTTCTTCTGAATCCATACCATACTCACCTTCCATTGGGTCTTCTTCTGAATCCATACCGTATTCAGCTTCCATTGGGGCTTCTTCTTCTTCACCTTCTAATTCTGCTAATCTCGCTTTTAATTCTGCGATTTCTGCTGCGTTAGGGTCTTCTTCTTCACCACCGAAGTCATAATCATCTTCTTCGTTGATGTCTGCTACTTTTTTGTAGTCAGTACCAGCTGCTTCTGGCTTACCACTATCTTTCTTTACACCTACCGATAAATCAGTGGTTGCATCGTAAGATGGGTTTGCGCCAGGGGTTTGAGGGTATCCAGCGTCTGATTTAGAACCGATACCATCTGAACTCAATTCCTCATCCACTTTTTCAGCATCTGTATCCTCTGCTTCAGCTTCTGCTCTCATCTTTTGAGATAAGATAGATTGAAGTCTAGGAGTAAATGCCTCTTCAAGTGCAAGTTTTGCGTTTGCTAAAGCGGTTTCTTTAACGGCTTTGGCATCAGCGATTGCTTCTTTCAATAATTTTGAATTTGCCATTTTTTTTATTGTGTGTTGATTGTGAAGTTATTTATAAAAACTCCAATAGAATTATGTTGATTGTTCGGTCACACCTTATAGAGAAGGGTATTCATTAATCAACTACATTTGAATTAAAAAATCCTATATAAGATAGGATATTCGAGGATAAATATGTAAATTTTTTAGAAAACTAAAGAAACCCCAAATCTTTTTGATTTTTTCTTATAGATTTTTCTTTTTGTAACCTATTTTTAACGGATGGTTTAACAAATGTTTGTCTTTCTCTTAACTCTTCTGTTTGTTTAATATTTTGAATTTTTTTCTTATATTGTTTCAGAGCCGATTCTATATTACCGTTTTTAATATCAATTATAATCATAATTATTATTGATGATTTACTAACTTGTATTTTGTTTTATATAATAAAGATACAACAGTATCAATATCATTTTGAATCCAACTGTCTTTTAATTTAGGATTCTCTCTTAATCTAGCTATCATATTACATAATGTATCGAAATATTTAATAATATTTTTAATATCATTATTTTTATCCAAAGTTCCAATTCCTGAAATTTGAATTAATCCTTCTTTTCCCTGATATGTTTCTACCAATCCATCAATTAATCCACCTATTGAATCATAATATTCACCTAATGCTAAATGTGCAGAATGAGAACCAATTCCTTTAACACCTAAATGAAATGAGTGAGCTTGAGTTCTACTTTGTAATAATAATGATGCTAATTCTTCCATATTTTAATTAATATGTTCCAGGCCTATCACCCTTTTTCATAGTATCTGCCCACATTTGGAACATTTGCTTGATATCATTTGGTAATTTTTTATCTCTTATACTTAACGTGCCATCCTTACTAATATGAGCAATTATTTTATAATCACCATATTGTTCTTCGGCTCTATTCCAAATAGTTAAACCATTTCCCATCCATCCAGAACCGATATCGTATTTTTTAGCTTCTTGAATTGAAGTTCTACCCAATCTTTCTTTCATAACTTTTTCTGAAACATTAGCTATTTCAAAATATCTACCCAACACATTCCCCATATCTTCATATAGAGCTTCCAACCTTTGTTCCTGTGCACGTGCTTCTAATGATTCTTTTTCAAATGCAGATTGTAATTTTTTTAACTCACTCATATTACGTTTAATAGTAACTCTATCAAACCAATCACCACCCTCTCTTAATGTATATTCTTGGGCAGCATCAGCGATACCACCCAAAGTTTCTGCAACTTGTCTGATATCAGATTTTCTACTCATTCCTTCTCTATGTTGTCCATAGGTAGAAATGATTTCCAAGAAATGTTTTTTCATTTCGGTTGGGAGTTGTTGTAACTCTTCCGATTCTTTGAGTAAGTTTTTTAAACGTATCATATTATTTTTTTAATATATCGTTTTTCTTAATTTTTGAAACGTATCTCATCATTTCTTGTTTGTCAATTCCCATAGCATCGATTACCTTTGCTAATACAAGAATTTCTTTTTTACGAGAAAGACTCATTCCTTTAATTTGAGCTACCATTTTATCCAAATATCTTTCTATAGATACTGGTAAATTGGTATCTAAATCATCCAATGCTTCTTTAACTACTTTATCGTTAATTGCTTTTCCAGGTACTAAATTTACTAGTTTCATATTTGTTAGTTTAATTCTATTATAATTTCTCTCATCAAATCTTGTGGTTTACACCACTTACCACATTCTTCTGCAACTTTTGCCCATTGCTTTGATTCGTTCATTGGTGCCATAAATGCTCCATGTGTAGATGGGTTTGATACAAAATCCCAACCTACTAATTCAAAATCTTCCTGAACCATTACAGTACCATCTCTCAATTCCTTTACTGAACCCAAACCTCTAGATGAGATACCTAAACGGATATTGTTCTTTAGTAATTCTCTTAAAATGTTTCCTGATGGAGTTGAAAGTATTTCTACTACACCGTATACATCATCGCCTTCCCAATAAATTTCTCTAATGTTATGTGATACATTCTTTAAGTTGATAACAGGAGAATCAGGATGGTCCAACTCACCCAGTGCTCTGCGTTCTTTGATAAGTTGTTTGTATTTTTGACATTCTCTCTCTAATATTTCTTTAGGATATCTTCTACCATTTTGGTTAGCAGCACCTGCTCTTTGCAGAATACCCTTTACCAAATAGGTTCCATTTTCTTCTTTTTGAAGTTTTGCTTCAAATAAATGGGTTTCTATTAATAATCCTTTATTCATCTTATTTTATATCTTTTTTAACTTTTTCAATTGCCGTGTCTTTATCGTTAGACCAAGCTTTCAAAAATATATTTTTTAAACCACTTTCTAAATCTGCTTTATCAACATTATCGTTATTTACTTTTTTAATAAGAGATTGAACATACGCAGATTTAACCATTTTATCTGCAGCTGCATCGTTTATTCCGTTATTCTTTTCAATATATTCAGTAACATCACTTATAAATTTTTTATTTGATTCTAATTTATCTAATATTCCTGATATTTCTTTTTCAGTTTCTTTAGAACCATTAAAGTATTTAATTCCTTTTTCTACTAATTCTCCTATATAATAAAATGCAATTTTACCAATAAGGATACCACTTAATGTTGCAAGTATTCCTAAAGCTAAATTTTCATTTACACTTTTTTTTTTCATTACTTCAATTAATATGGATTTTAACTTTATCATCTCCAAGTACCTCTTGCCTGCATAAGTTTTTTAAACATTTCAGGTTGTTTCGCACGGCTCTTTTCTAATTCTTGAGTTAATCTTTCTACTTCTGCTTTAAGTTTGGCTGGCCATTTATCATAATTTTCCCACGGAAATTCAAATTTATTACCAAGTGTAGTTCTTATCAATTGGCGTTGTTTATCCAATATTGCACCACTTTTAGCAAGTGATGCTTTATAATCGGCTTCCAACTTGTCTATTTCTTTTCCTTTGAATTTATCAAGAACTGGTGGCCAGTCAAATCTTTCATCTCCCGCTTCGTTTGTTTTACCAGCTCTTAATGCTGCTAAATCTGAACCTTCAATTTCGCCATCCTTATCTACATCAATTTTCTTTTGTCCTGCAGTTAGTTCTGCTTCATTATATCCTCTTAATCTACCTTCTGATTTTGCTTTATAAGCAGTATCTACGGCATTAAAGAATTTCTTCTTATCATCGTCAGACATATCTGCAATTGATTTACCAGTTTTATCTAACATGTGCTTAAACAATTGTTGATAATCTTGCTCCTCTCTAATTGTTTGCTTAACAAACTCTTTTAGTTGATGTAGTTTCATTACTTTTATTTTGTATTACGCCTTCTTTACTGTATAAATATATATATTTTATTTATCCATTGTAGATTTACCGAAAACTCTTTGTATTTGTGATTTACCAGAAGAACCTACCTTTGATTGTAATATTTTAAGTGCTTCCTTTTTCAAATCAATAGGATGTGAATCGAACCATTCAATAGTACCTTCATTACTTTTTATTGCTCTTCGTCTCTGTCCACCATCATCAATATAATCGGTATAAAAATCATAATGTCTTAATATGAAATCTGCTAATTCTTTTCCATTTTTTGCGGGTGCGTTTTGAATTGCTTCGTTCATAGATTCATATTTAATCATATCTGGATTAAACTTTTCAAAATTCTTTCTTGCCCATTTTACGGCATCTTCATAAGAATTAAATTTAATCCTATCCTGTTTGAACCCTTTTTTCTTATTTAAAAAATCAATATAAACTTTATCTTCATTTACTGATTCACTAACTACCTTATCGCCCCAAAACGATACTGATGGCATGTTTCCGAATGTTGTATCATATTTAGAATCAATGCCAAATCTTGATTTTAGGATTTTAACTACCCCACTACCAAATTTTTTATCTGTTAGTTTAAGATAAACTTTATTCTTATTACCACCATCTTTAATTTGCCCACTTACAAATTTTGAACCTATTGATTTGATAATATCATCTACTACATCTGCAACGAGGTATCCTTTCAAATCAGATTCGTTTACTGATTCTTCTACTCTATTCATTTTCTCATCCGATACCCAATATGCCGTTGAACCACCGATTGAATTACGGAACATCTTTTCCATTTTTTCAGCGTATTTTTTAGCATCATTATATGAACTAAATACCATTGGCTTACCAGTTGTTTTAAAGGTTTTTGGGTCAAATTCTTTTTCCAAATCTTTACCCTGTCCTCTACCTCTGTTGTAGCTTACATAGTATTTACCTTCGTTTATAGATTCTTTTAAGGTTCTTTTTTTAAGAATTATTTGTTGAATTTGTGAAAATATAGATTGTATATCTTTATCTAACTGCTTTTCATCTGCACTCATTGGTGATTCTATATCAACATTAGAGTAAAGTTTTTTCTTTTTAGCAATTAGAACATCTACCTTTTTAATTAAATCGTTTTTTACCTTATCTAAATCCTTTATGATTTCAGATGGAGTTTCTTCGTTTACTACACTATATCCAGTCAAATCAGCTTGTCTCTTTCCCTTCTTTTCTTCACTATCTTTACCGCTAAATGCAAATGGAGTATTGTATCCTTCAACACCACCAGTAGTATTCATTTCATCTACTTTTAATTCGGCATCTTTATACATATCACTAACTTTAGCATTTAATTCATCTGCTAATTTCTTCTTTTGAGTAGTTAGTGTTTTTAATTTTTGTATATGTTCTTTTTCAGCGGGAGTACCTTTGGATTTTTTATATGCTTCCAAATGCTTTTCCATTGCATCAATTACTTTTGAATAATCAGTTTGAATAGCTTTAACTGAACGTAATTCAGCCAACACCATTTCTTTGATTTTATTAGATACTATAGTATTATTTGTAATTGACATTTTAAATTAGTTTAAGCTAATACATAAACAGAACCACCATTGGTTACTGCTATACTTTTAACGTAACACGGAAAAGGTTCTCCTGCAGTTAAATGTGCTAATGAAATAGTTGTTCCACCTTCTAACGTAATTGTTCCAGTCACACCACTTACAGGTAATACACCCCAAACTCTATCTATTAATGAAGCCGAACCTGATGTTACTAATTTTGCGTTATATGTTCTATAATTTGACATTTTTTATTTATTTAAACTATTTTTTAATTCTTTTAATAATTCATAACTCATCATCATTGCGGATAGATGTTGTTCCTTAATTTTTTTAACCGATTTAATTTTTCTAATATTAGATATGGTTTCCGCTAATTTGATTTTTGTTACTTTATCTGGTATTTTAGAACCAACTTCCTTTAACCCATTGATTAATTTAATAATTTCGGTTGAAATATATTCATTCAATTTACCAGTGTTATTAATATTATTTATATATTCTCTTAATAAAAGTTTTTGTTCTTCTGTAAGATTTTTATATTTGTTATTAAATGATTCTACTAGCATCTTATAAGATATTGCTCTCAAATCCTCATCCTGTTTTTTATATTCTTCTAAAACTGCATCTTTGATTCTAGCTTCTTTATTTTGAATAGATGAATTTATAATATTTTCAGCAATAGTAAATCTAGAACTTACAATATCAGTTGGGTCATATTGTTCATTAGTTGATACTACTTCAAATATTTTATAAATAGATGCTAATGTTTTGTAGTTAGAAATTGGAGATTTAATAAACTCATCTAAACCATAAGTTTCTTTAATTTGTTTAATTAAATTATACTTTTCTTTTATAAGCTTCTTTTCATCCAATTGTTTGCGTGCATCTAAAATCGTATCTATAAATTTTTCAGCTTTAACTTCTGAATTATATTTTTCATTTATTAAAAATTGATATAATTTTAATTCTTTAGATAATTCTTTTTTAGCATTAAAATGTTCTTTCAATATAGTTTCCGCTACTGATTTACTAGAAGACATGATTTCAGATGTAATCTGTCTTACCAATAATTCAAATATAAATCCAGTATTCTTAAATTTAGAATGTTTAATTTTTTTCATCAATTTTTATAATTTGTCAGATATAAATATATTTTTATATTTCTTTATTACCGTTTGGTTAAATCTTCTGTCAAAATAGTTTTTTTATTACCATCCATATCTTTAAAAACTTCAAAATATGAACTCTTTCTTGGTTTATACGCAACCGAACCTTCTTTTGCTTTAAGAGTTTTTATTCCCAATGGGTCTCTACCTTCGGGATGGTCATCATGCCCATATCTAACAGGGTCTTTTGGTCTACCAACTTGTCCATCTAATTCAAGTTTCAATTTATTTAATTCTTCTTCAACATTAGTTGGACCACCTTCTACTCCTGTTTCTTTTGCAGGGTCTGTTCCTTGTGTTTCAATTGAAGTTAAACGGAATGTTTGTTTAGTATCTTCTAATACCTGCAACGTCATTTCATCCTGCTCATCTTTTGCCATCTTCATAACAGATTCATACATCCATTCTTTAGAGAACATTTTTGTTTGTTGCATTTGTTGAATTAGGGCTACTTTAGAAGTGTATAATTCAACTTGCTCCTGCTCATAAATTCTAGATGGAACGGTTAATTCCAATGTAAAATCTGTTAAACGGTCATCGTTAATACCCTGTGAGTATAAGTGAACGATTGCAATTTTAGTTAATTCAGAAATTAATACTCTTTGAACTCTTTCAATTGTTTTAGCAAAACGGATATCCATTGATGCCAATGTTGCTTTACCATTAGTATCTTCTTCATAACCCAAATAAGCTTTTGGAATTTTAAGTGCAGCCATCAACTTACCTTTTAAGTAGTTGATATCATCAATCATATTGTATTCTAAACCTTTTAACGTATCAATTGAAGTTCCATTATCACTACCTCGAACTGGCATATAATAATCTTCAATAAGATTCATCATATTGTACTTTAAGTTGTACTCGCCTGTTTTTTCATCAACGAATGGAACTTTCTTCGATGCGTTGATAATTTTCTGCATGTAGTTATCCACTTCGTTTGGTGGGATATTACCAACATCCACTTTAAAAATTCTCTTTTCAGGAGCTCTCATCACTCTGTGAATTAACATTGCATCTTCCATCAACATTAATTGTTTCCACACTCTTCTAGCTCCTTCAACCATAGACTTTCCATAAGGTAAGAAGTTTGAATCACCGTTTAAACGGAAGTGAGCAATTTCATAATTTTCAAATTCCTTTTTAGTAGTCTGACCTACCGCCATATATGGATTTTGATATGGGGCATATACGAATTTAACTCTTTGTGGATTTTCAGGGTCAAATCCTTCTACTCTACTCATTTCGTATGATGATAATGGCATTACGTTTATAATTCCCAATTCATCCGCAATTTCTAATTCTAAAAAGAAATCACCGTATTTTACCAAGTTTCGTGTCCAAGGCCAAAGGTTAAATTCTACATTAAGAATATCATAAAAAAGATTTTCTAATATTTGTTTAACATTATCATCATCGTGATGAATTTTTAAAATATTACCTTGCTCATTTTTAGCAGTACATTCATCTGCATATACATCCAATGCGGATGATAAAATCGGGTCCATATCCATTGAATCGTAATCTCTGAAAAGGTCAATACGAACTTGCTGATATGCCATTGCAGATTCTACCCCACCTACACCGTAGTTACTCACTTTGAGCTTCATATAACGGTCTACAAGGTTAGTTGTCATATTCTGATACTCATCCGTATCGACTATTTTAACTCCCTTTGCCGTTTTTCTAACTATGGTATTAGTTGAAAATAATTTTTGTAACCTACCGAATAATGTTTTATCTGCCATTTTAATATTTTATATCTAATTAATAAAGATAAGTAAATTTTTTCAATTTTCCAAATTTACCATTTTCTACAAGACCAATAGTTTGCTTTATGTCTTGGGCCTGGACTATCACAATTCATTCTTGCTCTAAATGATTTTCTAGCTGCAGGATTTGATTTTCTGATTTTCATTCCTTTTTGTCCAAAGTTTACCTTAACAACATTACCTTGTGGGTTCTTAACATATACTTTGAATTTCTTAACATCACCTTGCATTGGTTTACCCAATTGTACTTCTCTACCTTGATATTCTGCTTCTCTCAAACATTGACAACCTTCATTTAAGTTTTTATCATATCCTCGCATAAAAGCAATGAAGTCTTCCATATCCTCATCTTCAACATCGTATTCTTCTGGTTCAACGTATCCGTAGTTTACATCATCATCTGAATTGATATCTTCACTTATAGGAACGCAATTAGGAACTTGTCTACCTCCCTTATCTTTCATACCAACTTGCTTATATCCATCCCAACAAGCCTCATTTAATTCCACACTTTCACTGCAAGTTTTCCAACCACCACCTTTTTCTTTGTAGTTTTTTGCAGCCCATCCGTTTGCGTATGCTGATGGATAAACATCAAATTTAGATTTTGCTGCTGCTTTAGATGCTGCCCATTTACCTGCATCGGTTGGGCAATTCTTTTCTAAAAATAGGTTTATTTTTTCTTCTATACTCATAGTTTCATTTTTTGGTTTGGTTGAAACATTTATTGGTTTTTTGCCTTGTCCACTACTATCTTTACCACCTCTACCCGCATCATTTTGTGCAGCTCTTTTTCTTCTAGTAGCACTTTCTTTTTCTTTTTTACTCATTCCAGCAGCTTTTGCCGCAGGAACACATTTTGCATAACCCCTTTTTTCTCCCGAAGTTCCGCATGGCGGATGCTTACCATCGACTTTTTTGCCGATGTTTACCCATTTTTCTTTAAACCATTTATCTAAATCTTCGTTCATCTATAAGAGTTTCAATATATAAATATAAAAAAATTAACGAAGTAACCAAGTTAAGTTTTCTACCTCACCTCTACCCACTTCCATTTCATACGGATTCTTGCCAGACCAGCCTGTGGAATATACTCCATCAAACTGATTTATTTGAGTTGAATTCAACATACTCTTTGTTAAATCAATTCCTTCTTGTCTCAAACGAAGTGCGGTGTTACGAACCCAAAGTCCGATTGCTAATGCCATTACCAAGTCATCATTGTATCCCTTCATTGCTTCTGCTCTACCACCATGCCAAATAAATGTAAACATTTCATCTATCAATCTACCACTACGAATGAGGATATCCTTATCACTCATGTATGTATCCAATGCTGATATGATAAGAGGACGGGTTTTGGATGTTGTAGAGAATCCAGCAACCATTTGTTTTTCATCTCTATAAAACTTATTACTCATTTGTTTTTCAACATCAATATATTTTAGGTCATTACTCATATAGAATAAATTACCATACTGTCTATCAATTATTTGTTGAATACATGCCCAACCTACGTTTGAGTTTTCTACGACTAATAGAGCGTTATTATATTCCGTTGCCAACGATGTTAAAAAATTACCAAAATGTTTTGTTTCAATCTTACCTCTGTATTCGGCTACTTGCGTACAATCTTCAATATCAATTATTTGTGCAGTAGAATAATCGGCCCCATCTCCCCTTGCAACGTCAGCTACAACCATATATTGTTTATTGTAATTTGGATATTCCCAAATCCATAAATTATTATCAAACCCTCTTTTTTCAATCGGGTCCATTACATAGGTATCTTTATACCAAGTCAATAATGCAGGGTCAATTATGGTATCACCAGAACCGATGAAGTCACAATCACATTCTTGTGCCGAACCTTTAACTCCCAAAATACGGGTTTGTTCATCTCTCCACGCCTGATTTCTTTCAGGGTGAACTGTCCAATGTAGATTGATACAATTAAATCCGTTTGCACCACTCTCACCATCTACCCACATTTTGTGAAACCAGTTACCCACACCATTCGGAGTAGATAATACAATTGCAGCTCCACCCGTTGATAGAGTAGATTGCGCTGATAACCAAATTTCATCAATATCTCTAATGAATGCAGCCTCATCCACTACCAATAGGGATAGGGCTTCAGAACGTCCTGCATCAGGTGAGGATGCGATTGCTTTGACCTGTGAACCGTTTTTTAATTTAAGTGATAGTTTGTTATCTTCAGCTGCCGCAGTTCCTCCATCCCTCAACCAAACGGGAAGTAAATCGTGCATTACCCTAACTTTTTCTACGAGATTTTTAGCTACCGTCACTTTTGTTGCAATAACCAATGCATTATAATCCTGATTGAATATCATTTTCCAAAGAATAAATCCCGCAGAAAGAGTTGATAAACCTAACTGACGAGATTTTAGAATGATATTAAAACGATGGTCTTTAAAATCAGTTAAGCAATCCTCTTGAAAAGAATAAAGGTGAAAGGGTATTTTCCCTCTCACCGGATGTTGAATAACACAATATTTCTTCATAAAGTAAATGGGGTCTCCCGCGCATTTACGATATTCTTCAGAAATTATTTCTTTTAAAGTTTTTTTTGGTTGTCCTTGAACTCCCATATTATTTTTTTAATTTAATCTTCCAATATGTTCCAAATCCAACATAAGGAGAGAATGCACCATTTATTCCATCGGTAGTTCTATTATTAACACCGATATTTAAGTTGTATATTTTATCTTTTTTTGTTTTAAGAATTAGACCAGCTCCTACTGCAGATACATAATCTTCTTTGTTGAATCCCCCATTCAAACCAAAATACACCTGATTTTTTGCAGGTTCTTTAACGATTAATTCTTCTTTGATGATTCTTTCTCTAACTTTAGCATCAAATGTTCTACCTAAAATTCTGTTTTGAGATATAGTATCAGTTACAGATACCGTTCCCAATGAATCAGGTAATACCAATACATCTTTGTATAATACTTTTGAGTAATAATTTTTAAGTAATGCCGCAGTATCTATATTAGATGGAATAAAAACTTCTTTCTCTACGATTGTTTCGTGATAAATATCTTCTCCTCTTTTAGTTACAACTTTAGTTTTGATTACATCAACGGTATCAATTGTATGTTTAATAACTTCATATTTTTTACCATCTATTGTAATAGTTCTACCACCTGGCATAACTCCACCTGGATTAAACCATTGTAATAACACATAAATAATCAATGCTGCTATAGCAATGTTCTTAAAATTCAATAATTTTTTCATAATTTTTAATTTTTTATAAGCTCTGAATGATTTAATTCTCGTAACTTATCTTCTAATGCTAACTTTCTTTCTAATAATGCTTCTATTGCATCGTATGCTCCATCAATATCAGTTTTTAAATCAACTTTTACTTTTTCAATATCAATATCCCATTGCCATTTACTAAATGAACCATCTTCGTTAAGCATTTCAATTTGTTGAGTTACACTATTAAATGCTTCTTCTAATTGTGATTTAGTATCTCTAACAAAATCTAATTTATTTAATGTTATTCTATAATCTTCATAAAACGCCCAACTACCATCTTCTCGTAGTGATTGTTCTATTTTTCTCATACAAGTTACACAATATCCAGTTCTAACAATTAATTTTTTATCTGCATTACTATATTGTATTGTTCCACAATTTTCAGAAGAACAAGTTGTTAATTTTTTTAAATATTCTCTGGCATCATCTAATTTGGTGGTATTAATTTTGAAACCTTCTTTTTGTTCCCATTCATTACCAGCTTCATCTACCCAAATTTCTCCAACTTCTTTTTTTGTTTCATCTGCCTTTTCATAACCAAACACATTTTGATTATCATCGGTTCTACCAAATACCGTATCTATAATTAGTTTACGAGATTTGTGTATGTGTTTATTTTTTTCGTCAAAACTTTTTCTTTTTGTCATTTTTCTATATTGTTATAACCTATTTATTAATAATATATATTAAATTTATTCGTAAAATATACCTAAAATTTGATTTAGTGGTGCAAATGTACCTGTTAATTTATAAGTGTTACCTTTATAAACGAATACAATACCTTCGTTTGGAACTATTTTATCTTTACCACCTATAGATGCTAATCTACTTAATTCCATTTTTAATTTAGCTATTTTAGATACATCACCACTACCTCTTACCTTTTCTGCAGTAGATTCCAATCTGCTTTTCATATCGGCAATTGCTGAATTTGGATTTGCGGTTAGTACTGAACTCATAAATGAAAGAACATCAGCACCTACTCCCAAAAATATTTCTTCAAATTGTCTAACATTTTCTTTTTGTTGCTTTGCTACATTTACTTTATCATTTTCAATTGCCCATTCTTGAGCTTCTTTATCAGCAATAGTATTTAAACGGAATGATTTATCACCAAATGCCCATCTTCTTACCAATGCTTCTTTTTCTAATTTTTGTAATTTAACTTTTGATTTATTTACAAAATTTTCCCACCATGCTTGATGATATTCGGAAACACCATCATTATTGGATAACCCAAATTCAGATTGTAATTTTTGTAATTTACTTAAATATTTATTTTGTTTTGCACTCAAATCTTCATTTTTAGGAAGTTGTGTGACAGGAGGTCCTTGAATTGTATACTTTGATTGAACATCGGCATTCACCTGCTTAATCATTCCTGCTAATTTAGTTGCAGCTGATTGGTCAGCACCTACCGCACTTCCTTTTTCATCATAACAAGTTGTGTTATGGAATACTAAAAGAGCCTGTCCATACGGAATAACATTTACCGAAGTTGGCCAAATTACTTCCAAATTCATAAAACACTGACCTTCGTTAAATATTTTCTTTCGTTGTGGTTCTGAAAGAGATTGAACTGCTGCTGATAAATCTTTCATTGCAAAGTTATAAGCATCGGTTAATCCACCTCTGCCACCAAATTTAGATGCAACATCTTCAATTCCCATTGCGTTTGCTCCTGCATTTGCCAAATGTCCTTTGTTTCTTGCTGCAATTAATCTACCATTTTTCCAACTGATTGCCAATGCCTGTCCATCGGTTTTTTCTCTTGTCAATTCCAATTCACCAGTTAATGCACCAGTTATTATGTTTTTTAAATCACCAAAAGTTAAATCCATATCATCAAATGGGTGAGACATGTGCCCGTATGCACCACCTTCAGTTAAAAGAGATTCATTTACTAATCCTGTTTTTGAAAAATCACCTTTAATAGTACCACTTTTATTTACTGAATAAACACGAACACCAGCTTTTTGAATTTCGTCTGCCACTTTTTCTACAACATCAGGAGATACTTTATAAAAACGAAGGAAATTATTACCATCATAACTATATCCATTATTTACAATATTATGAAATCCTCTTACAGAAGTAGATGTAGTTTTCATTGCATTTACACCATGCTTTTTCAAAATAGCATTTACCACCTTTTTTACAGGATTCATTTCCGCTTCGTTTAACTTAACTCCTGCGTATTCTAATCTATACTCATAGTATTCTTTTTTAATATCATAAGGAACTTTTGAATTCTTTCTGAATATTTCATCTACCATCTTTCGAGTATCGTTTGATGATAGTTTCCATTTTACTTTATCTTTATCTAATGTAAAAAAAGTATTTAAAGTAAAATCTATTTTGGTCAACATCGGTTTCAAAATTTCATTTTTAAAAAATGAATAGTATTCTTTTCGTTGTGAACCATCTAAATAATTAAGAGCGAAATCGGAATCATACAATTCGTTTTCTAATGATTTTGCAATCATCTCCAAAACATATTTTTTATCGTTGTTACCGAGATATTTTTCTTCACCACTGCCAATTACATATTTGTACTGATTACCCACCAAATCTTTTAATTTGAGTTCGTTTAATTTACCAGTATCGGTTTTGAAAAACGGACCTCTTCTTACACTTCTAAAGTCTAAACTCATTTCGTTTCCAAAAATTTCTGTAGGTGCAAGTATTTTCAATCTAATAGTTCCGTTTTTATTATCTACACCTAAAGTTTCAAATTCAATTTCGGAATACTTTTTACCCTTAAATCCTAAATTCTTACCAGTAATAAACTTATGAACTTTACCACCACTAACTGCCTGTGCTTCTTGTAGGTTTGTTTTTTCAGCTAAACCCAACTTATCAGTAACATACGTTACTTCTTTATATCCGTAGTTTTGTAATTGTTTAACTACATCGTTTCTATCTGCTTTAGGGTCATTACAAACAATTGCTCCAATCTTTTTTCTAGCAAATGAACCTGCGTTATCCCATATTTTCATAATTGCTTTGAAGTGCCAATCATTTGAACCAACTTCTTTTAAAGATTTTGCAGGTTCATATCCTCTATCTTCAGTATCTTTTTTATCTATTTGATGTCCTACCTGCTTTGTAGTATCATCAAAATCAACTGTATCCAATTCTGCAGGATATCCCAAATCAGGAGTGTAATTACCAGTTCTATGATGATGTAGAAAATCTTTTTGAGCACCACTTTTTGCGTGTTTTGAATGAGTTACTACACCTATAGATTCTCCTCTTGGTATTCTGAATGTTGTTGCCTTTTTACCATTAATCGTTGGCATTCCGTGGTCATCAGTTCCAATATCTTTAACGGTAACTTTTTTGTTCTTAAATTTACCCATCAAAACTTCATCACCCTTATCAACATCTAAATTAATGTCTTCTTTAACAAAATCAGTTTCTACATATTCTACATTTGGTAAATTTTTTATAGTATACTTTATAGTTCTTTCTTCCGCTTCATCATCTCCAAATATAGCATCTGCTTTTGGAAATTCAGTTTGTGTGTATCCACCATTTTTGTACCAAGCTTCACCTTTATCGGTATCTAATGCTCTCTTCTTGCCTTTCTTTATAAATGCGCCATCTGGAACATCTGCGGTGTTTGCAGTTTGAACATTACTAACTTCGTTATATATTTGTTTATTTATTCTTCCATACTCTCTCATCAGAATTCCAGCTACGGCATGTGCTTGGTTTTCTATAGGAGAACCATCTGCCCCATCTTTTTCTGCATTTCTAACTAATCCCAACTCATCTTGCTTTCTATGAACCATTTCATGTGCAAGTGTACGAAGTATATCCGCTGTCAATCTACCCTCTGTTGCTACATATATTGATTTATCATCTGGATTATACCCACCCAAAGATGTTTTTACTTCAGCAAATTCTCTACCACCAACTAATGTTACATTTGGAGATTCTTTTAACTTCAATCTTTTAGTTGCAAACTCTACAAAGTTCTGAATAGATTGATGTTTTGATTCAGATAAATCCTCTTTCATCAAATCCGAAGCGTTAGCCATCGATTGGTTTTTAGTTCCTTCTTTTTTATATCGAGCAATCGTTTGTATCAATTGTTCATCGGATAGTTTATAGTTTTGCATTATTTCTAATGTTTTTTCTATAAACTTTGGCACAAACTTTTTCGTATCAAATTCTTCTTCACCCTCTTTATTTTCAAATATTTTAGCTACCCCTAATGCAATACCTCCTAATGAAGCTTGTGCTTGATTAGCTCCCAATGATTCAAACGCAGAGTGTTTTATTATATCTTTAACTATATACGCCCCCAAATTCCCTCCTCCAAATTTGGTTGCTATTCCTGCACCAGCTCCTTGTATAACACCACTAATACCCGCTCCTTTAGATGCGGCCGCAATACCTCCTATCAATCCTCCGGTAACTGCGATTGAACCCATAATTATTGCGGTAGTTTTTACTAAACCTCCAACGGCCTTTTTTTGTCTTTTACTTTCTTTCCAAGACTTTTCCGCTAATTCTCTTTGTTCCGGTGTTAAATCTTCTCTAAATACGGGTTCTTTTGTTGTTTTTGGCTTTCCTAACCAATTTTTTTCTTGTACCTTATTTCCATCCGCATCCACTACATCATGACCATGTTTATCTTTTTTATAAACAGGAACTTCTTTCATTTTAGGTTTGCGATTTCCAAAAGCATTTAACTTACTTGTAGTTGAATCAGGTTCTGTAAAATCATCCCAATGTTTAGTTTTACCCTCTGAATCCTTAACACCTCCCCATCGTCCAGTGGTTGCCAATGATTTTATAGCACTACCTGTTCCCACCAGCATTTCTTTGTTATGCTGATATGTATGCATAATGCCATGCCCAATCTTTGATGCTGCTTTTTTTAGTACACTCATAGCCCCTTTTCTTTCTTCCGATTGTGGGCTATTTACTTTATCAATTGATTCGTTATCTTCTTTTGATAATCCTTTTCTAGCATTATTTAAATTTTCTGTTGTTTTCGCGTCTTTCTTTTCTTTATCAGATTTTTCGGCAGACGATTTTAACTCACCTCCACTTAATTTTTGAGATGGTGGTGGCGGTGGTGGTGGCGGTGGTGGTTTTGGTACGCCCTGTTTTGGTTTCGTTGCATCCACCTTACCTTGTGCAGTTGCCCCCTTATTTACAGGTTGCCCTGGTTGTGGCGGTGGAGGTGGTGGAGGTGGAGGTGGTTTTGGTATTCCACCACTTTGTTTTTTCTTAACTGCATCAGCTTCGGCAGGAGTTAGGGTTCTAATTTTACCATCGTCAGATTTGTGACTCGCAGGTCCTTTAGCATCTTTACCATAGTATCCACCACCCAAATGTTTTAATCCCATTTTTTCGGCTTCACTTTCTTCGTTAAAATATGTTCTGGTAAATTCTTCGAACATTTCTTCCATTGCAACTCTACCAAGTATTTCTGCAATTGGGTTATATAACTCATTCGTTGGATGTTCGGTTTCATGCCGTGTAGGATGTGGTTCGGGTCTCATTTCATACGATGGCTTTGTATTATTGCTCTCATCCGTTGAACCCGTTGGTGCACCATTAATGTATCCTCCTGGAAGATTTAATCCAGTTCCTATACCACCTGGAAAACCATTTTCATTTAATTTACCTGTTATCATACCGAATACCTCTTTATCAAATTTTGGATATGCTTTTAAAAATCCCTTTTTCTTTTCATCATCACTCCCTTTACCCAACCAATTACGAACATCTGTTCCACTAATTGGATTTGGTTCAGCAGGAACGGCGTATACATATCCAATTTCCTCGTATCCGTATCCAGCTTTTTCTTTATATGGTTTAAAATATTTACCTGCTAATCTATCTGCATCCTTTTCTCCAACTGCCGCAACATACGCAGTAGTTTTACCATCAAATTGAGATAATATTTCTTTTGGAGCATACGGATTACGAACTTGAACTATCTTATTCGATGGTATTCCAAACATTGTAGTAATTATTTTTACCTTCTCATTAAAATTAAAAGGAGATTTTGGTCCTGATGTATCATTGGAGGTTCCAATATATACATTTGATTTTCCAAATTTTTGAGCAAGTTTTAAATAAGAAACATAATGCCCCTTATGGAATGGTTGGAAACGGCCGGAGTATACTACTACGGTTTTTTTTACTACTGGTTTATCTTTTTCGTTTAAATTCATACATATAAATATAACTAAATAAGAGTCTTATTAAAATCTAACAAAAAATTTATTACTAATTGCATTTCTTTGTTAGATTCTATATTTTTATAAGAGTGTTTCCCATAGTTAAAAAATAGTTTTTGATTATCTATACATATTTCTTTTACATTATTTAAAAACTCATCCTTTTCCTCTTTTGTTTTGTTTGAAAATTTAGTAATTTCATCTTGAATTAGTCGCAATCTAGCAAAATCATCACATTCCATATCATAACTCTCATCAATATACGGATGAAATGTTTTAAATCCAAATCTGTTTCTTAAATATTCCAATGATTTAGCAGGTCCTGCTAATATAAATGGTTGGCAATGTCCGATTGGTTTCCATATTTTTTCTGAAAGATATCCTGTTGGGAAATTTACAAATACATCATCAGCACCTTTTGATTGAAAAAAAACAGATTCAGTTACAATACTTACATAAGAATTTAAATAAATATTTTTATCTTCAAATCCAAATCCAGCTATTTTAGTTAAATCATCTATATCTAATACCGAAGATGTTTCTTCAATTAATTTACCGAATTCTTCATTTCTATCGTGACGATACATTTCTTCCACTATGTTTTTTGAATAAAATCTTTTATCCCAAGATACTAAATTTTTATCTAAACCTAATTTATGCAAATGACTCAATAATAATAATCTATGCAATTTCCAATGCCTGGACAACAATAAAAAATCTTTTTTATCTTTTCCAATACTTTCTTCAAATTCTGTATGAGTTGCAACGGTGGATACTCCAGATTTAATGGCTCCTACCTGTGGTTCGTTTGAATTCTCACCCCAATAACGAAAATCTGGATTATTTATTATATTATTAAATTCTTGAGATTTAGCAACCATATTTAAGGCATAATCGGCTACTTTATATTTTAATCCCAATTTTTTAAGATTCTTTTTTAATTTAAAATCTGCAAATAAAAAATAAACTTTTTCTTCAGGTATTTCTTTATCACGAATATTTTTAATTAATCTTTCAAAATTTTCTATTTCAATACCTTCACCTCCATCTATTGTATAATGTAAAAATAATTTACCATTACCATTTTTTATTTCATCAATTGCTACTTTTGACATGAAATTTAAAGCAAATTCATGTATTGGATGGTTTCCAAAAAATTGATTTAAATTGCCAAATGGTTCTACAATATAAAACCAATCGTAATTAACACCATTTTTTCTATCTTCTTTTATTTGATAAATTGATTTTTTTACAGCATATTTTTCAAAATAATTACTATTATATACCGCCCAATCACAATTCCATCTTTTAGAAAAAAATGCACCTGAATTTGAAAAATCAAAATCAGATGCATTATGTATTGTGTTTATGTATTTTGGATTCATACAATTCGGCAATTCACCATTGTATGTTATTATATCATACCCAAAAATTAATTTACTATTCATATAGATGTTTTGTTTTTAATATCTTAAAATGATTTGTAAACGAATGGGTCTCTTTTTTTAAGTTCTTCTAATTTTTTTTTAATTTTTTTCTTTGTTTGATATGCTTGATACCACTTTACAAAGAATGAGATAATAGGTAAATTTTTCATATTAGTTAGTTTTCGTAGTATAATGCAGGCCATTCAACAATAATATGAACGCCACCTTCATTGTATGCATCTGTATATATCTTATAAATATCATTTGGATTTTTTAATTCCCAAATTTTTGTAAATTGTAATATGGATTTGAATTCTTGTGTATAATCGTTTCTATGTTGAATACCTGGGTCTAATGGATTTGTACTACCAACACCAACTCTAATTATGATGTTTGCTTTTTTACCCGTCATATTCTCAAACTTATCAGCATGATTTATTAACTGATTTGCAGCCGATACTAAAAAATCCCAACGTGGATAAAATGATATAACGGTTTTTCCTGTGATAGCTAATCCTAAACTCATACCCATTTGAGTTTCTTCCATAACAGGTAATTCAATCATTTTTTCTTTTGGAACTTCACCCAGTGTTGTACTCATAGGGTTTCCCGCATAGACAATTTGTTGCCCAACAAAGATTGTATCTTCTTTTTGAGCAAGAAATGTCATTGCTTTAGTAAGTTCATCTTTATATGGTGATAGTTGTGGTATACTCATATTATATGTTTAAATTTAAATGATGAAAATTGTGATTTACAAATTTGTTATTATTTATTTTATTTATTTCTTTTAAAAAATCATCAAACAATTCATGTTCTTCATTAAATACTTGCAACTCTTTTAAAGTTTCATCTGTATATGTTCCCCAATCTACTATTTGTCTATATTGTATCCATAAATCAAATGTTGAATCTTTAAATATATTAGTCATTATCTCATAAAACAAATGCATTTCTTTATAGTTGTGTTTACTAACTACCATAGAGCATATAAATTGGTTTATTGTTTTTTGTTTTGATAAAAATTTTAAATTGGTTATTAATCTATCCCAATTACTATTTAATCTAGTCTTATTTTCGTATGTATCTTTTGTTGCAGCGTCAATACTAACTTCTATTGTTTTAATGTAAGGACTTGCTTTCATTTGATTCCAAAGCTTTTCATCCAATAAATTACCATTGGTAATTATTTGCAATTGTTCTAACTTTGGATATTTTGTTATATCAAAGTTTATCAAATAATCTCTATAAATCTTTGAGTAAAACGGGTCACCACTTCCTGTTACCATTATACATTTTAATCCACTTGCAAAGTTATCTTCAATGGATTTTAATAAATGCAACTTTGCTTTATGTTGAGGAGATTGTAAATCATCATTTGGAATTAAATTAACTCTACACGATGGACATTTTAAATTACAACTTCTATCAAACCCAAATAAAATTTCTTGAGGAGGTAATTTAAAATTAATTACATCTTCTTCGGTATGTATATTATACACTTCTTTAAACTCTTCTATTTCTCTAAAAAAACAGGGCTTTCTACCTGTATTTATTAACTCATTTAATCTTGGGCATACCGTGTGATTGCAATATGTGTAAGTCCCATCTAAAACTGATTTACGAATGTTTTTAGCGGGAGTAGATGTCCAATTTCTCATTACATCATCGGTTTCATTTATTGGAAACCAACTTTCATTTCCGTTCTCATCTACTCTGATACTTTGCGGTGCCCAAGAAGGACAGCATACGAATTGAGATATCGATTGTACATCACTATACATAAACGGCATCTCACAAACGTATTTTTTAAGTATGTCCTCTTTTTTATCCATTAAGGTTTTGAATTTGGGTTATATTGGTGTTTGTTAGCTTTATACCACTCAATAGTTTCTTTAAGAGCTTGTTTCAAATCTCTTTTTGGTTTCCATCCTAAATCATTAATCTTTTTAGAAGATAGTAATCTAATAGGAATCATTGGTGCTTTGTTATTAACATATTCAATTGGATTAGTGTTGTTATCCAATTCTTTAATTGTTGTAAGTGTTTCGTTTACCGTAAATCCTTCACCATAACATACATTAAAGATATCGTATGTATCGTTGTTTTCTGCTACAAAGATAAAACCATCTGCCATATCTTCAACGTGTAGTAAATCTCTTACTTCAGTACCATCACCCCAAACTGGGATTGGGTTTAACCCATCTGCAACTTTACGAATGTTTGCTGGAGTAACGTGACACTTTTCAAAATCAAACTTATCATTAGGTCCAAATGCATTTGAAGGTCTGACAATCAAACACTGCATTGGTTCGTGAATCTGATTTGAGAAAAAATCACATAACATTTCACCATATCTCTTCATACCACCAACTGCTTTATAAACAGGCAACATTGGAGTTGCGTGAACATTTATATCTTCAGTACAAAATTCAGTACCCATATCTGGATAAGTTGTATTTGATGAAATAAACAAAAACTTACGAACTTTGTTTTTCCAACTCTGTTCCATAAGATTTACATTCATCTCCACATTTGGAGTAACGTGTAATAGTGGATTGAATTTAGTATCCAATGCGTTTGATGTGTTCGCTGCACAATGAAAAACTACATCTACATCTTTACTGATTAACTCACAAAACTCTGCATTTTGTAAATCTCCTTTGATATGTTCTACTTCGGATGTTCCTTCGAAATCATTTCTCAAATCTCTGCTAAATGATGTTGACCGAAGGTTTCTGTAACCCTTTTCATGTAATAACCTTAATAAATGTGAACCTATAAATCCACTTGCTCCTGTAACTAAAACTTTGTCTGTTTTTTTCATTTTGTTTAATTAAAAATTTTCCAATTTAATACTACATCGTTTACAAATTTATGAGTTAATATGGATGATGTGTGCCCATACCAACTTTTTTCTAAATATTTCTTTTGCTCATCAATACTCATACCGTTCATTTCTCTCCACAAAACTTTTGGTAGATTATCAGTTTCTAATTCTAAATTAAAGTTTCTAATACTCCATTCTATTATTCCTCCGTATAAAGATACTAAATTTTCTTCAAAAAACCAAAAATATTTACTAAAATCTATCTTATCTGCATAAGTTTTTACATACGCGTTATCAAATTCTAATTCTTTTTGTTCCCAAGTGTTGCAAATATCTCTATTTTGAATTATACATTCATAAACCGACTTATCTGTTGGTGTATGATAATATGGTGGTGTTCTACCTTCTCTTAAATAATTTTTAGAAAAGTTGTTATTCATATTAAAAAACTTTATTTTTGTAATTCCATTTACTTCTAAAAAGTTAAGCAATAATAAAATATATTCAAACCATTCAAAATATCTTTCATCATAAGTCATAACTTTATCTAACCATGCAAATGTAACAGGGTCAATATTTATAGGATTATTGGTTGGATTGAATCCACCAGTTAAATGAAAATACCCATGCTCGTATGGTGTTGTTTTTTCTTTACCATTTATTAGATAATCATTACTATGTACCCAACTGTTGTTGTGTTTAATATAACTAATTGCAGGGTTTTTATTATTATCATATTTTTCTGGTGAAATAAAAAATGAATTTCTAGTCAAAGTTGTCCATTGTGCAATTACTGATATATCATTTGGGTCTACCCCTTGTTTTAGTAAATCAGAAACTTTATAAATAATAGAACGAGCAATTGTTTTATTATCATTGGTTATGGTTCCGTAATTATGCAATTCATGAGTTTCTTTTAGATTTTCTTGTAACCAATGAGCCCAAGTCCAATTTTCAATTGGGTCTCTTTCCCATCGTTTTTCATCTTCTAAATTACATCTATAATTGTTAGTAAAAGAACAACCAGATACTACTATATGTTTCATATATAATTTAATGTTTGTAATTTATTTGATAAAAAATTTGCCCACATTTCATGTCCTTCTTTATTAGGATGGTCATTTTTAATTGTTTTAGTATACCCGCCAAATGTTTCCTTTAAGAAATTTGGATAATTTAGTATTTCATTATCTGAAATTATGCAACTATCCCACCCAAAAAAATGCAAATGTTTATAACCATTTAGCTCTAAATACGCATACAATGATTTTATATAATTTTTCGTTTTATTTATTTGATATTTTGTATTTAAAAAATATCCTATAAATCTCTGCAAATCATTATTGTGTAATTCTAATAATTTTTTTGTGGTTTCATCCGTTTTATTATAATCTGAATTTTTATTTACTACATGTTTAGAAAATATTCCATAAAAATTTACGTCTTTTAATACTTTATCTGATACTGGAATTAATGCGTTTGGTATTGTAAAATACCATTCTCTATTATCGTATGTTGTAGGAAGTTCCATACGGGTATAATGTGTCCATTGAATTATTAATACATCTTCTTTATTAAATCCTTCATTTAAAATATAAAAAGCTTTTCTAAAAATATAATCGTTGGATGCCCCACAATTTCCAAAATTATGACAATCTACTTTATGTTTTTCAGAAAGCAATTTTGTATAATTTTCTATTTGAAAATTTTCTAAACCCTGACCTTCTGTAAAAGAGCATCCAACCGAATATAATTTCATTACAGTCTACTTTTGTATTCTAAAATTGATTTTGTTAATCCTTCTTTTAAAGATGTTTGTGGTAGGATTCCGTATTGTTTTTGTTTTTTAGAACCTAAACATCTAATAGGGTCTCCGTTTGTTTTTGTAGAATCCCAAACTATGTTTTTAGTTTTACCCGTAATTTCAGTATAACATTCAACAATGGTTTCAATTGTATCTTTAATAGATACTGCTTCTGCACATCCAAAGTTGATAATATCTCTAACTTCTTTCTTAACTACATCAATAGATGCCTGTGCTACATCATCTCCAAATACAAAATCTCTTTTTGATGAACCATCACCCCAACATACCATTTCCTCACCTTCTACATTAAATAATTTCCAAATGTTAGAGGATATTACCGTTGCATCTTGCGCAAAATTATCGTTTGTTCCATAGATGTTAGAAGGTCTAATTACAGTCCAATTATCCCAACCATACTGAACTCTTAATGAATCCAATGTAAGTTCTCCCATTCTCTTTGTCCAACCTGGATGCCAATCTAAACGAGATGGGGTTGATGCCCAAGTTTCTTCTTGATTCCAAGTATCTTCTTCATTCATTACATCTGCTGGCTTATAAACTCCAACCGATGAAAGATAAACGAACCAATCAACCTTTGCATCAAACGATGCTTTAATCATATTGGTATTAAACATCAACATTGGGAATAGATAATCAGCAGGACAAGTTGATGACCTTGCTGGTGAGCCTTTTACTCCTGCTATATGTAATACAATATTAATATCATCTAACTTAAACAAATCCTCACAATGTGAAAGATATGTTAAATCGGTTTTTACCAATTCCAATCTATCTTGATATTGTCCCTTTAAGAAATTTAAATTTTCACTAAATCTTAAATCTACTGCATATACTTTTGCAGCATCTTCTTCTAAACATTTTTTAACTGCTGGTAATCCTACCAATCCATTTGCTCCCGTAACCAGAACGGTTTTTCCTTTTAATTCCATTTTATTTTTATTTTGTTGTGTAATCTATTTTTATTTTTTCAAATATCTCATCAAAACACTCATAGTTTTCAAATGAGTATATATGCTTTTGGTTATATAATAATATATCAATTATTGAATAATACCAATTATGTAATTCCTCAATTGGTATATTTTTTAATTTAAGTAATTCTTTTTCTAAAAGTAATATTCTTTTTTTAGGGTCTATTTCTGAATCGTAACTCTCATCTATAAATGGTTCAAATGTTTTAAAGCCCAGCCTCTTTAATTCTGCTAATGTTAGATAATCACCAAACACCAAAAATGGTTGTAGATTTGAAATTGGTTTAAATATTTTTTCTGAAAGGAAAACATTTGGTCCAAAAAATGTTTCAGTTACTAAATGAAAATATGAATCCGCATACCATTCTTTTTTATTATTTCTAACTCCAAATGCCTGTTTCTTATCAGATGGAACTTCTTTTGTATCATCTTCATACGGTAATAATGATTCTAATTGTGTTGTATATTTTTCAATATTTTCAAAGGTGTCATCATATACATTTGTTACGATACTTTTTAATTTATCTTTTTCTAATTGTTGTATAAATGTAAATAACCCATCTTTTAACAAATCATATTTTAATGCAAAATACCCCATCATAGTTCTTTGTGGTTTTTGCATTGTTCTATTTGGGGATAAAAATTTATGTTTTCTAATTTTAGTAGAATCCAAATCTTTTTCTTCAAATAATTCACACAAATACCCCAAATTACCAATCATTGGAAATGAATTTATTTCATCTGCGTATCCTCTTATAAATAAGTGTCCATTGTATATTTTTATTTTACTATCAGAATACATTTGATAATATTCAGAAAATTTACTTCCTCCTAAAATTATAATATTGGAACTATCAACTCCTAACTCATTTAATTGAAGTTCAAATTTTCGTATATTATTTGAATCATATAACGGGTCGTGTATCATATTTACCAATATCTTCACTTTACCCAATTTAATTAAATCAAATAATTCAGGTTTTATAATATCTTTTAAAAACCAACTATATTTTGTATCATTTAGTAAAAAATTGTTTTCACAATGTAGTGCAGAAAGTGTATCTTTTATTTCCAATGGATACACATATACAAAATCATCATCTTTAATTTGATTAAATGATACTATATTTTTAGGAAAATTTCTAGAAAAATAATTAAACAATTCCGAATGGTCAAATTTAATACTCTTTTCTTCCGATTGATATTGGAGCACCTGATACCAATCTAGTTTTAAATTATTTTTTAAAATATGTTGAATAAATTCCATAATAACAGGATGCATCCCATTACCAAATGGTTTTAATTGTCCTTGTTCAATATACCAATCGGTATATATTATTTTAAAATTTGAACCATGTATTGCATTCATATTAATATCTGTATATTTTTTTAACACTATTCCCTACATAATTGTTATCGTGAAAGAAACTTTCAAATAACAATTCATTTTTTATATAATCTTTAGTACACATTAAATTAAAAATATTATCTGAACTTTCTGGTGATATATTGTAATTTATATCGTTATTTATCATATCATTTACAAAATTTTTAATTCCATCTACTATTTTTATTTTATCACTAAAATATTTCTGATTGTGTGTATCTGCTTCGTTTACAAACTCATCATTAACAATATCGATATATGTTCCAACTTTATCTGTAAATACTGATTCAAAAAATATAATATTGTTTTTAAAATTACATTTTTCAAAATCATAAAAACCTTTTGTATTTTTCAAATCTATATTTCCTTTATAAGTCATATATCTACCTTTTAAATCTAAATCAAATGTTTTTTGTAAATAGTATTGAGTAGTTCCCTGATACCCACTATCAATCATATATACATTTTTACATTCTCCAATCGTATTATTAATATATTTTTTATATGAATCTCTTAATAGTTTGGCTTTGCCTAATATATCCGGAATACATAAATTTAAATTTGGTAATCTATTTAAAGTATCAATTTGAATATTAGTTTCTGTAACATAATTTAATCCAAATCTATCTTTAATCAATTCAGATAAAGTGCCTTGATATCTATGTAAATTAAATGATTCGTAGATATCATCTTCAGATACAAATGAAGATAGTGATGATAATTTTCTTGATGTTTTAAAATAAATTGAATTTGGTAAATTATATTTTATTTTAAAATCTTGATATAATTGATTAAGAAAATATCCTTCTCGTGAGTTAAATAAAATCAAATCACCATCTTTTATTTCATCTTTCAACCAATTAAAATAGTTAAATAATAATGGTCCAAAAAAGATGTAACCAAGTTCTTCTAATGATTCTGGATTTTTAACAATATGACCCATTATAAGTAAACTTTAAATGAAGGTATGCCAAGTGAAATCCACAAATCAATTATTTCTTGTTTATCATCAAACGCACAATACACATCATCTTTGATAAAATCATTGTACATTTTTCGTTTTAACTCTACATCTTTAATATAATGATTTTCTTCACCTCGCATGAACAATCCATCATATTTAACTCCATGCATTTCTAACCAATCCTGTGTAGAATTAAGTATCATTCGTGGTCTACTAGTTAGTATATAAATTCCATAATCATTATATAGGTGATTTATAATATCAATCATAGGTAAGTTAGGCCTATCTGATATTACATTTTTATAATCATATAAAACATCCCAATCGATACTATTATCAGATTTGGTTGCAAGTGCATACCTTTTTTTATTTATTGAAAGAGTATTATCTATATCGACTATAACAATCATTTTCGTAAACCTTGTTCTTCATAACTTACAGGTACTTTTATTCCTGTATTACACCCATTACAATTATCGCAAAATGTGATATATCCTAAATTTGTATATCCCAAATCGAATTTTATAAAATCTTCTTTTGATATTGTTTTTAAATCGACATAATCATTTTCATTTAATGGAAATAATTTTGTAAGTACTGCTGATGTATTCAAATGACAATAATAAAACTTACCATCGTTTAAACCTCTAAATGGTGCCGTACAACTATCAAAATGTTTAATTAATTCATCCGTTGGTAAATTGTTTTTAATTCTTAAATCACCAAAATCATACCATTCAATTTCAGTTCTAACATAGTGATTTATATCCCATTCTTTTAAAGTATTAATAACTCTTAATACTTTCTTTTGAATATTTTCTAATTTATCAGTATAATCACTAACACTTAAAATAACATCATTATTTTTTAATAACTCTAATGTGCTTTCTTTAGGTGAAATTGTACCATTTGTTGTAATTATAAATTTATCTATTTTATCTATATGTTTAGATAAAACATGCTTTATAATATCCTCAATTTGTGGATGTAAAAATGGTTCACCACCAACTAAATGAAACACACTAATATAATCAGTAATATTAAAAAATAAATCTATATCAGATTTAATTATTTCAATATCTCTGTGATTTGGTGAAACATAATGTGGCATAAACATATTACAATATGAGCATGCTAATGTACATTTTTCGGTAACTAAAACATCCGTTTGAAATATATGAACCATATTCTTATACTGTAATGGCCATATAGATGCAATGTGTTTATATGTAGTATAATCTACTTTGTTTTCTTCCAAATAATTTTTATAGTAATTTTTATAAACATCAGATGTTATAATTACTTTTTCATTTTTATTTAAATCAAAATCATCAATGTGAATTAATGGAATACCGCTTCTATCTATTTTAATATTTTTTGATTTTCTAAAAAACTTACTTATTTCATCAATATTATTTAATATAAATTTATCTTTAATATTATGGTCTACAATATATTTTATTTTTAATCTATCATTCCCCAATAAAAAATCCATAGTTCTAATGAATTGGACACACTCTTTACTTGCACCAAATAGTACATATTCCTTTTCAGTATCCCATTCAGATATGAAGTTATTAAAATCGTGTAAATTAGGATTGTATAACATATTAAAATACTACCCATTTACCACTTCCGTAGTGTGGATATTTTGATTTATATTCATAATGAATTACATCGGATGGAATATCTTTCTTTGTATTCCAAGTTGCTTCCGTTGGAGTGTAGGTTGAAACCGCATTATCTTCTACTATAAAATATACGGGTAAATCAAAGTTTCTAGCATATTTATGAACTTCATAAAATATACCACTTTCAAAACTCATATCTCCAACAAATACCCAAACCTTTTCATCACCACCTTTTTCTTTGATTCCCATCGCTACACCTAACGCAATCGATAAAGTACCTCCAACAATAGCAGATGCATAAAATTTCTCATCTATTTTACATAAAGTAATTGATTTACCATTCAATATTTCATTTTTAATCCATTCAGGTGAAATACCATGTAATAGTGCGTGATAGTGAGACCTCCAAGTTGAAAATACCCAATCATTAGCAGATATTCTTTTAAATATTTCTATGAGTTGTTCTTCATTACCATTTGATAGATGTATAGGTCCTCTGATTTTACCGTTTTCCCACTCTTCCACTATATCATTTTCAAAGTCAATTAAATCCTGTGGTGTGAGTGTAGTATCTACCTCATTTAAAGTTTTATATTGTTCTAAATTTTGTATCATTATCTATCTCTTTTTTGTAATATTGGATTATTTGTTGGCCATTCCATCTGATATTCGGGGTCGTTCCATTTAACAACACCTTGTTCGTCAGCATCGACATAACCGTCTTTATAAAATAAATTATAGTGAAACATACAATCGGTTAATGCATAATGACCATTTGCAAAACCTGGTGGAACTAATACTTGATTTCGCAATCTTTCTGAAATAATATACGATTCCCAATCTCCATAAGTAGGTGAATCTTTTCTCATATCTAATACAACTAAATAGATATCACCAACTGCTGCTTGAACTAATTTCCAAGTCTTATTATCCCAATGCAATCCTCTCAATACTCCTTTATAAGAACGAGAAAATCTTCCATGTACTTCACATTTACTATCGATATAATCGACTATTGGGTGTTCAATTGAATGAAATGTTGTCCATATTTCACCTCTATATTCTCTAAATACAGATGGTTGGAATGTTGGAACTTCATAACCAAATTTTTTCGATGGAGTAATTTGAAACTCATCCCATTTACTACTCATATTATGTATTGTTTGCGTACCCTAATGGAAACCCATTTCTAAACTCTGCTCCCATTTTTGGAACAATCATTTGATATGCTTGAATTAATTCTTCAATACCTCTATCCAACCCCCACTCTGGCACCCATCCAGTTTCCTCTAGCTTTGCGTTAGAAACTATGTAATCTCTCTTATCGGGGTCTTCGTAATAATCGTTGTATGCTACGGCAAAATCCTTTACGTGGGATTGAATCTTTTCTAATAATTCTTGCTTTGAAAGATTAGCATTACTCAACCCTACATTAAATACTTGACCTTTATATTTTTCGTAGTTTATAATCATAAATAAAAATGTAAATGCAACATCTTGAATGTGAATAAAATTTCTCTTAAAGTTTTTTTCAAATACTACGATATATTTATCTGTAATTGCTTTATAAACAAAATCGTTTACCAATAAATCGGTTCTCATTCTAGGTGATACACCAAATACAGTTGCCAATCGGAAAGTGATTGCCGATGTGGTTGCTCTTAAAAAAGTTTCAGCATCACACTTTGTTTGCCCATACACTGATATAGGTGTTAGTGGTGAATCTTCCGTACATTCAGTTTGCCCAACCCCAACACCGTAACCACTATTTGTGTTTGGATATAAAATCTTTTTATCCTTTGCAAATTTTACTATGTTACAAATTTGGTCAAAATTGATTTCCCTTGCCAGCTTTGGGTCTGCTGCACACGCAGGAAACCCAACAATTGCAGCTAATGGGATTATCACATCGGCTTCATTACACAATTTTTGTAAAAGAAATTCATTACGAACATCTCCATATATAAATTTGAATTTAGGATTTGAAGTATATTGTAATAATGACGTTTGGTTAAATAATAGTTTATCCAATACCACTACCTCATAGTTTTGTTCCAATAACATATTAACTAATACAGTACCTAAATAACCTGCACCACCTGTAACTAATATTTTCATAATTTTAGAAATAAATGTTCTTTTCTATATAAAATTGAGGATAATTTCCACTAAAACTAACATCCCACACTTTATATCTATTGTAATGATTAAAATCACATAAAAATGCAAAATTATTTCTATATGGATAATCGTAATTTAATTTTCGTAAATCATTATAAACTATATGTGAATAATCCGTTGCGTAGTTATCGATAAAATCTTGAATTTCTTCAATTTTTAATTTTTTGTTTAACACAAATGCCATTTCAAACTCAAAATCTCCAATACATTGATGTTCTTCTGGACCAATCATACTCCCACACCCAAACCAATAGAAAGAATGTTCGTATTTCATCTTTTCACCATCTTCAAATGCAATAGTTCCTACTAATTTTCCATTTTTATAACATTTGATAGTTCTTTCCAAAAAATGGTCACAAATCATAGCGTACTCATTGAATTCGTTAATTTCTTCTGGTAATAATCCAGTAAAAATTTGTTTTGCGTACATTTCAGTTCTGCCATCTTCAGTTTTTTTTGAAAACCAATATGTAAATCCAATCGAAATAACTCCCAAATTATCTTTATAAGCAGAAATACCTGAATGCATTCCATTTCTGGCAATTGCAAATGATTCTTTATTTGTAATTACGGTATCAGGAAATACTTTAAACTTTACGAATAAAGAAAAATCCTCATCCATATCTTTATCAATTCTTCTTGACACCGCATATCTACTTTCCGGCAAAACGAAAAATATACTATCTTTGTTTACTCTTAAACTCATATTTTTATTGTTGAACAAAAGTGATAAAATTCTTCTAATTCAGGGAATGTTTTACAAAAATCAGTTCCTCTACGTTTATCATGATTTGAGAAATATTGATAAAAACTATATCTATTTTTCATTTGTTGTGTTGCATCCTGCGGAGAAACCATCCAATCATAAATTCTTTTTACTTTTTGAACCTCAACATCAGAATATCCAATATGTTTTGGGTCAAATGATGGTGCCGCATAATATGTAATTAGTTTGGCTTGGTCCGTAATATGTTTAGCGTAATCAAAAGGAAGTACCTGAACCGTCTGATGTAGCGGGTATCGTAAATATGATGAATCTAAAAACACTGCAGAATTCCAATATCTATCGGTAGATGCGTATACATCTTTTAATGTGTAAATATTATGAATTAATTGTTCATAATTAAAAACACTTAACGCATTGTATGTAGACATGAATGTTATAATAGTTCTTGGACATTGTGTAAGAATTTTATTTACGTTATCCCAAAATTTATTGAATTCTAATCCAGTACGAATGTATTCTGCTTGCTCACCCCACGTATCCGTAGATGTAAATATTACAATTTCTTTTACCCTACCTTCATCCTCTATTTTTTTTATTTTTTCAATTAGTTTATCTATTAATTTATCAGGAACTCCTAAATTTGAATTAATTGCTAATTTTAATTCAGTATTTGGGTTTGGATGATTTAGAATGTAATCTAATACACCCCAAGTATCCTTTGACATTAACGGTTCACCACCAGTAATTCTAAAAGTGTGTAAATCTTTGTATAAATCAGGCCACCATTTCCAAAATGCTTCAACATAAGGATTATATTCTTTGTTTGGGATGGGTAATTTATCTTCATTTTTCATCCAATCAACTGAATTGAAATTGTCTAATGTTGGATACGCTCCAAATTCTTCAATTTCTTCCATCCATTTTGAACTGTATGCAGGACCACAATAGGAACATTTAAAATTACACGCATTTGAGAATGCAACTTCTACATACTTTGGATTAAAATCTTCTCTCCAATCAGATTGGATGATATCATTTATAAATGGATAAGACCAACTTTCACCTGATTTAAAAACTCTATCCGAAAAACGGTCTGAATTATCTTCCACTTTCCAACAATAATCACATTCGGTTGGTCTTGCTCCTTGTAACATTTCTTTTCTACGAAGTTTTTTGTATCTCGTATTGTGAAGTGCAGATGGATTTCGTGCAATTTCCGTTTCTGAAATTTTATGTGTTTGAGGGTGGTGACATGAGTGGTTATGCCCACTTTGTAATTGCAATGTTACCTGCGTCCATTTAGCGGCACACATACCTGGACCAACTGCATCTAACTCATCTTTAACTCTTAAATATATCGGATTTTCCGAATAACTTTTATCTTCTGCCATATTTTTATTTTAAACAATGAACATTTATTAATTTATGTTTATCGGAAATGATTTTAGTGCTAATATGTTTATACTTCATATTATTTATACCATCTTTTTTATAATCAATCTTACCCTGTTGCATTTCTAATACATATCTTCTTTCATTTCTAGCCGTTGTTTCTCCTTTAGCCCATTTATCAACACCTCCAACTTTAATTAACCCCTCGGTTTCATGTGGTAGACAGAAAAATTTACCATCTCTTCTATGCGGTAATATTACATGAGGTATTTGTATTTCTCTTTCCTCAATACTAACATTATACATTACACCATCATTTACTTCAGCCTGGTCTATTACAAATTTACCATCAGTTATTTCATCAAAATTATAATGTAATATTAAACCATCCGTTGAATATTCTTTATGTAATTTTGAAACATCTTCACTTGATAATGCTCTATTCCATAATTTAATATCGGCAATTTCACCTTTAAAAAAGGCGTGTGGTTCAAATGGTTCTACGGTAGATGTGTGTCCTATGTAAAATGGCTCTGTACCATATCTTTTTAAATTATAGTTGTATTCAACTGGAGATTGTGTGCCAGTTCCGTTTCTAGCATCACTTTCATTTCCATTCAAATAAAAATGCATTTTCTTTTCTAAATCATCAACTACCATTGTTACCCAAGTCCACTCACCTTCATAACGCTTGAACCATTGATATATGTGTTCTCTGTGTGAGTTCCACATCATACCAGTATATGCTCTACTGTTATTAAAGGATAATCCCCAATCATAACCTGGTTTTCTGAATATAGGATATTCAACAAATTTTCTTTCAGTATCACCAATTAACCAAATAGGAACTTTTTCTATTTGTTGTTCTGCTTTTACTAATACTGAAATCGTATGTGAATTAGATATTGCCATTCTAGTTTGTTCTGTGGATGGTATTTTAATATAAGATTGCTTACCATCAAATAGTGCCACATTTTTTACTTTAGCAAAATCAATAGTTTGTTTATCCACATATCCTTCCATAACACATCTCCAAAAAAGGTCATCATCTTCCATACCCCAATCCCAATAGTCATTTGAATAACCATTAGTTGCTAAAACTTGTTCTTTTGTAAAAACAACCGCACCACCAAAGTATTCCTGATATTTTAATTGATAATCAGATTGTGAAATACGAACTGCAATGTGTTGTGGATTTTCTTCTGGATATGAATAATCACAACTATCATCTTCAGGCACCATATCAATATCATGCCAAACAATATAATCACATCCATCATCAATTGCGTGCTTTGCAGCAATATTTTTCATCAATCCTCTGTTGAATAAATATTCATCACATTGATGTGCAATATAAATGGTATGGTCAATTCCTTTCTTTGTTAAGAAATTAGTAACCCAAGGAACAAATTTATTCATGTGTTCCTCTCTGTTTCTATATGGTACGCAAACACCTAACTTATGTCCCATTCTACAATAATACCGATAGATGATGATAGTTATTCATTGTTACATCATTTAATACTTGATATAAACAACTATTTAAACCATCTTTATCTGTGTTATATAATTTAGTTTTAACTTGATTTAAAAATCTTAATTGGTTTATACGAGTTTCTCTGTGAACCCAGTTTTTCTCATTCCAACTATTTGTTTTATGAGATAATAATTTAAATAAAGATTTTCTTCTATATGGAACTGCCATTTCTCTACCCAATGATTCATGTGATTTTATGAAATGGCAATTGTGTATTTCTCCGTTATTATTATTAAATGATAAATCTAATAAAGTATCTTCTTTATAGAATTTAAAATCATAATATAATTGTAAATGTTGTGCGGATTTATAACCTCTAAAATTTTCTAATAAAGAATTTTCTAAAACATTGTCAGATAATATTTCAATTTCTTTATCTTTTAATTTACAATCATATATTGCAAATTCGGAAATCATTCCATAAAAAAAGTTTTGATTAGAATCTCTTTCTGGTGAACCAACTCCTAAATAAAAATATTCTTCATTTGAATAATCTTTAGGTGCATGTTTTACTTTTTCAGTATTAACTAACGTACCATCTTTATAAAAAGAAATTTGGTTTTTTTCATAATCAAAAGTTAAACAGATTTGAGTAAAATGATTAGTTAATATTTCTGAATTAATAGAAGTGCAGTTATCAGTATTATCCCAAAAATCTATTTTATATCTTCTAAATGAATTATAACTTATATTTGTATCATAACCAGGTATAGAAAATACAGTATACTCATCATAATCATTATTTGGGTTAGATGTTATTTCATCTGGCTTAAATGTTATTAATATTGTAGTATCCTTTTCAAAATCTAATAATTCTTTTTTTGGTATTTTTATATAAGAATCGTTTCCACTAAATGATAATCCGTATAATTTTTTGGTTTCATTTTTACCAATTATTTTAGAATCTAATGGAATTTTTTTCTGATTTACTCTAAATAAAAGGTCGTCATCTTCAAATCCCCATCCCCAATATAAATTGGAATACCCGTTTATTCGTTCAAATGTATCGGAACTAAACATAGTTACACCACCAAAATAGTCATCAAATGATAAGTTTTTAGATTTATCATATTCTAATTCAAAATTAGTTGCAAGATGCATAGGTAATTCAGAATAAGAATAATCAACCTCAATTGGTAACATATCCACATCATGAAATACAACATAACCACATCCTAATTCTTTTGCTTTAATATATCCAATATTTAATAACTTTCCTCTATTAAACGGTTTATCATCAGTTTGTTCAACTACAATAATTTCGTGTTTAATTTTTTTGGATTTTAAATATGAAGATGTTATTTCACCGAATCGGGTGAGATGTGATTCTCTATCTCTATATGGTACAATTATTCCTAATTTCATTTAGATTATACTTTTTCGATATCTTTTTTAGGTCTTGCTCTACGAGGTGGTGGTAATTCTGCCCCTTCTTCGGTTTGGGCAGGTTCTGTTGGAACATTTCCAGCAAAAGGTTTTTCTGAATTTGATGATGCACCATTTTCTTTTGCAATATTATAGAATTCATACAGATAATACGCAACTCTATCACTCCACTCTGATTTGTTAATTTCTTCAAACCAAATAGTAAGTGCATCTAATGAGTTTGCAATTTTTTCTAATGCTTTTACTTTTCTAGTTTCTAACACAACTGATTCTAAATTTTCGTTTGTAGAAGGTGTTGTATCAGACTGTAACTTAATTTTTGCCATTTTATTTTTATATTTTAATTTGATGCTTATAAACTCCTGTTTTAATTTCTTCGGTTGATATTAAATCGTATGATAATGTATTCAAACCAAATTTATCAGTATCTAATATATCAGTTGCAATTTCATAAAAGAAAATATTTTCATTTTCTTCAAATATTTCATTTTTTTCTGTCCAATTATAGTTCTCTAATTTAGTAAATTTTTTTGAATTTTCCAAGATTTGAAACCGTCCATTTGATTGTTCTGGCATATCAAATTCATAAGATAAATTCAATTCTTCGGAATATGTTTCCTGATGTATTCCAGTTGATACTATTCTTGGATTTGAAAATGTTTTAGAATCATCTACATAAAAATCTCCAAATTTTTTATCAAATGGTACATTTATAACCGCTTCAAAATTTGTAGTTATTGTATTGTTTGTTGTTTTGTATCCGTCTGTATATAATTTTATTATTTCAGAATCTGCTAACGCGTAATCAAATAATAATAAGTTGGATATTTTGCCACTAAATGAATTTTTAAATGCTAAACTACCAATCCATAAATCTTTTCCTTTAAAATCCATTAAATGTTTTGGTAATTTATCTAATGTTTGCACAATTTTACCATCAACATATAAACTGGCTTTTTTCTTATCCATATCAACCTTTAATGATAGGTTTATCCATTGATTGGCATGAGATTTATGTGGATACCACATTTGATGTAAATTATTATCATCACTCCACAATTGAACTACAATTGCTTCATTTTTCATAATAAAAATTCCCATATCATATCCTTGTTTTCCAATAATACACCCATTATTTGATTGGTTGTTATTGATAAAAACATTCATTGATATTGTAAATGAATCTTCAAAAATATAATCGGTTGTTTTATTTGCTCTTACAAATACACAATTATTTTCATTTGATTCAAACGGATATATTGTTTTTTTAATGTATTTATTTACCTCTTTTACATCTGTTAAAACATGCGGTTTATATATATTTTTAGTAAAAAATCTTTTTGCAGATAATAATTTGTGTTTTTTTAATCTATACAAAAAATCTATCCAATGAAAAGAACCTCCCCAATAATCATTACTAAATCCGTTTGCTTCGAAGAAATTTTCTTTTGTAATTTTAAAAGCACCACCTACCCAATGTGGATATGGTTTTAAATTTGGACAAAGGTGAGTTGGATAGTATTCAAAATCGTAATTGCACGATTCCTGTTTAGGTAAAATATCTATATCATGGAATACATAATAATCTGAACGATTTTGTGTTATGGATGCACCAATATTGCATAACTTTCCATAATTGAAATAAACATCTGCATCAATTTGTTCTATGAAATGAATTTCGTAATCCGTTTTATCTTTTAAAAAGTATTCCATGTGACCCACAAAGGTATATAGGTCTTGTAAACGATTGGAGTACGGTACTATAATTGATAACTTTTTATTGTTCATCATTTTAATAACCTATTTTATATAGATATAATTTTTTTAAATAATTTATCCCAATTTTTATAATTTTCATAGTTCGCAGTTGGGCAATATTCAAACATATATGTTACATCATCATCAATTGGCATTTGAAAGTTTTCTCTCCGAAGTGCTTGGTACATTTTTAAATATTCATCTGAAAATGCATAATCTTTTCTAATATCTGCTACTGATTTAATTCTATCTATACAAGTAGAATCCCATTTAAAATGATGAACCTGAACATTATACTCATCAACGGGTGCAATTAATGGGTGATTCCATCCCATCCATTTCCAAGTTGTTTGTCCATCAATTTTAGCATAATGTTGTCCTGATGTTAATTCAATATTTCCTTTTACTATACAAATTTTGTTTGGACATGCTCCACTCATTGGGTATCTGAAAAATCCAGCATACGGAAATTGCTCAAATATATTATCAGTTTGATTTATTTTACTAAATTCACCATCTTCCCCAATTCTATCTATAAATCCACCTCTTACTAATTCCCACCCGTTATTATTACAATCCGCTATTATTTCTGATAATGGTTTTGAATATAAATGAAACTCATCATCATCCGATATTACCCACCAATCATTAGGATATTTTGATTTTTCTTCGTTGTATAATTTGGTAACTAATTCCCAATTATATTTTTCTCCAATTGCTCTTCTTACTATTTTCGCATTTGAAAATTGTGAAACAATATCGGATACATCATTGTATGTACTAACACCTTCCCATTCATATACAACCACCCACATCTCATCTACTAAATCGGCATAATGCTTTAGCATGTGATATAAAGTGTTTGTTCTACTACCTGTTACTGTAACTAATCTAATCATTTTCTTTTAACTAATGTTAATCCAGTTGATGCTGGTTTATTTTTTTGAATACCAAAATTAAAAAGGTCAAATACTTCCCAATTTGGATTATCCTTTAATTCTTTTGCAAATACAATTGGTCCGTGCCAATCATCAAAATCACCTCTATCTTTTACTTCGTTTGTAACGATGTAACTATCTGCATAGTTAGGGTCGGTATCGTGGATTGAAATGATTCCATTTGGAGAAAGTAATTGTGAGTATAACTCAAAATCTTCTTTAACATTTTCATAACTATGCCCTGCATCAATATGCAAATAATCTATCTGAATATCATTGAGAACAAAATAATTATGAAATGCTTCTTCTGTTGTTTTATTAATAATTCGTGGATGAAATGTTCTTCTAAAAAAAGATTCTTCTCTGAACCAATTTACATTACCCCCAATACCATTCATCGCATCAACTACATAAGTAACTCCAATATCTCCCCAATTTAAATCAGGATTTCCTTCAAATATTTTCTGATTATATAAATCATATCTAGCCTGTGTCATTAATCTTGGAATAAATCCACCACCACTTCCCAAACATACACAAGTTTTTGCTCTCATATACTGGATGATGGAATACACAATTAATCCATCACCTAAATGTAAATCAGTTGCACCATGAGACCATCTATAAGGAACTGGAGAATCTTCTTGTTCCTGATACTCATTGAATTCGATATTATTTGTTATAGTATTTTTTATGTATTGTAAATCTTGTAGCATTAGATTAGTTGATAAAGTAAAGTGATTACAATATACTAAAAAAAATTCACATTTACAAAACTTTATTCAGTTATTTTAGTATAATATTTTTCAACTTCATCTTTAATTTTTGGCCATAGAAAATTTGTAAAGAAATCGATTGATTGTTCTTTTGATGGATGATTTTTACCACCCAACATTGGTTCGTTTTTGTTGACAAAGTATTCTAGCATACCACCACCAAATCCATTTACCCTAACATCATCTGTAAATATAAATTTACTAAAATCAATTTTTTCTAATAGTTCTGATATTATATTTGCTTCGAACCATGAATCGTCAAATGGTTCTAATTTATCAAACAAACTTTCTGTTTTTAGTATAGAATAATTTCCTGCGTCTGAATCTGTTTTTTTTTGAAGAATCTGTAACTTGTTTACTGCAACATCCATTTGAAATAAATTACCTATACAAAACATTTTATATGGTATATTTTTTTCTTTAAAATACTGTTGAGTATGATATATACTTTCTAATGTTTGCAATATAGCACCATGTATTGAATAATATTTTTCAAAGAATTCTTTTCCATATCCTGATATATCAGTTCCGTTTAACATATAGTTTATTTTACCAATTCTTTCAGGATGCATATTCATTCTTGGAAAGTTTTTTGCTCTATCCTCATCTACAAATACAGGATAATCCCATCTATCGATTGTAGACCATTGAACTATTGCATAATCCACTTTCCAATGTGGTTTTAGTGCGTTATTATACTGTAATGAATTTAAAAACTTAAATACTTTTCTCCTCATTATGTCATTTCCAGAACCACCACAACCTGCATTATATACATCAAATGGTTCCGCTGATTTTTTATTATCAAATAAAGAATATCCTTCCGTTTCAAACCCAATAGGCCAGTTTTCATCTCCAGCAGAAAACGAGCATCCGTTTATTAATATCATAATAATTTATTTATATTATTCATTATATTGCAATAATGTGTTATCAATTTTTGTTTATTTTCTTTTAATATAGGTGTTTTTTGAATAAATGTATTTTTAGCATCGTTTATATTTTTATTTTTTAAAAAATCTACTATCATATCAATTTGTTCTAATTCATTTTTTGTTTGAATTCCTTGTAAACCAAAATCATCTAAAAACAAATCTATACCAATTCTTTTATATTCACTATATACTTTATTGGAACCAAATATCAATGGAAGTTTTTCCGATAATATTGGTTTTATAGATTTTTCTGTAAAAAATCCATATTTTAAATTAAAAATACAATGTGTTTCACCAACTACTTCAAAATATGATAAATCGTATTCTTTTTCTCTAAAATAATAAAGTAAATGGTCAAACTCAAATGGAGCATTCAAAGGTGTAATATTTATTTCATTTCTTATAGATTGTAATTTATTAAAATTTTCTTTTGTAAAATATTTTATATGATTATCGGTATGCGTGTTAGTATGGTCTGTATATATGTATCCTTCTCTAACTGCTTGTAAATATTCTATTAAAAATTTTTCATTTATACAATTTAAACCTGTTTTTAATATATCCGATTCTTTTGCTTTTAATAAAAACTGAACTCTATGAAATCTTGGTTTTAATGCCTGACTACTATACACATATAGTTTTTCAGTATTATGTGATATATTTAGATTTTTAAATATATTATAAAAATTATCATTATATGCTAATTTACCAGTAGTATGATTTGGAAATAAAAAATTTGTAAATTGTCCTTCGGCCATCAAATGAAACATACAATAGAATGAATCGTAGTGAAAGTTTTTATCTCCATCAAACAATTCATAATCTGTCATTTTAATATGATTAAATTTAAAATCATATCTAAAATATTGTTCATCTTTTTCGTACTCAACTGCTTCTAAAAATGCAAAATTAAATAAAACTTTTGCATTACGTTCAACATACAGCTGTTCCAATTTATTAAATTCAATTGGATTTTTTTTCATTAATGGTAAATAAAATTCACTCCATATTTTTCTATCAATAACAATTATTAAATTATCAATTGGGTTTGAATACATTAAATCAAAAGTTGTTATACCATCAAATGATTTTAATTTATTTAATACATTATATGGGTTTTGTATATAGTGATGTATTTTAATTTTTTCACCAGCATTATCTATAACAATTTCATGATGTTTTTCTATTTTTATTGGGGTTACGGAAATCAAATTTGCTTCTGGAAACAAATTCTGTAACTCATTATATGTTGCTAATATATTTAATGACCTCATTTATCCAATTTTGTTTGTTTGTATAGAAATATAATCTTGTTGATAGTTTATGAAATTCAGCATTAACTATATCCATATCATTTTCTAAAATTTCTAAATATTTTTGATGAAATTCTCCTTTACTACTTGCTCTATATTTGTAATCAATATGTGGCATCCAATCGGTATGTATAATTGGAATTTTACCATTATCAATTGCATCAAAAATTGCGTATCCAAACGGTTCTTTAGTATAACATCCGTGAAATATTTGAAAATTACTTTCAAAAAACTTTTGATGGAACCGATAATCAAATTCTATAAATCTATGGTATTCGGAATTTATTTTAGAACCTTCCAACATTCGTTTGTAATCATATTTGTTTGAAAATATAATTGATGGAATGTAATCTAAATAATGTGCGTTTTTTCGGGTTTCACATCTAGCAGCATACCCAATTTTGTTAGATATAACTCCTGTAAATGGTTTTTTATTTTTCCATTCGTAATAATTTGTGATTGTAATAGTATTTGGATACATTTTATGTATAGTATCAGATTCATATCCAATCCAAACTATATTATCAGAGTTATCTAATATTTCTTTTTGCCATTCCCAATCAATACGAGTCATTAGATTTTCGTACTCATCGTTTAATCCCAACATATCAGGAATAAATGCATGAACAAAGGTTGTGTGGGTTTTGTGAAGATATTTTTTGATTATAAGATTTGGTTTGTATGAGTGGTGGAGAAAAATTATTTTATCACACTCATCTAATATCTTATCTATTTCCTCATCGTTTTGGAAAGTGTAAATTGCACCTTCTTCTGGTAACAAAGGTCTACCATCAACTACAATTTTGTAATCGTCTTTTACTAATGGTAATATATTTTCGAAAAAGTTATTACACCATAAATCAGCTCCGCCAATAACATTTTTTCCATAACCTGTTGTGATAAATACTATCATATAGAACCACTAATCAATAACTTATTTATTTTAAACTTATAGATGCCTACCTTATATGATTATTCGGCAGATTCTACAGGAATTAAAATGTATTTTTGCGTATCACCACACTCATTTGGCTCATCGGTATAAATTTCTTGATTTGTACCAAGCCATTCCATTGCTTGTTCAATAGTTAATGATTCACATCCTTCAACTGCTGTATCTGTGCCAGATATTACTATTTTCCAAATTTGTTCCATAATTGTGAGGTTTATTTACTATAAATATAATATTTTTAACAAAACAGTATTAGTTTAATAGTTTTTGAAATATGGTTTCCATTTCTGAATAATCATTTAAGTATTCCATCAGTTTATATCTATTTTGTATAGATTTTTCTAAAGATTTATTATATTGTTCTTCTATTTCATTATCAGATGTATTATATAACCATTCTGAAAATAAATTTATACTTTTTTCCACATCTTCAAATGTATTTATATTTTCTATAAAATCAAAATTTAATAAATAAAATCCCATATTTTTAAGTTCATTTAATGTATCAGAACAAGCTACCAATAATATAGGTTTACCAAAAAACAATCCTTTAAATGTTTTCTCCGTAATAAATCTTTCACTATTATTTCTATAATCTAATGTTTCAAATATTAAATTGTAATTACAATAAAGATAATCGTTTATTGCTTCAAAGTGTTTATATTTGGGATACAATAAATCGTATGCATCATTAGCAGAATCCTTTGGATTTAACATTTTTTGAATTAAAGGATTTGAATTTAATAATTCAGTTCTCCAACTTCCAGTTTTATATGCTCTTACATAAGAAAATAATTTTGATTTAGATGTATCATATTTGGGTAATGGCATATTATTTATTAACTCTTCCAAGTAATAATATCCTATATAGTATTTAAAATACCTAAATGGAAATAGTAAATCAAAATAAAAATTAGGTTCTTTTTCTAATAAAGGTCTTTTGGAACCTGAAAGTATTAAATCATATTCAATTTCTTGTATTTTTTTCACAAACTCCATCTCAAACACCTCACCATAATGCCATATAAATACCTTTTTTATATTGGGGCAATCTATGTTTAATTGAAATATTTTATCATCAATCAATTTACTTTCTAAATTTTCTACAAATATCACACATCTGTTAAAACTTTTAAAAAATTGATTTGATTCTTTTAAAAAATCAGTCATGCGATTGTAAAAATATATTTTACTATTTAATCCTCTATGATAATATATTTGTTTATCGGAATTGTCAAACTCTTTTGCATCAAATTCAGATAAATATTCTAAATTTTCTTTACCAAACATACCAAGCATTATTGGTATTTGATTTGAGTAATGTATAAATACTATTAGATTTTCCTTCATTATATTCCTCCGCCTCCTCCCGAATCCGCTTCAATAAAATGTACAAATATCGCTTGTACATTATTAATATCGTTCCAAGGTATAGTTATTGTTAAATCAGAAACAGTTCCACCATCGGAAAAATAAGTATTAAAACTATTAACCGGGGTTCCATCTGGTCCGTTTCCATTGATACTACAATTTTCTATTGTTGGAGATACACCACATTGGTCGGATATTCCTCTATATCTTCCACTAGATTTACTATTAACTACAATTTCAAAACCACTTGAATAATTATTTAGGTAATCCCAATAGATATCAAACCTACCACATCCTCCCAATCCAGTATTACCAAGAACCCCTGCTAACGAACGAGGATTGAATGAACCACAATTGGAAACATAAATTGATGTGTAATTGTTATGAATTTTACTTCTTGGGATTTTTATTTCACCATAAGTATAAGCAAGACTGTCTACCATAAAAGCCTGAATTCCACCTGCTAATCCAATATTGGTTTCAAAATCAAAAAATAAAGAATCACCAAATCCACTTACATTTTGTGTTTGGTCATTTGAACCACCCAAAGTTAAATCAGGAATATATTGATTTTCTGCTATATTAGGCCAACGAATTTCAATTGGAAAAAACGCGTAAGGAGTTGATGAGCCAGCTAAAACGGCACCAGTGCCTGATAAGTGATTACCCAATGCTATTTTTGAAGTTGGTATTGTTATAATTGACATACTACTTATTTAATAACTTTTTAATTGATGTTATTTCATTTTTTAATTCAGTAATTTCACCATTTTGTTCTTTTATTCCTTCAATCAATAAGGCAATTATCTTTTCGTAATCAACTCCTAAATATCCATCACCCTTTTCCTTTACAACTTCTGGTAATACTTCTTGAATTTCTTGTGCTAAAACTCCTACTTCTTGAACATTTTTTGGTTTGTTAGAAATACCGTTCCAATTAAATGTATATCCTCCAATTTTTTTAATTTTATCCATTGGATTTGAAATAGGAATAATATTTTCTTTTAATCTCTTATCGGAACTAGCTAATGCGTAAACATCACCAGTTGCTCTTATATCACCATTTATAGTTAGAACACCACTAGATACTGAAAATTCACCAACTGATAAATTTGTTATTGAACCATTGGTTGCACTTAAAGTAGAAAATGTACTTAATCCAGAAAAGTTTGATGAACCCTTTACGGTTAAAAAATTAGTGGCAGATAAACTTGTATCAACTTTAAATTGATTTGAACCATATAGTGATTGTAATCCTGCTTGGCAAATTTCAACACTTCTAGGTGCACTACCAACTACGGCATTTACCCCACTAAAATTTGGAGTTTTTAAAGTAATACTTTCACCACCAACTAAATAATTTACTCCAATTTGATGTTTTATTCTAACATTATATGTTCCACCTGAAGGTATTACTATAGAACCACCTCCAGTAGATGTTATACCTCGTTCATAATTAGGAGCATTATAAAATACATAACCCGATGCAATAAGTGCTTCGCCCACTCCCACAACTTCTAAACTTACCCAATGGTAAGTTTGAACATAAGTTGCAGTAGATATTTGCATCCAATATGAAGTACCTGCCGAATTGGAAATCATTGATGCTATCTCCGCATCTGTTATTGAAACCTCTGTTCCAGCTGCAACAACACCCGTTGATACATTGTTTGAATAGAATGTAGTACTTGCTTCAGACTGTAAGTTTTGTCCAAAAATTGCACCATTTCTTACTACTGAATCTGTACCACTAAAATCAGATAAAGCGGATGTAGAACTTCCTATTCTAAATGAAGTATCATCCGTCATAATTACTGCATTTCTAGAACCATCTTTTATAAAGAATCCTAAATCATTTGAGTTAATTTCTATTGTACCAGTACTCGTTTTACTTATTTTATCGGTAGAAATTGACCAACCTCCAATTGTAGCACCTAACGCGGATAATTCACTTACTGTTATTTTATCTGCCGTTACAGAACCAGCTGCAATCTTACCCGCAGTTATGGCATTTGTAGCAATTTTATCTGCAACTATTGCGTTCGCTGCTATTTTATCGGCAATTATTGCATTCGCTGCTATTTTACCAGAAGTAACTGCATCTGTTGCAATATTTCCCGCTTGTACTGCATTAGCAGCTAATTCTGTATTTGTTACGGTACTTAATGTTGCCAAACCACCCAATCCTGTAACTTGTCCAGTTGATACGGTGTTTTGAGTTGCCAAAGTCCCCAATCCTGTAACTTGTCCAGTTGATACGGTGTTTTGAGTTGCAAGGCCTCCTAATCCTGTAACTTGTCCAGTTGATACGGTGTTTTGAGTTGCAAGGCCTCCCAATCCACTCACCGTTCCAACTGGAACACTACTACCAACAGCTATGTTACCAACTATATTTAGAGTAGTTCCATCCCATGTTAATGAATTTGATGCAGATTTTAAAGATAACCTTCCAGTTGTTCCATTACTACCTATAAATGCACCAATTTGGTCATATCCTTTCGTTGCTTGTCCAATTGAAATAAACGGAGATGTTGTGCCACCTGCAATTGTAATATTAGCATTACCTGATGAATTTGTTCCAACATTTATTGTGTTTTGTACAAATGATTCTTTAGATATAAACATTTCAGCAGCTACAAAAAATGAATCTGTTCCGAGTGATTGCCAAAATGTGGTTTGAGTATCCGGTTGTTTATTTAAATTTGCAGATGCATTTGTTTTTGTAGCATAATAAGTTCCACTATACAACACCACATCTTTACGTGTTGGGTCTTGACTAACACTATTGTAAGTTGTAGTAGAATTCCAAGGACCTCTAAACACTACACCTGGCCCGTCTCCCCCAGTCGCTCCGGGTGCACCATCTGCTCCGTTCGTTCCATTGGTTCCGTTCGTTCCATTGGTTCCATTAGCCCCTGCTGCTCCAGTAGGAACTTTTGTTGCTCTAACAATTATCGTTTGAGTTTGTCCAGTCGTACCTTCACTATCAGTATGTGTTACTGTTAATGTTACCGATGCTTCTGCTGCATTCATTACCGCAGATGTCATTGTTAATGTTGCACTACTAACAGTTGGTGGAGTTGAGAATCCTGAAGTAGATGCAATGGTCATAGAAGTAAATCTACTAGTTGTTCCTTCTAATGCACTTATAGTTACATTTGATAAAGTTCCAGTTTGCGTTCCTGCTGCATTAGCCAATACAGATTGCGCTTGAGGTGAAGCAGAAATTAATACCAATGGAACTGCTTTTTTAACTTTTGATAAACTTAATGTATCGGTTACAGTTCTACTTGTTCCTTCAGAATCAGTTACAATTGCACTTATATTTACAGTTGTGGAATTTATTCCATCCGCTAAAGTTTGATTACTCAAAGTTACTACTCCAGTTGTATTATTTACTGTTAAACTCCCACCAGTATCTACTCTAGTTGCAGTTAATGTTGCTGGTAAAGTGATAGTAGAACCATTGTAAGTTTCTTTTACAACTATCGTTGAATCTAAAAATGAATCAATTTGTGCACCTGTTGATTTAGCAGTTACACTTTGGTCTTTTGGTGTTGATGATATAGCTAAAACAGGTGCTGCTTTTTTATTTTTAGTATAAGTTACGTTTTTTATAATAGAAGTTGTATCACCTGCTCCATCCTTATAACTAATTGTTATATCCAATGAACCCGAATCTTGAGTAAGATTTGTAATACTGTATGAGTTTGTTGTTGGATTACTATTATTTCCACCATTTGGAGTACATCCAATTCCACTTAAATTTGTTATAGCAAACGTATTATTTGCTCTAATACTATCATTATCATCATCAAATGAAATACTCTCATTACCCACTTTAACAGTCACCGAACCACTTGTCAATATGAATGAACCACTTGCTATAAATCCATTTGAAAGTGATGGAAGTGATGCGTTATCATTTGTGAGAGTTGCGGATAATCCATCTAATATTTTTACAGGAGTTATTTTTATTGCATCAGAAAATTGATTACCAAATTGGTCTGAACCTGAAATGAAGTATGTAGTCTCTCCCGTTCCAAAGGAATAATCAGTTCCAGCTATTGTATAGGTATCTACGCCGTTTGTTGAGTTAGTAGATACCAATGTCAATGGTGGTTTACCACTTCCTGAATTTACAGTTAATGGAGTTGTTGCCGATGCTAAATTCTTACGTTTAGCTTCGATTGTTATTGTTTGACCCGATGGGTTTATTGATAAATCTGTTGCTTTATAAATAAATTGATTTGTATTAGATGTTACAAAAACACCAGGTGCATTATCACCATCTTCAAATCTGTATACAGTTTCAAATTGTTCTAATCCTTCACACGATGCAGTATATGTAATTGAACCAACTAATACAGATGCTACACTACCAGTAAAATTTGCAATAGTTAATGTTGCACCCGCATCACTTACATTTGTTAATGTTCCAGGATAAGTTCCTGCATAGGATGCGGGTACTATATAATTACCGCCAATATCAAATGCAGATGATGCGTATGTAACTGAACCTGTTAAATTTGATTTTGAAACTTTAAATCCTAATTGTTGAAATGCAGGATTACCAAATGAACCAGTAGAAAATCTAAATGCAGTTCTATCTGAATCAAATGTTAACAATTTAGTGGCTACTCCACTTGTCCCACCCGTAAAATTTGCACTCTGTGTTACTGCAACTGGAACAAAATTGTTATTTACATCATAAAATTCAAATTTAAAATTATAAGTTTCATTACCAATGACTGTGGGCATTGTAGTAATAAAGGAGATTTCATCAGGTGAAAATGCCGTATCTTCGGAAAGTCTTAAACTTATATTTCCAACATGCCATTCACCTTGCGATTGTGAAAAATATAAAGAACCACTTTGAAAATCGGAATCTAATTTAAATGGAATAACCGTATCTGATAGATTTTTTGTGGGGGTTATTCCATTTAATGTACCAATTAAAACATCACCACCATCCGAGCCACTTATGTATATTCCTAAATTACTTGCGGTAGATGATGAGTAAAACGCATCTAAATTTAACTCATACGTGTTTGATGCTTTTATGTCCAACGATTGTGAGTAAGTTAATAATCCACTTCCGTTTAATTTTAATCCACTTTCAACTCTACTAGATGTTAATTGGGCAGTTAATGAACCAGTATTCCAAAATAAAGGTAATACTTCCGATGTAAATGTTCCAGTATTTCCTATAACACTTCCTGTTAATTGGGTAGTTGTTAATAATTCTTTTGATTCTACTAATATATCTTGTATTAAATTAAAATCAGAAATATCTCCTTCAGAAGTTCTGAATACTTTTACTCGTTTTACATCACCTGCAAATGTTTCTAATTGTGAAAGTTTAATTTCTGCAAAAGATTGATTTATACCAGAATCAACCTTTGAACCACTTTCTATTCTGTATATTGGGGATAGTATTTCTGTAATAGTAGCAGTTGGTCTACGATAAAAACGAATTTTAGTAGTATTTGCCAATGTAGGATTTACATTAACACTTCTCTGCCACTTTACATTGTAAGTACCTTGCCAATCAATTGGTATTGGTGTTAATAAACCATTACCATCATAGTATGAGCTTAATTCACCTAATATTGTAATTGTACACGGACCATACGCAGTTGTATCTGGATAAACATATACCGCTACAACTTTTGATACCCCTTCATAGTATTCACTAATAAACGATTCTCCGTTTATAGATGACGATACTATACCTTCACCAGGTTCATGATATATAGTATTTCCTGCAGCATCTTTAATTTCAATTTTAACTAAAGTATCGGCTACTAATTCCTTTGAACCTGCTATTAAAAATGCGTTCTTACCACCAGTAAATGCATCTGGTATTTCTGTTACATTGAAGTAGGTACTATTTGGAGCAGTATCTACTACAAATGTATTATACTTATCTAAATTTTCAGCAAAAAGCGTTTTCTTTATTACGGCCATTATAAAATATCTTTACTATAAATATTCTTAAAAAATAAATCTAACATATTTATATAAAGAAAACTAATAAATACTTTATTAAACTAAAGATAACTAAAGAGTTATGAAATACGCGATGTTACAAATAAAAAAAGAAACCCACGAACTTCTCAAAAATTATTGTGAAGAACATGGGTTTAAAATGGGAAGTTTAGTAGAAAACTTAATTAAAAAACATATTGGAGTTCCTAAAATTCAAAACGGTGTGTTAAAAGCAGATAAAATTAAATCTTTCTAATCTTCATGTGAGTAGAATGATACTATATTATATTTAATATCATTCTGTACTTTTTCAACTTCATGAAATAAATTTTTATCAGAATCCAATACTACAAAATTAGGAAAAATTGGATTTACTTTAATATCATTTCCATTTAAATCATGTAATATCAAATGTCCACCATTTGATTCACTCCATTCGTTATTTAAAAAATATAAAAATACACATATTCTGTTATGAGGTTTTCCATCATCATGTAATTTTATCTCACATCCATTATCGTAAAATTGTAATTTTGTATTTCCAGTAAATTTATTAAATAATTTTTCAGGATAATATTTTCTTACAAAGTTTTTTTGAAAATCTCTTAATACTTCATTGTTTATTCTATTAGTTATTTCAGAATCCATAGAAGTACCAAATACCCAAGTTGGATAGAATCCACATTCTTCAATTTTTTTCAATTGATATTGGTGTGCTTTATTATAAACATAATCGGCAGTATCTAAATCGTTATCTCTTGCTAAATAATTATCATAAACCAATTCTTCCATATAAGATTGGTCATTATATTTAAACCAATAATCATATCTAGAATATCTTACAAAATTTGTATTATCTATATAATTTTTTATTTGTTTAAAACCATCTAAATCAATTAGTTCGGAATAATCTTCCAACTTACCGTAAATGTATCCACTATTTCTGTAATTTTCTATACTTTCCATTAAAAATTAATTTTACTATATCCATTTTCTTTTTTAATTTCTATTAATCCATCTACTATATCTCTCATTTGTTCTAAATGTGAAATTATCCATATAAAATCAAATTGAGTTTTAAGATACTGCATCATCATAAATAGGGATGATAAGTTATCCGAATCCAATGTACCAAATCCTTCATCTATTACTAAAAAGTTTGGACGAGGTAAGTTACATACATTAATGAGTGCTACTCTAATTGCTAATCCACTAACAAATTTTTCCATACCACTACACATTTCTAGTCCCCACTCCTGGTCATCATATACAATTTTAGCATTAATTGATTTACCATCCATCTCCATCGTAACTCCAAAATCAACTACTTGTGCTAAAATATTATTTACTTCGTTTTCTATTACTGGCAATGCCTTTGAAATTAATTCATAAGGTATTCCATCTCTCTTCACTGCATCCAAATAATAGGTGTACAGGCGGTTCTTTTCTTCCAATACCTTAACATCATTCATCTTCTGTTTTATGTCCTCTATAAACGAAGATATGGATGAAATAGAACCATTTAAATTTGTTATATCTTTATTTAATTTATTAATTTCAATTCCAATATTATTTTTTGTTTTATTTAGTTCAGAAATTACACTTTCTATTTGTTTATTTTTAGAAATTGTATCTTCATTTTCATAATACTTATTTATATTTTCATTAATAGTATTTAATTGGTTTTCTAATAATTGTTCTTTAGTTTTTAAAGCATCTAATTCAACTTCTGTTTTTTCTAAAACAATTTTACTTTTAGAATATGTGTTTTTTAATTCATTATACTCACTATATTGTGTATCTACACCATCTAATGTATTTAATTTAAATTGAATAGAATTAACAATATTTTTGGAGGTATTTAATTTGTTTTTTAAAATTACCAACTCATCTTTTGCGTTAATTGCATCTTTTACAAAAACATTATCACAACAAAATTCACAATTAGGGTCATATTTATGTTCTTCTAAATGTAAAATCTTTTCATTCAATGTTTCTTCTATATATTTTAGTTTTTGATAAGAATTTTCCGCTTCTAAAACTTCATTTTTAATACTAATATACTTTGAGTAGACAGTTTCGATATCAACATCAACTTCTTCTACTTTAAAAGTTTTATTGTTTACCAAAGAATGTGAAACTTCGGTTAGAATTGTACTACATTCTATAATTTTATTTTCTTTCGTATTGTATTCTTTATATAAATTTTCTATTTGAGTTTTTAAATTCGTTTTACTTAATTCTAACTTTGGCAAATCTAAATTGGAATCTATAGGAGTTAATTCTCTGCTTAATCCAACAATTTTATCATTCAAATCAGTTACTTCTATATTTTTATTGTTTAGTAATGTTTCTAATGATTTTAATTGTGATTTTTTTTCAATTAATTCCTTACCTTTTTCGGCAAGTTCGGTTGTAAAATCCGTTTTCTTAAAGTTTTTAATCAATACTGAAACTTCTCTAATATCTTCGGTTGCAGTATCATACAATTTATCAAAAATAGTTAACCCCATAAATTGAGCAAGAAGGTCTTTCCTTTCCGATTGTGATTTATCAATGAATAGAGCGTTATTACCTTGCAGTGATAGTGCAGTTAGTACAAAATCTTCATATTTTCCAACATATTGTTCAATAATTTGGTTTGTATCTCTTCTTTCGGTTCCATTTAATGAGGTTTTAGTATCACCATCTTGTCTCCAAAATTGAACATCTACTTTTACATTTTTACCTTTGTTAATTGTTTTAGCAGTTCTCTGAATACCATAATCTACACCATCTATTTGAAAATATAATGTACAATCAAATTCTGTTTTACGATTATTTAAAATATTAGATGCTTTATATGCTCTACTGCTTTTATCATATAAACAAAATGATACCGCATCAAATAAAGAAGATTTACCTGCCGCGTTTGGAGCAAATAATCCAACTAATCCGTTTAATTTTGTAAAATCAATTTTATTCTTTTCACCATAACTAAACATATTTGAAAATTCAAAACGAATTGGTTTCCATTGTATATTACGTTGGATATCATCTTGAACTATTCTACTATTTATATCTCTATTAATCAGTTCTAGCCCTTTCAAATCTTCAGGAACTACAAATGGCATCATTCTTTCAATATACTCATTTATAAGTGAGTTTTGATAATTGATATCCGAAATATCTTCAAAGTCTAATTTATTTAATCTATCACCTGTTTTAGATTTAGAAAGAGAATCGGTTCTGATAATTGTGAAATCCTCAATACCATACCTCATCTTAATTTCAGCCATTACTTTTTTAGTATCGGCAGAATCGGTATTAGATAAACGAACTCTTAAACGAGGTTTTTTTGGCATATCCGTTACAATAGGAACTTTACCATTATCAACATCCATAGTATAATATCCATAATCATTTTGAATATCAACTTCTTCGTATTTCATACTATCTAAATCCCAAACAAGGAATCCGTGCTTATCCAGCGTTTCACCGAAGTTTTGTTGAATCAATGAACCCGCATAAACTATCTTACATCCACTTGGTGAAATCATAGTTTGTCTTTTATGAATATCACCTAATAGAGCTAAATCGTATCCATCAAACATTTCGGTTGTGAAATGACGAGATGAAACTGTGTATCCAATATCCGTTTGAGAGTTATCCACTGGCCCGTGAAATAGAGCAATCTTTTTATTAGAAGATAATGTATTTCCTTTTGGCCAATTTTCTTTTCTATCAAAAATACTAAATACTCCAAAATCTACCCCACCAATTCCATACACTTGAGTATCTTTGAGATATGTGAAGTTTGGTAAATTTAGAGCCTCTACAATTGGTGTAAGTACATCCAATCTATCAGAATTATTCATATTACAATCGTGATTACCTGTAATAAGAATTGTTTCACAATGTTTAGAACATTCGGTAAATAACCAACTTATTTCTCTAACCAATTCAGGAGATAATTCCAATTTAGCATGAGCAATATCTCCTGCTAAATAAATGATTGAATCTTCCGTACCTCTTTTACGAATCTCCTCAAACATTTTTTCAAACACTTGCCGATACTCATTGTGTCTTTTCACATTACGGATGTGTATATCTGCAATATGATAAATCTTTTTTAATCTACTCATAAACTATTTATTTTATTTAATAGTAATTCTTCCGAAGTAAATTCTTTAGTTTTATTTAGTTCTTCGTAGAATTTTTCATACCCCATATCTGCGGCATCTTTATCTTTCAAATACATCATTTTAACTTGAATCCCATTTTTTCTAAAGTATTCTGCAGCTTTTAATGCGTCAGTCATTGCATCGTTATCTAATGATATAATAATGTTGCTTACTCCACTCATAAAGATTTTTTCAACCAATTGTTTTGATGGAAACTTACCTAAAAGTGGAATTGCATTTCTTTTAATTGTAATTGCATCAAATACACCTTCACATAATATAATTGGCTCATCCCAATTTATCTGTGATTCTAAACAAATTATATTTTTACTGATTGGTGGGTTTTTATATTTCATCTTCTCATCTGTATAATAAGAACGAGAAACAAAATAGTTTAGTGAACCTTCTAAACTATAAGATGGTATAATTATTCTTCTACTATACAATCCATCTTTACAATAACCAATATTGTATTTAACAATTTCCTTCATACCAATTCCTCTTTGAGAAAGATAGAACATAGCATGTTTATATTCTGGATTGAATCCTTTTGGTTCTTCTGCTAATGAAATAAATTCTTTTGGAAGTTGTATAAATACTCGAGTTTCTGCATCTTCTTGTTGTGGTGTCCAATTACTATCTCCGTATATTTCTCTAATTATTGATATGGTTTTTCTATCCACATCCAATTTACGAAGTAATGATGTTAATTTTTTACCACCACTATTACAAGTCCAACAATGCCACTTTTGAGTTTCAGTATTTACTTGTAATTTGGGTTTATGGTGGTTACAAAAAGGGCAATAAAAGGCCAATTCATTACCTTTCAAATAATTATATGTACCCAACACATTCGATAGTGTGGTTGTAACGAGATTTTTATCAGTTTGATTCAACACAAATCAAAGATAGTATAAATATTTTATATTTCCAAGTCTTTTAAAACCAATCTTCTGGAATGATTTTATCCGCGTATTTGTACCCATTTTTTACACACCAATCTGCGTATGTAGTTTTAGAGTTTTTTGTGATTTTGTTATTTGAGTTGGAAAATACGAATCTTATATCCAAATTTGGATTTTGAGCCTTAACTAATAGATGTTTTTTCCTATCAGCTGCAACAAATCTACCTTTAGTTTCTACAAAAATGCCATTAGGTAATTTGAAATCAGGATTATAAGTGTGGTTTGAAGCGGGTACGATGTAAGGAATCTTTTCAGATTCATATTTAACATCGATACCCTTTTCTTTAATTTGACTTGAAATAGTTTCTTCAAGACCAGATTTAAATCCGTGTTTTCTACCAACCCAACTTTTAGATTTTTTTATAACTTTTTTAGCCATTAAAAATTATCGTTTTACTGAATCCGAATACTTTGCAAAGGTTTTTTCACCACCTCTACCTGTTTTGAATTTTGCAGCAGTTAAAACTTGCTCATCTGCTTTTTGCAAATCATTTGTAGAATATGGAGTGTTTGCAGCCTTTCCAGCTTCAAATGAAATTTTATCAACACCTAGTGCCGATTGTTGGGTTTTGTATAATTCTTCTAATGTTGCCATTTGTTTTGTATTTTAAGTATAAATATAAGATTATGTGTCAAATCGTATAATAAAGTTTACAGGAATATCTCTTTCCGATTTAATTGGTTGAGGAAGTTTAGCTACCGCAACTAAATCACAATTATCATCGTATAAACCAATTGTTGTGATGAATGGTGTTAAGAAAGAACCAGTTGAATCGATAGAACTACTTAAATCATAATGTTCAAATCCTGCAAAGTGAGTAGAAGAACTTACAGATGATGTATAACGATAATCCAAAGTATTTCCATTTTCTAATATAGATTTTTTACGAATGTACTTAACAGGTTGTTTAGAGTATACTCTATGTGTATTTCCAGAAGAATCTACAAATGATGTATATTCACCACCTTCCGTTACAACGGCGGATGGGTTTTGTGAAACATTAAATTCATCTTCATTAACAATCAATAGATATTCGTGCTCATAAATTGTTTTGGTGGATTTGAATGATAAGTCCCAATTAGATATCAATACATCATTGAGTGCTCGGGTGATTACAATCAACCCTTGGGTATAGAATATATTACCAATTGAATTTGTTCCTGCTGCGCCTGATAAAAATGGTATATTTTCTACTATCATTACACCACTTTCAATATTAAAACTAACAATATTCATATCATAACTTATACCGTTATATGTTAGATTAAATATACTGTCTTCTATATCAAACCCCATAAATTGAAAAGAAGCAGTATACGCAGCAGATGCTAAATCTGTAAATATAATTTCATTATCTTGAATATCTATAGATACTACAGTAATAGTATCTCCCGCAGAATCTATTAAATTTCCAAAGGTATCATCTATATATGTTTTACCATTATCTAATAAATTGATTGAACCTTTTTTGATTCCTTCTCCAACATATATTTGTGGAATAGATATTACTTTTGCGGAACCACTTAAAAATCTATCTCTACCCGAATTAGAGATTTCGTATGTATTATTTTTGGAGCCAAATCTTAAAAATGGGTTATCTTCATTTCCATTATAAAATTGTGCTCTTAATTGACCGTATATAGAATTTTGTGGATATAATCCAGATAATGTAGATGAATTTTCATTAGCTTCTAATAAATCTATTTCATTAGAACCACTAGAAAAGTTCCATTCTTTGTAGGCTTTGAAAGGCCTAATACTAATATCGGATTTGGGTATTCTTTTTAACATATCATATATAAATATAAAGAAATAAAAAACCCCCACCATTTCTGACGGGGGTGTCCTTCGGTAGCATCCGTAAGGAATATGTTATTAGAAATCAAGTTTTACTTTTATAGCTACTTCTTTATCAAATGATTTAGCAATTGGTTTAGAAGTTTTAGCTACCGCTAATAATTCGTTTGCGTCATTGTACAAACCAACAGTTGTAATATACACATGCGGGTCTCTTTCGAACAACGGTTGTACAAATGCACCTACTGAACCAGTTACGAATGTTGGGTTGTTAGAGAAGTTAAATTCTCTATTGTTTGCTCTTACAAAGTAATGCGATGTAGAAACATTTTCAGTTCTACGAGCTTGGAAATCACCACCTCTTTTTAGTGCATCGTACAATTTCAATGAACCAGATACCGAACCTGATTGATGATATTTTAATGTAGTTGAACCAGCAGCTGCTGATAATTCACCACCAACTGATGCTGAAAGTGCAGTTGGGTTTAATAAGATAATACCCATATCAGGATAGAATAAACCATATCCTTGTTGTGTGTAAGTATCTGATACTTGTGCTACTGATGCAGTTAAGGATGTTCCAATATTCAATGCACCACTAACCATATTATAAACTCTACCAGCAGTTGTTACATTTTCGCCAGTTCCACCTGAATCATCAATTAATGAAATATATCCAGCTGAACCTGATAGTGCGATTTGTATATTTCCTGGATCTAATTTTTCTTTATATCTAGCTCTATTAATGTTAAGTACATAGAATGATGATAAATCATGTCCTCCTGCGGTTGACCCAGTGTAAACACTAAAATATGCATCAGCTGCATCCAATAATACATTTTTAAATTGATTATAAACTGCAGTAGTTTGCAAATTGGAATCATCATCTTGAGATAATGTAGGTGCTCCGTTTCCGTTTACATCTCCATACGCGATGGAAAATTGAACCTCTGCAGAAGTTGATGAGGTTGCAACATTATATACATCCAAATAATACTTACCACTTACAGAGTTCAACTGTGTAGATGATGTGAAAAAATTAGTCAATGAACCTTCATCACCACTCCATATTCCAGAAGTTACAATTTCTGTTCTGTTTGTTACTTTATCAATTGCTCCAAATTTCTTATATATACCATTTGTAATAGTGGTTATATCCGAACTAATTTGCTCACCCTGTCCTAAAAATTGGTTTACAATACTAACTAATTCATTTGTATCGATAGGAGTACCTGCTACATTTGATTGTCCTGCCAAGTATTGAGCTATATTACTTGCTAAAAGGGCTCCTCTATTGTCTCTAATTAATGCCATAGTTTATTTTATTGAACGTAAGTTATCGTTACAGGTATTGTTTGTGAACCACCAGTTTCGTTACCATAAACCGTAATTGTAGTTTTGATAGTTGAAGTTAAAGATGGGTTTGGAATAAATTTAAATGTTAATCCTTTAGCAATTGCTGCGGTTGCAGATATATCATCACCAATAAAAATAGGCACTGAACCTACATCAGATGTTACTCCTTCTCCTACAATATCACCTGCGTTTTTGTTTGATAATACAATTGTGTATCCCAAACTTCTATTTCCAGCTGGAGATGTTGTTGGTGATAATGAAACTTCACCACTTCTTTGATTAACTGAAATGGTTGGTATACCAAATTCTACAACAGGAATACGAGTTGTATTTTTAGGTAGTGTTACCAATTTATATTTCATTACTTGCGTTTCATCAGGATTGGCTTCCAATACTGGCATATTCTTAATTGCCGCATCATAATATGCAGAACCAAGTGGATGTGCCGGTTCGTAAAGTGTGTAATCAATCTCATCATCTGCTAACGCAAATTGAGTAATGTTTAATCCTTGTCCTGATGCTAATTTTTCTCTACCTTTTTTAGTAAGAATTGCATCAACAGTTAATTCACTATTACTTAAATATCCCATAATATTTTTATTATTCTTTGTTTATAAATATAATAATTTTTAAATTTCGTTATTCTACTTCCAAAATAGGTTCGGAAGAATCTCTACCAGTTTTATTTACTTTTAATGTATTCGGATTAGATATAAATGTTTCAATCGGAGAACTACCATCTAGTGTAGTTGCCGCAGTATTTTTAGAACCCTTAAAGAAACTATTTTGTAATCCCCTAGTTAAATCGGAAGTAAATTTATTATGCGTTGGTAAATATCCATTTACATTTGTTACTTCTATTACATTGCCCCCAACTGTTGGACTATTTGGTGCACCGAATGGTTGAATATTTAATCGTGTTTCAGTATAAGTTTGAATATCCGAAACATATCCACCACGTGGGTCTCCCAATCCGTTTGCAGATGCGGTAATTGCAAATTTTTGTATAATTCTTTCTTTTTCTTCCGTAACTAATTGTACTTTAATTCGTTCTTTAACAACTCTATTATCTTTATTAAAATAAGTTCTAATCGCGGAACCGTTTTGTGCGTATATACCAAACCCAATTGTTTCAAATTCAGTTTGTCCTATAACTTGATTGGAATTTATAATATCAATTTCAGTTACAATTGTAGGGGTTCCTAAATCTGCATCTATAGTTATTTCTTTTTGATAATAATCCGAATTAAAAACAAAATTAGAATTCATATCAATAGTAGAATCCTGTTGATAATTTTCAGCCAATAAATTATTTACCGATGCAGTTGAAATCAATGCTTCATACTGATTGTTTTCTACCGTTAAATTTTCTGATAAATTGGCATCTATTAATGTTTCTTTTTGAATATTTTCAAATGAAATAACACTAGTATCAGATAATTTTATTTCAGTTTCTTTCTGATAATCATCTGCAGTAGGTTTTTTGTGAACAACTTTACTTCTTTCTAAAAAGTGTGGTTCTATTAATAAACCAGTAGTTGCTTTAACCCTCGCAGGCAACATCTTTTTTAAATCTTCAAACATAGATTTCTCATATAGTTTGATTAGATTTATGTAAGCATATATATCTCTATTATCAAATCTTTGGAAATAATAATTTCTTAAATTATCCAATGATTTATAATTTGGTTTATAATCATCCGATGGGTCACCAATGTAGTTATCAATATTTAACCCACCAAAAGTTTTAGCAATATCCATATTCAACTCTTTTGTAGGAGAGAAGAATAAACCAACTCTGTTAGAATCAGTTGGAGATTGGTCAAATGCTTTTTTAGTTGCTCTACTTTTTGAAGATAAATCTACACCAACACTTCCAGATATTTTTTGATTAGTTAAAGTATATTGGTCTTCGAATCTAACTTTATTAGTTGAAAATCTACTCGCTCCACCATCTGGATAATCCATTACAATTGTTCTATCGATTACTTCAAATTGAAATGGATATTCACTTATAGATGGGAAATTAAATGCCGATGCTGATAATAATGGTGTAGTGTTTACCGAATACAATGAAGCAGTAGTTCCATTTTCATAATCATTTCTAGTCAATCCATTTTCAAAATAAATGTTAGTATCAACATTTATTAACGAAGATGTTTGTGCTAAATTTTTAGGATATTCAAAATCTAAACGGAAATATAAATCATCGGTTGAAGATGAAACACTATTTCCATTAATCATTTCAGGAAATGAAACGTGTTCATAAAATCTTTCAGTATCCAATACTTCAGACCATAAACGGAATTCATCCACACTACCAATATAGTTTCCACCCAATCTAATTGTAGAACCATTATTCCAATTTGTATAATTAGAAGATGATATTGATTCTTGGAATATAGTTCTTTCTTTATCGGCTTGTCTTACATCCAATTTTAATCCAGCAGAACCACTACTTACAGATATACCAAAAAATTTACCATTAAATATTGGTAATGTTGAGGTTTCTATTGATAGTGACCCACTATAATTAAATTTAACTTTACCATAATCACTATTTGTAGAACCACTTAAATTTACATTCCAGCCACTACCACTTATTAAAGTATATTGGGATGATTCTAATGGTTTTACAAATAATTCAATCGTATTTGGTTTAAGACTAGAAGTATTATTTGTTTGTTTCCACTCCATCTGTATTGATGAAGTTAATGCCATGTTAAGACCCGTAGTAATATTATCTATTACCAACTTACTTTTAGATGTATCGTTTATTTCAGGACCTCCAAATTCTAAAATTGAAAGATTAGATGATGGAATACCATAACATGCCATCAATGCGTGAATACCTCTCCTAGTACCTTTATGTTTTAGTAGATATGGTAAGTTATTTACAATTCTTCTCCAAACTTCGTTAGTTCTTTGTTTGGCCGGATTTGATTCTTTATCATTACCTTCTTTATCCTTGCCAAATACATAACTCCACAAATCGGCATCAGCTGCTAAATTTTTAGCATCCCAACTAAATGATTTTAATGTATCAAAAAGTAATTTGTCAGAAATGCCATCTTTTGCTTTATATCCTAAACCTCTACTTTTTTCAATTGATTTTGTATGGAAATAGATATTATCAAAATGATGTCCAATCATTGAGAAGAATAATAATAAACTTTCGTTTTCATCATTATTAACAATGAATTGAGGTATATTGTTTAATACATAATTTGAATTATTGGCATCATATATATTTGCAAGTTCTTCTATATTATTGTACCAATTTTTAACTTCGTTAGATGTACTCAATCTTCGATTAGCACCATTGTAGGGCCAACTTAAAGAAGATGATGTGTATAAGAATTTTTCAAATCCATCAAATCCGTTTATTAATTGATTTTTCTTTAATTGTTGTCTTTCTGCTTCTTGTATAGATGGTAACGAACCACTATGTGCCTGTGATGCGTTAGCTGCTGATAGAGCAGTTTCATATAATTCAATTAGTTGTATTTTATATACAAAGTTATCAATACGTTCATTTGCAGAACTGAAATGAACAAAATTCTCCCATAAATAAGTAGAACCAGACGAGTATTCGATATTTAATTCATCCGTAGTTATTAACGATGAACTTAAATATAGTGATACTAACTCATTAGAAGATGTGGAACCACTTAATATTATATTATCTAATGATTCGTAATTAGTAGATTGTCCTTTTACAAAGTCTACATCAATTGTAAAATTTGGTCCTTTTATTGGTGGACAACTTACATCATTATTTTCTGTTAATACAACCGTTTCAATTAAAGGATTACTCATTAATTTTGTAATCCAGAATGTTGAATTATTCTGTATATTAGCAGGTAATGGTGAATATAGTTTTAATATAATTGAATTAACAACATCATTTGGAGCAACAAATGTATTACCTAAATTATCTGTAGACTTTTTAGATAATGTAAAATCATCAGTTTCCCAAGATGAAATTATAATTTGCTCATCGTTTCCAAAATTAGCAAGGTGTGTTAGATACTTACTTTCTTTTGAAGGTTCATCGATTTTTAATTTTTCAGAAAAAGCATTAAATAAAGCGTTAGTAATTATATCTTCATTTAATGAAAGTGTTGGTAGTGTTAATTTTGTCAACACTTCGTATTCATTACCAATTAACTCCTCTGCTCCACTTCGATTATATGGTTTTAGTATTAATGTTATATTAGTACTACCAACCCAGTTAGGATAATTTTCTCTTAATTTTTTAAGATTAATTTTTATAGAACCGTTTGGTGGTTGATTACTTAATAATCCAATTTTACTACCATCTTTTTGTTTTAACCAAACATCAACTGATGAAACTGCAAAAGAGGAATATGAAACTTCATAATCAATATTATAATCAGAAAACGATGGTACATCGATTGATTCTGCATATATGACTTCCGTAATAGCAGGGAAATCATTTATAGCAGTAAATGTTAAAATCACCTCAACTCTAGTTCCTGTTCCAAATTTTTTACTGGTTGGAACAAAAAATATTTTTTTAGAACCGTAAACCTCATTAAAATCTTTTTGAAAGAATATAGTTACTTCTTTGTCACTAGCTGGAATTTCTAAAACTTTATCAGCCGAAAGATATACTAAAACGGAATCTGCGAATTCAGTATTAAATGGAATTACTATACTTTTTTCTGTATCCGAATCTTTTACATTAACATTATATTGTATTTGATTTAATACTACTGTAGGTGATTCGGATTTAATTTCTCTTTCAGCTTCAATTACAACACCTAAACCTGAATTTAATAATGATGCTGGTACTCTAAATGCATAATTTTGTTTTGTTAACCTATCGTAGTTAACAGAATCTGAACCAAATTGTTGAGCAATTCCAGAATATATGTTTTTGATAAAAATACCATCTGGTACATTACCTTTAATTTCAAAGTTAACAAACCCCCCATCTAAAATATTTTTGGGTATTGTAGAAATTCTGTTATCATATAATTGCAATTCTCCATCTACAACTATATTATCTTCAAATACAATTTGATATTTTAAACTTAAAGTAGTTAATTCCTTTATATTAGAATTAAACAAAACTTCATAACCAACCATTGGATTATCAACGGTTACCACGTCTGCAGGTGGTGTTGGAAGTGTTTGAGTTCGTTGTAATACCTCTGTTTTAAATCTTAAAGTTATTGTTCCGAAATTGAAGTTTTGGGTTTGTTGTTCTTCCCATACATCATCTATTAATGAATATTCTGTAACACCGATTCCCTCAACTATTTCATTCGCAAATTGTAGTTGTTTAGTATTAATTATAAATTTTGATAATACTTTTCCATTATCTAAATTTGCAGTATAAGTTTTAGGACCATTAAATTGTAAAGATGAATTATATACAATATCAACGGATTTACCATATCCAGCAGATACACCTTCTTCAAAAAATTCTAAATCATTAGTTTCACTTACTAAATAAATTTTTAACGAAGATGGTGGGTTAGTTGGTCTATACGTGGGGGCATTGTAAGGACCAGTTTGACCTGTATTCCTAGTACTTCCGTTATTATTAAAATCCGGATAAGCGTAAAGGCTTTCTTGTTCTGCCATTATTTGTTTTTATTTTATATAAATACTTTAATATTATTTTATTTGATTGCACCTCTTGGTCTCGGTGTAGGAGAAATTCCAGGATTAAATTGTCCAGTTTGTCCTCTAGTATCTTCAACTAAACCTGTTTCAGATGGTATAGTTTGTTCACCAGTTCCTCCTCCTGTTGAAGTTGGAGTAGTATCCGTTGGTGGATTATATTCTGGTACTGTTACAGGAGCCTTCTCTTCTACTACAGGTATTTTTGGAGGAGGTTGTAATGCAGGTGGTTGTGGTGGTATAACTTCAACTGGAGTAGGTGGAGTTACATTTGGAATACCTTCAAATGATACTGCCACTAATTCTGGAGAATACACATTTCTTACAATTTCTACTTTAGTATCGTACGCTTGAACTAAATTTTCAATCTGTTTTTTAACTTCCTCTACCCCAAATTCAACAGGTAACTTTTCATATTTTACAACTCTTCTATTTAATGTTTTTATATTAAATGTTATAGAATTATTTAAAATGTTTTTTATTTCATTTAATAAATAATTAAAATCATATTGGTCACAATCATCAAATCTTTTTTCAGATGGAGACCCGAATGTGGATTGAGCAATATCATAGTTTTTATTGTTTAACCAATATACAACACTATCTCTAAAATCTGTAAATATTTTAGTCTTAAATGCATTAAAATTACTTAATCCAAAATCTTTTTTAAGAACTGATTGAAAATCATTTCCAAATTTTGCTACCAATGCATCATCTATAGATTGTAAAGATGTTCTTTCAAACGCATCCAACCCATCTAATATATTTTTTTTATAATATTTAAAATCTCTATTTAGATTGTTTAAGTTTAAAAATTGTTTAGTATTAGTTGCGTTTATTTCAGAACTATTGGTTTTTAATGGTATAATACGAACCTCTTCTCTTGATGGAGATATTTCATGTATCCAAACTCTTTCTAATTCATTTTCACTACCAACTCTACTACGAACGAAATTAATATTAACTTTAAGAATACCGTTTGTAAACCCTAAATCATTTAATAATTTTTCAATATTAATAGCAAGTTCTTTTTTCCCCAATGTATTAGTAAGTGAATACATATATGAACCTATGCTATTTTTTTTTATGTATGCAACATTTTTTCCTGATTTTTGGGGTAAAAGTATATTATTAATATCGTATACAGATACTTCCATCACATCATACTTACACTCACCAAATTCGGTTTCTTGTTTTTCGTTTTTTGTAACAATAAACAAATCTTCTGCAAGGAGAAACTGCCCTTCATTGGTTGAATTTGAATTTATGCTATCAAAATTTGTATATTTTCTAATACTCATAGTTTAATATATTAATATGAACCTGGATTTGCTTTTACAATATTACATGGATATTCTTTAAATTCAGTTGTACCATCTTTTTTAGTTGCAATAACTTTTATAGTTCCTTTATATTCCGTTGTATTACCCCATCCCCATGGCCATTTTTCTTCTGATTCAGCCCTTTTTGGTACTGCGTTTGCATTTATTTTAAAGTCAATAGTTTCATTTCCACCACCAGCTAAATCAAAATTATTCTTCGGCACGGTTACCCAATTCCAATTATTGGCTAATTTAAGTTGAAATGTTATATTTACAGGTTGAGTATCGTTGTTTGTTATAGCCAACTGACCACCTGCCTCCCATTTGGTTGAGTTATAATCCTTCGCATTAATTTTACCAGCCAATCCTTTTGTTATATCGGTTCTAGTTGTTGCACCTGACCACTTAATGATTGTGGTTTTAACTAAAATATCACCACCACTTGCTAACGCAGTATTAGATGCCGATTGTTGAATAGCCTGTTGTTGTTGAACTGCGCCTAATTGAGATTGTAAACCTTCTATAATTGAATTTAATGAATCAATCTGTTTAATCAATGCTTCAATTTGTGCTTTAAATCCTGCGTTTTGAGATTGTAAAGATGCTCTTAAAATAGATTCATCTACTGATTTTTGCACTGCAGATTGTATCTGTGTTGCAAATTGCTCAATCACTTTTGATAACGCATCCAGTTGATTAGCCAATACATCATTGGTTTGCTCTATTGATAATCGTTTATTAGTTTCAGATAGTACTTTAGATGTTAACGTATTGATTTCAGAATTTAAAACTTCAATATCTGTTGTTAATTTTTCGACTTGTTTTCTTAAATCTCTATTAGCAACAACCTCATCATCATATAGTGGTTTAGGTACTAAATTAAGGTTTACTTCAGGAATATTTGGCTTTAATTCCTTAACTTCAGTATCAATTGCTTTTAAAAGTTCAACATTATCTAGTTTGGATATAACTAAAGGTTTAAACACTAAAGATGATGCTACATTATCTTCATTAACTACGGTTACACCATATTCATTTTTAGAAACTGCGGCAGAACCTGATACTTTTAGAATATTTTCTAAATCAGTATTTCTTTTTTCTTCCAATTTTAATGCAATTGCTTCTAATGATGTTAATGCCATTATTATACTATTTGAAATGTTAATTTATCATCAATTATAGTAGATATTTCACCATCAATTATTTTTAATTTTAATCTATATGTTCTATACAATGGTAGTGTATTTAAATCTAAAATAAAATAATTGGATGTATTATCACATGAAATTTTAGTATATTCTCCAAATGGATATATAACATCATCTGTTACATAATCTTCCAATTGATAATATGATGTTGTAGGTAAATATTTTGATTGGTCATATTCAAATGTTGTTGAAAATGACTTTAAAGGAAACATATCTCTACCTTTAATTCTAATTTTTATCTTACTATCTTTACTATATTCCGTTTTTAAATTGGTAATAATTACTTTATAATCATCTTGAGCAGAACCAGTAACTGGTAATAAACTGCCTGTTACAAATGATACATCATTCCAAACTACTTCTAATTTTGGCTCATATATAGTAGTAGTTTCTTTAGAAAAGAATTTCAATACACCATAATCTAATGCATTTTCTTCGTTTTCTAATCCATGATGTACAATAAATCCATTATTTGGTATAGAACCACTTAACCAGCTATTAACTATACCTGTCACATTAATTCTGATATCAGCATCTTCATAGTTATAAGATTGAGATGCTTGAGATGCAGTATACCACGTTCCCCCTTCCGCGTTTGCAGAACCAGTTGTTCCTGGCGTAAATACCGCAGTTCCTGCAGTAACATTATCTTGCCAAGTATCAACACCATTTCGGTATTTCCAACTTACACCATCCGATGTAATATTATCAAATTTAGTACCCGTTCCCATTGTCCAACTTTGCGAAACTGCGTTCGCGTGTATTGTATATTCTAAAGGAATTTCTTCTGCTTGAGAAGATTTTAGATTTAAATAAACAATAGAACCACTTGGGATTCCCATATTAGCTACATCAAATTTTATTAAGGTTCTAGCTATATCTTTAGCGGAACCATAATATAATTTACCAACCTCTAATATCTCATCTCTACCTGCATTTTGGTCTGGTTGTTGTAAGTAGATACTGGCATCGAACGATGATGTGAATAATTTATGCATATTATAAAGCTCTTCCTTTTATATCTTTGTTAGGGTATTTTACTTCGAAAATGCAAGGGTCTAAAGATGGATATACTATCTTACCTCGAGTTGCTTCATCGATGTTGTATTTATTTGGTGAATAATTTCCATCTCCACCACATAAATTTGATATCTTTACGGATGGTACACTCATTACTCCTTCCACGTTTGCAAGTATTAACTCTAATTCAGAAATGTTTATTGGTTTATTAAATGTCCAATTATCAATGTTAAAATAATCTTGCACTTTAACTAAACAATTGGTAACAACTTCTCTTTTATTGTAGTTTGAATAACATATTACATCAAAGTCAACACCTATATTTACAACAAATCCATCAATCATATTCACCGCATCTGTAATCATTCGATACTCTCCTAAATATGTTTTTAGGTTCTGTTTAACTGCCTGATTTATTGGAGTTAAATGTTTATTAACATCATACCCTAAAACATACATATTAATTGCAAATGGGTTATTTACTTCATTTAATGATGATTTTTTAGTTGAAAGATACTTAATCAATTCACCTTGGATGTCCGATTTACTCATACCTTTAAATCCATCTACTAAATTAGTAAATTCTGCAATAGATGCCGGACTAGATAAAATTGAAGCAGGTGAATTATTATCTATCTCTCCATCTTGAGATACATATACTTTCGCAACTGAACCATATCTTTCTGGTAGTGATAATGCCCTTACTATATAATCCTGTTTAGTTACTGCTCTGTTTTGTGAACCAAATGTTGCTAAAGCATTTTGTCTAATTTCTTCAATAGATTCGGCTCCTCTACCACCTATTGCAGGTTCTAAATTTTCTACTGCAATCGATGATTTAAATGAATTATACATTCCAACAATTCCAGTTGGTATGGCCAATAAATCATCATCAAATTCAATTTTTTGAATTTTCGTTAAATCACCAACATTCACATTTGATGCAATTCCACCACCTGTTAAATATTTTATAGTTAATACTTGTCCAGCAGGAGCTATACCAAATGTATTTGTTTTTAAAAAATTGGATGGGTCAATTCCTTGATTTAATCTATTAATAGAATTTGCCAAACCTAATCCTATATTTTTTGTATTAGGTAAAATTTGCTCATCTCTTAAATTAACATCACCACTACCAAATTGTATTTCGGTTGTATTATCTGAATTAATTTTTACAGAAAATCTACGAGGTACTTTTTGTACTTCTAAAATATATGGTACTGAACCAGAATAATATGATAATTCATTCACATTAGGTTGTTCTACAAATATACTTTCTTGAGCCAAATATGGAACTTCGTAATATTTGTTATTATTAGAATCTGCTATTGATACTATTTGTATAATGTTAGTTTCGGATAATTGGATAGTTGGATAATCCGTATCACTACCCAATGTAATACCAGTAGTATTTTCTCTAGCTGATATGGCTTTAATTTTTTTAGATACTAAATATTGAGTAGGAGTACCTGTTATAGCATCCCTTTCATATACTTCAATTGTCCTATCAGTTGGGTTTGCAAAATCAATTGCATCAGTTGTTATAAACGATACATTACTATTTGTGGATGATTGTACCTCAAATCCAGCTTTTATTTTAAAGTAGAATCTAGAATCAGCTTCATAATTTGTACCACTGTTATTTTGTGCATTATACACCGATGGTATTAATTGATAAACGGTTAATGTAGTTATAGCAGGTGAAGTTACTTTGGGCTTATACCCCATAGATTGTGCCAATGATACCACATTTTTACGTTCCGTAGCGTGTGATAACATTGATTCTTTTAATTGAGTATCTTGGTAAAATGAAAGAACATCTCCAATTGCTGCAGCTTGTTCAATAAACACCATACCAGGTGATGCTTCATTAAAATCTGAATATGTATTTGGGAAATAGGTTTTAGTAAAATCTATCAAATTTTGCTTAAACGTAGCAAAATCTTTACCAATGTAATTGATGTTTTTTGTATCACTACCCCAACTTGTATTTGATGGATTAATTGCCATTACTAATTATTTATATTTATTTGTACTGATTCTGTTAAATTTGGATTTGATGCTAACGCAAATTGAATGTCTAACGATATTCTGTTTGTATCAATATCATTATCATCGTAATCAAATACTATTGAAGTTAAACTTAAATATGGTAACCAAGTATCAACTGCATCTACAATAGATGTTTCAATTCTTGATTCAATTGTAGCACCATCCATCTGTTCAAATAACACCAACCAAACATCACACCCAAATTCAGGATTCATTAATCTTTCTCCCTTTTTTGTTAGTATTAGGTTTTTTAAATTATCTTTTGCTTGAGTTAGAGTAGTGTAGTTTGTAGAAAATACGCCATTAGAATTTGAAGATTTATTTATCCCAATTCCTAATATTTTATAATCATTTTCCGCTAAATCTGCTACTTTTACGTTACCTAACTCTATTGCCATTATTTAAATCGTTTTACTAATTCTGAATAATCTCTTGTTAATGCTTTTATTGTAGCATCCTGTAATCCATCACCAGTTGATTCCAATTGTTGTGGAATGTTTTGAGGAATATTTGATTCTCTAAAATCCATAGTTTCCCAATCACTTTCATCAACCCTTAATTCTGGTTTAATCATATCTAATACACTTCCAACTGATTGGGCTCCCTCTTTACGTTGCTCTGCTGAAAATGGTTGAGTCATATTAAGAATCTCATTAATCATCGGGTCTTTGGAAAATTCCTTTTTGATTTGAGGTTTTGGTTGAGGTTGCACTACTTTTCTACTTTGTTGTAACGCGGAAGTTGCAGCCTCAAATGGGTCTACCGATTTAATTGCTTCCTTTAGAGTAGGAGCGGTTGATTTTTTTGGTAAATTTAAAGTAACCGCACCAGATTTGATAAGTTTAGCAACTTCTTCTTTCACTTGTGCTTTTACTTCATTCTTAACCACTTCTTTAATTAGTGATAATAAAATGTCTGATTTCATAAAAATTATTGTTCTATTTGTTAATAAATATAATAAGTTAAAATTTACACCGATTTATCTTGAGGCAAGTAGTGTAGATGATTCTATTAATTCGGCTTCATCACCATATATTATAGATTTTATAGCTGCTGCAATTTCTGGTTCCTGTGTTTGTTCTCCCTCTATAAATCCTTTAGCTATAGCTGCTCCAACTGCAGAAACTACGTCATTTTGATTTTCAGTTTGAGTTATTTCACTAGAAACACCGACTAACGCATCTACACCAACTATTGCTATACCACCCGCAAGTGATACCATATCCTTAAAATCTAAAGAACTCAATGGACTTCCACTAAATGGTTTAACAAAATAACCCGCCCAAGGTAATACTCCAGGTGCAGGCGGTGCTGGTGGGGGATATGTGCAATTACAGGTAAATAATCCACCTACAGTTAGCAAATGTACTGATGCGGATATTATAAAATTTAATAAAAATGGAGAAATACTTGCCATTGGTGGTACAACAATTGGTGTCCATATTCCAGGAGATAAATTCAATCCAACATTTGTTGTTAAATTTGCAACTGCACCAATACATGGTATATTTGGGACGGGTATTTTAGCTGATGTAGCCCCCAACCAATATGCCTGAATTGCTGGTCCGATATCCCTTAATAAATCTCCTGTTTTACTTAATGTGGTTGTATTTAAAATTAAAAGTAAAGTTGCTTCCATTAATGAGGTATTTCCTTCAAATGGAACACCTCCTATCAATGTTTTACCACCTCTTATAGCTTTATCATATTCTTCGGTTAAAGATTGAGCAAACGAGTAATTGTTTGCTATATTTGCCAAATCTTGTTCAGGAAAAAAATCTCCAATAACACCAGTATCTCCCAATACAGAAGTACCTCCCACAACTGAAGCTCCTACTCCTGCTATTTTAGATTTAGCAACATTTTCTGCCATTTCTAATGACATATTTAAATAAAAATCCGTCCAACTATTTGAAATTCCTCCCTTAAAAAGTTGTTTCGCTGCATTTAAATTTATAGCCATTAGGTTTTACTTAAATAATTATTAGCAGATAATATAGTTTTTAATTGGTTGTTTATTGATTGAAATGTAGCTGCGTTTTCAGGACCCAATTTACTAGGACCAGATGGGGTTAGATAATTTTGATTTAAAATTGCAAGTATCAAATCTTGTAATATTGCAACCAACTCTCCACCTAATACCATTTGTTGTACATCTGCTCCATCTTGTCCAATACCTGTATTCTTTCCTAAAAATATTTTACCACTATCTGAATTAAGGAATATTTGATTAGAACCTTTTGAGTGTATTGTTATATTTTTATTGTTGTGAACATATACTTCTTTTTCTGCATCAATTGTAAAATTACCATCAGTTAATATACCCGTATTTCCTTTACCAAATATAATAAATTCACTTGCTTTTGAAGAAAGAATTATTCTATCAGAATTTATAAATAATTGGTCACCCTTTAAAGAATCGGATGATGGATATTCTTTGAATGCAGTTTTAGTTTTGACTACGGTTTCTTTAAATGGTACTTTAACTTTACCGGAAGTTATATAAATCGATGTACCATCTTTATTAATATCCTCATCTACTAATTCACCTATTTTTTTTGAATCTAATTCTGGATTCTGTTTATTACGAATAAAAATAGATGGAGATGATGTTTTACTATCTTCAGTTAAAAAAAACTCACTAAAACGAATTGTATTACCAACTCTACCACTTATAATAGTATCACCGTTTGATGGTTTTAAAAATTTAATTTTTTCATTTACTACATATTCGTTTTTATCTTTAGTTTTAGTTTTTGCATTTGTTTTACCACCAGTAGCGGCAGTATTAGCCATAGAACCACCACCCTGTTTTCCAGCAGGCACTTCTACATCTTCCTCTAACGTAGCATAATAAGTTGTATAATCTCTCCTATAATTTGAGTAAGGAGTGGTTGTATATGGTAAATAAAACGATTGATTATGTAGTTTTACTATAACTACTGTTTCACCTTTAATTGGAAATGTAAAATTATTTTTATCAAATGGAAATGCGTAATCATCTACTTTAATACTACTTTCTTTTCGATAAGTGATAGCACCATACATCCTAGCATCTTTATCCGAAAATGTTTTATTATCGTTGTATACTGGAATAGCATCAAGTCCTGCTTCACCTGGTTCTTTGGTTAACAATTCAGTTGTTGTACCGTATACATTATCTACGGTTGCTAAAAAGCCAAATATATTACTTTGAGTATCTGCCATTATATTTTAGTTTTTATCTCTTCGATTTCAACTTGAATATCTAATAACTTTTCATCTGATTTTTTTTCTACTTCATTTATAGTATCTTCTAATTCGTTTAGTAATTGTGCTTTTTCAGTTTCACTTAACCAACCATCTTCACCAATTCCTTTAGCTTCAGCTTGAGCCAATCGTTGTGCAATTGTAGCCAACTTAATTAAATGGTCATCATTCTTAATCGATGAATCAATTAAGTCTCTAATAATAGGGGCTATGACAGTTGCTTCTCCTACACTCTTAATTAATTTACGAAGTGATTCAATCATTTCTGAAATGTTCTTCTTCTTTACTTGCTGATTATCGTAAATATCTTTAAATAATGATGATAAATTTTTACCATCAAACAATTGAAATTCTGTGCTCATAATATGTTATTCTTTACTATATAATTATCTAGTTATGATATTTTACTTACTATATAATTTCCAATAACTAAATAATCCATATCACAATTTTTAAATGTAGTAACCGCAATGTATGGGTCATTAACCATTGTTTGTCCTCTTAAATTAAAAGATGTATTCAATAGTATAGGTGTTCCACTTACTTTTTCAAATTCTTTTAATAAACTATAATATAAAGGATTTTGTTCATTGGTTACTGTTTGGATTCTTGCACTATTATCGACATGAGTTACTGATGGAATTGGAGTTTCTGAAATAACCTGAACTACTTGATTCATATATGGAACATCCTCTTCTGATTTAAAATACTGTTGATAATCTTCGTGAGTTACCGATGGAGCAAATGGTCTAAACATTTCTCTCTTTTTGACAACCTTATTAATTCTATCTCTTACATCTGGTAAATGTGGATTAGCTAATATAGAACGATTACCCAATGCTCTTGCACCAAATTCAGTTCTACCTTGAAACCAACCTATAATATTACCTTCCTTAATTAATTCGGCAGTTTTACTTAATAATGTATCGGTATTTTTATAGTATTTAAAAGATATATCTCCTATCCTATCTATAATATCTAATACATATTCTTTACTAAATTCGGGTCCTAAATATGGAGATTGATTATCACCACCTTTTATTTTGTTGTTTCCAATTACATCATGCCATACATATAAACAGGCTCCAATTGCAGAACCTGCATCAGATGGTGCGTAGGGAATCCATACATTCTTAATACCACAATGTTTTTTGATTTTGCCATTAGCAGTTCCATTATATGCACATCCTCCACCTAACACTAAATTTGAATTACCAGAATAACTAGATGAATTATTAATGATGTAATATAAACACCTCTCATACCATCTCTGTAAAGAAGCTGCTAAATCCATGTGGTGTTGTTCTAATTTGGATTCAGGTTCACGTGGTTTAAATCCTATCAGTTTAACCAAATCCAATGTAAACATATCCGTATTAGAATATTCCCATGTAAAATACTTCTGATTTATATTAACTAAATTAACCGTATCCAACGATGCTAATGTATCAAATAATTCGTTATATTTTGAAGAATCTCCGTATGGAGCCAATCCCATTACTTTATACTCACCACTATTTGGTTTAAATCCTAAATATGAAGTTATAGTTGAATACACTAACCCCAATGAATTTGGGAATTTTACGTTTTTAATTTCAATAATACCATTTGAATTACATTCCGCAATTGAGATAGTATCCCATTCACCAACACCATCAATTGAAATTCCAATAGCTTCATCAAACGGTGATGTGTAAAAAGATAACGCTAAATGAGATAAATGATGTTTTGTAAATGTAATTACACCATCATACCCAATAGCATCTTTTATATATTTTTTTAAATTTCCCTCTGTTGCTTTAAATTCTTTTTTAAACTTATTCCAAGTTTTGAAATATTTAATCCATCTTTTTCCTAATGTTTTACTAACTCTATCATATTTGATATTTGGTACTTCATACCAACAAAGGATATCTACTTTATCTATTGTAATTTGCGCGTAAGATAAGCATGCTTCTATAGCTTTTAATGGAAAAGAGTTGTCATGCTTTATGCCTGACAACTTCTCTTCTTCTATTGCAAATATTACCTTACCATCTATAAGCAATGCAGCTGCTGAATCGTGATAAAATGCGGATATTCCTAATTGAATCATAATATTAAATTTTTATGTCACCATCTCTTTCGAACTCATTATATAGTTCCATTTGTCTTTCTCTCATCTTATTAACAACTTTAGTAATATAATGAGTTGGGTGACCAGTCATCTCTCTAATAAGTAGATAAAGAGATTTTTTATTGAAATTTTCTATGTATTCTGCTCTTCTAAATAATTCTAAAACTGAATCTGCTATTTGTAAATCTCGTTTTTTAGGAAAGAAATTTTCTAAATGTTTATCCCAATAATTCAACATTACTACATTAAAAGTTCTATGGTCATCATTACGGACTTCTTCTGTAAAATTGTTTTCAGTATCCCAATGGTCTGGCATTGCAGACATTATATCCGTATCTTTATATCTTTTATAATTTGCGTTGTTATTTAAAATCAAATAGTTTCTCGCAACAATTGTGAAATAAGAAAAGGCTTTACCTTTTCCATTTTTATACATGTGAATTTTTTCAATCATAAAAGCAACAACTTCACACATCACATCTTGTGGGTCATCATCAAAATATGAAAACTTCCATTTGTTGTAAACTATTTCTGCTAGTTTATCAAATGCAGGCTTAATTCTATCCCTATATAATAAATCTTTAATACGTTGATTATCCGATAGGTTGTATTCTATAATTGCATCTTCAGTATCTTTTGTGAAGTATTGTTTGCTTTTTGCTTTTCTTGGCATTTTAATTGAATTGTTTGAATCTTTCGATAGTTTCTTTTATTTGATAAAATATAGAACCTACTTCATCATCCTTCTCAAACATTTCACGAGAATCTATTTCTCTTAATGCCTCCAGTAATGCTTGGTTTCTTTGAGTTTCTCTTTCTATAAACTCTTCGTATTTTTCTAATTTTGTTAAAAGATTCCTAACTATATATAATGCAGTTAAGAATAGTACAATTATTATTCCTAATAAAATTTCCATATTAAACTATTTCGTATCCTTTTAAAAAATAATCATTTGCTTTTTTGTATTTAACCTCAACTAATTCACCTGTTGGTGATTTCATTACAATTTTGTCATTTCTACCATAATTGTTTTTCTTTGTGATAGTTGTAGAATAAATTCTATCTTTAATAGTTATCCCATCTAAATGGTCAATTTCATGTTGTACAATAACTGTCATCATTGTTTCCATTGAAACTCTTTCATCTACTTTATCTCCTTCTGGATTAATTTCAAATTCTAATTCTCCCAAATTATCAGTTTGAACTTTAATTTTACAAGACCTGATAGTTTTCAGTGGTTTTTCAATTGTTTTTGGAATAGATAGACATCCTTCATAAAAAAGAAATCCTTCTTTAGACCTTTCTGTAATAACTGGATTTAAAAGAAATAGTTCTCTACCAGTTTCTTCGTCACCAAATTTAATATAACAGGCTCTTTTCTTAATACCTAATTGAGTTGCCGAAATACCTAAACCTGGATACTGATGTAATCCTGCTTTAAGTGTTTCTTCTAATTCATTTGCTTCAATAGCAGTAAATTCTGTTTTGGGAACGCGTGTTAACAAAAACTCGCTAAATTCGTTAGATTGTAATCCGTTTGATGCTTTGTCTGTAATTAATTTCATATTTTTATTTATTTTTTTAATCCGTATTTTATAAATTTATACCATATTCTTTCATGAATATAATATTGAACTGGTTTATACACTAATTCTACAACTCCAAATGCAGCCCCTATCTGAATTGAACCACTTATCCACCACATTATTAAAAACCCTATGAGGGTACTTAAAATACGATATGAGATGGTTTTAGCAATATGTCTCTTACGTTGTACTACCATTTGAATATATTTCTCCTTTTCTAATTTTAGTACCACTTATTTCAGCAATTTCTGTTGGTGGTTCATGATATATTACATCATATCCTACACCTCTACCATAGTTTACTGATTCAATATCAGGAATAATAGATATATGAATTTGATTCCAATTTTCTTGAAAGAATGGTTCTTTTGTTAATTCAATCATTACCTGTTGGGCAGTTTTGGGGTTGTTTTCATCTACATCCACATCTCTAATTGCCACCCAAACATTCTTTCCCTTTTCAAGTTGTTGATTGATTAACCATTCATGTCCTTTGTGCCAATTCTGCCATCTTCCGATGTATAGTGCGTACTTTTTCATAACATTGTTTTTATAAATGGTAATATTGCTAATTCTTTTCCTTTTGCTTCAACCATAATGTCCACATCCAACTCGTATGTATTGGGGAGGGCATTAATATACACCGAATGGGCTTGTGGTTTTTCTTTTGGATTATTTTCATGTAATGCTTTTGATTCTGAATAATGAACTTCTTGTATAATACCTTTTGGCCAAGTTGTGGCAGCAAGTTTAAGAGCTTCTTCTTCGGTTAACCCACCCGTACAAAATTGGTGATGATGGTAATCAAATACAATAGGAATACCTGTTCGTTCGTAGATATACATCAAATCTTTTACGGAATACATAGAAGCCTTATCATCATTCTCCAATGTCAATCGTTTTTGTACGCTTGGAGAGAGTCTTTTGAAATTTGTAATCAATCTATCCATCGCAGATTGTTTATCTCCGTATACCCCATTACAATGGATATTAATATTGTTGTAATGGGTTTTAGATAACCCCATAAGGTCAAATATCTTACCATGTAATTCTAAATCAGCAAAAGTTTTCTGAATAACTTCTTCGTTGGGTGAAGGGAGCACATTGAATGGGCCAGGATGAGAATTAATACGGATATTATGAAATTTGGCAAAATCACCTGCTTTCTTTAACTCCGATTTAATTTCTTTGTAATCTTTTAGTTGGGTTAAATCCAAACCATCACCCCACGGAATAATAGTGGATGATAAACGAAAAAAATTGATATTATGGATACGATTCCATTCTAATATCTTAATAATATCTTTGGCATTTGCTAACGCCAACTCCGAAACGTAATCCAAGCCTTTGGCATTGAATGTTTTCTTCACCATTGAACGATTTGTGGTAACCTTGTTACCCATCGACATATTAATACACGCATATCCTATATTCATACTTTAAATATAAGAAAAATATTTCGTATTTACAAGCGGTTAGTAAGTTTTGATGTTTTCTTCTTCGTTACGGAATTTAGCCAAATCCCTAACACTTCCTTTTTTGGTGTTTAACCAATAATTTACAGCTTTTGGATTATTTATCCACAATTTACGATTATTCCATGGAAATTCTGGATGCATGTATTCTTCCCATTTTAAATTTGAAGTTTCTTCTTCCTCTTCTTGAATTTTTTCAATGTTAGAAGCAGTTTCGTCAACTACATCCTCTGTTTTATCACCATAAATTTCATATAACCCCAATTTTTCATCATTTTCTATCATTTCAACTAATTTTTCTTTTTGTTGGAGTTTTTTGTTAGAAATTAAACCATTAAATGCGATAATTAGAGCAACTGCGAGAGGGTCAAACACAATTACAATCAAAAATATGAAGAATTTTACTACATTTTTTAATTCAATACCGAATGCTTCAGCTACAAATCGAAATCCACCTACTTCTTTCTCTAAATCGAGGTTAGCAATCTTAATTTCGTTGATTTTTTCTGTTTCAATTGCGTTTTCTGCTTGTAAATTAGAAATTTTATCGTTAATTTTACTAATTTCCTTATCTCTAGCATCAAGTGAACGTAATAAACGTGAATTTACTGTACCTCCATCAATAATTTTACCTTGATTGGAGTTAAATTCGGTAATTTGAGTAGAAAGTTGAGTAATTTGCTCGGTGTTTTGGTCAATTTTTGTTTGATGAACCTCAATTTCTCTATCTACTTGCTGCAATTGTAGTGATTGTGCTTGAAATGCGTTTGAAAGGTATCCAAAAATACCTGCGGAAGTGATTAACATTAATAATCCAACAGATAAAGTTAAATACCATTTGTTGAATCCTTTAATGTTATCCCATTCTTGTTTGAGATATGTTGCAGCAACTAATTTAGCTAACTCTAAAGAGGAAGCCATTACTATAACTGATGTAGATGCTCCCGCAAAGAGAACACCTAAACCAGTTACAGAGAAATAAGCCGCACATCCGGCTACAATAATAGCAGATAATCCTACTAATACTTTTAGCCAATTCATATTATCGATTGATTCTAGCTAACTCTCCTACACGTTCTATTAATGCTCGGGCGTCTGCTAATGTAGTATGTGCTTCAGAAGGTGATAAGTTCTGTGCACCTGAAATTCCATTTTGTAAAATTCTCAATTTACCATCAATGGCTTCTAGTAAGTTTTTTATTTTTTCGTCGTATATCATACTAATAAGTATTTTTAAATAAAAAAAGGTGATAAGTTAGTCTTACCACCCATAAATATAGAAAAAATATTTCAATTAATCAACTGTAATCGGAATTGATTTTGACTTTCTTTCTTCTTTTTTATCAATTGTTAAAATAAGTAACCCATTAGAAAATTTAGCTTTCGTTTTAGTTCCATCATAATCTTTGCTTACCGTAAAGGTAACATCGATATCATGAACCAATGGAGAGCTTCCTTCTTCTTTTTTTGCTTTAATTTTAATTTTGTCATCTGTAACATCTAATTTAATGTTTTTAGCATCATGTCCTAAAACATTTAAAGTTAGTTGTTGCTGACCATCTTCCAATTGAGATACATCATAATCCGCTACAAATGAAGCGTAATTTGATGATGTAGTATTCCATTTTGGAGAATCAAATAACTCGTATAATTTTCTTAAATCTGTGATGTACATAATTTTTAATTTTAAGTTTTCAAATAATTTAAACTGATAGTATCCATTTTTATACCAATCAAATTATTATGACAAATTGTCAGTGTTCTCTAAATAAAGTATGACACTTTGTCTGTATTATTTAGATTTAATGTAATTTTGTCTTTCAATAATAGTACTCATGTGGTCTGCCCAATGCATTATGTACTGAATATTTGATTTAAGATATTTGGATAAATCAAATGTTTTGTAATATTTTACATTATCTTCATCATACATTCCATCTGTAAGTTTAATACCAAAATATTCATTTTCATTATACTGAATACCATACCTGTTAAGTAAGAAGAAAGTTCTGTCAGTAATTGCCATATAAGAGTTCTTACTATTTCTAGTGTATACTTCACCTTTATTTTTTACATGCCATTCTGATTCATTAGGTTCATAATGCAATTCTTCTTTAGTTCCTAACTTTCCTAAATCATGATGTAGTGCTACAAATATTAATTCTTCATCTGTAAAATCAGGTACACCACCCTGTGATACAAATACATTTTTCATAGCAATTGCATTCTTACAAACATTAAAAATGTGGTCGATATAACCACCAGGATATGCATTATGAAAATTTAAATTACCTGAAGCTGGTGATATCATAAGGTTACCACCTAATTCTGATTCAGAGTACATGTGAAGAAGTTTTTCTAATCTTTCTCCTGTGAAGTACTTTTCTAGGATTTTAAGAAACTTTTCGTAATTTGTTTTTAATTCTTGTTCTGTTTTTTGTTTCATTTTCTTGAGTAGTAAAGAGTTTAACTATTAATAATACCCAAACATACGAAAAATTTTCAACTTTTCCTAGTCATCAGATAAAAAGTTTTTTCTTTGTTAAAATTTCATATAGAATTTCAACCTCTTCTTCAGTAGTTAATTCAGGCAAATCATCATCAAACAATCGAAGAGTGTAGACGGTATTTCCTTTTTCATCAAAAAATTCATCAGATTCAGAACTGAATAATGCGGGAGCATATTCTATATTTTCTAAAGCATCCTCATCATCTATATCTATCAATGGTATAACATAATAGTGATAAGAATCTACTCCATCTTCTACTTCTATTTTATGACACTTCCATTTATTGAAGCTATTTTCAGTTATTAGAGTCTGTGGTAATATAATCATAATTAAAACATTTAGAAGTAAATATAATAAAAAAATATGAATTTTACAAATTACAGTTTCTTATAATATCTTTTTACCATTTTCTTTAAACAATCCTGCGTACACATAATTTGCAAATTGTTTATGTCCCAAAAAACTTAAATGATAATCTTCCATTTTACCTTTGGTAGCATCTTTTATATTTTGTGCTCTCGAATCTTCCCAAATAGTTTGGGTATAAAATTCAAAATATTTATAACATTTTATTATAGATTTTAAAAAATCATATCTTTGTTCATGACGTTGACGATATACATCATGCCCACTAAAATAATATGAAAAATTAACAATGGTTTCATATTCTTCTTTACTTTTAACTGTGGTTTTATATCCTGTTTCGGATTTGACTACGTTTCCGCATATAGTATAAAATTCACCTGGAGTTTCAGATGGTATATCAAATCGATTTGAAAAAGTTTTATTAACAATTACAATATCGTTTTCCGAAATTAAATGATAATTACTTATTATCTTATCAAATATATAATCATTAGATGCTCCACATTTACCCAAATTATTTAATTTATATCCCAATTTATTGGCCAATATAACAGGCCAAATTAAATCATCATCATTTTTTTTATATTGTTTATAATAGTCATCCCCCTCATAGTTTAGGACACATCCGTGTCCAAACGTCATTGAATCGCCAAAAGTCCAAAGTGTTGCCATTTTTAAATTAAAGTTTTTTCAGTTTCGTATAAATGATGAAAATTATGTAATACATTTGGAATATTTTTAACTTTATCCAATTCTAACAAAAACAAATTATGTTCTGGATGTTCTGGATTTGCTACATTTTTAATTTTAAATTCAGCTTCACTGAATGTACCCCAATCCGAAATTACATTAGTTCTGATATCCCATTTTACTTTACTTTCTCTGTTATCCATATATGATTTAATCATTTTATAAAAATCATACATTTCTTTATAATTAGTATCTTGCACCACAAATGAAAAAATATATTCTTTAATTGTTGGTATTTTTGTTATAAAACTTAAATTTTCATGTAACACATTCCAATTACCACCAATTCTAGTTTTAGTTTCGTATGTTTCTTTTGTAGCTGCATCTATTGAAATTTCACAAGTATTAACATAACAATGTATTCCACTCATCTTCTCCCACATTTCGGGAGTCCATAGTGACCCATTTGTATGTAAGTGAATTGATTTTAATTTTTTAAATTTGGTTGAATCCAATGTAATAAGAAACTGTCTAAATGATTTTGAGAAAAATGGGTCAGCCGAACCACTCAATACTAATCTTTCAACAAACGGTGATATTTCGTTATTGATTTCAGTTAGTTTTTTTTCTACAGTTAATCGTGCATTACCTTTATAATTTATCAATTCAACTCTACAGGATGGACATTGAAAATTACAACTTCTATCAAATGTAAAATTAATTACTTTAGGTTTTTTGGTTTTATGTAAAGTATCAACATTTTCACGTGTATTAGGTATAAATTTAAGAGGTACTCTATTACTTTTTAAACTTGCTAAATACGGACATAAAGTTTCATTACAATATTTGTAACTACCATCGGTTACACTATCTCTTATTTTTTCAGAAATTTCAGAATTAAAGCTAGATACTATACCACTACCATCATTTATATCAACTGGTAGCCAAGATGGACAGCACAAAAATTGTTTATTATCCTCCACTTCTGTAAAGTAGAATGGAGCGGTACATATATATTTTGATTTATCAATCATCCTTTAATACTATTATATTAAAATATTTTCTTTTTTATATTTTTTTTATCTATAAACACAATCAATGACCATCGTTCACCATAAGTTACTTCTTTAACTTCATGCAATCCACTTCCATAAAAACTATATATAGAACCACATATCTTTGGTAAAATTTTCATCGGATTGTAACATATAAGTTCTCCACCTCCGTAATCTTCATTCAAGCAAACTCCTATATTATATTCACTTCTTTTATCTATATGCGGTTGAAATTTATTTCCTGTTTGAACATTTTGTAAGTGAATTAAATTAATTGGTTCTACTAATTTTATACTTGTATGTTGTTCAATGTATTCCATTAATCTTACAAAAATCCATTCCGTTAAATCGGTTCGTTCTACATGCCAAGCAAAGTATTTTGTTTCATCACTTTCCCACCATTCATCAGATGTATGTTTTTTAAATACACTTTGAAGTGAAATTATTTTTTTACATTCTTCTTTTGTAAAATTTATCATATAATTTTATAATAAAGTTTTATTACTAGATATAGTACTACCATATTTAGCATTATTAGATATAGTAGTTCTCAATATAGATATATGTGTAAGTTTTAAATGAGATGGAAACAATAGTTGAAATTTTATTATATCAAAAATTTCTGAAAATTTTATTTTATTAGATGTAACTATTTTGTTATGTTCTAACGTAGTAGGATATAAATTCACAACTCTTAATTTCATATTGTGATGTTTATTTATTAGATTAATGGAAGATTTTTGTAAATTTAATTTACTTTCTCTATACTCATCAATACTACCATTATTAAGAATAGCCGATGTTAGTATATTAAAAATAGTTTTTTCTTTATATTTCCATTCTTCAAAAAGTTCTTCAAATAATTTTTGTTGATAAATTGGATGATATGTATTATTTATAAAAACATCACATTCATTAGCATCTTGTATTATTTTTTCGTAATTTTCTAATGAATAATTATTGGTTCTTGAAAATCCAATAACTTCGTTTTCTTTTTTGAGTAGGGTATAAAGTTCTTTACCTAAATTTTGAGTATGACCTGTTATTGCTACTTTCATTGAATTAATTTTTTTGTTTCCTTTAGAATATATACGGCATTGTTTTACTTAAATTAAACTATTATTTTTTAATAAAACACTTTTCTTTTCAGTTTTCTGAATCCACTCATAGTATTTTTTAGATGCAGTATTTTCTTTTAGTTTTAAATTTAAGTTATATGGGAGTGATTTTTTATAGTTTGATTTATTAAAATAATTGATATTAGAATTGGTTACTCCTGCATTATGCATTATGTTATATCTATTATAAAAATCCTCACTTGATGTTGCAAAAACAAACATTAAATCGGGATGACATTGTGTTTTATATCCACCCTTCCAAATGTTCCATAGTACAGACCACATATCTGCTGCCCATATTTGTAATTCATGATAAGATGGATTTTCTTGTTTTTTCTTGTTATTTAATTGGGTTATTTTTTTATATAAATTTTCACAATCACGCTCCACATTTTCCCAAAAAGTATCATCTATATTTTTTAAAATATACTGTGCCCCGATTGAATTATTATTATTATCGATAACAAGTTGTGGATTTATATCTACTATTTTAACCATTTTATCAAAAACATCTTTGCCTTTAGAAATTATATAGTCATACGAAATATACCAATGTGTATTAGAACCATAAAATATATCATCGTTTTCAAACTGATTCCAATTTATTGGAACTCTAAATATAATATCACAATCGTGATAAAATATGGTTTCATTTTTTAAATTAGGATGTAATTTAAAATGTTGTTTAAGAATATTAGGTCTTATTGAAGAAATATAATGTTTTGTTATACGAGTATCCTCATAGAAAAAAAATCTAGCATTATACCCATTTGATAATTTTTTCCATACTTCTGGTATTTTATTATTTTTTTTTGTGCAAACTATATCAACACATTGAAGGTCCACCCCCATTTCCATAAAATTATTAAGCATGACTTCTATTTGCCATGCAAAGTATAATTCGGATGGTTGTGCACAAATAAATCTAATCATAATTTTTTTATAAATTATAATAATTTACTTTTAGCAGAAGAAAAATCGGATTCATATAAAAATATAGTTAAACTAAATCTAATACCCTCTTCTAATAGTTTTACTTCATGTATATCCGAACTTAAAAATAAAGAATATGACCCTTGTTCTTTGGATTGAGGAACATCCTTAACATATAAATATCCACCAACATAATCTTTAGGGTCTGATAATTGGATTACTAAAGTTTTATATGTACAACCAAATTCATCTATGCTTCTAAAATCACGATGAGGCGCAAAAAAATCACCTTCAATATATTTTGTTATTTTAACCTGATTATTTAAAATAGATTTTATACCGATTTTTGATAATCTACTTAAAATAAAATTTATTAATTCTTTGTTAAACAAATCTAAAAATTTTAATTTTGCATTTTTTGGTTTGATGGTAATTATTCTACCGTTTTCCGTTTGTAATTGTACAGTAGTTGCACCATTTATTACGGTAGTAGTATCTTTACGGTAATTGCCATTGGTTGTTCGATATACTACACCATCTATTGAATTAAAATCATCCCAAAAAGATTTTATATATTCACAATCTTCTTTTGAAAATAAAACATTATCCATAAATAACTTAATGTATTATAGATGTTTTTGTTTAAATAAATTTACAAAGGTAGTAATTATATTCATTGCTTTTAATTTATCATCAGATGATGCTAATGATATTTGTGTATTTGCTACTTCTTGAACCGGTATTTTTTTATATATTGTTGCCATTTTATTTTTGTTTATTAATAAGTTATTGAAAAACTGCTTGTCTTTTAAGAGTATTATTTAGTAATTCATTATCCCCTAAACCAGAAACCACAAAATCCTCCACTATAAAGTTATGCTCACTTTCAAATAAAAGATTACCATCTATTTCTAAATTATAAAAATTATCCACATATTGAATACCTAATTCAACACCTGGTGCTTCAAAAATTGGTTTCCATTCTCCATTATCATAGAATGGATGTAATCTATCGGAAATCATTCCTTTATATTTTACAACCTCAACAACATCATTTGTAGGGTGTATTAATTTATCAGTTACAACACCTCTTACATATTTACCGTCTTTGTAACTTAAAATACAATCTCCTATTTCTATATCAATAATATTTTTAAAACTACCATCTTCCATTTCAACTTTGGTTTCAGCAGTGAAACACGATGTTGTTGTTGTAACTTTATTATGAACTAAAATGTTTTCTGCAAAATAAGTATGATTATCTTTAACATCAATTAAGTGATATACTTTGAATTCACCTTTTAAAGATTCAATTGATTTAACTTTTACAAGAATACCATCTTTATTAAATAACAAATTACCTACTTTAATATCTTGTGCGTGAGACCATCCGTGTTCCTCAACATAAAATTTATGTAAAGGTGTACTTTTAACTTCATCACCATTTTCAGTTACAATATAAATAAGTTCATTTTGAGTAGAAACACGAATACTTGTAGCCGTACCTGCTCCATATTTTCCTTGTTCATTATTGTAAGTAAGTAAAACATCAGTAGTAGTTAAATCTTCAATGTTTTTATATGTACCATCATTTAACAATATACGAGTTCCTGCTGGGAAACAGTTGTGGGTTACAATCTTAATATTGATATCATTATCATATAATGCAAATGTATCAGTTTCTTCCAAATCTAAAATGTAAGTTGAAAGTCCTTCTTCGTTTAAAACTTCAAAATCATTATCAGTAATATCAATAAGATTACCATCTAATTTGAATACCTTATGTTCTCCTGGTATAATTCCTGCAACTTCTTCGTATCTAATTAAATCAGAAACACTATCATAAATAAGAATATGTTGACCACCATTTGCTCTAAACGAACCACTACCATAGTATAAATGAGATACTAGATTATTTGGAAGTGATTGTTCTATTTTATTTATTAAAACCGAAGATGTAACATAAGAACCACTTGGTAAAGTTTGTCCAGGATAACTCCAACTTGTAAATACCATAACACTATCGGTATCAGGTGTTCCTTCTATACAAAAAGATTTATAAGAACCGCCAATTTCAACATCAGATATTTGTACAGGATTTCCATCCGAATCACTAATTAATTCTTCTTCAAAAATACCACCCCATGAATTATCAGTAATAAATTTAGGAAAGTTTGTTGTAAATTCATAATAATGTTTAGATGAAAGGTTAGATTCATCAATAAAAGATAAAGATTCTGGTTTTTCAAAAACTGCAGTAGGTTCAATTGTTACCAAATTTATTACATCTAATTCAGAACCATATATTATGTTAAATGTACGAATTGATTTATGTCTAATGTCATCGGTATCTTCATAATTCATTAAAATATTAGATTCAATATATGATTGAGATATAAATGAATCAAACGAATTTTCTAAACTTACACCATCTTGTGTTTGTATTTTATAAAAAGATAATGGATATCTAGCATAAGTTTCATCTTTTATAACAATATCCGGTATATTTTCGGAATTAACAACTCTTTGTAATCCATCATAAAAAAATTCCGATGATGAAATATACATAGAAGGTATTGAACCAGTTTCGGATGCATCTATAAATAATTTATGTAATTCAAATGATGATTTACAATATTCACTATCAAATACAGCAGATTCATCATACGCTAATCTTAATATAAATTTATTATCAGAATCTTCAACATTTGTTGGATAAACAGTTGATATATCTTCTTCGTATATAACAAATGAGGTAATGTTAGGTTGTGATTGAATACTTTGAGATAAAAAAGTTAAAAACCCACTTTGGAATGGTTTGTGAATTACCTCCAATGAATCGATATTATTATCAGATAATATTGAAAAGAATTCAGTAAAATCAAGTTGAGATACTGAACTACTCCAGAATCCAGTATCGGTATTTAATTCCAATAATCTCAAATTACCAGTTGAGTCTTTTACAAAATCTGCGGAAAATAGTGTTCCTTTCATAGTGTTGTGTTTATTCGTTTATTCCTGTATAAATATGAGTATTACAAATAAATGATTATTATTCTATATTAAGTTTTGTTTTGGTTTAATATCAATTGTATTTCGTAATCTATTTCTATTATCTAATAGAGAATACGATTTTACTTTTTTAATTTCTAGATAGTTAGTTAATTTATCAATATCTACATTACTTTGATATAGATTTTCACAATATATATTTTCGTATGATATTAATAATTCAATTTGTGGTATATTAGATATTAACTCTTTGTTTTTTTGTAATCTAGATTCCTCCTTTTTGATTTCTTCTTCATTTTCTGTTATCCATTCATTAGTTATTTCATAACAATCTCTCCAAATGTTAGAAGCCAATGCCCAGCAGTGTGATATCGCACACTCTCGTGTATCATTTCGTATCAAACCAATAATTTTATCCCAATTACTCCAATCGAACGTATCTAATTCATTTTCTATTTCACTAATCAAATATTTTACTACCGTATTGTTTTTGTTTTTAGCCAATAATCGTATTTTATAAATACTCAATATATCCCCATTATCCATTGTTGGTTCATGAATAGTTTCATACCTTTTTTCTGAACCAATCCAATTAAGTAAAGAGTATCCACCACTTCTACCCATCGCTATTATTAATATTCTCATTATTTACCATTCTTAATTGAGCCAGATATATTTGATGCAATCGCATAAAACGCATCGTATGCTTCTAATAGGGAATCAACTACTGGATGTCTATGGTTGGTAAGTAGGGTATGTGAATCCATATCCTTAATCTTCTTTGCAGCAGATACTAAAAACTTAAATCCACTTTCTCCTTTTGATTTTAAATCTACTTGTTGTGTATCACCACACACCACCATTTTACTTCTCAATCCCAAACGAGATGTAATCATTTCCATTTGTTCGTTAGTACAATTTTGAGCCTCATCTACAATAATAAATGAATCCAAAAATGTTCTACCTCGCATAAATGCAAGGGGTACAATTTCTACTGTCCCATCTTTTAAAATCTCATCTATTTTTTGTTTGTTGTAAAGTTGATAAAAGTTTGCATAAACTGGCTGCATCCAAGGTTCCATCTTTTCGCGAAGGTCACCTGGTAGGAATCCAATTTCTTCTTTGGATACGGTAGGTCTTGTGATGATGATTTGTTTAACTTCTTTCTTAAATAACATATCCAATGCAACCTGACACGCTAGGAGTGTTTTACCACTACCTGCTTTACCACTCAATATGGTAATTGCATTTGATAAAATCTTTTCTTTGGCTTGTTTTTGTTCTTCATTTAACTGAAGTTGAAATTTAATAGAACCTTTTGGTCGTTTTTGGTCTGCTATTTGTTCTGTCAATTCTCTATGTTTTGTTGATATATTTGATGCCATAAATTTTTTGTCTAACTAATGAAACTTATTAAATTACAGAATGTAAAATTAGTTCGTGCAATCCTTCAACAATTCCGTAATCTTTACTATCTACCCAAAAATGTAATTTTGAATGACTACCAAAGTTGGATTTCAATTTATTCTTTTCGGAATGACCCGACATTGTAATCATATCAATAGAGTTATCTACACAATACTTCGCACAATTCAGTATATTTTTTGAATTACCTGATGATGATATTAATATTACCAATGTATCGCCCTCCACAAAGTGTTCTAAAAACATTTGATATGCGTTATCCCATCCGTAATCATTCGCATAACAACTCATTCTAGGAGTATCTCCGAACGCAATTGCTTTAACCCCTAACATTTTATGGTAATCCTCTGCTATATGTAACGCAACGGCATTACTACCACCATTACCTAATATAATGATATTACTATGATGATGTATTAAATTTTTCAATGTTGCTAATTTACCCAATTCTATTTGGGATAAACATTTTTTATATTCTTGTAAATCCATATATGCTTTATAAATTTTCTACACTATTCCATTTCTTTAAATCGCAACTACCCATAACAGGTGTGAATATCTTTTTACCCAACGGACACCCACATTCACCGCATATTTCGGTAAATACTACTGAAGGTTGTTTGGATGGGCATGTTTGACAAATAGTATATCGTTTTCCAGCTAATATAGTTTGCTCTGGTGTTGGGTTTGCAGCTCTTCTCCAACTTAAAAATATTTCTGATACTTTGTTCATAAAGATTTGATTATATCATCGATTCGTTTACACTGCTCAAAAATTTCAAAATCTAGCATTCTCTGATGTATCCAATCCAATATTGAACTATATTCTTCCTTTTTAACGGTAACGTATGCAGGTACTCCTTCAAACCTAAATACAACTAATTCTTTAGTTCCTTTAATTTTTTTGAAAACTTCGATTAAATCGATAATCTTAATCATCTGCTCTGCATTCATTTCTATCTTACTAATATATTCTTTCCAATCCAATTGGATGTAACTTCTTTCTAGGCTAGATAAAACTTTGGCATTCATATAGATGTAGATGATTAGAGTATAACAATATACTAATAATTATTAAATTTTCCAAAATAACTGATTAAAAGCTTGTTTTTTATTTTCATTTTTTGTACATTGGATTTGTTATGAAATAATACACTATATGAAAAACGAAACGGATATTCTAATAGAAATTGCAGAGTTAGAGGTTGAACTGGCACGAGAAATGCGGGAAGATATTCTACATGATATCAACATACTAAAAATAAGAACGGCAATTGCTACACTCCAATGGGTGTTAGGAGTTGAAAAATAAATGTTAGAAAAAGCTAGGATTATTCGGTCTTTTTTCGTAGATTAGTAGAGTAATAATAGTTAAACCCCTAACCCCAAATCGTATGTATAATTACAAAACTTACACCAAAGCCCAACTAATCGAATTAGTTAACTCAATTGAATCCACTATCCACTCTACATTGATGGCAGCAGAACCTGCTTCGAGGGAACACTCTTCCGAACTCCTTTCCCAACTGGCATTTGAGACTGGGTATCTGAAAGGTGGATTAAAGAGTGTAATATCACACATCCAAGCTGCAAAAAAATATTAAAAATAATCCAAAAATATTTTCACAAGCTCTTGGAATTGTGAGAAACTTTTCGTACATTTATAGAGTAATAAGAGATAACCCCTAAAACCCCCCTAAAAATGAGTAAGAAAATGAAATTCGGATTTAACAAAATGACTTTTGAACTTCCATCTGCTTCCCTACAGACCAAAAAATGGGATAACAACAAACCATTTATCAATATGAATGCTAAAAACACTGCGAGTGTGATTAAGCAATACGCAAAACAAAAGTACGGAAACTCCATAGTAGTTTGGGCTAATTCCGATGTCTATAGTGGTGGTTCTTCAGTACGAATCAATGTGAGTAAAGCAGATGGTTCTCCAGTCTCCACCAACATCTACAACGATATCCAACTATTCTCCTACAACTTCAAAGCTGGTAGATTCGATGGAATGTACGATTGTTACGAATACAGAGAAGATAAGGTTACTACAGATAACGGAACTGATTTAGATTACTTCCCATCTTACATCTTCGTAGAAAATAAACCAAAGTGGGATTCAGTAGAATACTGGTTGAATGAGTGGAATACCTTTGACCCTTCTAACTACTCTAGACCTATGGTAGGTAATACTCTTTGGGAGCAGTTTATGAACTTCAACTCCTCTTATTGGAAGAAAGGAACTTTGGAATCCCTAACCAAAGTTTTAGTAAACGCATAAGGGATATTTTTTATCGGCGGGGGTTGGGGGACCTCCGTCGAACTTTTTTAAGAAAAATTTTTATACCTCAATTGATAGTTATATTAATCTCACCTTTTTTCTAATTTTTTTTATTTTCGGTAGTTCCAGTATTTTTCTATCACATATATAATCATAGTATTTAGTTTCTTCCTCTATAGCATTTAGTATCCTCGACCATATCTCGGGAAACACTATCTTTATGGAATTGATTATATCCGTACGAGAAGGACCGTATTTCGAAAAATTATAATCGGATGGAGTGTATGCACCAGTAGCACCAACAATACCATTTTTAGCAAGAAAACGGGTTAAATCCCTTAATGGAACTATTTGTATATTTGGTCTCATTTGAAACAAATACCACAATCCCTTATATAGTGTGGGTGACCAATGCCCCGTTCCAAATGTAGTATATTCCAATAACCATTCCCTTAATTCCAAATTAGTAGAAATAAACCCACCACCATCTTTTATTAAATTTTTATGATGTCCGGATATATCGGTATGTAATGCGGCTTGTAATAAATCCATCGGCTCCCTTAATATTATATGTGTAATGGGTAGTTTCCAATAATGGAATATATGTTCCGAAGGAATCATTATTTTGTTATGATTTTCCGTATCGTTTATAAACTCATCCCAATCCAACGGAAATTGTGTATTTAATTGTGTTTTAATATCTAATAACTTATCTATATGACGGCTACCACATTTTGCGGGAACTAACCAAGAGTTATTATATAGTGTTAAATCCACCTCTTATCCCTCCGAAGTAACCAGATGGGAAAGTATACCAACCCAGTCACGATAACTGCTCCTGCCCCCAAAAGAATGAGTGTAGAGCCCAATGCGAATTTAACCCAGCTTATCATCATCCTCTTCTCATACTTTCAGTTATTCTTCTATTCCTTTCTAAATCTCCTATCACTGTATTTAATTCCGTTACCACTTCGGTTGTAGCTAACGATGAACTCATAGGTGTAACGGAGGGAGTTACTTCAGTAGAGGTTGGAGTTTGGAGTACCCCAACGGTTTCGGTTTCCTTTCTCACCGATTGTCGAGGAGGGGATTCTTGTGTCCCCTCTGTAGATGCTACCCGATTGGTGACCTGAATCTTACCCTTATTAATCGGTGGTACTCCGTTATAGAACGTATCCTTTATACTATTGAAATCCTTTCTTAATCCGGATAATCTGTCCCCAATTGCACCCAAAAATTCTTTGAGTTTGGCAGTATCCAATTTGCCATCCTCTTGCGCAGTAGATACGTTTAGAGCCTGTATAGAGTATAGAGTATCATCCCCCAAATTCATATCCCATAGAGAGTAAGAATCTCCTGGTCTTTGTGCTCCTTCCTTTAGAGTGTAGTTCAATTGGTTAATCAAACCTTTGGGAATTCCCATTTCCAATTCCGTTTCGTATATGTACTCTACGGATTCCACCCCTGCGTTTAGGATTTTTTGGTCCTGCTCATCCCCACTCTTCACTAACTTCGATACATCTATCTTTATGATTGGGATGGAACTACCGATTGTCTTTCCTTTAATCGTGCCGTTTTGCTGGAAATCCCAATGAGGGTTAGAGGATAATCCGATTTGTAGGTTTGTTGCTGGTGAAATTAGGTACTTATCATCAATCTGAATCACAATCCCATCAACTTCTAATACTGTATAAATCGATGAGTTAGGAATTGCCTCTCCTTTGGGTATGGTTAGTGGAACAATCTCTCCGTTTACATTACCGTTGGGTGAATCCGAAACAGAGGAAATCTGCCAACCATCGTTAGTACGAATATATCTGTTTGGGTTTTGTACTGGTCTTACTTCCATTTTCTTTTGTTGATTTTTTTAAGGAGTTGATTATCTTCATCGCCTCTTTATATATAGTTAGTTCGGATACTTTCCGCTTACCCTTACTCTTTCTGATTCTATAGAGTTCCCTTTGTAGGGTCTTATATTCTCCGATGTTAATACATTGGGTGATGATTTTGTTAATCATCAAGTCTGAACTCATCCTTTTGTAGGTAAGTTTATCAACCTCATCTATCGAATCTGTTATAGGGGAAAATCTCACCATACTGGCAACACCTACAGATACTCCGAATTCGTTTGCCGTCTTTATGTAAGTTTCTGATTTTAACATCGTATTGTTTGATTAGTTAATCTACTCTTCTTTTCGTTTGGTAAAATGTGTATGCTCTACTTTGGAATCCCGCATTACCACATCTCGTTAGGTAATCCTCATCCGATTCTCCATCCTTTCGAACACATACTTTCTCAAATACTTTAATCAATAGTTCTCTTAATCTCATACCAATATATATCAGATTAGGTAAAAAGAAATCGGTTCATATAGGGTTTGATGTGTCAACATTCCTGTCAAAAAAGGGTTTCCCCCACAAAAAAAGTCCCCCCGGTATGCAAGCGGGTCCGACTGGGGTTTTGGGTGTTCATCGATTCCTAGTTACACGAAACTCGACCAACCCCTATCCGTATATTCGTTTATCCGATTATGCGGTTATAGTGTGGATTGGGCATGAAAAAACCGGCAGACTCTCATCTACCGGTGTTTACGAATGTGAAGCGTGTTACCCCAAAACTTCTTTCAACATTCGAATAGCTGCTCTTAATTCGGTTAACCTCTCGCTCGCGGCGTACTTTGGTTTACCATCTCTCATTACCCTAATTCTATTAACGAGGACAGACTCTGCACTCTCTAATACTATAAGGGCTTCATGCCTACGGGTGAGGACTTCTTCTACTTCTATAAAGTTGTTCATAATTAAGTATATTATATTTTGTATGTTTTTCAAAAATAATAAAGGTGGCAGTCAGAAACCACCACCTTTTTAGGCCTAGCTCATAGTGTAATAAGAATTGTATATAAATCGAGAATAACCAGTTATATGAGCTAACCTTGAGTGGAGTGGGGATTCGAACCCCAGCTTACCTCTCTCCACTTACTCTACTACTGGTTGTGCTACAGGAGCTTCAGCAGCGGTAGTATCTACTGTAGTTACTTCGGTAGTATCCACTGCTACTGCAGTCGAGTCCGTAGTACCTTCTGTAGTACCCTTACCTCCACATGCTACCATAAGGGATGCGAGGGCTAACATTGCGATTACTTTTTTCATCTTGTTATTAGTTTGTATAGTGAGTCCGTTAATATAGGTGGTACTCATTACCTATTTGAGATTACAAATATACGAATTATTTTTCACATTTCCAAGACCTATGTTCTGAAATGTGCATTGAATTGGGAGTTTGATTTCAATCTATGTGCCCACCCATTGGAACGCTTACTATAGGTAGGGGTGATTTTAGCGTTTAGGCTCATATTGGATATCTGTCCGATACCATCCCACGAGGATTCCCACTTAATAGGGAGTACACCTTCTTTAAGGAATATACTAGTCAGATGTGGGTTAACATAAGGTGAGTCCACCACACCAGTGAATGCGATATCTTGTGTAGATACCTTACGGAAGATGTTCTTACGATTCTCCTTATCTACCTCCATAAACATCGTAGTTCTGGAGTTTGCCTTAATCAATTTAAGGACTTTACTAGCGACCTTGCCATCTTTGCCGACCACTACATTGACCATTTGTCCAACTGGTATTGCCATATCTTATCTTATTACGGTATAAATATACGAAATTAATTCCATTATTCCAAGTACATTGAAAAATT